>OLOK01000648.1_pt1 | contig 33270 bp, 32 predicted proteins | sample 1672591 | NCBI WGS metagenome assembly OLOK01 (sample SAMEA3136703, study PRJEB25190) | human gut metagenome | biome: human gut; feature: human-associated habitat; material: faeces | place: Austria | collected 2013 | reverse complement strand
CCGCACCTGCGCCAGTTCATCGCTGAATGCGGAAATTGTCATCTGTTTATCCATATCTGGAGCTTCCACGGAACATTCAACAACTTTTACATTCCGAGGAACATCGCAAGCTGATTGAGTCGGAAGCCTTTCTGGAACTGGTCTGGGACTGCTATGCGTGGGCGGCATGGCAATTCTTCCAGGTGCCGGGCAAGGGTGGCGTAAAACACGACATCCCCGGCAACTGGTCAAACTATTCCGGTGACTTTCCACTCTGGCGGCTGTCCTATGAAATCATCAAGTATTTCCGGCAGAAGTTTGAAACGGAGATGGAGTGGAGCTTCCAGCGGCTGTTCCTGATGGACAAGGATTCGGAGCTGCCATGGCTCAGCTATCAGCACTTCGGAAATCTGGTTGGCAATCTGACCGATATGATCGTGGAGGAACAGAACTGGCAGCCAATGATCGACGAAATCTGGAACAACCGGCAGGTAGCGGATTACACCGGCAAGAACATCAACAAGCGGGACTTCTTGCGGTCATGGAACCACAGTCGTACCGCAGAGCACATTTCTCTGGAGGATATGCTGGAAAACGGCGCAAGCATCAACGGTGAGCAGCTTTATGACATTGCCGATCCCCGGGGCGAGTTTGAATCCACGGTACTTACCGAGCAGAGCATGAAGCAGTTCAAGGACAAGCTGACCGAACAGGACAGAAAGATTTTGCAGTTACGCTATGAGGGTTACGCCCTAAAGGAAATTGCCGAGAAAACCGGGTTCAAATCACCCAGCGCAGTCAGCAAGCGCATTGAGAAGCTGGCTGGGGCTTATGAAGATTTCGTTTCCGGGGAGTACAGCGATTTCCTGGACAAGCACACAACTTAACACAAGGCACTTTAGGCAGTCACGATTTTTCGTGGCTGCTTTTTTATGCTGGGAAGGAGATTTATGAGCAGAGAACCATTGGAAACCATGCCCGATGTGATGGATGCCAAGCAGCTTGCGGAAGCACTTCACCTATCCAAAGCCGGGGCATACAACCTGCTGAACAGCCCGGATTTTCCCACTTTGCGGATCGGCGGACGGAAGCTGGTTATGAAGCATGATTTGTTGGAATGGTTGCGGAGCCACACCAACGGAAAGGGGTAAAACTGCGGTCATGAGCCGGGAAAAATCTTTGAATACAGGAGGATTCTTATGAAAACAGGACTTACGAAGAAGCAAAAGGTCACAGAGGTATTCTACAATGCCAAAGACCCCGCCGCAGAAATCTACACCCACGATACCAAGCTGAAAAAGCGGCTGCTGCCCTATGTTGCCAAGTATCCAGAGTTATGTAAACAAACAGATGATGACGGGCAGGGTGGTCTGTGGTTTGAGATTGCAAAAGAGCGAATCAGTATCCGGCTGACCGCTCCCTACTCCCAGGAACGCCGGGAGGTTGCAAGTAAGCTCGCTAAGGAAAACAACACATTTCGGGATTTGCACTAAGGAGGCTATCATGAAAAAAGTTGTAAGCTGTGCATTCAATATCGATACTACCAGCGTTGAAGTGAAGTGTGCCGACGCATGCAAATAAACCATTGAAGTAAGATGCACTGCGGCAAAGATACTATTCTCTTTGCCGCAGCTTAAAATTTTTTCATCTCAGACTATCTTTTTGCCGCTCTGCTTCGTTATACTAACGCATTGCGTGTTTTTCTTTTGCATCTGCAAAGACACGTTCAATCGTCTCTTTGCGTTTTCTGTAAAGCTCCTGGCACGCTGGCGTATATAGGCAATCAGATAGTCCACATGATCGATCATATACCGGTTTGCTCTCACGATAGCGTACCGGCGGAGAACAGATTCCATGCCCGGTGGGTAGAAAGTACCATCAAACCCGGGTGGTGTTTCAATGGGTCGCTCTGCCGGATGATAGGAGAGCAGAAGCAGCAGAGTAATTCCCGGATACAAAGCCTTTGCTGAGATAACAGCCCTTGCAGCCATGCGGTCAAAACCTCCGTAGTTACCGACAATGAATTCCGTAACACCACAGTGAACAATGTGATGCTCTACAGCCTCTGTAATCGCTGAAAAGATTTCCTCGGAAATTTCCCTGTGGCCAATAAAGAAGCAGCTTTTCATATTGCACCTCAATATTTGGTAATACCAAATATTAATTATTATATTTGGTATTACCAAATATATCAAGACCCCTACGGCATATAATGATGCCATAAGGGTGGTGAGCAGTATGAAACCGAGAAAGCTGGAGCTGGGTGATCGTAACATCATCGGCAAGCGTGTTACCGAGGCGCGGCTGGCACAGAGAATGAAACAGGTGGAACTGCTTGCCAAATTGCAGCTTGCAAGGATTGATATCAGCGTACCCGCGCTGTCTTTACTGGAAGGTCAGAAACGCCCGGTATCAGATATTGAGCTGAATGCCCTGGCAGACATCCTGAATGTATCCGTTGACTGGCTGCTGGGTAGAGAATGAAAAAACGCCGTCGATGCGAGTTGCACTCACACCGACGGCGATGTTTATTTTATGCCCTGTTTTTCCTTGAAAAAAGCAAGAAATCCGGAAAGCAAAACACCGGGAGAAAGTTTAAAATTCCCGGTTTTCTGAAAAAGCATTTTTCGGAACTATCCCCGTGGCATTTTCGGCCGCTCCATTTTACGTTAAAAAGTTAGAAAAACACCGGATTTCTTATCGAAATCCGGTGTTTTTATGGTTGCGGAGGCAGGACTCGAACCTACGACCTCCGGGTTATGAGCCCGACGAGCTTCCAACTGCTCTACTCCGCGATATTCTGTTGCACTCCTCAGGTGCTTACATATTATAGCATGGGCAGGATGCTTTGTCAACCCCTATTTTTGTGCGGAGGGGTAGTTGGCTGCAGGCACCGAGATATGACAAAAGAAAGAAGTGCAGAAAGAATCGCGGATAGATGAAGAAGGCGCTTTTTCAGTATTGCGGCTTTCGGGTTATTTGCACCGCACACCATGGGGCGGGACTGACCGGTCAGCCCATTGGGTAACGCTCGTAAGGCGCTTTTCTCTGACGGAAATCTTCGCTTTCCTTCCGATACCGCGCAAGCAGCGATTCCGCATCCCAGTCGGGGTGCTCAAAATCGCGGTGCCCGGCAAGCAGGGAGAGGAAAGGCTTGCCATCCTCGCGAACGGGGGGCAGGAAGTGAAAATCCTCCGGGTACATTTTCCGCAGCAGATCCAGAAGCTTTACGCCCAGGGCCACGGGCTGCAGAAGCGTTTCGTCTGTGATGTGCAGGTGAATGCCGCCGCACAGGGTGCCCTCGTGCTTGGAGGTCGTGGGGCTGAAATACACCGGTGTGGATTCCACGCCCGGACAGCCCAGAGCGTTGAAAGCTCTCGAAAAAGCCTCTGCCTTGATGAAAGGCGCGCCGATGATGGCGAAGGGGTCGGCGGTCCCGCGGCCTTCGGAGCAGTTGGTTCCCTCGATCAGGCAGGTGCCGGGGTACAGCAGCGCCGTTTCGTAGCGGGGGATGTTCGGGCTGGGCATTACCCAATAATGCTCCCAGTCCCGGAAGGTCATATTCCGGGTCAGACCGGCGCAGGGGACGATGTGCAGGTCGCATTTGCAGCCCAGCTCCTCGTTCATCATCATCGCCAGCTCGCCGCAGGTCAGGCCGTAGCATACCGGGATCGGGTAGCCGCCCACAAAGCTGGCAGCTTCCTCCCGCAGAAGACCGCCCTCCACCCGGTCGCCCAGAGGATTGGGACGATCCAGCACCACCAGCCGCTTCCCGGCGGCAGCGCAGTCCTCCATGCAGTAGCGCAGGGAGGTGAGGAAGGTGTAATACCGGCAGCCTACGTCGGCAACGTCGTAGACCAGCGTATCGAACAGCGCCAAGGTATCGGAGGACAGACGTTTGGACTCCTTTGTATACAGACTGCGGACAGTCAGGCCGGTATCTTCGTCCACCTCGTCGGCGAACACCGCCCCGGCGGGCTTGTCGCCGCGAACACCGTGTTCCGGCGCCAGCAGAAGCCGCAGGTCACAGCAGCGTTTCAGCACGTCAAAAGTGGGTTCATTGCTGCTGGTACGCCCGGAAGGGCCGGTGAGCAGTGCCGTGCGCCCAATAAAGAGATGGGCATATTCCGCCACGCGGTCAGCACCAAACAAAACCATGTTTTTTCCTCCTTGATGCCCGGTAACATGCCGGGGAATAATGCTACGCCATATTGTAAATCGGAATGTGTTTCGTGTCAAGGAGATTAGGGAAGCTCTGAATAAATCGGCAAGAGCTGTGAGCGAGAGATTTTTCGGCAAATCGAGGCATCGAAAGCGGCGGAATACTTTGTGTACCCGCAAGGGGTATGCCGCATCCGTAAGCCGACTTACGTCGGCAACGGCTGCGCTATATTTCCCGTTTTCGATACCGAAGAGTGGGCGGAAAAGATCCGCTCACGGCCGCAGACGATTTGTTCAGAGGTTCCCTGGAAGGCAAACGAAAGCGGTGAGCTTCCACAGGGGAAACTCACCGCGTATATGGCGGAACTCAGGATTTCAGATCAACAGCGCGGTCGAAGAGGTCTTCCACATCCTTGTCGGGGCCTTTCGAGAGAAGAGAAACCACCACGGCGGCCAGCAGACCGGCGGCGAAGCCGGGGACGATCTCGTAGATGTCGGTAGAGGACAGGAATACCAGCCACAGGATATCCACTGCGGCACCGGCGGCAATGCCTGCCACCGTTCCGCCGAAGGTGAGCCGCTTCCAGAACAGGCTCAGCAGAATGACGGGGCCGAAGGCCGCGCCGAAGACACCCCAGGCATTTTCCACCAGACCCATGATGGAGCCGGAGTTGGGGTCGGAGGCGATCATCAGCGCGACGACGGCGATGACGATGACCACGATGCGTCCAGCCCAGAGCATTTCAGAGTCGGAAGCCTTCTTGCGGATGACGGGCTTATAGACGTCGCTGGCAAAGGCGGAGGACGCCGCCAGAAGCTGGGAGTCGGCCGTAGACATGGCGGCGGACAGGATCGCGGACAGCAGCAGACCGGATACCAGCGCGGGGAAGATGCGGCGAACCATGGTGATGAACACGGTGGAGGAATCCTCAATTTCGCCCAGATACAGGCGGCCGGCGATGGCGGTCAGGGCGGACATGATCAGGATGATGGTTGTCCAGGAAATGCCGATCACGCTGGACTTGCGAAGTTCCTTCTCGGATTTCAGGGACATAAACCGGATGATGATGTGGGGCATACCGAAGTAGCCAAGGCCCCAGCCAAGGCCGGAAATGATGTCCTGAGGGGTGGTGAAGAAGTTGAAGAAGCCGTCGGGCAGGGCCGCGCCGGTCGCGGCACCGTCGCCTGCTTTGGCCAGCGCCAGAGCGAACAGGGGGGCGATCAAGAGCGCCGCCAGCATGATCATGCCCTGGAAGAAATCCGTCCAGCACACCGCGCTGAAGCCGCCCAGGAAGGTGTAGGCCACGATGATGAAGGCGGCGATATACATGGCGACGGTGGGATCAATGTCCATGACCGTGTTGAACAGGGTGCCGCAGGCCTTGATGGAGGAAGCGGCGTAGATGGTGTAGGCCACAAGGAAAATGATAGCGCTGAGGATTTGCAGGGACTTATTCTTGCTCAGGAACCGGTTGGTCAGGTACTGGGGGATGGTGATGGAATCATTGGCAGCGATGGAGAACCGGCGCAGCCGGGGCGCCATGAAGATCCAGCTCACGGCGTAGCCGATGCCAAGGCCAATGGCGATCCATGTCTGCCCCATGCCGCTTAAATAGATGGAGGCGGGAAGACCCATGAGCACCCAGGCGCTCATGTCGGAGGCGCCGGCGGACAGGGCGGACACCCACGCGCCCATGTTGCGGCCGCCGAGGAAGTAGTCCTTTTCACCGGCGCCCTTGGACTTGCTGAAGAAGTACAGGCCGATGGCTACCATGAATACGAAATAGGCTATGAATACGGAAAGCTCAATATAATTCACAAAAATCCCTCTCTCTTTCGATACATGAAATAAAATCATGTATCCATGCTTAATAATGATGAAATCATTATACAAAGGTTTTAGGATTTTTGCAACGAAAACTTTCTTCCTGAGTTGTACAAAAAAACGTTGCCAAAGAAAGGAATTGGTGCTATTATACACAAGATATGATGAAATTTCCGCATGAAGAAGGGAAAAACGGCATGAGCCTGAAAAAATATGAAGCATTTGTGCGGACGGTGGAGCTTGGCAGTCTGACGAGGGCGGCGGAAGCCATGGGCTCGACCCAGTCCCGCATCAGCCATGTCTTAAGCACGCTGGAAGAGGAATACGGCTTCGTCCTTCTGCGCCGGAACCGGAGCGGCGTCCGGCTGACGGAGGCGGGGGAGATGGTGCTGCCCAAGATGCAGGAGATTCTCCAAAAGGACCGGGAGCTGACGGAGCTGATCGGGGACATCCGCAGCGCCGACGCCGGAACCGTCCGGCTGGGAGCCTTTACCAGCGTGGCCGTCCACTGGCTGCCAGGGATGATCCGGACGTTCCAGAGCGCCCACCCCAAGGCCGAGCTGAAAATGTTCAACGGCGACTACCACGACATGGAGCAGTGGCTCCGGGAGGGGGAGGTTGATCTGGGCTTTGTGACCCTGCCTGCCCCCGAAGGGATGCGAACCATCCCGCTGACGCAGGACCCGCTGGTGGCGATTATGCCGAAGAACCACCGACTGGCACAGCTGGACGAGATCCCCATTCAGGAGCTGGGAGAGGACCCCTTTATCAGTCTGCTGCAAAGCTCAGCTCACGATATCCACCGGGCGCTGGACAATGCGGGGGTGCGCCCGAACATCAAATTTACCACCAAGGACGACTACGCCATTCTGGCCATGGTGGAGCAGGGGCTGGGCATTTCCATCGTTCCCCAGCTGCTCATCCAGGGCAGAACCCAGAATCTGGCGGTTCGTCCGCTGAAGCCCCGTGCCAGCCGAACCATCGCCCTGGCCATCCCGGAGGGAAAGCCCCTGCCTGTGGTCGAAGCCTTTGCCCGGACGGCGGTGGATTGGGTGAACGGGCAGAGTGGGAAATAACAGCGCTATCATAATGGAGGATACTGAAAAATGAACACGATTTCTGCACCCGAAGGGGATTCCGTTATTTCACAGATTCTGGCGGCCTACAAGCTGCCGGGTACGATTCTGGACATTGCCCGCCACGGCAAGGGGCACATCAACGACACCTTCTGCGTATCGTGCCGTACCCCAGAGGGCGGCACTGTCCAATTGATATTGCAGGGGCTGTCCCAGGCCGCGTTTCCCCATCCTGAGGAAGTGATGGAGAATTTTGTGGGCATTACGTCCTATCTGCGCAGAGAGATTCTTGCCGAGGGCGGCGACCCCTCCCGGGAGACCCTGAGCCTGGTGAAAACCAGAGACGGCGCGGATTTTGTGACCGACAACCGGGGCAGGGTGTGGCGGCTGATGCCCTTCATCGAAAATGCCGACTGCTATCAGTCGGCCACGCCGGAGCTGTTTGCGGCGTCGGGACGGGCGTTCGGGCGGTTCCAGTACATGCTCCGGGATTATCCCGCCCAGACACTTCACGAGACCATTCCCCATTTCCACGACACTGAAGTCCGCTTCGGTCAGTTTCTCGCCGCGCTGGAAGCCGATAAGCTGAACCGGGCGAAAGGGGTATCCGCGGAAATCCAATTCTTTCTGGCGCGGAAAGAAGACTGCGGTGTTGCTCTGCGGGCGCTGCGGGAAGGGAAGCTTCCCCTGCGGGTCACCCACAACGACACGAAGCTGAACAACATCCTGATCGACCGGGACACCCACGAGGGCATCTGTGTCATCGATCTGGACACCACCATGCCGGGCCTCTCCATCAACGATTTCGGCGACTCCATCCGCTTCGGCGCGAACCACTGTCTGGAGGATGAACAGGACTTGTCCAAAGTCAATTTTGACATTCAGCTATACGAGGTGTTCACCCGGAGCTTTCTGGAGGGGGCGCGGGGCAGCCTGACGCCTGCGGAGCTGGAGTATCTGCCATGGGGCGCACGGCTGATGACGCTGGAATGCGGTCTCCGCTTTCTGACGGATTACTTAGATGGCGACCATTACTTCCACGTCAGCCATCCGCAGCAGAATCTGGACCGTGCCCGCACCCAGATGAAGCTGGTGAAGGACATGGAGGAGCAGTTCGACGCCATGGCGGCAGTGGTCGCAAAATATGGAAAATAAGAGCTGTTTTTTAGGATTGCATTTTTGACAGAGCACGCTATAATGTGTCCTGAAACCAGCCGTTCCCCCAATCGGTAACGGCGTCAGATGCAGATAACGCGCTTTTGCGTAGTATAAAGGAGGATACCACAATGAACATTCTGGTCACCGGCGGCGCCGGATACATCGGCTCCCATACCTGCGTTGAACTTCTCAACAGCGGATACGATGTGACGGTCATCGACAACCTGTGCAACGCCAACCCCAAGAGCCTGAAGCGGGTGGAGGCCATTACCGGCAGGAAGGTCAAATTCTACGAGGGAGACGTCCGGAACGAGGCGCTCCTGCGGAAAATTTTCGCGGAAAATGAAATTTCCGCCGTCATCCACTTCGCGGGCCTGAAGGCCGTGGGAGAATCCGTCGCCCAGCCTTGGCGTTACTACGACAATAACCTCAATACCACGCTGGTTCTGACCAAGGTCATGACGGACGTGGGCTGCAAGAAGATCATTTTCTCGTCTTCCGCCACCGTCTACTCCGGCGACAACGAGATGCCCCTGCGGGAAACCAGCCGCACCGGCAGCTGCACCAACCCCTACGGCTGGACGAAGTACATGACCGAGCAGATCCTCTCCGGCATTGCCCACGCCGACAAGGAGTGGAGCGTCGTGCTTCTGCGCTACTTCAACCCCATCGGCGCTCACGAAAGCGGCATGATCGGAGAAGACCCCCGGGGCATTCCCAACAACCTGATGCCTTACATCACTCAGGTGGCCATCGGCCGCCGGGAAAAGCTCAGTATCTACGGCAACGACTATCCTACCCCCGACGGCACCGGCGTCCGGGATTACATCCATGTGGTGGATCTGGCCAAGGGACACGTGGCGGCGGTGAAATACGTCGTTTCCGGTCTGGGCTGCGAGGTGTTCAATCTGGGCACCGGAATCGGCTACAGCGTGCTGGACATGGTTCACGCCTTTGAGAAGGCCAATGGTGTCAAGGTCCCGTACCAGATCGTCGGCCGCCGTCCCGGCGACCTGCCCACCTGCTACGCAGACCCGGCCAAGAGCGAGCGCGTCCTTGGCTGGAAGGCGGAAAAGAATCTGGAAGACATGTGCCGTGACTCCTGGAACTGGCAGTCAAAGAATCCCATGGGGTACGGGGAATAAAGAACAGCAAAAAAACACATCGGCCGTCCATTTGGATGGCCGATGTGCTTTTATAGTTTCAGATTTCCCGTTTCTCATAAAACCGGATGGACAGCAGCCATGAGACGGCGAAGATGACCATTGCCAGAATCGGAAGCAGCGCAATGGGGAGGGAGACACCGGATAAGTCCGGTGTGTCCAGAATGGCGGTGAGACCGCAGAAAATACCAACCACGCCGATGAAGACAATGCGGCCCTTCTGCGCGCCGAATTTGAACAGCGGCGGCATGGTCAGCGCGGAGGACAGCAGGGAGATCATGGCAAGCACTGCCAGCTGGTCAGTCAGGTCGGCCGGATTGAACGCGCCGCTCCGGCAGAGCCGGACGACGGCGGCAACTGCGGACAGCAGGAAAATGGTACCGGCGCAGATCAGGCTCATGATGTACTTTCCGGAGACGTATTGCCGCCGGGTCACCGGGAGGGTGTCGCAGTAGGTGAGCCAGTGCTCCGCATCGTCATAGGCCAGCAGGTTCACCGGCAGGACGCTGCTGAGAATGCAGGGATAGTAGATGAAAAAGGGCGACTGCCCGTCCGAAGAAAAGGCGGAAAAGAGAATAAACGCCAGCAAAAACAGGGGCATCAGCCGACAGTAACTCCAAAGCAGGTAAAAATCCTTCCGAAGCAAGCCTCTCATATCAGTGTTCCTCCTTTGCCATGAAAATGAACAGCTGCTCAATATCCACCGGACTGAACGTGGGATTCCCGGGAACGCCCGATCGCTTCACCAGAAGCTCGCAGCCGAGGGGTGACACCCGCTTGCCGACGATGGCGGAAGCGGGAATGGCCGCCGCGTCCTGAGCGGTGCAGTGGAGAACCCCGTATTCCTCCTTCAGCCGGTCTTTTTCTTCGCAGAGGATCAGCCTGCCTTTGTGCAGGAAGGCAATGTAGTCGCAGATCTTTTCCAGGTCGCTGACAATGTGGGAGGAGATCAGAATGGCGTGATTCTCGTCCCGGGTGAATTCGTTGAAAATGTCCATGACCTCGTCCCGGACGACCGGGTCAAGACCGCTGGTGGCCTCGTCCAGAATCAGAAGCCGGGGGTGGTGGGACAGGGCGACGGCAATGCCAAGCTTCATTTTCATGCCCCGGGAAAAATCTTTGAATTTCTTATCCGCGGGAACGGCCAGCCGGATCAGATAGTCGGAAAAGACCGCTTCGTCCCAGCTGCGGTAAATGCCCTGCATGATCTTGCCTACTTGCCGGGCAGTGAGACAGGCGGAGATGCCCACCTCGTCCAGCACCACGCCGATCTCCTCTTTGGAGAGACACAGGTTTTCCCGGTTATCCCGGCCCAAAATGGTGACGGTGCCGCCGTCCCGGGAAATGGTGTTGAGAATCAGCTTGATGGTGGTGCTTTTTCCCGCACCGTTTTCGCCCACAAGCCCCATAATGCAGCCCCAGGGCAGGGTCAGGTTCAGATGATTCAGGGAAAAACCGGTGTAGTGCTTGGTTAAATCCCGTATTTCCAATGCGTTCATGTTCAATCCTCCATGGCAAATCTGACCATATCCAGAACTTCCTGCTCACTCAGGCCGACGGACTGGGAAAGGCGGACGATCTGGTCAATGTGATTTTCGATGTTTTTCAGGGTCTCCTCCCGGAGCAGCTCCACATTTTTGGGAGCCACGAAGCAGCCCTTGGCGGCGATGGTGTAGATGAAGCCCTCTTTTTCCAGCTCGTCGTAGGCGCGCTTGGTGGTGATGACGCTGATGCGCAGATCCTTGGCGAGACTCCGGATGGAGGGCAGGGCTTCGTGCTCCTGAAGCTCGCCGCTGATGATCTGTGCTTTGATCTGGGAGTAGATCTGGTCGTAAATGGGAAGACTGCTTTTGTTGTCGATCAATACGGTCACTTTGGCACCTCACTTCTGTTATATCTGTATATGTGCAGTATATACAGATATAACAGATTTGTCAAGTACTTGGGCAAAAAATATCCCAGCCTGAAAGGCTGGGATATTATGAAATTACAGAACTTTGGACAGAAAATCCTGCAGACGGGGATTCTGGGGATTGCCGAAAAGCTGGGCAGGGGAGCCCTGCTCCAGAACCTTTCCGTCGTCCATGAACAGCACCCGGTTGCCGACCTCACGGGCAAAGCCCATCTCGTGGGTGACGACCACCATGGTCATGCCGGTCTCTGCCAGCTCCTTCATGACGGCCAGAACCTCGCCGACCATTTCCGGGTCGAGAGCGGAGGTGGGTTCGTCAAAAAGCATGACCTTGGGGTTCATGGCCAATGCACGGACGATGGCGATACGCTGCTTCTGGCCGCCGGAGAGCTGGTTGGGATAGGCGTCCGCCTTTTCTTCCAGACTGACCCGGCGCAGCAGCTGGGTGGCCTTGTCGTCCGCTTCCGCCTGCGTCATCAGACCGGTGCGCACGGGGGCGAGGGTGATGTTCTTGCGGATGGTCATGTTGGGGAAGAGGTTGAAGTGCTGGAACACCATGCCCATTTTCCGACGGACCACGTCGATGTCCGTCTTGGGGTCGGTGATGACCTCGCCGTCAAAGGTGATGGTGCCGGAGGTGGGTTCTTCCAGCAGGTTCAGACTGCGCAGGAACGTGGACTTGCCGGAACCGGAGGGGCCGATGATGACCATTTTGTCCCCGGGGTAAATGTGTTCGGAAATGTCCTTGAGAACCAGATGGTCGCCGAAGGATTTGCTCAGATGCTTAACGTCTATCACTTTGACGCAGCCTCCTTTCCAGTAAACTTTGCAGCCAGCTGAATACCATGACCAGCAGCAGATAGATACAGGCGATGCCGATGAGGGGGAACATCTGCTCGTAGGTTCGGCCGTAGATGGCCTGAGCGGCGTAGACCATTTCCTTGCCGCCGATGACGGTGATGAGGGAGGTGTCCTTCAGCAGCATGATGAACTCGTTGCCGAGGGCGGGGAGAATGGCCTTGAATGCCTGCGGAATGACGATCAGACGCATGGTGTCGATGTAGCCGAGGCCAAGGCTCCGCCCGGCTTCGGACTGACCGGGGTCAAGGGACATGAGGCCGCCCCGGATGATCTCGGAGACGTAAGCGCCGGAGTTGATGCCCAGCGTCAGCGCGCCCACCATGGTGTAGTTCCGGGAGAAGGAGAAGATAACGAAGCCCATGATCAGCAGCTGCACCATCATGGGCGTGCCGCGGATGACGGTGACGTATACCTTGCAGATGCCGTTGAACAGGCCGAGAATGGGGTTCTTGTGCCCTGTCCGCTGCTGGTCGTGGGCGGTCCGGATCACGGCCACCACAATGCCGAGGAGAATGCCCAGTGTCAGCGCCATGGCTGTGACCAGCAGGGTGGTGCCGACGCCGTTCAGGTACTGCTTCCAGCGGCTCCCTTCGATAAATGCCTGATAGAATTTGACGTAGAATTCCTGCCAGAAGGATGCGGTGCCGTCCCGCATCAGGGGTTTCCAAAGTTCGTAAAGTTCCACAGCTTCACCTTCTCATTTAATATTGCGCGGTATCGTGTTATACGCAGAAAATCGGCCTTCCCAGCGCGAAGGTCGGTTTTCCGGGTACAACCGTGCCAAGGGCGGCTTGAGCCGCCCCTGGCTGAGCGATTGGATTATTCAGCGGAGATGTACTTGTCAACGATGGACTGGACGGTGCCGTCGGCGGTCAGCTCGGCCAGCGCCTGGTTGATGGCGTCGAGCAATGCGGTGTTGTCCTTGTTCACGCCGATGGCGTAGCTCTCGGTGACGTACTCGGTGTCCAAAATGGTCAGACCGGCGTTGGCGGCAACAAAAGCCTCAGCAGGAGCGGAGTCGATGACCACGCAGTCAACCTGACCGTTGATCAGAGCCTGCACGGCGGAGGCGCCGTTGTCATAGGCGGTGACATGATCGTCGCCGTAATCATCGGAGGTGTAAATGTAACCGGTGGTACCACGCTGGGTGCCGATCATCTTCTCGCCCAGATTGTCCAGAGTCACATCGGAGCCTTCCTTGACGATGACCACCTGCACGCCGGTGGCGTAGCTGTCGGAGAAGTTCATGACCAGCTGCCGGTCTTCGGTGACGGTGACACCGGCCATGACGATGTCGGACTTGTTCTGCTGAACGGCCAGCAGAGCAGCGTCGAAGTCCATATCGTCCACGACCAGCTCCAGACCCAGCTTCTCGGCGATCGCGCCGGCGACCTCAACATCGATGCCCTCGAAGCTGCCGTCATCGGCGACCATCTCATAGGGAGGGAAGGCGGCGTTGGTGGACATAATCAGCTTGCCGGACTCGACGGTCTTCAGTTCGGCAGCGGCGGTCTCGGCAGCTGTGGTCGTAGCGGCCGTGGTCTCAGCGGCGGTGGCGGCGGGAGCCTCGGTGGTGGTCTTGGTGGTGTTGCTGCTGCCGCAGCCGGCGAACATGGACATGACCATCAGAACGGTCAGCGCAAGTGCAAATACCTTTTTCATAATTTTACTCTCCTTTTCATTTTTGACCTCCCGTAGCTGGGAGGTGATTGATGAGTGCATTATAGCGCGTATTTTATTCATCGTCAATAGGATGAATATACAACAATGAAGAGAAAATAAGGCCGTATGTAATATAAATACTACAAAAACCCGCAAGTTTAACATGTATATGTGAATATTCAGGGAATTCATCCTAAATTATTCCAGCAACTGAGTGTATATTATTCATCATAGATGAATATACAGCCATGCAAAGCCGCTGGTTGACGGAGAGGGCAGCATCTGGTATAATTTTATGGAGAACATAATCGGGAGGACGCCCTATGAAAACCACCGTGAGGGAACTGGACTACGAAAAAGTCATGGCGCTGCCCCAGTATCCCCATCTGCACCCCATCCGGCCCGGCATTTTCTGGCGCACCCTCGTGCGGGGGCTGTCCATTCTGGGACTGGCCGGAACCCACTTCCATTACACCAGCGAGGGAATGGAGAAGGTCGGTAAGAACGAGCCGTGCCTGATTCTCATGAACCATTCCTGCTTTCTGGATTTGCAGATCGCAAGCACCATTCTGTACCCCCGACCCTACAATATTATCTGTACATCCGACGGCTTTGTGGGCATGGGCGGCCTGATGGCCTGGGCGATGCGCACCATCGGCTGCGTACCCACCCGGAAATTCGTCACCGACCTGACGCTGGTGCAGGATATGGTCTACTGCCTGAAAGACCTGAAAAGCAGCGTTCTCATGTACCCGGAGGCCAGCTATTCCTTCGACGGCACCTGCACGGCGCTGCCCCGGAAAATGGGCGTGCTGCTGAAAAAGCTGGACGTGCCTGTGGTGATGATCGAGACTTTCGGCGCCTTCAGCCGCAACCCGTTGTACAATGAATTGCAGGTGCGCAAGAGCGTTCCCGTTTCGGCGAAGGTGCGCCTGCTGTACAGCCGGGAGGATCTGAAGGAGAAATCCGTTAAGGAGCTGTCTGACGGGCTGGACAAAGCCTTCTCTTTCGACCAGTTCCGCTGGCAGAGGGAAAACGGCATTCAGATCACCGACGGTTTCCGGGCGGACGGCCTGGAGCGCATTCTGTATAAATGTCCCCACTGCGCTGCGGAGGGGGAGATGACGGGCAAAGGCACCGGCCTGACCTGCCGCCATTGCGGCAAGCACTGGGAATTGACCCCCATCGGCGACCTTGCGGCGTCGGAGGGGGAGACGGAGTTTTCCCACGTCCCCGACTGGTATCGCTGGGAGCGGGAGCAGGTACGCCGGGAGCTTGAGGACGGAACATACAAGCTGGACATCGACGTGGACATTGCCATGATGGTGGATTTCAAGGCCATTTATAAGGTAGGGCAGGGGCATCTGACCCACGACCGGGAGGGCTTCACCCTCACGGGCTGCGGCGGGAAGCTCCACTATACTCAGAAGCCCACGGCATCCTATGGCCTGTACGCCGACTACTACTGGTACGAGATCGCGGACACCATCTGCATCGGCGACAACCGGTGCCTCTACTACTGCTTCCCCAAGGCTGGTTACCCGGTGGCGAAGACCCGTCTGGCGGCGGAGGAGCTGTACAAGCTCTGCAAGACCCGGGCGCTGGCAAAATAAGCATGAAAAATCCCCGACTTTGGTTGACCAGACCAAGTCGGGGATTTTCAGAGAAAAAGAGAGGTAAGAAAATGAAAAAGAAAATTATCATTGAGTACATTTTCATTATATCCGGGGGCTATTAAAAAAATAAGTGGGAAAATATTAAATAAGTGTTAAGCACGTAAAATTGAGACGGTGAAATTTGTGCAGAATGCCAAATGTGAATTTTTTGTAGCTTGTGGGATGCAACCCTTGACATTTTTTCAAATTGGGGTATAGTAAAGACAAATGAATTAGCACTCTTGCGACGAGAGTGCTAAAGCGAAAGGAAGGTAAAGTAGATGAACTTCAATAACTATACCCAAAAATCGATTGAGGCTGTCCAGAGCGCGCAGCAGCTGGCGGTTCAGAATTCTCATCAGCAGATGGAGCAGGTGCATCTGCTTCTGGCATTGCTGCGGCAGGAGGGCGGTCTGACCCCTCAGCTGCTGAAAAAGATGGACGTTACGGTGGAAAGTCTGGAAGCGGCGGCGGAGGCCGAGCTGCGGAAGATTCCCGGCGTGCGGACAAGTCAGGCCATGGACAGCTTTTATGTCAGCGCCGACGTGCAGGCCGCGTTCAATGCGGCGGAGCAGCAGGCGCAGACCATGAAGGACGAGTATGTGTCTGTGGAGCATCTGTTCCTTGGACTTCTGGAAACTGCCCGGGGCGGCGTGAAGGAGCTGTTCAAGACCTATCAGATTACAAAGGAGCGTGTTCTGAAGGCTTTGCAGGAAGTGCGGGGCAATCAGCGAGTCACCACCGACAACCCGGAGGGGACCTACGACGCGCTGGAAAAGTACGGCACCGATCTGGTCAAGCGGGCAAGAGAGCAGAAGATGGATCCGGTGATCGGCCGGGATGAGGAAATCCGGAATGTTATTCGTATCCTGTCCCGGAAGACGAAGAACAACCCCGTTCTCATCGGCGAACCCGGCGTTGGCAAAACCGCCATTGCCGAGGGACTTGCCCAGCGGATTGTGAAGAAGGACGTCCCCAAACAGCTGCAGGACAAGACCATTTTCTCTCTGGATATGGGCGCGCTGATCGCGGGTGCCAAGTACCGGGGCGAGTTTGAGGAACGGCTGAAAGCCGTGCTGAACGAGGTGAAGAAGTCCGAGGGCAAGATCATCCTGTTCATCGATGAACTGCACACCATTGTGGGCGCAGGAAAGACCGAGGGCAGCATGGACGCAGGCAACCTGCTGAAGCCCATGCTGGCTCGGGGCGAGCTGCACTGCATCGGTGCGACGACGCTGGACGAGTACCGCCAGTATATCGAAAAGGACGCCGCTCTGGAGCGCCGGTTCCAGCCGGTGCAGGTGGATGAACCCACGGTGGAGGATACCATCGCCATTCTGCGTGGCTTGAAGGAGCGGTACGAGGTGTTCCACGGCGTGAAGATCGCGGACTCCGCCATCATCGCCGCCGCGACCCTGTCCCATCGGTATATCACCGACCGGTTCCTGCCCGACAAGGCCATCGACCTGATCGACGAGGCCTGCGCCCAGATTCGCACGGAAATGGACTCCATGCCCACGGAGCTGGACGCGGTGTCCCGGAAGATCATCCAGATGGAGATCGAGGAGGCCGCTCTGAAGAAGGAGGAGGACGAGCTGTCCAAGGCGCGTCTTGCCGAGCTGCAAAAGGAGCTGGCGGAGGAACGGGATTCCTTCAACGCCATGAAGGCGCAGTGGGAGAACGAGAAGAACGCCATTGGCCGGGTGCAGCAGCTGCGGGAGAAGATTGAGGACTTGAACCGTCAGATCGAAGCCGCCGAGCAGAGCTACGACCTGGAAAAGGCGGCGGAACTGAAATACGGCCGTCTGCCGGAAGCCAAGAAGCAGCTGGAAGAGGAAGAGCGCCGTGCCCAGTCCGCGAAAGACAGCAATATCCTTCGTGATAGAGTTACCGACGAGGAAATCGCCAAGATCGTGGAGCGCTGGACGGGAATCCCCGTTTCCCGGCTGGTGCAGGGAGAGCGGGAGAAGCTGCTGACCCTGGACGAGACCCTCCACAAGCGGGTGGTCGGCCAGGACGAAGCGGTTCAGGCCGTTACGGAAGCCATCCAGCGCAGCCGCGCAGGCATTCAGGACCCCAACCGTCCCATCGGCTCGTTTCTGTTCCTTGGCCCCACGGGCGTGGGCAAGACCGAGCTTGCCAAGGCGCTGGCGCAGGCGCTGTTTGACGACGAAAACAACATGGTGCGTATCGACATGTCCGAATACATGGAGAAATACTCCGTGTCCCGTCTCATTGGCGCGCCTCCCGGATACGTGGGCTATGAAGAAGGCGGCCAGCTGACCGAAGCGGTACGCCGCAAGCCCTACTCCGTCGTTCTGTTCGACGAGGTGGAGAAGGCGCATCCCGACGTGTTCAACGTGCTTTTGCAGGTGCTGGACGATGGCCGGATCACCGATTCTCAGGGCAGAACCGTGGACTTCAAGAACACCATTCTGATCCTGACCTCCAACCTTGGCTCTGAGTATATCCTGAACGGCATCAATGCCGACGGCACCATCGAGGAAAGCGCCAAGGAACAGGTTCGCGCGCTGCTGCGCCGCACCTTCCGGCCGGAATTCCTCAACCGTCTGGACGAGATCGTGTTCTACAAGCCCCTGACCAAGGAGAATGTGACCAAGATCATCGACCTGCAGATCGCCAAGCTCAACGACCGTCTGGCTGACCAGCAGATCCGCTGTGAGCTGACGCCTGCGGCCAAGGCCGCCATTGTGGACGCGGCCTATGACCCCCAATATGGTGCCCGTCCCCTGCGCCGCTATGTGCAGCATACGGTGGAGACCATGCTCAGCAAGCGTCTGCTTCGGGGCGACGTTACCCCGGGTCAGACCGTCACCGTGGACGCCGAAAACGGCGAACTGGTGATGAAATAATTCCCCAAAAACAAATGCCCTGTCCGCTGAAAAGCGGACAGGGCGTTTTGCGTTTATTCCAGTTCTGTGCGGAGGGTGAGGGCTTCCGGCAGGTGGAAAATTTCCTTTTTCAGGAACAGGGGATAGAAATATTCCTGTTCCAGCCGTTCAAAGGGCAGCCACTCAAATTTGTGGGTGTGGTGCCGTTCCAGCAGGGTAAACTTTTCGCCTTTGGACAGCAAATCCGTGTGGGAAATGTCCATCAGGAAGTACAGGCATAGCTCGTGGTAGTGCAGGCCGTCCACATCCTCCGTGAAAAATGCCTGATTCAGCCACAGGGGACGGATGATTTCCGGGGTGATCTCCAGTTCCTCCTGAACCTCCCGCGCCACGGCGGCTTCCGCCGTTTCCCCCATCTGCACCCTCCCGCCGGGGAGGTAATAGTAGGGGGAGCGCTCGTCGTGCATGGCAAGAAGTTTGCCCTCCGAAATGATGACGGCGCAGACACGGTAATTGAACTTTTCCTTGCCGGAGACAAAAGAAAGGTCTATGCCGCTCATACGTACTGCTGGGTGTTCACATCCACCACGCCCCGGGTCGTCAGGCGCAGGGTGGGGATGACGGGCAGGCTCATGAAGGACAGCGTCATGAACGGGTCGATGTCCGTGCCGACGCCCAGAGCGTGGGCGGCCTTCTTGGCGTCTTCCAGAAGGGTGTTGACCTCCCGCAGGGGCTTGCCGCTGATGATGCCGGCAATTTCCAGAGGAAGCTCGGCCAGCACCTGCCCGTTCTCCACGACCACGATGCCGCCTCGGTTCCGGGCAATGCGGTTGACGGCGAAGGCCATGTCCTCGTCATTTGTGCCGACGCAGATGATGTTGTGGCTGTCGTGGGCGACGGAGGTGGCCACCGCGCCGGATTTCAGACCGTAGCCCTTGAGGTAGCTGATGCCGATGTGGCGGGTATTTTTATGCCGCTCTACAACGGCCATTTTCAGAATGTCCTTGGATACGTCCACACCGGCGGCGTAGCCCGCGTCCTCGGTGATGATCTGCCCCGGCACCATGCCGATGACGCCCCGCAGACGGGTGTTGGCAAAGTCCGCGGGAGAAAGCACCGGCAGGTGGAAGGTGTCGTGGGCGCGCTTGTTCAGGTGTTCCGGGATCTCGGGCAGGGGGAAGTCCTCCACGATGCCGTCGTGATAGACCCGCTTGCCCCGCTTGTACACCGTCACCACGTGGAAGTCCTTCAAATCCTCCACGATGGCAAAGTCCGCAAGATATCCGGGGGCGATGGCGCCCCGGTTATTCAGCAGGAAGTACCGGGCGGCGTGGAGACAGGCCACCTGCACGGTCATGATGGGGTCGGCACCCATGGCGACAGCTTCCCGGCAGATGTAATCGATGTGACCCTTTTCCAGCAGATCGCTGGGGTGCTTGTCGTCGGTGCAGAACATGCAGCGGCTGAAATATTTCTGGGACTTGATCAGGGGCATCAGAGCCTCCAGATTCCGGGCGGCGGTGCCCTCCCGGATCATGATGAACTGACCCAGCTTCAGCTTCTTCATGGCGTCGTCAATGTCCGCGCACTCGTGGTCGGAGTAGACACCGGCGGCAATGTAGGCGTTCAGGTCGGTGCCGGAAAGACCGGGGGCGTGGCCGTCGATCTTCTTGTGGTGCGCCTGAGACGCAATGATCTTGGCAACGGTGGGGGAGTCGGCGGAGATCACGCCGGGGAAATTCATCATTTCCGCAAGCCCCAGCACCCGGGGGTGGTCGAAAAAGCTGTCGATATCCCGGTAGTCCAGATTCGCGCCGCTTTCGTCCAGCGCCGACGCCGGGACGCAGGAGGGGATCATAAACTGGGTGTCCACCGGCAGCCCTTCCGTGGCGCAGAGCATATAGTCGATGCCGTCGGTGCCCATGACGTTGGTGATCTCATGGGGGTCGGTGATGACGGTGGTGGTGCCGTGGGGGATGACTGCCCGGGCAAACTCCGCGGGGGAAACCAGACTGGATTCCAGATGGATGTGGGCGTCGATGAAGCCGGGGCAGACGATCTTGCCGGTCATGTCCACTTCGTCCCGGCCTTCGTAGCTGCCGAGGCCCACGATCAGACCCTCCGCCACGGCAATGTCGCCGGTGTCCAGCTCCCCGGAGAACACGTTGACATAGGTGGCGTTTTTCAGAACCAGATCAGCTTTCTCCCGCCCGGCGGCGACATCAATGATGTGCAGCTTTTTTAGAAGCTTGCGGTTGATCTTTCCTGACCAGCTTTCTGTATAACTCATAAAATCTGCCCCTTTCCAAGTTTTTGACCAGTATAGCACACCCGGGAGAAAATGTAAATTGCCTATTTTGCGGCGGCTGGGATGAATTGAGACTTGCAAAAGAATGTAAAGTTGCTATAATAGAGAAAACGTATGATGGCGGGGTGTGCCTGCCGGAAAGGAGCGCAAATATGTCTCTGCGGGGAAAGCTGGTGGTCTTCTGGATGAAGCACCGACCCAGGCACATTGCTACCACGCAGATGGTTGCACTGATGTTTGCCGCAATCATTCTCCTGGGGGCGCTGCTGCTGACTCTGCCCGCCGCGTCCCGGGACGGGGTATCCTGCGGGCTGCGCCCGGCGCTGTTTACGGCCACCTCCGCCACCTGCGTGACGGGACTGGTGCTGTACGATACCTGGAGCCAGTGGAGCGGCTTTGGCCAGATTGTGATTCTGTGCCTGATTCAAATTGGCGGATTGGGCTTCATGTCCGTGGCGACACTGCTGATTTTTCTGCTGCGCAGGAAGATCGGCCTCCAGCAGCGGCTGATGATCGCCCAGTCCCTGAGCGTGAACGATATCAAGGGCGTGGTGCGGCTGCAAAAGCTGGTGCTTACCGGAAGCTTTTCCGTGGAGGCAGTGGGGGCGATCATTCTGACCCTTCGGTTCTGGCCGGAGTATGGGCTTACAAGAGCGCTGCGCTGGGGCATTTTTCACTCTGTTTCCGCGTTCTGCAATGCGGGCTTTGACATTTTCGGCGCCATTGCCCCGGGGCAGAGCCTGATAGAATTTAACGCAGACCCCGTTGTGCTTCTGACGCTGTCGGCGCTGATCATCATCGGCGGCCTGGGCTTTCTGGTGTGGGAGAACATTGCCCGGAAGCGCTCCTTGCGCAAGTTCAGCGTGTACACCAAGCTGGTACTGCTGATCACGGCGGCGCTGCTTGCCGTCGGCTGGGCGGGAACCTGTCTGCTGGAATGGAACAACCCGGAGACGCTGGGCGGCATGACTGTGGGCGAAAAGCTGCTCAACGGCTTTTTCCAGTCCGCGACACTGCGCACCGCGGGGTTTGCGGCGATTGATCAGGCAAAGCTTACGGAAAGCGGCAAGGCCTTTTCCAGCGTGCTGATGTTCATCGGCGGCTCCTCCGGCTCCACCGCCGGCGGCATCAAGACCGTGACGTTTCTGGTGCTGGTGCTGACCATCTGGGCGAGAGCCAGAGGGAAAAGCACGGTCTGCGCCTTCAAGCGGACGATCCCCGAGGAGCAGACCCAGAACGCCATGATCATTGCCTTTATCGTGCTGGCACTGGCCGTTTTCGGCGGCATTTTCATCAGCGCCACGTCGCCCATGGACTTTACGGACGCCGTGTATGAGGCGGTTTCGGCGTTGGCGACCGTGGGATTAAGCGCGGGCGGTACGGCTTCCTTAAGTATCCCGGCGCAGATTCTGATCATTATTTATATGTATTTCGGACGGGTCGGCGTGCTGACCATCAGCCTGGGCTTCCTGGCGGGAAACCGGGCGGAGGAGCGGTTCCGCTATGCGGAAACCAATTTGCTGATCGGATAAGGAGAGAATTATGAAGTCTTACATTGTCATCGGTCTCGGCCGTTTCGGCGGCTCTCTGGCGCGGCAGCTGTGCACGCTGGGGGCGGAGGTGCTGGCCATGGACGTGCACAACGACCTTGTGCAGCAGCTTGCCAACGACGTCACCCACGCGGTGGTGGGCGACGCCCGGGACAAGGAAGTCCTGCGGGCGCTGGGCGTGCGGAATTTTGACTGCGCGGTCATTGCCATCGGCGACGATCTTGCGGCCTCCGTGCTGATCACCATGAACTTAAAGGAGCTGGGCGCGCCCTACATCGTCTGCAAAGCCCACGACGAGACCCACCGCCTGGTTCTGGAAAAGCTGGGTGCCGACCGGGTGGTCATTCCGGAGCAGGAACACGCCCAGCGGCTGGCGAGAAGCATGTACTCCCACAATGTGCTGGATTACATCGAGCTTTCCGAGGACTACGGAATTCTGGAAGTTCCCGCCCCCAAGAGCTGGATTGGCAAGTGCATCAATGAGCTGAACGTCCGGGCGAAGCTGGGCGTGAACATCATCGCCGTGGAAAACGGGGACAAGACCAACGTTTCCCCCGCCGCGGATTACCGGATTCAGGAGGGGGACGTGATGGTGGTTCTGGGGGACAATTACGCCCTCAGCAGGGTGCAGAAGCTGTGACGGAGCAGAGAATCACCTCCCGGAAAAATCCCCTTCTGCAGCAGGTGAAAAAGCTGTTTTCTTCCCGGAAGGCCAGGGAGGAAGCGGGGCTGTTCGCTGCCGACGGGGTCAAGCTTCTGGCGGAGGCCGTCCGCTGGTATCCGGGACTGGACACGGTGATCTTATCCGACGGCGTTCATGCGGACGTGCCGGAATCGGTGCGGCTTTTCCGTGTGCCGGAGGACGTGATGGCATCCATCTCCCCCATGGAAAGTCCTCAGGGGGCGCTGTTTCTGTGCCGCCTGCCGGAAAGAAAAGCGTATGTGCCCCAGCCCGGCTGCCTGCTGCTGGACGGCATTCAGGATCCGGGAAACCTTGGAACCATTCTGCGCACGGCGGATGCGCTGGACATTCCTGTGACGCTGCTGGAAGGCTGCGCCGACCCCTACAGCCCCAAGACGGTACGCGCCAGCATGGGCGCGGTGTTCCGCACCCAGCCGGTGAAAGCGGACTGGGCGGAGGTAAAGGCCGCCTGTGCAGAAGCCCAAATTCCCGTGGCGGTAACGGCGCTGAGCCGGCGGGCGAAGGATTTGCGCAATGCTGACCTTCGCGGTATGGCGGTGGTCATTGGCAGTGAAGGACAGGGCGTACGCCGGGAAATTCTGGAAAGCGCCGACGGGGAGCTTATCATCCCCATGAATAAGCGCTGTGAGTCCCTGAACGCGGCGGTGGCGGCGGCCATCGTCATGTGGCAGATGAAACAGTAGATATAGTGTATAGAGAGAAACAGGTGAGAAAATGCTGGTACACTGGATATGGTTCGCCCATCGCCCTGGGCTGAACGACCGGGACAAAATGGCACTGTTGCAGCATTTTCGGGATCCTGAGGACATTTACTTCGCCGACGACGGGGCGTTTGGCGCCATCGGTCTCAGCGAGGAGGCAAAGACTGCCCTTCGGGAGAAAAATCTGACCTCCGCGGAGGAAATTCTGGAAGCCTGTGACCGGGAAAAGCTCCACATTCTGACCTGTCAGGATGCGGCTTATCCCGCGCGGCTCAAAAACATTGCCGACCCGCCCAATGTTCTCTACTACAAGGGGCGGCTGCCGGATTTTGACGGAAGCCCGGTGATCGGCGTGGTCGGCACCCGGAAGGCGTCGGCCTACGGCCTGACCACCGCCAAGCGCATGGGCTATCAGATTGCCCGCTGCGGCGGCATTGTGGTATCCGGGATGGCCTACGGCATCGACGGCATGGCGATGTCCGGAGCGCTGACCGCTGGCGTGCCGGCGGTGGGTGTGCTGGGCTGCGGCGCGGATATCGTCTATCCCGTTTCCAACCGGGCGCTGTTCCGGGACACGGAGGAATACGGCTGCATCCTCAGCGAGTTCGCGCCGGGGACGCCGCCGGCAAAATGGACGTTTCCCAAGCGGAACCGGATTATCAGCGGCCTGAGCTGCGGTGTGCTGGTGGTGGAAGCGCCGGAGAAAAGCGGCGCGCTGATCACCGCCCGCTTAGCCGCCGAGCAGGGGCGGGACGTGTTCGCGGTGCCGGGAAACATCGACCAGCCGTCCTTTGTGGGGAGCAACCGGCTTCTGCGGGACGGGGCGATCATGGTTTCCTCCGGCTGGGACGTTCTGAGCGAATACGAAGCCCTCTTTCCGGATAAGATTCGGAAGGAAGATGCGCCCGCCCACCAGACGGCCTATCCGGATGAGGTGCGCAAGGCCGCGGAAGCGGAAAAACCGCTGCTGAAAGTGGCGCAGAAACTGCGTCTTCCCCGGAAAAATGAGAATCTTAAAAAAGATTTAGCCCATCAGGGCATTGACAAGACGCCTTGCGCGCCTTATAGTGACGTAGGCTCGGTCAGGCCGAAGCTGTCGCCGGAGGAGCAGACCATTGTGGACGCCCTGAGCGGCGGGCAGCGGCTGGTGGACGATGTGATCGCCGAAACCGGCCTGTCCACCGGAAAGCTGCTTTCCAGCCTGACCATGCTGGAACTGAAGGGCATAATCAGGCGCCTGCCGGGCAAGCGCATTGTTTTGAGCGGGAAATAGAGAGACGTAACCGCTGAATCTGAAGTAACGAAACGGAGAATTTTCATTCATGGGCAAACCTGAAAATCTGGTGATTGTGGAGTCCCCCTCCAAGGCAAAGACCATTGGCAAATATTTGGGAGACGACTATGTCGTCAAGGCCAGCATGGGGCATCTCCGGGATCTGCCGAAAAGCACCATGGGCGTGGACTTGGAGCATGATTTCACGCCCCATTATATCCCCGTCCGGGGCAAGGAATCCCTGATCAAGGAACTGAAAACCGATGCGGAAAAGGCAAAAACCGTGTACCTTGCAACCGACCCTGACCGGGAGGGCGAGGCCATTTCCTGGCATTTGAAAGAGCTGCTGAACCTCCCCGACGGGAAGGCGCAGCGTGTGACCTTTAATGAGATCACCCAGAAGGTGGTCAAGGAGTCCATCCGCCACCCCCGGGATATCGACTATGATCTGGTTGACGCCCAGCAGGCGCGGCGTATTCTGGACAGGATCGTGGGCTATGAGCTTTCCCCGCTGCTGTGGAAAAAGATTCGGCGGGGTCTGTCCGCAGGCCGCGTTCAGTCCGTCGCCACCCGGCTGGTGGTTGACCGGGAAAACGAAATTCGCGCGTTCCAGCCCAAGGAATACTGGACGCTGGACGTGACATTGAACCGTATGGGCAAGCCCGGCGCCTTTGTCGCCCACTACTGGGGCGAGGAAAAGAAGCGGGAGCTGGAGAATGAGGCTGATACCCTTGCCGTGATCGGCGACATCGACGGGAAGGAATTCGACGTTACCAACGTCAAAAAAGCGGAGAAAAAGCGCTATTCCGCCCCGCCCTTCACCACCTCCACTTTGCAGCAGGAGGCGTCCCGGAAGCTGGGCTTCACGCCGAAAAAGACCATGATGGTCGCCCAGCAGCTGTACGAAGGCGTGGACGTGGCAGGGGAAGGTACCACCGGTTTAATTACCTACATGCGTACCGACTCTCTGCGGCTTTCCGACGAGGCCATGGACGCTGCCGCCGGGTTTATCCGCAGCCGCTACGGAAATGAGTATTATTACGGCCAGCACCATGTGTTCAAGACCAAGGCAGGGGCGCAGGACGCCCACGAAGCCATCCGGTCGTCCCATGTGGAACTGGAGCCGGAACGGGTGCGTACCAGTCTGACCCCCGATCAGTATAAGCTCTACAAGCTGATCTGGAGCCGCTTCCTCGCGACGCAGATGGCCTGCGCCGTTTATGACACCGTGTCCATCGACACCATGTGCGCCGGGCATGTGTTCCGCGCCAGCCATCAGAGCCTGCGCTTCGCCGGCTTCATTGCCGTTTACGAAGAAGGACGGGACGATGAGCAGGAGGCCGTCGGCTCTCCGCTGCCGGATCTGGCGGTGGGGGAGAAGACGCTCCCCTCCAACATCCAGAAGGAGCAGCATTTCACCCAGCCCCCCGCCCGGTATACCGAGGCGACGCTGGTCAAGGCCATGGAGGAAAAGGGCGTCGGACGTCCTTCCACCTACGCTGCCACCGTGTCCACCATTGAAGACCGGGAGTACGTGGTCAAGCAGGACAAGCGCCTTGCCCCCACGCCCCTGGGCGAGATCGTCACCGGGCTGATGGTGGAGCGCTTCACCGATATCATCGATGTGGAGTTTACCGCCAATATGGAGTCCCGTCTGGACGATGTGGAGGCGGGCAAGCAGAACTGGAAGGACTTGCTGGCGGATTTCTATAAGGATTTCAGCAAGGAGCTGTCTGACGCGGAGACGGCGCTGGAGGGCGTTCATCTGAAGGTGCCGGAGGAGGAGACCGACGAGGTCTGCGAGCTGTGCGGACGGAAAATGGTGGTGAAAACCGGCCGGTTCGGTAAATTTCTGGCCTGCCCGGGCTACCCGGAGTGTAAGAATACCAAGCCTCTGGTGGAGCGGATGCCGGGGCGCTGCCCAAAGTGCGGCAGCGGCTTGCTCAAGCGCAAGTCTAAGAAGGGCTACGCCTACTACGCCTGCGAGCGGGGCGCGGAGTGCGGCTTCATGACATGGGACGTTCCCACCGCTGAGGATTGCCCGGAGTGCGGTCAGACCCTGTTCAAGAAATCCGGCAAGGGGCGCATGAAGCCCTTCTGCATCAACGAGAAATGCTCCCGTTTCCTCCCGGAGGACCAGCGGGGCTACTATAAAAAGAAGACCGCCGAGGACGGGGAGGCCACCCCGGAGGAAAAGTCTGCCGAGAAGAAGACGGCGGCAAAGAAAACGACGGCAAAAGCCCCGGCAAAGAAGACGGCAGCAAAGAAAACTGCGGCGAAAAAGACTACGGTGAAGAAGACCGCCGCCAAGACCACAACGAAGAAGACGACGAAAACATCCTCTAAGAAGGAGAGCAAGGCATGAAGGTAAAAGTCATCGGCGCGGGGCTGGCCGGAAGCGAAGCGGCATGGCAGCTGGCAAACCGGGGCATCGAAGTGGCGCTTTACGAAATGAAGCCCAAAAAGATGACCCCCGCCCACCACAGCGAGGATTTTGCCGAGCTTGTCTGCTCCAATTCCCTGCGGGGCGACCGGCTGGAAAACGCCGTGGGGCTTCTCAAGGAGGAGCTGCGCCGCTGCGGCAGCCTGATCCTCGCCTGCGCCGATGCTACCCGGGTGGAGGCGGGCGGCTGTCTGGCTGTAGACCGGGACGGCTTTTCCCGGATGGTTACGGAGAAAATCCGGAATCACCCCAATATCACGGTGATTTCCGAAGAAATCACCGAACTCCCCGAGGGGCCGGTGATCGTGGCTACAGGGCCGCTGACTTCCGATGCTTTGAGCGAGGCCATCGGGCATTACTTCGGGGAGACCGGGTATCTGCACTTTTTTGACGCAGCGGCGCCGCTGGTTTCGGCGGAGTCCATCGACATGAATCTCGCGTGGTGGCAGTCCCGGTACGACCGGGGAACGCCCGATTACATCAACTGCGCCATGAACAAAGAGCAGTACGAAGCCTTCGTCCGGGAGTTGGTAAACGCCGAGGAAGCCCCGGTGCATGGCTTTGAGGACAAGAACGTATTTGAGGGCTGTATGCCGGTGGAAGTCATGGCGCGGCGAGGCGTGGATACCCTGCGCTACGGCCCCATGAAGCCCGTGGGGCTGAGAAATCCTGCCACCGGCCATGAGCCTTACGCCGTGGTGCAGCTGCGGCAGGACAACGCGGCAAAAAGCGTGTACAATCTGGTGGGCTTCCAGACCCACTTGAAATTCGGCGAGCAGAAGCGGGTATTCTCCATGATACCCGGTCTGGAAAACGCGGAATTTGTCCGCTACGGTGTGATGCACCAGAATACCTTCCTGCAAAGCCCCAAGCTGTTGGATAAGTATTACGCAGACCGCCGAAACCCGCTGGTGGCCTTTGCCGGGCAGATGACCGGCGTGGAGGGGTACGTGGAATCCACGGCCTCCGGGTATCTGGCGGCGGTGGCCATGGCGGCGAAGGTACAGGGACGGGAAGTTCCCGATTTTCCCAAGGAGACCGCCATCGGTGCGCTGGGGCAGTACGTCAGCGACGAAAGCATTGAAAATTTCCAGCCCATGAATATCAATTTCAGCATCATCGCACCGCTGGAAAAGCGCATCCGTAAGAAGGCAGAAAAAAATCTCGCCATTGCCGCGCGGTCGCTGGACGTGATCGATAGGCTGGTGGCGAAGGGTATCTGAAAGAAAGAGGTGGAACGGTTGAAGATCATTCTTGACGCGATGGGCGGCGACAATGCCCCCGAGGCTCCCGTTTTAGGCGCTGTGGAAGCGGCAAAGACCTACGGTATCGAGATCGTGCTGGTAGGCCGGGGAGAGGATATTCTTGCGGTTCTCAAGAAGCATGGCATTGACAACCTGCCGGAAGGCATGGAGATCTCCAATGCCGACGATGTGGTGGACATGCATGACGATCCCGCATCCATCATCCACAAGCGGAAGAATTCTTCCATGGTGATCGGCCTGAAGATGCTGGCGGACGGGCTGGGCGACGCGTTCGTGTCCGCCGGTTCCACCGGCGCGCTGCTCACCGGCGCGACGCTGCTGGTCAAGCGGGTCAAGGGAATCCGCCGTGCGGCCATGGGTCCCGCCATGCCCAACAAGGCAGGGGGAAAGACCGTGATCGTGGACTGCGGTGCGAATGCCGAGTGTGCGCCGGAATTCCTGCTGCAATTCGGTCTGGTCGGCTCTGTCTACGCGAAGAAGCAGCTGGGCATCGAGAATCCCAAAGTCGGTCTTCTGAACATCGGCACCGAGGACAGCAAGGGCACCGCTCTGCAGAAGGAAGCCTACGCGCTGCTGAAAGACGCGGGGGAGAAGGGGCTTGTCAACTTTGTCGGCAATGTGGAAGCCCGGGACGTGCCTTTGGGCGCGGTGGACGTTGTGGTCTGCGACGGCTTCAACGGCAACGTGCTTCTCAAAACCATCGAGGGTACTGCCATGTTCATGGGCAGCCTGATGAAGAAAATGTTCAAGAAAAACCTGCTCAGCAAGCTGGGCTATCTTCTGTGCGCCTCCGGGGTCAAAGACCTGATGAAGATGCTGGACTACCGGGAGATCGGCGGCACGCCGTTCCTTGGCATCCGCAAGCCGGTCATCAAGGCCCACGGCGCTTCCGACGTGCTGGCGTTCCGCAACGCGGTAAAGCAGGCAGCGGACGTGGCCGCGTCGGACATCACCGGTGAGCTGGAAGAAAATTTACAGCGGCTGGCTGCTGAAAAAGAGAAGGTGACGGAGCATGATTAAGGACTTGGAGGCCGTCATCGGCTACCGGTTCCGGAATATTTCCCTTTTGCAGAACGCGCTGACCCATTCCTCCTACGCAAACGAGCGCTGGCACAACAGCCTGCTCAGCAACGAGCGGCTGGAATTTCTGGGGGACAGCGTGCTGGGAATGCTGGTGGCGGAATATCTCTACCGCAATTTTCCCAACCGCCCGGAGGGCGAGCTGACCCGGATGCGGGCGGATATGGTCTGCGAGACCACCTTGGCGGGTGCTGCCAACCGCATCGGCCTTGGGAACCATCTGCTCCTTGGCCACGGTGAGGAGCAGGGCGGCGGACGGAGCCGGGACTCCATTCTGGCGGACGCCATGGAGTCGGTGATCGCCGCGTGCTTTCTGGACGGCGGACTGGACGCGGCGCTGCAGGTGGTCAGGACGTTCATTCTGGTGGAGGTGCCGGTGACCAAGCTGCACAACGCGGACTACAAAACCGAGCTGCAGGAGCTGGTGCAGCAGAAGAAAAATCAGGTGCTGGCCTACGAGCTGGTGGGGCAGTCCGGCCCCGACCACGACAAGCAGTTTTCCGTGGAGGTCTCCCTCAACGGCGCGATCGTGGGCAAGGGCGTCGGCAGCAGCAAAAAAAGGGCAGAGCAGGACGCCGCCCGCTGTGCCATCGAAAATCTTTTTCCGGAGAAAGCGTAAAACGTCGAAACGACGCGGTCTTTCATGGGCGGTCGTAAAACAGTGAATGGAGCGTATCGGTGCAGATACGCTCCATTTCTTGTGCAAACATGATATTAACGAGGTACGGCCCCTTGGCTCTCCCTCTGGGAGAGCTGTCACCGCAGGTGACTGAGAGGGTCTTGCAGACTTGCTTACCCTCTCCGTCTTCGCTTCGCTCATACGATTTCTCGATAAAATGGTTAACACCATTTTATCCTGCGAATCCTTCGCAGGCCGCCGGTGGCGGCGAGAAATGCATGGACTTACGTTTTTTGCGGCTGCGCCGCCGGCTGCTGAAACAGCAGCCGAATAAAACGGTTTTTAACCGTTTTATTAAAAACGAGTATCAGATGTAGGAGGAAAAGAGAGATGAAAAAGGGAATTGCACTGATCGCGGCGCTTGTCCTCAGCGTTTTGCTGCTGGGATGTGAGGAAGCGGCGACCTATGCCACCGCCGACGATGCCAAGGCGGCGCTGAATGGGCAGGGCGTTATCACCATCGACGGTGATTTTTCGGAACCCAATCAGGCCAGCGACATCCGCGTGAACAACGGTTTTGCCGGATTTATGCGGGAGACGGGGCTTATCAACGGCAAATGGACGATTTCTGCGAACTACGAGGAGTGGTTTTACGCCAAGTACGTCACGGACGAGCCGGTGAACCACCAGGAGGGCGTCAATTCCGGCTCCACGCTGGGCTTTTATGACATGGACGGCAACTGCCTTGGCTATGCCCAGGAGCGGGTGGACGCGAACTGGGACAACGCCTATATCGTCTATTTCCTCGACCCGGATTTTACACCCACCGGGCTGTACGCTTCGGAGGACTGCAAGACGCTGTGGGACGACAGCGAAACCGTGCTGGCCGAGGGCGATATCGATTGGAGCTATTCCAGCGATATGTGTACCATCACCATCACGCCAACCGGCGGCAAGGATGTTCCCATCTTTGTGAAAATTGCCATGTATGTGAAAATTTTCTATGAAGTGAACCTGCTGAAAATGTGATTCCATGACAAATGCCCCCAATATGCACAGTAAGCGTGCATATTGGGGGCATTGTGATATTTTCCTAGACGCGGGTGAACTCGTAATTTTCGAATTTCAGCTGATCGCCTACATCCACGCCAAAGGGCAGCAGTGCGATGGCGACCTCGGAGACAACGCCGGTATCATCGTACCTGACGTAAGCATAATCGCCGCGAATGTCCGTGATGGTGCAGAGCATAGTGACCCCCTTTACCGGATGAAGTGGGTGGGGGTAACCGGGTCAAGCTCCGGCAGGCCGAATTGCGCCTTGCCGAGGGCGATGGACTTCATCAGAAAAGTCATGTTCTTAGCCAGATTCCGGACGGTGGCGATGCCCTCCAAGTCCTGCGCCGCTTCGCCGGGGGCGCGGCCGTGGACGCTGTTCCAGTAATGGCTGGACGCGACGGGCATTCCGCTGATGGTGAAATACTTGTTCAGCTCGTCAAAGGTGGCAGAGCAGCCGCCCCGGCGGGCAACCACCACGGACGCGCCGACCTTCATCCGCTTGTCAAAGCCGGTGCTGTAGAACAGCCGATCCAGAAACGCCACCAGCGTAGCATTTGCGGAAGCATAATAGACCGGGCTGGCGGCCACCAGACCATCGGCCTGACGAAACGCTTCCGCCGCCTGATTGACCGCGTCGTCAAAAACGCACTTGCCGGTCTTCCGGCAGCTTCCGCAGGCGATGCAGCCACGGATGGGCTGATTGCCCACGTGGAAAATTTCCGTTTCGACGCCCTCGGCGGTGAAGACTTCCGCCATCTGGGAAAGGGCATAGGCCGTATTTCCGTTTGCTTTGGGGCTTCCGTTGAGCAGCAGTACCTTCATTTGATTCCTCCTGTGGTAAGTTTGAAAAACCCGTCCCCGTTACCGGGGACGGGCAGTTTTCATTAAAGCAGAATCGGAGATATTGGACGATTAGTCCTTGTACATCTCGACCAGCTTGTTCAGGTGCTCCCAGCGCTCCTTGGCGGCAGCCTCGTTCTTGGCGAACAAATCGGTTGCACGCTCGGGGAACTCGCGGGTCAGACGGCTGTAACGAGCCTCGTTCATCAGGAACTCCTGATAGCCGTCCTTCGGAGCCTTGCTGTCCAGCTGGAACTTGCCGGTCTCCTTGGAAGGATCGAAGCGGAACAGGTTCCAGTAGCCGCACTCAACGGCCTTCTTCATCTCGGCCTGGCAGTTGGTCATGCCGCCCTTGATGGAGTGCATCTCACAGGGAGCGTAGCCGATGATGAGGGACGGGCCATGGTAAGCCTCGGCTTCGGTGATGGCCTTGATGGTCTGAGCGGGGTTGGCGCCCATAGCGACCTGAGCGACGTAAACGTAGCCGTAGCTCATCGCAATCTCAGACAGGGACTTCTTCTTGGTCTCCTTACCGGCAGCCGCGAACTGAGCGACCTGACCGATGTTGGAAGCCTTGGAAGCCTGTCCGCCGGTGTTGGAGTAAACCTCGGTGTCGAAGACGAAGACGTTGACGTCCTTGTTCTGTGCCAGCACATGGTCAACACCGCCGAAGCCGATGTCGTATGCCCAGCCGTCGCCGCCGAAGATCCACACGGACTTCTTGGACAGATATTCCTTCTTGGACAGGATGTCCTTCACGGTGTCGCAGCAGACCTTGGCTTCCAGATTCTCGACCAGAGCCTTGGTAGCGGCCTTGTTGGCCTCGCCGTCGTTGTAGGTGTCCAGCCAAGCCTGGCAAGCGGCCTTGCGCTCGTCGCAGGTGGTCTTCTCCATGACTTCCTTGACCTTGTTAGCCAGAGACTCACGGATGACGGCCTGTGCGGTGTACATACCCAGACCATGCTCGGCGTTATCCTCGAACAGGGAGTTCGCCCATGCGGGACCACGGCCTTCAGCGGTCACGGTGTAGGGAGAGGTAGCGGCGGGACCGCCCCAGATGGAGGAGCAGCCGGTGGCGTTGGAGATGTACATCCGGTCGCCGAACAACTGGGTGATGAGGCGGGCATA
>OLOK01000645.1_pt1 | contig 33312 bp, 24 predicted proteins | sample 1672591 | NCBI WGS metagenome assembly OLOK01 (sample SAMEA3136703, study PRJEB25190) | human gut metagenome | biome: human gut; feature: human-associated habitat; material: faeces | place: Austria | collected 2013 | reverse complement strand
CGGCTCGGTCTTTCCCGACAATAAGGCGTTTCGGAAGCTGCGTTTTGCCCGCTGTATGAAAAAATGGCAGCCTTTTGGGGCTTCACTGTCTAATACGGAACTTTTGGAAATTTGCCAAAAATGGGCTCAAAAAAAGCAGCAAATCTTTTTCGGATTTACTGCTTCGTGTGCCGCTGCGGGGCGGCGGTTATTCAGTTGTAAATAAAAGAGGGCGGTAGCACTTTGGGCTATCGTCCTCTTGACTGCACATTTGCAAAGACAGGCGGGGCTGTCAACGGTGGGCGAAGCCCATTTACTTGCCGTTGACTGGCTCGGCTGGATTTGCTATCAATTATTGAATTGAATAGTCTTTACTTTTTCTTCGGAATCAGCACAAACCCACAAACAAGAATATATCCAATAATTGCGATTATAGATGCTTCTATTCCAAACCCTGCTCCTGTAAGGAAAACATTATCTGAAGATATTATTATCGAAAAAATCGGACTTCCATAAGTTCCTTGCGCTGTCGTAATATGGAGAATATCTGTTATCATAATAAAGTTCCATGCGGCGTGTAATAAGGCACTATTACTTATGGATTTTCCTTTGTAGGAAACAAGAGAAAACATGATTCCTACTACTGTACCGCTAATGATTAAAAGCAGAACACCGCTAACAGTAAAGGTTTCCATTGAGGGAATGTGTACTAAACTGAAAAGAAACGATGGAATTAAAATTGCTATATATTTATTCCATCTGCTCTCCAATAATTTCATAATATACCCACGAAACAACATTTCCTCTGTTATTCCCGACTTTAGTGCTATAAGCATGGAAGCTATTATAATTAAACATATTTCACCCGCCGAAAAAGAGTTGACTTCAAATTTACCAATCATTGCAAAAATAGCTGTAACGAATACTGGAAGAAAAACAGATATTAGAACACCCCATTTTTTTATGTTCGGTGTAATACCAAAATCTTTCATTTTCAAGTGGAGTCCTTTTGTTGTATAAAGCCAAAAAAGGAAAGCGGTTAGTAATAAAGCCCCCAACATTCTTAGAATTACATATAGTGCATTGCTCGGAAGTTCCACAAACGAAAAAAGCAAATCAAAAGAAATACTGCTAAATAAATCTCCTGCCAAAAATAACAGAAAGTAAACAAGGATATTTACAAGTGTTTTCGATGTCGAAAAATTATATTGTGTTTGATTCAATGATGGTTCCTCCTCAAAAAAATATCTTTTTGCTGTTATATTGTATCATTTTCGACAATAAATTTCTACTAATTTTACGGAATAGCAAGTTGCTGTCTATCAATTTCTTGTGTGTTACTTTATCGCACATGAGCATTCCCGCCGGGCATACCGCAGGGTAAAGGATGCGACGACGGATATTAATACGTATCTTTCGGAAAACCTTTCCGGCATCAAGGTTACGCAGATTTTCGGACGCGAAGAGGAAAAGATGGCGGAATTTCGTGAGAAAAGCCAGACGCAGGCAAAGGCAAACCTGAGTCAGATTTTCGTGTTCAGTGTATTTCGTCCGTTGGTGTATATGCTTTACATCTGTTCCATCCTATGTCTATTTTATCTGGGCGGCATGGGACATTTAAACGGCGTGGCGTTTTTAGGACAGACGATCACAGGCGGAACGATCGTTACCTTTTATATGTATATTTCGAAATTTTTCACCCCGATCCAGAACCTGGCGGAGCAGTTTAACTGGCTGCAGTCGGCTTTGGCGTCTGCGGAAAAGGTGTTCTCGATCATGGATCTGGAGCCGAAGCTGGTAGATGCGCCCGATGCTATAGAGCTGGAAGAGGTGCACGGCGAAATCGAGTTTCGCAATGTGTGGTTTTCCTATATTCCCGGGGAATGGGTGCTGCAGGGTGTGTCTTTCCATGTAAATCCGCGAGAAACGGTGGCGTTTGTCGGATCGACCGGTTCCGGAAAGAGCACAATCTTGTCCCTGATCTGCCGCAACTACGAGTTCCAGAAGGGCGAGATTTTGATCGACGGTATCGACATTCGCAAGATCAAGATCGCTTCCCTGCGCAGGCATTTTGGTCAGATGCTGCAGGATGTATTTCTGTTCTCCGGCACGATCCGCAGCAACATCGTTCTGCGGGAAGAGGGCATTTCGGATGAAGAAATCCGTCGCGTCTGCCAGTATGTGAATGCCGATCATTTTATTGACAAGCTGGAGCATGGTCTGGATGAGGAGGTGCGGGAGCGAGGAAATAACTTCTCTGCCGGACAGCGTCAGCTGCTGAGCTTTGCGCGAACCATCATCCACAAACCAAGTGTTATGATCCTGGATGAGGCGACTGCTAATATTGACACCGAGACGGAGCTTTTGATTCAGGATTCCCTGGAAAAAATGCGCAGCGTCGGCACGATGCTGATGGTAGCCCACAGACTTTCCACGATTCAGCATGCGGACAACATCATTGTGCTATCCCACGGCAAGATTCTGGAGCAGGGCACGCATCAGGAGCTGCTTGCAAAGCATGGACGATATTATCAGCTGTATACGCTGCAATATCATAAGGAACAGATGGAAGAGTGACGGCGGAGAGCCATCGCGGATGTAGAAAAGGTTGAAAAGAAAAGCCCGGAGCACAGCAAAGGAATAGATGCTGTGCTCCGAGCTTTTTTCATCGTATAGGAAACTTTGTTTCCATACGATAAAAACGCTCCCTTTACTTTTGCAGCGTGCAGATATCGACCAGCTCTGCCGTATCCGGCGTAAAGCCGCTCTTTAAGATATCCGCCAGGGCAACTGCCGTATCCAGGCTGGTCAGGCAGGGAATGCCAAGCTCCACAGATTTGCGGCGAACCTTTACGCTGTCCCGGGCAGGGGTACGCCCCTTTTTGGAGGTCGAAATGATGTAATTGACCTTTCCGCTTTCCAGAAGTGCGATGGTGTTGTGCTCGGATTCGCTGATCTTATGGACAAGGGTAACCGACATACCATGGTCACGCAGTACAGCTGCCGTACCTGCGGTTGCATACAGGTGGAAGCCAAGATCTGCAAACCGCTGTGCAATATCAGGGATTTCATCCTTATCGGTGTCGCGCACGGTGATGAAGATGCCGCCCTTGTCGGTCAGCTGGTAGCCTGCGCCGACCAATCCTTTGTAGAGCGCTTCCCGCATGGTGGGTGCGATGCCGAGCACTTCACCGGTAGATTTCATTTCAGGTCCGAGCTGCGTGTCCAGTCCAGACAGCTTTTCAAAGGAGAAGACAGGCACTTTGATCGCGGTGTAGGAGGAAACCGGGGCAAGACCGGTGCCGTAAGGCATATCCTTTAATTTTTCCCCGAGCATGACGCGGGTGGCGATATCGACCATCGGGATGCCGGTGACTTTGCTCAGATAAGGCACGGTTCTGGAGGAGCGGGGGTTTACCTCAATGACATAAACCTGATCCTGGCAGATGACGTACTGGATGTTGATCAAGCCCTTCGTGTTTAAGGCGAGGGCAAGGCGGGTGGAGTAGTCCACGAGCTTTGCGGTTTTGGCGGGGCTTAAATTCCAGGCAGGGTAAACTGCGATGGAGTCGCCGGAGTGGATGCCTGCACGGTCGATGTGCTCCATAATGCCGGGCAGCAGGACATCCTCGCCATCGCAGATTGCGTCGACTTCAAGCTCCGTGCCCATCATATATTTATCGATCAGAACGAGGTTCCCTTCCATATGGGAAAGAATAATATCCATATATTCTTTTACGTCCGCATCGGAAAAGGCGATAATCATGTTCTGGCCGCCAAGGACATAACTGGGGCGCAGCAGAACCGGATAGCCGAGACGGTTCGCTGTTTCGATCGCTTCCTCTGCAGTGTGGACGGTATCTCCGACGGGTTGCTTGATATGGAGCTGTTTTAAGAGAGCTTCAAACCGACCCCGGTCTTCGGCAGCGTCAATACTGTCTGCGGGTGTGCCCAGAATCGGAACATTGTTTTCTGAAAGCCATTTGGTCAAGCGGATTGCGGTCTGTCCGCCGAAGGCAACAACGGCACCAACCGGATTTTCCACACGGATGATGTCGCCGACATCTTCCGGAGTCAGGGGCTCAAAGTACAGGCGGTCTGCTGTATTGAAATCGGTGGAAACGGTTTCCGGGTTGTTATTGACGATAACAACCTCATACCCGGCATCCTTTAATGCCCAGACACAGTGAACGGAGGCGTAGTCGAATTCGATTCCCTGACCGATCCGGATCGGACCGGAGCCAAAGACGATGACGACGGGCTTTTTGGAGCTGTGTTCCGCGATAAAAGCGGAAGCCTCGTCCTCCTCGTCAGTGGTGGAGTAGAAGTAGGGGGTTTCTGCCGCAAACTCCGCGCCGCAGGTATCGACCATCTTATAGGAATACGGAAGGTGGGGGAAAGTAGAGTTGCCGGACAGGCGTGCAATTGTTTTATCCGGAAAACCGTTTCTCTTTAATTCCCGCAGAAAATCATGCGTGAGCGGCTCTGTCTTCAGCCGTTTTTCAAGGTCGCACAGATGCAAAAGCTTTGCTAAAAACCATTCATCGATCAAAGTCAGCTGATGGATTTTTTCGATGGAAAAACCGCGGAAGAGCGCTTCGTAAACAGCGAAGATGCGTTCGTCGTCCTGCGCCAGGATTTTGGCGGTTAGGGCTTCGTCGTCGAGTGCGCGCATATGCACGTCTGCCAGGCAGTCATGGGAGATTTCTGCTCCGCGAACGGCTTTCATCAGCGCCTGCTCGAAGTTCCTGCCAATGGCCATGACTTCACCGGTGGCTTTCATCTGGGTTCCGAGCTTTCTTGTCGCATACACAAATTTGTCAAAGGGCCATTTCGGAAATTTGACGACAACATAGTCCAATGCCGGTTCGAAGCATGCTTTCGTCTTGCCGGTGATTTCGTTTTTGATTTCGTCCATCCGGTAGCCGATGGCGATTTTGGCAGCGACTCTGGCGATCGGATAGCCGGTCGCTTTGCTGGCGAGGGCGGAGGAACGGGAAACCCTGGGGTTTACCTCAATAACAGCGTACTCGAAGCTCTCGGGATTTAGAGCAAACTGTACGTTGCAGCCGCCCTCAATGCCCATAGCTTCGATGATGTGGAGTGCAGCACTTCGAAGCATCTGGTATTCTTTATCCGCTAGCGTGACCGCAGGGGCGATAACGATGGAGTCGCCGGTGTGGACACCCACCGGATCAAGATTTTCCATAGAGCAGATCGTGATGACGTTTCCATCGCCGTCGCGCATGACCTCAAATTCGATCTCTTTCCAGCCGGAGATACATTTTTCCACCAGAATCTGCGTGATCGGGGAAAGACGGAGCCCTGCGGAAGCAATTTGGCGCAGCTGTGCTTCGTCTGCAGCGATGCCGCCTCCGGTGCCGCCGAGGGTGAAGGCGGGACGCACGATAACCGGATAGCCTGCAGAGTGCGCAAAGGAGAGGGCACCCTCAAGCGTCGTCGTAACGACAGAGGGGATGATAGGCTCCCGGATCGCTTCCATGGTGCTTTTAAAAACCTGACGGTCTTCGGCTTTGGCAATGGTTTCCGGGTTTGCGCCAAGAAGTGTAACGCCCTCCTGTGCCAGAAAGCCTTCCTTTGCCAGCTGCATCGAAAGCGTCAGACCGGTCTGACCGCCGAGGGTGGAGAGGATGCTGTCTGGGTGTTCTTTTTTGATGATTTTTTTTAGAAAATCCAGAGTCAGCGGCTCCACGTAGACATGATCTGCCATGGCGGCATCGGTCATGATTGTTGCAGGGTTAGAATTAACTAACACAACCTCCAGACCTTCCTCTTTTAAAGCGCGGCACGCCTGGGTACCTGCATAGTCAAATTCGGCAGCCTGACCGATGACGATGGGACCGGAGCCGATTACCATTACTTTTTTCAGATTGGGATTTAACGGCATGCTTTATGCCCTCCTTTCCATCAGTGCGACAAATTCGCGGAACAAAAACTCGGAGTCATGAGGACCGCCGCAGGCTTCCGGATGGAACTGCACTGAGAAGCCGGGAAAATCCTGATAAGAAACGCCCTCACAGGTTCCGTCGTTTAGGTTGATAAAACGAAGTACTGCATTATCCGGGAGGGAATCGTTTTTGACGGCATAGCCGTGATTCTGACTGGTGATATAATCCCTGCCGGTGAGCAGATCTTTCACCGGCTGGTTTGCACCGCGGTGTCCGTATTTCAATTTTTCGGTATCCGCACCATTTGCAAGGGCGAGAAGCTGATGCCCCAGGCAGATGCCGAAAATCGGAATGCCGGATTTGCAGAGGTGAGACAGCTCGGAAATGATAGCCGGGTTATCCTTCGGGTTGCCGGGACCGTTGCTCAACATGATACCGTCCGGCGAATAGGAGAGGATGCGTGCTGCTGTCGTGGAAGCGGGAACGATGGTCAAGTCGCAGTTTAATGCGTGCAGCTTTCGGATGATATTCTGTTTTGCACCGAAGTCCCACAAAACGACGTGATGGCGGGGAAGCGGGGACGGAATCTGGTAAGGCTCCCTGCAGGTAACGTGTGCTACCGCGTTCGTGATTGCCCAGCTCTTTAAGTCTTCAACAGCTGCAGAGTCCGGGCGGAGGGATGTGAGCCGTCCGTTCATGACGCCGCGCTCGCGGATGAGCTTGGTCAGGTAGCGGGTATCCAGATCATAGATGCCAGGGATATTTTGCTGCTTTAAAAAAGCGTCAAGATCCATCTGACATCTGAAATTGGAAGGACATGGGCACCATTCTCTGGTGATGTATGCGCTCATGTGAATTCCTTTGCTTTCAAAGTCTTTTGGATTGACGCCGTAGTTGCCGATCAGGGGAAATGTCTGAACGACCATCTGTCCGTAATAACTGGGGTCGGTCAGTGTTTCTGTATATCCGGTCATAGCCGTCGTAAAAACGACTTCCGCGATGACGTCCTCTTTCAAAGGAGCGCCGAAATGTTTTCCGGTCAGACAGGTCCCGTCCTCCAGCTGTAAGTACACAGTTTGTTCCATAAGTACACCTCGCTCATTCTCTCGTGTTTGCTGTACAAATACTGAAAGGCGTCCATGAATCAAACACTTTTCTAAATAGAAAAGTATTTCACTCATGAACGCCTTTGTTCATCTGATGCATTATAGCATTGGGAAAGGGGGCGGTCAAGAATAAATTTTATTTTGTTTACCAGTTCCCCCGTGACTTCGTGGGTACAGATTCCATGCTCGCATGAGAATCTGTGCACATGAAGTCACGGAGGAAGCGCCACTTCATGAGCAAAAGAAGCGGTGGCGCAGCCACTGCGGAAAGCGCCGCAGGCGCGATTTTGCGAATGGCGCGTGGGAACGTCCGGGAGAAGGCCACTGTGGAACTGATTATAAACATATTTACCAACTATGTTGGTGTTGACAAATGGAAAGCATCCAATTAGAATGATAGAAAATATCCGAAAAATAACTGCAAAGGAGAGCAGAAAAATGAGCAATCATATAGAAACAAAGTGTATTCACGGAAATCTGGATTTTTCCTGGGACGAGCCGACAAAGGCGGTGAGCTTTCCAATCTATCAGACGGCGACGTTCGGACATATCGGTCTGGGACATTCGACCGGCTTTGACTACACGAGAGAGAAAAATCCGACCAGACAGCATCTGGAGGAAATCCTTACCGCGCTGGAGGGCGCTTATGACACGACGGCATTTTCTTCCGGCATGGCGGCGGTGACAGCAGTATTTGATCTGTTTGCACCCGGCGACCATGTGATCTGTTCTGAAGACCTTTACGGCGGCGTAACCCGTCTGGTCAATACCATCGGCAAAAAGAACGGACTGATGGTTGATTTTGTCAATACCGGTGATTTGGATGAGATCAAACGGGTGCTGCGTCCGGAAACAAAGGCACTTTATATCGAGACACCCAGCAACCCGATGATGGAGATCACTGACCTTTCGGCATGCGCAGAGCTTGCAAAAGAACACTACCTTCTGATGATCACAGACAATACCTTTTTATCTCCATATTTGCAGAACCCGATTGCGCTCGGTGCAGATATCGTCATTCACAGCGCGAGCAAGTTCCTGTGCGGACATAACGACACGATCGCCGGTTTTGTCTGCTCTGCAAAGGAAGAGCTCGCAGCAAAAATCCGCCTGATTGCAAAGACGACCGGCGGTTGTTTGTCCCCCTTCGACAGCTGGCTGGTAATGCGCGGCATCAAGACACTGGCGGTGCGCATGGAGCGGCAGCAGGAAAATGCGGGCAACATCGCGCGCTGGCTGACGGAGCAGAAGAAAGTCAGAAAAGTATATTATGCCGGACTGGAAACGCATCCTGGTTATGAGATCAATGCAAAGCAGGCGAGAGGTGCGGGTGCGATGATTTCCTTCGACGTCGACAGCGTGGAAACGGCACAGCGCGTGCTGGAAAAGGTGCGCGTCATCACCTTTGCGGAGAGCCTTGGGGGTACAGAATCTTTGATCACCTATCCGATGAAGCAGACCCATCCGGATGTTCCGAAGGAGTGGAGAGAAAAGCTTGGCATCACCGACACTCTGCTGCGCCTGTCCGTTGGACTGGAGCATGTGGACGAGCTGATTGCGGATCTGGAGCAGGCGTTTGTTTCCTGAGAAACAAATCCACGCTGTAGGGACTGCATTGCGGCGGAGCAGAAAAATGTTGCGTTTGCGACCCGTTGCAGGCATAAGAATCCTGCAGGGCAGGATTTTTGTTGAGAGGGAGATTAGAAATGACAACCTATAATTTTGACCGGGAAATTGACCGGAAAAAGACAAACAGCCTGAAATATGATTTCGCCGTGGAACGCGGACGTGATGTAGATGTGTTGCCATTGTGGGTGGCGGATATGGATTTTCAGGCGCCGAAGCCTGTGTTGGATGCACTGCAGAATGCGGTTTCCCATGGGATTTTCGGTTATAGCGAGGTAAAAGGAGAATATTTTGACGCGCTGTATCGCTGGTTTGACAGTCGGTTTGACTGGCAGCCAAAGTCTGAATGGCTTGTAAAAACCCCCGGCGTGGTATTCGCCCTTGCGATGGCGGTACGCGCCCTGACAAAAGAGGGCGACAGTGTACTGATTCAGCCGCCGGTTTATTACCCGTTCTTTGAAGTGATTCGTGATAACAATAGAAAGATCGTAGAAAGCCCGCTCCTTTTAACAGACGGACATTATGAAATTGACTTCGACGATCTGGAAGAAAAGATCGCATCCCAGAATGTAAAGCTGTTTTTGCTGTGCAGTCCCCACAATCCTGTCGGCAGAGTCTGGACAAAAGAAGAGCTTCAAAAACTGGGAGAGCTTTGCGACCGCTACCATGTGTTCGTTGTGGCAGACGAGATTCATTGTGATTTCGCTTTTCCGGAGCATCCGCATACGATATTTGCAAAGGCATGTCCGCGGCTGGAAGAAAAGATGATTCTTTGCACTGCACCGAGTAAGACCTTTAATCTGGCGGGGTTGCAGGTTTCCAATATCTGGGTTCCCGGAAAAGAGGTCCGGGACAGATTCAAAGCCGAGATCAACGCAGCGGGATATTCCCAGTTGAACGCCCTCGGTTTAATCGCGTGCCAAGCAGCTTATGAAAATGGCGGCGAGTGGCTTGAGCAGTGCCGGGCATATTTACGGGAAAATTTGAAGGTCCTGCGCAGCTTCTTAAAAGAAAGACTGCCTAAGATCCGTCTGATCGAACCGGAAGGCACTTACTTTGCATGGTTGGACTGCTCGGGACTGGGACTGTCGGACACAGCGTTGGAAAATCTCATTGCACATCAGGCAAAGCTCTGGCTGGATGGCGGCTCTGTCTTTGACAAAAAGTCGGGACAGTTTGAACGCATCGTGCTGGCGTGCACGAAAAAAACGCTTTTGCAGGCGCTCACACAGCTGGAAGCAGCCTGCCGGGGAAGAAATTCATAACGCAAAAACAACTGCCGGGAGGCGGTGCTTTTATTCAATGAAAAGTCTGTGCTGACGCCGGAAAAACCATGGAATATTTTATTCATGACAATAGAATGCTCGCAGAGCGTGCATTCTATTGTTTAAAAAGGGTTGACAGATCCGAAAAGACAGAATATAATCACATTAACATATAAAGTAAGTAGGTTTAAGGAGGAAGAGCAAATGAGCAACGTTTATACATCCGCAGATCAGTTAATCGGCAGAACTCCCCTGCTGGAGCTGACACATATTGAAAAGGCAGAGGGCTTAAAGGCACACATCTATGGCAAGCTGGAATACTTTAATCCTGCAGGTTCTGTAAAGGACAGAATTGCAAAAGCGATGATCGATGATGCAGAGGCAAAGGGCGCATTAAAGGCAGGCTCTGTAATTATTGAACCTACCTCCGGCAACACCGGCATCGGCCTTGCGTCTGTTGCAGCGGCGAGAGGCTACCGGATCATTATCGTAATGCCGGAAACCATGAGCGTAGAGCGCAGACAGCTGATGAAGGCATACGGCGCAGAGCTTGTCCTGACAGAAGGTGCAAAGGGCATGAAGGGTGCAATCGCAAAGGCAGACGAGCTGGCAAAGGAAATTCCCAACAGCTTCATTCCCGGACAGTTTGTAAACCCTGCAAACCCGGAGGTACACAAAAAGACAACCGGTCCTGAGATCTGGGAAGATTTGGATGGCAAGGTTGATATCCTGGTAGCAGGCGTTGGTACGGGCGGAACCGTGACCGGTACAGGCCAGTACTTAAAGAGCAAAAAGGCTGATGTAAAGGTTGTTGCTGTAGAGCCTGCAGGCTCTCCGGTTCTGAGCAAGGGCACAGCCGGCGCACACAAGATCCAGGGAATCGGCGCAGGCTTCGTACCGGACGTCCTGGACACCGGGGTTTATGACGAAATTATCACCGTAGAGAATCAGGATGCGTTTGCAACCGGCAGAAAGATCGGTCATCAGGAAGGTGTGCTGGTAGGCATTTCCTCCGGTGCAGCAGTATGGGCAGCGATCGAGCTTGCAAAGCGTCCCGAAAATGAAGGAAAGAACATTGTTGTGATCCTGCCGGATACCGGTGATCGTTATCTGTCTACCCCTCTGTTTGCAGAAGAGTAAGAGGCAGAGTTTAAGCTCTGTTACAGTTCACCCGTGCCATTCGTGAAAATTTTCTTGACAGAGCGAAACGGGTATGCTATCTTGTAAAAAACAAAAAGCGATGACGAAGAAAAGTAGTACAGACAGACGGCACAGAGAGCAGGCGGCGGTGGGAGTCCTGCGCGGATATCTGTAGGAAAGAACACTTCCGAGCTGCAAGCTGAACGCAGGATCTGTAAGTAGGCGAGCCGGAGTCCCACGTTACAGGGATAGCGTTTCATGGGAACGCGAAAAAGGGGCCGTACAAGGAAGTGCGGCAAGTTAGGTGGCACCGCGGATATAGCAGCAGCTATTCGTCCTATCTCCAATAGGACAAATGGCTGCTGTTTTTGCGTTCTTACAGTTCCCTTCGCAGCTTTCCGTGCGCAGCTTCTCATGCGAGCATGGAATCTGCACCCGGAAAGCGAAAGAAAAACTGCAACGCAGCAAAAGAAAAGGAGGAAAAGCTTATGTGTTCCATTCTCTGCTACGCGGGAAAAGATGTCACCAAAGAAACGATGGAAGGATATCTGTTAAAGACAAAGATGAGAGGACCGGATGCCCAGCAGGTCGTTGAGACCGAATTCGGGTATCTCGGCTTTGCAAGACTTGCGATCATGGGGTTGACCCCGGACGGTATGCAGCCGTTTCAACGGGACGGCAGCTGGGTGATCTGCAATGGTGAAATTTACGGCTTTCGCAAAATCAAAAAGGAGCTGGAAGAGCGCGGCTATCAGTTCCAGAGCGGTTCCGACTGTGAGGTTTTGCTTCCGCTATATGAAGAATATGGACTGGAAATGTTTTCCCATCTGGATGCGGAATATGCCTGCGTATTGTACGATCACAAAAGCGGCAAGCTGATCGCAGCCCGTGACCAGATCGGAATTCGTCCGTTGTTTTATGGTTATTCCAAGAGCGGAAAGATTGCATTTGCCAGTGAGGCAAAGAACCTGATCGGCTGGGTGGACGAGGTGCGTGCATTTCCGCCCGGAAGCTATTATTACGATGGGAAATTTGTCAAATATGAGGATATCGCAGCTGTCCATGGTTATGTGCACGAAGATATTGATGTGATTACAAAAAACATCCATGATAAGCTGACGGAGGGGGTAAAGAAACGTCTGGATGCAGACGCTCCGCTGGGCTTTTTGTTATCCGGCGGTCTGGACTCAAGTCTTGTATGTGCAATTGCAGCAGATATTTTGAAAAAACCGATCAGGACCTTTGCAATCGGCATGGACACAGATGCGATTGATTTAAAATATGCAAAAGAAGTTGCTGATTTTATCGGCGCAGAGCATACCGAAGTCATCATGACAAAGGAAGAAGTGCTGGAAAGCCTGGAAACCGTTATCGAAGCGCTTGCAACCTATGACATCACGACGATCCGCGCGAGCATGGGCATGTACCTTGTCTGCAAGGCAATCCATGAAAAAACAGACTTAAAGGTGCTGCTGACCGGTGAAATTTCCGACGAGCTGTTCGGCTATAAATATACGGACTTTGCACCGAGCGCGGCAGCCTTTCAGAAAGAGGCAGCAAAGAGAATCCGTGAGCTGTACTGCTATGATGTCCTGCGTGCCGACCGGTGTCTTGCGGCAAACAGCCTGGAAGCCCGTGTACCCTTCGGCGATCTCGACTTTGTCCGTTATGTGATGTCCATTGACCCGGCGAAGAAGTTAAACACCTACGGAAAAGGAAAATATCTGCTGCGCAAGGCATTTGAAACAGATCATATTTTGCCGGAAAACATCCTGTGGAGAGAAAAAGCTGCATTCAGCGATGCAGTAGGACACAGCATGGTGGATGATTTAAAAGAATACGCAGAGAAGTATTACACCGACGAGGAATACGAAACGCTCCGTCAGAAATATGATTTTGCACAGCCCTTCACAAAAGAAAGCCTGCTGTATCGGGAAATCTTTGAAAAGTATTATCCCGGACAGGCAAGAATGGTGCCGGACTTCTGGATGCCCAACAAGAGCTGGGAGGGCTGTAATGTCAATGACCCCAGTGCCCGTGTGCTGGCAAACTACGGTGACAGCGGAAAATAAAAACAATAGAATGCACGCTCTGCGAGCATTCTATTGTCATGAATAACGGGTGGGGCTTATAAGCCCCACCCGTTTACGCGTTCCATTCGCATTCGCCGGACGTGCGGAACATCAGCAGCGCTTCGCGGCAGGAAAATTCACCCAGCTCATAGTATCCGTGGGAAAGTCGGTTGATGCGTTCCAGAGAAACTGCGCGGTTGGCACATTTTGGCTGGTCATAAATAAACCGGATGCCCTTGGCGTAATATTCAGCGTCGAATTCGGGAGTTCCTTCTTCCTCATAATAAGGGTCGAAGAAAAACACCTCGTCCCTGGAAATGCCGGTTAAAAGCACATAGTGCGGAACTTCAAGAAAAAGACGCAGCACGACAGCTGCGCCGTGCAAAAGCGCCTGACTGATTTCGCTGTCCGGGGACAGTGTAACATCGTTACCGAAAAGAAACTGCGTCTGGATCGGAAAAGAGCGGACAGCTGCCAGCTGATTTAACCAACTGCCGACAAAACGCATTGCGGCGGCGGAAGTGCCGTGACGGCATGGTTGTCCTTGTTCGTTATAAGTGTCCATTGTATAGAGCATAATACATTTGAGGATGTCAGGACTGATTTCTTCCCGATCAAACAGGTAGCGGATTCCGTTGGTAATAGAAACAGAACCGCAGTCATATTCTGAGGACTGATAATTTAAGTAATTTTTCATTGAAAAATCCTCCGGTAAAGCATATTATATAAGGTCAGTGGATTGTTCCGTACTGCGCACTCCCACAATCCTACCCACCTATGAGCAAGCTCCTGTGGGCTTAGACCTTTTGATCCTGGCATCCTTATAGGACAGAAAGAATCGTGCGCTCTGCTGTCGAATATAACGCGAACCCCGTATTTTGTCAAGAATATGGGAATAGAGTCTTGACAGATCGAAAAAAATAGAATACAATTCTCACTAACATACCGGATAGATAGGTATTGAGCGGCGGATGATTCGCCCAAAAGGAGGAGCAGTTATGAAAAAACGAAACAGGATCTTAAGCCTGCTTCTGGCAGGAGTGATGGCGCTGGGACTGACCGCGTGCGGCGCATCGAATGCAGGTGCTGCAGCAGATGAAACCGGAAGCGCAGCGGTGAGCACAGAGAGTGCATCCTCAGACACAGCAGCTTCGGGAGAGAAGATTATCAACGTCGGTGTGACCAATACCATCGGCAGTATCAATCCCCTTTTGTTAAACGGCGGCGAGATTAACAAATATGCGACCGGACTGATGTTTTTGCCGTTGATGGAGCTGGATGCTGACTTGAACTTCGAGGGCATGCTGGCAGATTCCATCACAACAGAAGATAACAAAAACTTTATCGTTCACATCGATGATGCTGCAACCTGGTCGGACGGAACGCCTGTTACAGCAGATGATGTGGTTTATACCGCGCTTCGCCTGGCGAGCCCGGTCATCGGCAATACTGCAATGATGTATTATGTATTTGAAGGTGTTGGCGACGACGGCTTTGTAGAGGAAGGTGCAGAGAGCATCGACGGCATTCAGAAGGTAGACGATAAAACGGTACAGTTTACGACCAAAGAAGAAATGCCGATTACTACCTTTGAAAACAGCTATGCGAGATATCTGCTGACTCTGCCCAAGCATGTGATCGAGCAGTATTCCGAGGAAGAGCTTTCCACAGCGGATTGGTTCAACCATCCCGATGTTGTCAGCGGACCGTTCATCGTAACGGATTTTGATGTGGATCATTATATTTCCTATGAAGCGAACAAGGATTATTGGAAGGGCGCGCCCAAGATCGACAAGCTAAACATCAAAATCGTAGACGGCAGTCAGCTGTATGCAGGTCTGCAATCCGGCGAAATCGATATCACCCAGCAGACGATGAGTGATATCCCGCAGGAGGACTATGAGAGCGTAGAAGCCCTGGACAACGTAGACGTTGTATACGGTTCCCCGGTTACCAACCAGTCCGTATTTATCCAGACAAAGAACGTTCCGGATGTAAAAGTTCGTCAGGCGATGCTGTATGCGATTGACCGTCAGCAGATTCTGGAGGAACTGTTAAACGGACATGGCGAAATTGTAGATGGATTCCTGTCCAGTGCAAGCCCGTTCTATGATGATTCCCTTACACCGGTTTCCTATGATCCGGAAAAGGCAAAAGCACTTCTGGAAGAAGCTGGATGGGACGGCTCCCAGACAATCCGTTTCTATGTAAATTCCGGCGATTCGACCTTTGTAAACGCAGCCTCCATCATCGCTGCAGAGTGGGCTGCAGTCGGCATCAAGGCGGAAATCCAGACCGTTGACTTCGCAACGCTGATGAGCGTAGCAGGCACAGAGGACTATGATGTACTGGCAGTACAGTACACCTATGCGCCGGTGGATCCCTATCCGGATGTAGCATGGCTGCTTGGCGGTGAAGGAAGCTGGACCGGCTACAGCGACGATACGTTAAACGACGCGTTGACCAAATCCCAGCTGACAAGTGATCCGGAGGAAACAAAAGAGCTGTTCTCCGTTGTGGATAAAAAGGTACAGGAAGATGTTCCGATGTTCTCCGCCTATGTTATCAGCGCACAGGGGGCAGTCAGCAAGCGGATTACAGGTGCAACTCCCAGCGTATACGGCTTCTTCAACGATGTCCAGAACTGGGACGTAGTGGAATAAAGAAGAATCCTGTTTCACAGGATTCCATTCTGCCGCAGTGGGATCTTCGCGGAGCATTTTTATCAGAGAAAAATGAAGTTTTCCTCCGATAAAAAGTTTGTATTTCATATATTTTATGCTATGATAATAACTGCCGCACATCTCTTTTTTGGGAGGTGTGCGGCAGAATCTGATATATGAGTAAAGTGAGGAAAAGCAAATGCCGCATTTACTGGAAGTAGAGGGGCTGACAACCGTTTTTGACAGTGACTACGGACGCACTGTCAGCGTGGACCATGTAAATTTTCATGTAGATAAGGGAGAAGTTGTCTGTATCGTCGGCGAATCCGGCTGTGGCAAGAGTGTGACCTCACTTTCTATTATGGGGCTGCTTGGAAGAGGCGGAACCGTGACGGAGGGAAGCGTCGTATTCGAGGACAAGAACCTTCTGACGATGACGGAAAAAGAGCTGGATAAAATCCGGGGCGACCGCCTGACGATGATTTTCCAGGACCCGCTGACCTCTCTCGATCCGGTCTTTACAGTCGGCAACCAGCTGATGGAAAGCATCCGAAAGCATATGAGACTGTCAAAAGAAGAGGCGCGAAAGCGGGCAGAGCAGATTTTAGAAAAAGTTGGTATGCCCGATCCTCACAGTGTCATGAAAAAATATCCCCATACGCTTTCCGGCGGCATGCGCCAGCGTGTGATGATCGCGATGGCTCTGTGCTGCAATCCGGGCCTGCTGATCGCAGATGAACCGACGACGGCACTGGATGTGACGATTCAGGCACAGATTATGGCGCTGTTGCGCAATCTGCAAAAAGAGAGCGGGATGTCGATGATCCTGATCACCCATGACATCGGGCTGGTAGCGAGCATGGCGGACCGCGTGATCGTTATGTACGCCGGACAGATGATCGAGGAAGCACCGGTAAAGGAGCTGTTTGCTGCACCGGCACATCCGTATACAAAGGCACTTTTGCAGACGGTTCCCGGAATTTATGACGAAAAGGACAGGGAGCTTGTCGCGATTCCCGGCATGGTTCCGGAAAACTATGATTCGATCCCCGGCTGTCGGTTTGCAGACCGCTGCGCCTTCCGGACAAAAGGCTGCGATCAGCCTCAGAACTACAGACAGATCGGGGAAGGACATTTTGTCAGATGTATGCTCGCCAAAGAAGGAGAAACGTGAAGATGAGCATAAATATGGAAGAAAAAAACACGGAGAAGGAGCCGCTGATCCGGGTAGAAAACCTGAAAAAATATTATCCCATCCGGGGCGGCGTTATTACCCATACGACAGGCTATGTGCATTCGGTGGACGGCGTTTCCTTTTCGATTGCAGAGGGAGAAACCCTCGGTCTGGTGGGCGAATCCGGCTGCGGCAAATCGACGGTGGGCAGACAGCTGGTCGGCCTGGAAAAGCCGACGGGCGGCAGGCTGTTTTATCATGGAAAGGATATGGAGAAGCTTTCCGGAAAAGAGAAAAAGAGCGTGCGCACGCAGCTGCAGATGGTGTTCCAGGACCCATATTCTTCCCTGAATCCGAGAAAGCATATTTATGAAATTTTATCCCAGCCGATGCTCTATCATGGGATTTCCAATAAAGAAACTGTCCACAGGGATGTTGATCGACTGCTGGATATGGTAGGACTTCCCAAACACGTCCTCGGGCGCTACCCGCATGAGTTCTCCGGCGGACAGCGGCAGAGAATTGGGATAGCGCGGGCACTGTCTTTAAATCCCAGGTTTTTGGTCTGCGATGAGCCGGTCAGCGCGCTGGACGTTTCGATTCAGGCACAGATTCTGAATCTGCTGCGCAGCCTGCAAAAGGATCTCGGGCTGACGTGCATGTTCGTTGGACATGGACTCGGCGCGGTCAATTATGTCAGCGACCGGATCGCAGTCATGTACCTTGGTAAAATTGTGGAGATCGGGCCGGCGCAGGAGGTGTTCCATCATCCGGTACACCCTTACACCCGCGCCCTGATCGATGCAGTGCCGATTGCAGATCCCAAAAAGCGGGAACAAAAACCGCTTCTGAACGGAGAAATCGGCTCCAGCACGAACCCGCCCTCCGGCTGTCGCTTCCATCCGAGATGTCCGTATGCGACGGAAAGCTGCAGACAGGAAGTGCCGGAGCTTTGCAGTATTTTCCCAGGCAGCAGTCATCTGGCGGCGTGCCCATATGCAGTTGCGCAGCTGACTGGCGGCGCACCCGCATACGATGCGAAGATGCAGCAGGTTGTCGTAGAGCAGAAATGGAGATAAAAGTGACATGGGAAAATATATGATCAAGCGCATCCTGATCGCCATCCCGGTTCTGATCGGGATCACGATCATCGACTATGCGATTATGTGTCTTGCGGGCAGCCCACTGCAGATGCTGCAGGGACCCCGAATTTCCCAGGCTGCGGTTGCGGCAAAGGAAATCGCCCTCGGTCTGGATAAACCGTTTTATGTGCAGTATTTTGTCTGGTTAAAACAGCTTTTACATGGAAATATGGGCTATTCGATCAAGTCCTATCAGGCAGTCAGCGAGATGATCGCAAGCCATTTGGGACCGACGCTTTTGCTGATGGGCGTATCGCTTCTGGTCAGCTTGCTGATGGCGGTGCCCGCCGGAATTTACAGTGCGATCAAGCAGTATTCCGCAGGAGATTATACGGTTGTTACACTTTCCTTCCTGGGAAGCAGCGTGCCCGGATTTTTCCTTTCTTTGCTGTTGATCTATCTGTTTACGGTAAAGCTTGGCTGGCTTCCGTCCAGCGGAATGGCGACGCTCGGAACTGCAGGCGGCGCGGGTGATGTGGCAAAGCATATGGTGATGCCGGTGTTAGTCCTGGCTACCTCCATGGCGGGTACAAATATCCGTTATATTCGAAGCGCGATGCTGGAAATTTTGCAGCAGGATTACCTGCGCACGGCAAAGGCAAAGGGAATCGGAAGATTTCTTGTCATCAATAAGCATGCGCTGCGCAACGCACTGATCCCGATTATTACGGTAATCGGAATGGAGATTCCAGTGCTGTTCGGCGGTCAGGTTATCATTGAGCAGGTCTTTTCCTGGCCGGGACTCGGACTGATGACGATGAGCGCAATCACGAACCGGGATTATCCGGTTATTATGGGTGTCTGCCTGCTGTCTGCAATCGTTGTGCTGGCGGCAAACCTGATTACGGATATTTTATACGCACTGGCAGACCCGACAATCCAGCTGAAATAGGAGCGGCGAAGATGGAGAAAAAAGATCGTATCAAAAAAGATATTTCAAGAGAAAGCTATTTGCAGACCGTCATCCGTCGTTTTAAACAGCATCATCTGGCAACGGTCAGCCTTGTGATTTTAGCGGTTTTGGTGGTGACAGCGCTTTTGGCACCGATCATCGCACCGTATAATCCGGATGAAATCGTCGGAGGCTTTTCCAAAGCGCCAACAGCAGAGCATTGGCTGGGAACGGATCAGATCGGTCGTGACGTCTTGAGCCGGCTTTTGTATGCAACGCGGATTTCCCTGTTGGTCGGTGTGCTGGCGACGGCGATCTCTACTGTGATCGGTGTGATTCTAGGACTGATCGCCGGGTATTTTGGCGGCGCTGCGGATATGATTATCATGCGCTTTACGGATATGGTCATGTCGTTTCCCTATATTTTGCTGGTGCTGGTTGCGGCGTCGATTTTTAAGCCGGGGCTCTGGAGCATCATCCTGATTCTGGGCTTTGTAGACTGGCCGGGAATTGCCCGTCTGGTTCGCGGCAATGTGCTGAGCCTGCGGGAGAGTAATTTTATTAAAAGTGATCTCGTGGCAGGAATGCCGCTTCCGTATATTCTGTTTTCCGAGATTCTGCCGAATACCGCTGCGCCGATTCTGGTGTATGCAACGTCGGTTCTGGCGTTGTCGATGTTGGATGAGGCGGCACTTTCGTTCCTCGGAATGGGTGTGCAGCCGCCGACCGCGAGCCTTGGAAACATGTTAAACGGCGCGCAGTCGCTGACTGTACTGACGAAACAGCCGTGGCTCTGGATTCCGTCCGGGCTGATGATCGTGGTGCTGGTCATTGCGATTAACTTTATCGGTGACGCGCTGCGGGATGCGCTGGATCCCAATAGCGGAAAGTAAGACTGGAACACGCAAAAGCAGAAAGAACTGCAGCAGGAACACTGCAGGAGGACATCGGAGGGATTTGCGATGATACAGGAAATGGATTTAATGGAAATTTTTTACTGGTTTCACAGACATCCGGAGCTGTCTTATGAGGAATACGATACAACTGCGCAGATTAAAAAGCTGTTGAAAGCAGCGGATGTAAAGATCCTGCCGATTCCGATGGAAACCGGTCTGATTGCGGAGGTAAAGGGAGAAAAGGATGGTCCGCTGCAGGCGCTTCGCTGCGATATTGACGCGCTGCCGATTACTGAGCTGACGGATTTACCTTATGCATCGGAATGCCCGGGAAAGATGCACGCCTGCGGACACGATTTTCACATCACGGCGGGAATCGGGACTGCGATCTGGCTGCAGGAACATAAGGACGAGCTCTGTGGGACAGTGCGGTTTTTCTTCCAGCCAGGAGAAGAGTCCTCTCTGGGCGCATGGAAAGTGTTGGAAACGACGGCACTCGATTCGGTTACGCGCGTCTGGGGCTTTCATTCTGATCCGACCAATTTGGTCAATGCCATCGGCATCCGGGAGGGTGCAGTTGCGGCGGCAGTAGATCGGTTTGTGATTACGATAACGGGCATCGGCTGCCACGGCGCACACCCGGATGATGGCGTTGATCCAATTCCGGCGGCTGCAGCCATGGTTCAGGCATTTCAGACGATCGTGACCCGCAATATCAATCCGTTCCATCCTACACTCATCAGCGTTACGCGACTGGAAGCGGGCAATACCTGGAATGTGATTCCGCAGACAGCACAGCTGGAGGGAACTGTTCGGACCATGGATCGGCAGGATCGCTGCCTGTTTGAAAAACGCTTAAAAGCAATTGCAGAGCAGACCGCATCTGCCTATGGAGCGTCCGCAGAGGTAGAGTGGATTCCCGGTCCTCCGGCTGTTTGCAACGATGCAGAAATGGCGGCCTTTGCAAAGGAAACGGCAGAAGCGGAGGGCTTTCAGACTGTTCCGGAAGAACAGTCGCTCGGCGGAGATGATTTTTCTTTCTACATGGAGAAAGTGCCCGGCTGCTATATTAAAATCGGCATCGGAAAGGGGGCGACAATCCATCAGCCGACCTTTCAGGTGGACCCGGCGGCATTGATGCCTGCGGTACGGTATTTGAGTCGTCTGCTGCTGCGCTGGGGCGAGGAAAAGGTCTGAGCGACGCAGCAGCCGAGGAATATGCATAGTAATACGCAGCTTTTGCGTAAGAACACAATATAAGAAAAGGGGTAAAAAACATGAGCACATTTCGATTTGCCATTATGGGAGCAGGTAACATCGCACATCAGTTTTGCGATGCAGTGACGCTGGTGGAGGACTGTGAGGTGAGCGCGATCGCCAGTAAGGATCTGGGACGCGCACAAAAATTTGCGGAGGAATGCAGCGTAGCCCATGCGTATGACAACTATGAGCAGATGCTGATAGAGGAAAAGCCAGACTGTGTTTATATTGCAGTGACGCCAAACGACCATTTCCGTCTGACGATGCTTTGTCTGGAGCATCGCGTTCCGGTGTTGTGCGAAAAAGCGATGTTTACAAACAGTGCAGAGGCAAAAGCGGTTTTTGAAAAAGCAGAAAAAGACCAAACCTTTGTAATGGAAGCGATGTGGAGCCGGTTTTTGCCCGCGGTCAACCAGGCAAAAAAATGGGCGGCAGAAGGAAAAATCGGCAGATTGGAAGCCTTACAGGGAAGAATCGGTTTTCTCGCGCCGGAGGGAGCAGACAATCGGTATCACAGCCCTCTGCTGTGCGGCGGAGCTGCGACGGATATCACGGTTTATGCCTATGAAATCGCGACCTGGCTGGTCAATGAGCCTGTCCGCAAAACCTATGCGGCTGCGAACCTTGATCAGACCGGTGTAGACTTAACCGATCAGGTTACGGTGAAGTTCGAACATGTGCTGGCAGATCTTGTGACGAGCTTTGCAGCGCCTATGGGCAACAGCATGGTGATCTACGGTCGGGAAGGGCGCATTGAGCTGCCCGATCCCCATTATGCATCCAAATGCTTTTTATATGGGGCGGATGGAATGCTGAAGGAAGAATTCACAGATACGACGACGCAGAAGGGCTTTACCTACGAGATCGAAGAGACGATCCGCTGCGTGCGCGCAAAGAAGACGGAAAGCCCGGTTGTTCCGCATGCGACGACAATTGCCTGCGCGGAGCTGTTTGATCAGATTCAGGCGGCAAAGAAAGAGTGAACTATCGGAAACAACGTGCAGAAAACGGCGGTACAGATTTTGAGCTCTGTACCGCTTTTGTGTTGGTGTACCCGGTCCGCATTCCTGCAGTGCAGGGTTCTGTGCGTGAAGTTTAGAAATAATCCGAAAAATACGGTTTTTTGACCGGAATCAGCCGCTCCAGCCAGGTCAGCATATAGTATTCCATCGAGATTTTTTCATGGTCGTAAAGATAAGTCGGGCGCTTGTAGCCCATCATCAAGGCAGTGAGCGTGTTAATGTCGAGTTCTACGACGTTAATGGACTGATTGTCCTCGACACGCTCACAGGTTGTTTCCCCCTCGTGCCAGGAAACGAGAAAATCTCCCTGATTCCAGGAAGCAAGGCCGTCAGTAACCCGGAAATGGATTTTGAAATCCTCCGGCTGGATCTGCCAAGGATACTCCTGCAAAAAGCTTTCAACATCCACGATTCGTGCCATAATATAGGGAGCTATCGTTTCTTCAATCTCACTGTCTTCGAACAGATATGCCATGGGTTCACCGGAATAATTATCCCCCCGTACCTGTGTGATCATAGAAAAATGCGCGCTGATGTAGTTCCAGAGGCCGTGTCTGGCTTCGCTGGTTAAATAAACCATTTCCTTAATATGAAAAATTTCATTTGCAATGTAATAAACCAGATAACCAAGGGGCTTGTGCTCTTCATTATAATAAAGGGCTACGATCATATCATCATTTTCCCAGCGCCAGTATTCATCCCAGGCCAGCCTGTCTCGGATGAGTGCACCGTGGTGCTGCATGGCAAAATAGGAATACACGTTATGAAAATCCTCGGAATCCAGGCTGACACGTTCGACCATGCCCCGGACGGGAAAGGCCTTTGGAAGCTGCGTATCCTTGACAGTGAAGGTGAGTTTGTCGGACACGATCTCCCAGCCCATTTTCCGATAAAATGGAATGGAATATGGATATAGAAAGGAAATGGGAAGCTTCTTTTTGTGCATATAGTCGATGACATAGCGCATCAGGGAATGAATCAGTCCGCGTCCGGTGTATTCCGGATAAGTAGTGACTCCGGTGATGCCGCCCATCGCCATAATGTTGTCCTGAATGTTGATCTGCATGGAATAAACGACGATCATAGATGCCAGCTTTTCTTTATAAAACCAACCGAGTACATAAGCGTCCTCGAGAATCGGACGTTTGGCATATTTGATTTCCTCCTGCTCCCAGCCGGTCTGGAAGAGCTCGTAGGAGGTTACCTGAAAAGCATACTGTAAAAGTGCGTTGAACTGCTCCAGATCGTTGTGATCGAGCTCACGCATGCGGAAATCACCGTTGACTTCAAGGTAAGTGTGCGTGTCCTTGTCTGACATAGAAGATGCCTCTTTTCTGAATGATGCGGTCTTTAGATTTCAAAGACATCATACAACCAAATGAAAGGCTCGTAAAGAGGAAAACTTTTCGCATGACAGCTTTTGGAATTTAGAGTATACTGTGATATCAGAGAGTCGTATGGATGAAACGACTGCAGAAAGGGACAGGAGGCAAATTGATGAATCAGATTCCCCAGGCAGGAGAAATTTATCAGCATTTTAAAGGAAAGCTTTATCGGATTGTGGCACTGGCAACCCACACGGAGACCGGTGAGCAGCTTGTGATCTATCAGGCACTTTATGGAGAGTTTCAGGTTTTTGCAAGACCGCTTTCCATGTTTCTGGAAAAGGTGGATGCAAAAAAATATCCTGATGCAGCGGGAAAAGACCGTTTTATGCGGATCCCGATGGCAGAAGCAGCGGCAGTGCCCCAGCCCGTTCCAGCGCCGTCAGAAAACCCTGTTGAGCCCCGGCCCGCTGCAATGTCGTCAGAAAACCCTGTTGAGCCCCGGCCCGCTGCAATGCCGTCAGAGAGCACTGTTGAGTCCCGGGCCGTTGCAGCATCCTCTGAGAACTCTGTTGAGCCCCAGCCCGATCCCGGTCTGCTCGCTTTTTTAGATGCGGACAGCTACGAAGAAAAGCTGGAAGTATTTGCATCGCTGGAGGGCAAAGTCGATCTTCATATGTTGAATGCCATTGCTGCTTCCCTGGATCTGGAGCTTTCGGAGGGCAGTTTGGAGGAGCAGTACGACACGCTGAAAAGCTGCCTGATGACACTGGAGCGTTATGAGTGCAATCGCCTGCGGTGAGCAAAAAAGAAAAAAACGGAGAACTGGATTGAAACAACAAACCCCAAGAAATATTGAAGTACAGAGAAAACAGGAACTGTTAAACCGGATTGCACCGGGACTATTAACATGGTATGATAAAAGCAGACGGAGCTTACCCTGGCGGGAAGAACCGACGCCGTATCGGGTCTGGGTATCGGAGATCATGCTGCAGCAGACGCGGGTCGAGGCGGTAAAACCGTATTTTGCGCGCTTTATGGAACGACTGCCGGATATCGAAGCGCTCGCCGAAGTGGATGATGATGAATTATTAAAACTTTGGGAAGGGCTCGGCTATTACAGCAGGGCACGGAATTTAAAGGCTGCGGCACAGCAGATTGTGACAGAATACGGCGGAGAGATGCCGTCGGATTACAGGGAGCTTTTAAAGCTAAAAGGAATCGGAAGCTACACAGCTGGCGCGGTTTCTTCGATTGCCTTTAAACAGCCCAATCCCGCAGTGGACGGAAACGTGCTGCGCGTCATTGCCCGGCTTTTGGAGGATAACAGCGATATTTCCGATCAGTCGGTAAAAAAAAGAGTAGAGGATGATCTGCGTCCTGTCATGCCAAAGGATCGCCCCGGTGACTTTAATCAGGCGTTGATGGAGCTTGGCGCAACCGTCTGTCTGCCAAACGGTGCACCGAAGTGCAGCAACTGTCCGTGGCAGGAATTCTGCCTGGTTGGATTGCACGGCACCTGGCAGCAGTATCCGAAAAAGGCAGCCAAAAAGGCAAGGACGATCGAAGATAAGACGATTCTCGTGATTCGAACGAGTAAACAGGTTGTTTTGCGTAAGCGTCCGAAAAAGGGACTGCTGGCAGGACTGTATGAATTTCCGGCGATGGACAAAAAGGCATCGTTGGAAGAGGTCAGGGAATGGCTGAAAAAACAGGGTGTGGAAGCTGTCCGGATAGAGAAGCTTCCGGAATCAAAGCATATTTTCACCCATAAGGAGTGGCACATGACCGGCTATCAGGTTCTGGTGGATGAACTGGAGCCCATGGGTCAGGATGAATCCCTCCTTTTTGTTGAGACACAGGAAATCGAAGGAAATTACCCGATTCCGTCCGCATTTGCAGCCTACAGCGCCTATCTGAAAATTCAGACAGGTATCCAGAAGATGAAAGGAACAACACTATGAAACTGCTTTCTATTGCAATTCCCTGCTATAATTCGCAGGATTATATGGCACATTGCATCGAATCTCTGCTTCCGGGGGGAGAGGATGTTGAAATTTTGATTGTCAACGACGGTTCGAAGGATGACACCGCCAAAATCGCAGACGAATATGCGGCAAAATATCCTACGATCGTAAAGGCGATCCATAAGGAAAACGGCGGACACGGCTCTGCGGTCAACACCGGAATTGAAAATGCGACCGGAATTTATTTTAAAGTGGTAGACAGTGACGACTGGGTAAAAGAAGATGCCTATCTCGCCATTCTGGAAAAGCTGAGAGAGCTGACCGGCGGTGTGGATACACTTGATCTTCTGATCAGCAACTTTGTTTACGAAAAAGAGGGTGAACGCCGCAAAAAGGTGATGCGTTATAAACATGTCCTGCCGGAATACCGTATGTTTGGCTGGGAAGATGTCGGACGTTTCCATGTCGGTCAGTATATCCTGATGCATTCCGTTATTTACCGGACGAAGCTTTTGCGGGAATGCGGGTTAAAGCTTCCGGAGCATACGTTTTATGTGGACAATATTTATGTCTTTGAGCCTCTGCCGTATGTCCGCAACATGTACTATCTGGATGTGAATTTCTACCGCTATTTTATCGGCAGGTCAGATCAGTCCGTCAACGAAAAGGTCATGACCGGACGAATCGACCAGCAGATCAAGGTCAACCAGATCATGACAGACTACTTTGTGGAAAAGAAGAGCGAGATCATGGGCAATAAGCCCCTTGCAAAGTATATGTTGAGCTATCTGGACATCATTACGACGATCTCCTCCATCCTGCTGATCCGCATCAACACACCGGAATCTCTCGAGAAAAAGCGTGAGCTGTTAAACTACATCAGACAAAAGGACAAGAAGGTTTACAGAAAGCTGCGTTACGGTCTTTTAGGAAACTGTATGAATCTGCCTGGAAAAACCGGAAGATGGATTTCTGTGGAAGGCTACAAAATCTGCCAGAAGTTTTTTGGCTTCAACTAATCGAAAAAAATCTTGTTGTCCTTTGCAAATTGTGCTAGAATATACAATGGGTTTTTAGGGAATACGTTTACAGAAAGGATAATATGGGTGGATTTATGAAAAGACAAGACATTCATAAGGTACTGATTATTGGCTCAGGACCGATCATTATCGGACAGGCATGTGAGTTCGATTACTCCGGCACACAGGCTTGCAAGGCACTGAAAAAGCTGGGCTACGAAATCGTACTGGTAAACTCGAATCCGGCAACGATCATGACAGATCCGGACACAGCGGATATCACATATATTGAACCGCTGAATGTGGAACGTCTCGAGCAGATTATTGAGAAGGAACGCCCGGATGCACTGCTTCCGAACCTGGGCGGACAGTCCGGACTCAATCTTTGCTCCGAGCTGCAGGCAGCAGGCGTGCTGGACAAATACAATGTAAAGGTAATCGGCGTTCAGGTAGATGCAATTGAGCGCGGCGAAGATCGTATTGAGTTTAAGAATACCATGAATGCGCTTGGTGTTGAGATGGCAAGAAGCGACGTCGCCTACTCCGTAGACGAGGCACTTGCGATTGCGGACAAGCTGGGATATCCGGTTGTTCTGCGTCCTGCATACACCATGGGCGGCGCCGGCGGCGGTCTTGTTTATAATAAAGAAGAATTAAAGACAGTCTGCGCAAGAGGTCTGCAGGCGAGCCTCGTGGGTCAGGTTCTGGTAGAAGAGTCCATTCTTGGATGGGAAGAGCTGGAGCTGGAAGTTGTCCGCGATGCAAAAGGAAATATGATTACCGTATGCTTTATTGAAAACATCGATCCCGTTGGCGTGCATACCGGTGATTCCTTCTGTTCCGCTCCAATGCTGACGATTTCCGAGGAGGTACAGAAGAAGCTGCAGGATCAGGCATACCGTATCGTAGATGCGATTGAGGTAATCGGCGGTACGAATGTACAGTTTGCACATGATCCGATTTCCGGTCGTGTTGTTGTTATTGAAATCAACCCCAGAACTTCCAGATCTTCTGCACTTGCAAGTAAGGCAACCGGTTTCCCGATCGCTCTTATTTCTGCAATGCTGGCAAGCGGTCTGACTCTGGATGAAATTCCTTGCGGTAAATATGGCACACTGGATAAATACGTTCCGGACGGCGATTATATCGTTCTGAAATTCGCGCGCTGGGCATTTGAAAAGTTCAAGGGCGTAGAGGATAAGCTCGGAACTCAGATGAGAGCAGTCGGCGAAGTCATGAGCATCGGCAAGACTTATAAGGAAGCATTCCAGAAAGCGATCCGTTCTCTGGAAAAGAGCCGTTATGGTCTTGGTCATGTAAAGGATTTTGATCAGAAGTCCAAAAAAGAGCTTCTGACCATGCTTGCAACTCCCAGCAGCGAGCGCTATTTCATCATGTATGAAGCGCTGCGTAAGGGTGCATCTGTAGAAGAAATCAACAAACTGACCAAAGTTAAGGATTACTTTATCGAGCAGATGAAGGAGCTGGTTGAGGAAGAAGAGAAGCTCGTTGCTGCTTATCACGGACAGGTTCCTGCAGATGCTGATTTGAAACAGGCGAAGCTGGATGGCTTCTCTGATAAATATTTAAGCCAGATCCTGGGTGTATCCGAGGAAGCAATTCGGACACGCAGAACAGAGCTTGGCGTTGTGGAAGGCTGGGAAGGTGTTCATGTAAGTTCTACTGAGGATTCCGCATACTATTACTCCAGCTATCATATCAAGGACGAAAGCCCGGTAGACAACAGCAAACAGAAGGTAATGATCCTCGGCGGCGGTCCTAACAGAATCGGTCAGGGTATCGAATTCGATTACTGCTGCGTACATGCTGCAAAAGCACTGCGTAAGCTCGGATTCTCCACGATCATTGTAAACTGTAACCCTGAGACGGTATCCACAGACTACGACACTTCTGACAAGCTGTATTTCGAGCCTCTGACTCTGGAAGATGTCCTTGCAATTTATGAAAAAGAACAGCCGATTGGCGTTATCGCACAGTTCGGTGGACAGACTCCGCTGAATCTGGCAGCAGACCTGAAGAAATACGGTGTCAATATCCTCGGAACCACTCCGGAAGCCATCGACCTTGCAGAAGACCGTGACCAGTTCCGTGAAATGATGGAGAAACTGGAGATTCCGATGCCTGAAGCAGGAATGGCTGTCAATGTGGAAGAAGCACTGGAAACTGCTCACAGAATCGGCTATCCGGTTATGGTACGTCCTTCCTACGTCCTTGGCGGACGCGGCATGGAGGTCGTTTATGACGATGAAGCGCTGACCTTCTACATGCAGCAGGCAGTGGGTGTAACACCGGACAGACCGATCCTGATTGACCGATTCCTGCATCATGCAACCGAGTGTGAAGCGGACGCAATCAGCGATGGCGAGCATGTATTCGTTCCTTCTGTTATGGAGCATATCGAGCTGGCTGGTATCCATTCCGGCGACTCTGCTTGTATCATTCCTCCGAGAGGACTGACAGAAGAGCAGATCGAAACTCTGAAAGACTACACCAGAAAGATCGCAAAGGAGCTGCATGTTGTTGGCCTGATGAATATGCAGTATGCGATTGAGGACGGCAAGGTATTTGTCATCGAGGCAAATCCCCGTGCATCCAGAACCGTTCCGCTTGTATCCAAGGTCTGCGGCATCAACATGGTTCAGATTGCAACGGATATCGTTACCCTGCCTTATACCGGACGCAAGAGCCCGGTGCCGGAGCTGAAAGAAAAGAAATTCGCTCACTACGGTGTAAAAGAAGCGGTATTCCCCTTCAATATGTTCCCGGAGGTTGACCCGGTACTCGGACCTGAAATGCGTTCCACCGGTGAGGTTCTTGGACTGTCTACAGACTTTGGTGATGCATTCTTCAAGGCAGAAGAAGCGACAAAGACCAAGCTGCCCACTTCCGGCTGCGTGCTGATTTCTGTTAATGACAGAGATAAGGCAGAGGTAGTTGACGTTGCAAGAGGCTTCTATCAGCTTGGCTTTGAAATTATGGCAACCGGCAGAACCTGTGACCTGATCGAACAGGCCGGTATTCCTGCCCTGAAGGTATGCAAGCTCAACGAGGGACGTCCGAACATCCTGGATAAGATCACGAATGACCAGATCCAGCTGATTGTCAATACTCCCCGCGGCAAGAAGGGTACAACCGACGACAGCTACATTCGTAAGGCTGCCATTAAGAATCGTATTCCGTATATTACAACCATGGCTGCTGCAAAGGCAACTGTAGAAGGCATCCGTTCCGCAAAACGTGACGGCAAGCTTCCGGTGCAGTCTCTGCAGGAGTTCCATGCAAGCATTATCGATAAATAAAATATCAGATAGCGATAATAAAAACAGCTGCCGTGTTTGTACGGCGGCTGTTTTTGATACGGTGCGCCCGGCAGCATACAACGCGAATGGAAAATGAGGCTTCTTATATAAAAAAGAATGTGCCTTGGCACATTCTCGCGCCAAGGCGCGGTTGCTTTAGCAACCATCTACCCTTACGCCGAGTGCGCATCCTCGCGGAGCGTTTATTATCGTATGAAAACGAAGTTTTCTATACGATAATAAAAAAAAGGACATGCAGCTCATCCGGAGATGAAAAGCATGTCCTTCTTTTTATTCAAAGAAATTTATTTCTAAGAAATTTATTTCTAAGAAATTTATTTCTTTGCGCCCTGTTTTGCAACTGCGTTCATCTTAGCTTCGATAGCAGCCTGGTCGCCAAGGTAATGATGACCGGTTACGTTGAAGTTATCGTCAAACTCGTAAACAAGCGGAACGCCGGTAGGGATGTTCAGCTCTGTGATTTCATTCTCAGAGATGTTGTCCAGATATTTAACCAGAGCACGCAGAGAGTTGCCGTGAGCTGCGATCAGAACCTGCTTGCCAGCCAGCATATCCTTCTTGATGTTCTCTTCATAGAAAGGAATTACTCTTGCGATGGTGTCCTTTAAGCTCTCTGTCAGAGGCAGCTCCTTCGGATCTACGTTCTTGTAAGGAGCCTGCAGAGCAGGATTACGCTCGTCGGTAGGCTCAAGAGCGGGGGGCTGAACGTCGAAAGAACGACGCCATACCTTAACCTGAGCTTCGCCGTATTTTTCAGCAGTTTCGGATTTGTTGAGACCCTGCAGAGCACCGTAATGACGCTCGTTTAATTTCCAGGTTTTGATAACAGGAATCCATTCTTCATTTAACTCCTGCAGAACATGGTTAGCGGTGTGGATTGCACGCTGCAGATAAGAAGTATAGCAAACATCAAAGGAGAAGCCTGCTTCCTTTAACAGAACGCCGCCCTGTGCAGCCTCCTTGTGTCCGGTTTCGGACAGATCTACGTCAGTCCAGCCGGTGAACAGGTTTTTCTGATTCCATACGCTTTCGCCATGGCGGATCATAACTAACTGATAACCCATAGTGATTGTTCCTCCTGATTGTGATTTAAGGCATTTAAGCCTGCTTGATTCCAAACAAGCATACACGATTTGAACGGAAAAATCAAGACTTTAGCTTGCCTTTTTAGACAGGATATGGTAATATCCTAACAGTTTGGTCATAGGGTTTGTCTGATACAGGGCTATAGATTTTGCAGTTTCTGAGATTAAAACTGCAGGGTTTATAGCTCTTTTTTATCGTATAGGAAACTTCGTTTCCATACGATAAAAATGCTCTGCAGAGGAAAGGAAGGAGTCAAAATGGATCAGAATTTTATGAAAGAAAAGAAGGTGCTGCCGCTGGTATTGTCAATGTCTTTGCCGATGATGCTGTCGATGCTGATAAATTCGCTTTATAACATTATTGACAGTATGTTTGTGGCAAGGGTCGGAGAGAAGGCGCTGACGGCAATTTCTCTTGTCTATCCGCTGCAGACACTGGTCACGAGCATCAGCGTAGGCTTTGGGGTCGGAATCAGTGCAGCAGTCGCATTTTTCCTGGGAATGGGAGAACATAAAAAAGCGGATCAGAGCGCCTCTGAGGGGTTGTTTTTGAGCATTGTGCACGGTGTACTGATGTCGGTGCTTTTGACAGCAATTCTTCCGTCTTTTCTGAGACTTTTTACGACAGACGAAGAAATCTATCAGATGGGTATTACCTATGGAACCTGGGTACTGAGCTTTTCCCTTGTGATCTCCGTCTATATTGCTTATGAAAAAATTTATCAGTCACTGGGAAATATGATCGTTCCGACCTTATGTCTGGCAGCGGGCTGTCTGACGAATATTGTGTTGGATCCGATCCTCATTTTTGGAATTGGTCCCATTCCGCGGATGGAAGTAAAGGGTGCTGCGATCGCTACCGTGATCGGACAGATCGTGCCGCTTGTCATGTATCTTGTATGGCATAGGAAAAAAGGGCTGGGCGTCTCCATCCATATAAAAGATATGAAGCCGGATCCTGCGATCTGTGGCAGGCTCTATGCGGTTGGAATCCCGTCTTCCCTGACTCTGGGCATGCCGTCCCTTTTGATTACTTTGCTGAACAAAATCGCAGGCGCGTTTTCTTCGGTTTATGTGTTGGTGCTGGGTGTTTATTTCAAGCTGCAGACCTTCCTTTATCTGCCTGCCAGCGGTATTGTGCAGGGCATGCGTCCGATATTGAGCTTTAATTACGGGGCAGGAGAAAAAAAGCGGATGAAGCAGATTCTATCCGTGTGTACCGGACTGATCTTTGGAATCCTGATGGTCGGTACGGCGCTGTTTTTGCTGCTTCCGGAACCGATCATGGGTATGTTTTCCAAGGACGGTGTAACGATCCGGGAAGGGGCGGCTGCACTTCGGATCATCAGCCTCGGATTTGTGGTTTCCGGAATCAGCGTTGTGGCTTCCGGTGCACTGGAGGCACTTGGGGAGGGAATCCCATCCTTTATCATTTCCTTGCTGCGCTATCTGGTGCTTATCGTTCCGGTTGCTTCCATTGGAAGCAGGATATTCGGTATTACAGGTGTCTGGGGTGCGTTCCCGGTGGCAGAAGTGCTGACTGCAGCTGTCTCAGCCGGAATTTTTACAGCAAGATACCGGGCGTGTTTGAAGAGGCTGTGAAATCTTTTACATACCTGACCTCCTGAAATAAAAGAAACTATACAGGATTACTGTAAAAATCTTAAAAAAACTATGAAATAGCTAAAAATTTCAATAACTAATCAAAAAATATTCTATTTTTAATAAATCCTCTTGTGATTATAATAGGTTTATCAGCTGAGAACGAAAGAAATTTAGCAAAACAACCAAATGGGAGGAAAAAATGAAAAGAAAAGCATTAGCAACAATGATGGCAGCAGCTATGGTATTATCCATGGTTGGCTGCGGCGGAGCCAAAACAGATTCTACAGCATCTACAACCACAACAGAAAAAACAGAAGCAGCGGCAACAGAAGCTGCAGATTCTGCTGCATCAGCAGATGCAACTGTAGAAAATAAAGACAAGCCTCTGTGCTGGTTTAACCGTCAGCCCTCCAGCAGTGCTACCGGCGAGCTGGACAAAGAAGCTCTGAACTTCAACGGCAATACTTACTATGTAGGTTTTGATGCTAATCAGGGTGCTGAACTGCAGGGACAGATGGTTCTGGATTACATCAAAAAGAATGCAGAAACCATTGATAGAAATGGTGATGGCGTGATCGGATATGTTCTGGCAATCGGTGATATCGGACATAACGATTCTATCGCTCGTACACGTGGTGTTCGTTCTACACTGGGAACCGGCGTAGAAGCAGACGGCACAGTAGATTCCACACCGGCTGGAACAAACGTAGATGGAAAAGCAAAGGTTGTACAGGATGCAACTCTGGAAGTAGATGGAAAAACATATACGATCCGTGAGCTGGCTTCTCAGGAAATGAAAAACTCAGCAGGTGCAACATGGGATG
>OLOK01000633.1_pt1 | contig 33754 bp, 64 predicted proteins | sample 1672591 | NCBI WGS metagenome assembly OLOK01 (sample SAMEA3136703, study PRJEB25190) | human gut metagenome | biome: human gut; feature: human-associated habitat; material: faeces | place: Austria | collected 2013 | reverse complement strand
TACACATGAATGCGACGGTGGACTTATGGATACAATTACATCTATAGGTAAATCTGATACAGAAAATACAAGTGTAGCTTCCGGACCGGTAACCAAGCAAATGGAACGGTACTATGCCGATTTAGTTGTTATTAACAAAGCATTGATTAACAAGTTAGATGTAGATACGGCTAAGATCACTTATGCAACAATAACTAATCTTAACGCAGCTAACGCAAGCATTGAAAATCTTAAAACAAATAAGTTAGATGCAACATATGCAGACATTATTAATGCAAATATTGAAAATCTTAAAGCTGTTAATGCAGAGATTACAAACCTTAAGGCTAACTCTTTGACAGCTGATAAAGCCGATTTAGCCTATGCTAAAATTGATTTCGCAAACGTAACAGCTCAAGTTGTAGGAACTTCTATCATTAAAGATGGCGCAGTAACCAACGAAAAGGTACAGAGTCTGTCCGCTAATAAGCTGACAGCCGGTACTATTGACGCAAGTAAGATAATAGTTACTAACCTTAATGCTGATAACATAACAGTAGGTACAATTAATGGAAAACGCATAGGAACAGGTTCTTTGTCTCTGGATAAATTAGCTGAAAAAGTACCAACAAAAGAATATTTAGATAAAGTGCAGGAAGATTTACAGGGGCAAATCGACGGAAATATTGAGACATTCACTAAAACAGAAATACCTACACTTAATAATGAGCCGGCTGTTAATTGGACAGACGATGCCACGAGAAAGAAGCATATAGGTGATATCTGCTATGTAGTTAATCCGGCTTCAAGTGCAGATGGATATTCATACAGATTTGCTGATACAGGTACATTAGAAGCACCTAACTATGAATGGGTATTGATTAAGGATAGTGATGTTACTAAGGCATTACAGGACATTATTAACATCAATGGCGAGATTACTGGTATTAAAAAGTTTGATGTTGAAATCAGTTCATGGAAAACTGATACAGACAGTGAATTATCAAGCCTTAAAACGCGAACAACTACTCTTGAAACTGACATGGGTAGCAAGGTTGATACTAAGACATTTAACGAGGTTAAGCAAGCAGTTGATGGGAACAGTTCAACAATAACTAAATTGACAGAAACATTAAACACCAAGGCTGATGGCAGTACAGTTGAAACATTGACAAATACTGTTAATACAATCAAGCAGACCGCTGATTCTAACAGCTTGTCAATATCTGGCTTATATACAGAACAGGGAAAGTTATCAGACACAATTGACGAGGTTAACACAAAAGCTAGTGACGCTCAAGATTGGTGCCAGAATATAGAAGACAACTTGTCTGAAAACTACACCAAAACAACCTTTATGAATAATGCCATTACGCAAGCAGTAACAGCTGAAAGCAACAGCATTAGAGCTGATGTGTCAGCAACATATGCAACCAAAGACAGCCTAAAAGACTATGCTACGTCAGCAAGTTTAGAGTTATACATCAAAAAAGACCCAACTACTGGCGAACTGAAATCTGCTATTGAAGCTATTGCAGATACCATAAACATTACAGCCAAAGGCGGTTTAAACATTTCTGGCGATAGATTTACCCTTACTTCTACTAATACAACTATTACTGCGGACGGTAAGCTAATATGCCGCAATGCTTTAATAGATGGCGAATTAAGCATAACCAGAACTACTACTCTTGGAACAACAAATACATCAATAACGGGTGATGGACTTATAACGAAACAGTTATGGAATCAAACACTAGACTGTAGAGGAAATATCTTTGATGGAATTAATATATATAAAACAGATGCCATAGATGGTATTAGATTAGCGTTAAGCAATGATAAAATTGTATTCACTACAAATAAAGACTCATCAGTACTGACTAAATATGCGCGCCTGACACCAGAAAGTTTAACTTTCGGCAGCCTAGAAACTTCTAACCTTGTAAGCTTGTCGAGCAAAGGGCTTACAATAAATGGAATGTATGATATTCCAGCAACAGGATTAATTAATCAAAGAATAACAACAAGCTCTAATTCTTTAGAATCTTTTAATAAAACATGGAAAATAAGTGGAAATGGACTTCTTACAATTAGCACTGCTGTATGGACAGATGAAACCAATGATTATGGAACAATAAGTTGTGCTATATACATTGATAATGCATGCGTTGCAGCAAATAAACATAGGCTAACAACAGCAAACGCAATAGAAATAGACGCAGGATGTTCGTTTTCATGGGTTTTTAATGACAATAAAGAGCGTGAGTTAAGAATAATAGCCGGTTCTAGTAAAGAGGGGCAAAAAACTATAACATATTCCGTACAGGGAAGTTTTGGATTAGCAATTTAAAAACTAATAGAAAGAGGTGGTATTTATGTTAAGTATAACGAAAACAACTAATTTAAGTGGTTCATCAACAATAGATAACCAAACAGCAATGACAATGTTTGCGAGCGTACCAAAGACTGGCTCTCCAACAATTAGTCAGACAATCACTAACAGGGACCTGTATCTTAGTAATCAGTCGGAGTGCGATAGTGATTATGATAGCTTTAAGATAGAGGTTGATAAGCTACTTACAGAAGAACAGTAATTAATATTTATTTTAGAAAGCATGGGTTAATTCCCATGCTTTTATTTTTTAGGAGGTAATTTATGAATAAATTATTCGGAATTGACACATCAAGATGGCAAGGAAATTTTGATTTCAAGAGTGCAAAGGATAATGAGGGTGTAGACTTTGCCATTATCAAGGCAGGCGGTGCTGATGATGGCTTATACGAAGATAGAGAGTTTGAGAACAGCTATAACAAGTTGGAAAGCGCAGGAATCCACAAAGGAGCCTATTTCTTTGGTAACGCATTAAGCACTGATGAAGCTGTAAATGAAGCCAGATATTTTGCACAGCTTTTAGCAGGCAAATCATTCTGCTACCCAGTATTCTATGATGTTGAAGCAGGCATGGTTACTGGCAACGACCTTACAGACATTATTATGGCGTTTCTTGATGAAATGAGAAATGCAGGATATAAGAATGTCGGCTTATACTCATATGAGAACTGCATTAACAATTATGTAGATATTTCAAGAGTAAAAGAAGCTGGTTATGCTGTGTGGGTTGCTAAGTATTCTAGCAATAACCCTAACATCGCTGTTGATTATGATATGTGGCAGTTTGGCGGAAGTGTTAATTATCTTAGAGACACACAGATTAACGGACAGACAGTGGACCAGAACTATTGTTACACTGATTATTGCACAGACCATGTAGTTGAAGACATCACAGTGCCAGACTATGAGCCAGTGCCAGATACTAAGTATCATAAAGGCGATACAGTTAAGGTTATTAACGCTATCCAGTACGATAATGGCGAGCCATTCAGAACTTACTATGATGAGTACAGCGTTTTATCAGCCAGTGGCAGAAGAGTTGTTATCGGTGTTGATGGCGTAACTACTGCTGCTATTGACGAGGATAACATCAGCCTTATCAAGTGTATTTATGACAATGACAATGATGTCAACACAGATACAGTAAGCCGTGGTGACGGCAAGAAAGTCAGAGTGCTTGATAACATTGATTATGACGGTGTGAGATTTGCAGTATATTATGATGAATATGATGTAATTGAAGAGGACGGAGACAGAATTGTTATAGGTATCGGCACAACAATCACAGCTGCTGTCAATATTGCTAACCTTGAATTTGTCGGCGGTGCAAGCTCTGATAATACGCCTACAGATATCCCATTCAGTGAAGACATTGAAGAGGGTAGCACAGTGAGATTTGTCGGCGATACTGATTATGATGGCACACCTATTAAGGCTTGGTATGACGAGTATACAGTATCAGAAAGAAGTGGAGACAGAGTTGTACTTGTGCATGACGGAGAATTATTCGCCGCAGTCAATGTAACCGATTGCGAATTAGTCTAACCTTAATAAAAATACCGGGAGTGCAATGCTCCCGGTAATATTTTAATTATTCAAATCTATCATAACAGCTATAACAGCAGAAATGGTTGTTATGGTTCCGTTTGTTTTCTTAAATTCCATGCCACCCTCAAGAAGTGTTCCGTACATTGTCACATTATCGCCAACAAGCAAATTATAATCAAAATCGTCTCTATAATATGTCAAAACAACAGTATCAGCATTATTGCCATCAACAGCTAAATAATAGCAAGCAATATATTCACTGGATTCTTCACCGGTATGCGTATTTCCGTCTTTATCTTCAACCTCTCCATCATATTTTAATTCTGCTACAATATTGCCTGTCAACTTGAATTCTTTATCAATATACTTATTAGGTGTACGCTTGAGCATTTCAACAGTTATATCGTCAGGGTATACACTCTTGTCTCTTGATAATAATGTTTCTTGTTCTGTCTGGACTTCACTGGTACTTTCAGCATTACTATCAGAAGTACCATTCTGACACGCTACAAGGCTCAATAAGCACATAACAAGCATAATGCTTACAATTCTATTTTTCATAGACAAATCCCCCCTAAATTTAATTTTATTAATCATATCACAATATGCATAATTTGTCGAATGTTGTCGAAACTTGCGATATCTTTAAGTTGATTTTTACATTATCAGTATTTATAATAATAATTGTCCGAGAGAGTTCGGGCAGAATCTTCAAGTTTCGGCTAGGTGGCACTGTTTGATTGGCGTTGGCAGTGTCACCGCTGAAAACTGTTAATCTACTGGGGGTAGGTTGACATGCAAGAACAGATGTTCTATAATAACACCATCGCTACCAGCGTTATATCGTGCAATAAGGGGGGTATATGGAGAATGAGGAATATAAACAGAAGATAATTGAACTAATCAATAATTGTAATAATAATCATTGGCTAAAAACAATATACAGCTACATTAAAACACTTTTAAGGTAAAAGAAAAAGACCGAGATTTTTTCTCGGTCTTTGCTTATTCTCGGCTTAACAAATTTACTATCTCTCATTTATCAAGTCAATCAGTTTTTCCAAACTTTCCCAATCTTCTTTATTTAGCTTAGACAACGCAGATACAAGCCTATGTCTGAAATTGTCTTCACCGCTTCTTTGAATATCTCCAAGCATTTCAGCAATCTGTTCATCTTTGGATTTCTCTATAAACATTTCGCCATCGCCTGTCCGTAACCAATCTTCATTAACGGAAAATTCCCTACATATCAGTTTTATAGTCTGTTCTGACGGATAATTTTCTCCGCTTTCCATTTTACAAACAGCAGAACGGGATACAGATAGTTTTTGAGCAAAATCAGTTTGACTTATATTCAAGCTATTTCTGATTTTTTTAATTCTCTCATTCATAAGTAGTTCCTCCTTTCTTGAAAAGTATAATAACATAAAATGTACATTAAGTCAACAAAAAGCATTGACAATGTATATTTAATGTGCTATTGTATGTACATCAAATGAACAGAAAGGAGATGAAAAAATGACAGGACCTTTTTCTATAAGCGGAGATGATGAGGAACGGACACTAAGAGATTATGTTGAATGGTTTGCGCTTGGACTTGCCTACAATGCGGTAAATGGTGAGAAAAACGAAGCATTACAAAGTGAATGTAAAATACTCGATTCTCTCACCAACGCATTGAACGCTATAAAGCTTTAACGAAAAGGATTAGATATAACTTCTACCTTAGCTGGTTTGTTATCAATAGTAGACATAAATTCATCATAGTATTTGCGGTACTCAATTTTGAATTGTTCAACACTATCTTGATAACCCAACAACTTAGCAATAGCGTATCGGTCAGCAAGTTGCTTGCTATCCATATTTTTCACCTCTTTTCCTATTTAGAATAAGAGGATTATATCACAGAAAGGAAGTGAATTGAATGAGTGAAAAGGAAAAAGAAGTAGTTAAGAAGTTAAAAGAAGCAATTCCTAAGATGTCAGATTTTGACAAGGGTTATATTCTTGGCAAGGTCGAGAATATGGCAGAAAAAAGTGATAAGGAATGTAACAATGACAGAAAGGAGTAAGAATGGCAGAAGTCACAAGAAAAGCTATCCAAAATGAAATGACAAAAACGATAGAGGGAAGTTGCTTCTATGAAAGGCTTCACTGCAACGGACAAGATATAAGCGAATTGATTGCTGACACGAAAGCATTAATTGCCCAACATAACTTATCCGTTTTAGAAGCCAAAGGGTTTTTAGATTATATGAAGATTATTCTTGACAATTCTTCATATCTTCAAATTCAGAAATAGCCTTAATACAACATTCTTCAAAAGATGTATTGTCAGGTATTTCTTTAGCAGTCTTGAGTATAGATAATGCTTTGTCAGAGTAAGGATATTCAAGACCACAGTTAGGACAAATAATCTTGTCGGCAGATACACTTTCATTAACAGTATATCTATTGTGGCAAGTACAAGTTATTTGGAATTTTAGAAACATATTTACACCTCTTTTCCTAATAGAATAAGAGAATTATAGCACAAAGTACAAACAGATTAGAATTTTTGATATTGATACAATAGAAAAGTGATGGTAGCGGTAAATAGTTGCAAACTTTTATTCGAACATCATTAGTTCCTTTTGACAGGGATAGCGCCCTGTTCGTATCAAGTGTGAATTACCTACCGATTGGCAGTTTTGTCTTTAGCATATTTATTTAATTCTATTGATATAGAAATAAGAGTATACAGGGTGCAGAAGTCTAAACCACAGAAGTATGAGCCGACCACTGATATACACAATGCTATGACAGTATCCATACAATCTCCTTTCGGAAAGTGTCTACCATCACTTCTCTATTGTATCAATAAATATAAAGTTCTACAAGTTACAACAGATAGGAATGAGCAGAATTGCTCAAATGCACCTTAAAAGGTCAAAATATATCACACATTATTTAGAAAGGAATGTTTATGGAGCTACAGATTTTTAGCAATTCAGAGTTTGGAGAAATCCGAACCATTACTAAGGATAATGAACCTATGTTTTGTCTGGCTGATGTATGCAAAGCATTGGAAATATCAAATGTAGGAAATGTTAAGCAGAGGTTATCTGAAAAGGGTATCCATACTGCGGACACCCTTACAAAGGGCGGAATGCAGAAAATGACATTTATTAGCGAGGCTAATCTTTACAAGACAATCTTTCAGAGCCGTAAAGAAAGTGCAGAGAGATTTACAGAATGGGTTACATCAGAAGTTCTTCCGTCAATCAGAAAGACAGGAAGTTACAGTAAGCCTTTGACAACATCTGAACAGATTAGATTATTGGCACAGGGAAACACAGAACTCACAGAGAGAGTTGATAAGGTTGAAGATAAGATAACCAGTATCGAAGAAGAAACTCCGCTTTACGGCTGTGAGATTGAAGAAGTGCAGAAACATGTTAGAAAGAAAGGGATTGAAGTACTTGGCGGAAAGGACAGCAATGCGTACAAAGACGGTGGTATTCGCGGTTCAGTATATTCTGATATATACAAGCAGTTAAAACGCGAATTCGGGTGCGCGGCGACATACAAGAGTATCAAAAGAAAATACTTGGCTGATGTACACGAATTCATCGACACCTATTTGTTGCCAATAGCACTTGCCGAAGTGGTACATGATACAAACATGTAGGAGAAGATATGAAAGAAAAGATAATTAACATATTCACAACACTGGCAGGAATCAGCCTTATAGTGTTGATTCTAAGACCGGTACAACCGCAAGCTAAGATTAATCAGCAGAGTGCAGTGTTAAGTGAATGCTACAACTCACATGTTGATTATAAGGTTGAAACTGGAGAGATAAGTGTTGACGAATATGAGCTGTCGCTTATGGCGCATTTGCTGATGGGTGAATGCGGAGCGACATGTAACGATGATGAAATGCTATATCTTGTAGGAGCCGTTGTTTTGAACCGAGTACAAAGTGAGTATTTTCCTAACAGCATTGAAGAAGTCATCTATCAGTCAGGGCAATATCAATGTACAGAGCTTATGAACAGCGGATTCTATAAAGAACCAACAGAAAGGTGTTGGAGAATAGCAGAAGAATTATTAATAAGCGGATATGACATACCTAGCAATGTGTTATATCAAGCTGAATTTAAACAAGGGAGCGGTGTTTATAAGAAAGTGCAGAACATGTACTTTTGCTACAAGTAAGGAGTGTTTATGGAAGCAAGGATAAGAGAAGAAATGTTCAACTTAGGTATTCTCTCTAATAAAAGAGGTTACATCTACATAATCGAAGCTGTTAAACGCTTTAATTCTTCTATGACAATGAAAGAAATTTACAGCAGTATTGCTAAGGCAACAAATAGGCCACCAGCATCTATTGAAAGGTCAATCGGAACAGCCATTAAATCGGCTGACCATGACCTATCAGCATGGAAGAATTATGATTGCCTTACAACAAGAGGATTTATCACAACGATGTATTACAGATGTAAGGAGAGCACCAATGAGTAGCATAAAAAGAATTATTAAGCTGAACAGAAACAGACAGAGAGCCATAAAGGAAAAGGATTTTAGAAAATTCTATACTTTTAGCTGCAAAATCCATCTGATTGAAAGAATGGATAAAGTACCAATAGGAAGTTACATATTGAAGTAAGGAGAGAAAGAAATGGAAAATGCAATTAATAACAATAATATCACATTAGCAGGAGTAGTTGAGAAAGAGCCAGAGTACTCGCATGAAGTATTTGGCGAGGGGTTTTATGTGTTCATGCTCAAATGTTCAAGAATGAGCAGTAACAAGGACACATTGCCAGTAATGATATCAGACAGACTTACTGATATTAATGAAATCAAGGTAGGACAGGTTGTCACAGTTTTAGGACAGATACGAAGTTTCAATAAGCACACTGACAATGTGAAGAGCAAACTGATTCTGACAGTATTCGCAAGAGAGTTTGAAGTGCTGGCGCAGGATCCGGAAGAACTACCATTCGAAAATAATACCAACATGGTCATACTTGACGGTTATATCTGCAAGCCACCTATATACAGATGTACTCCAAAGGGCAGAGAAATTGCAGATATCTTAGTAGCTGTAAACAGACCATATGGCAAGTCGGATTACATACCATGTATAGCATGGGGAAGAAATGCGAGATTTGTAGGTGGGCTTGAAACAGGGGAGCATGTCCAAACAGGGGAACATATCCAGATTCAGGGAAGATTTCAGAGCCGCGAATATTCCAAGAAGATAAGCGACAATGAAGTTGAGACACGAACTGCATATGAAGTATCAGTAAGCAGGATTGATTACGCAGAGGAGGGTAAAGCTGATGAGTAGTGATATTACAGTTAGAGATTTAGCAGGCATGGCCCTTGATGAATATGCAACATGCCAGATATGGACGCCATTACGCGGAACTGTATTTAATGGCTCATTTGAAGAAGCTAAGGCTTCGGATTACGCAGATATAATAGTTGACAACTTTCAGGTTGAAGATGGCGTATTTGTTATGAATATATAATAAGGAAAGGATATTGTTTATGAGAGCAACTTTAAAAAGAGTAGTACTTGAAAACTTTATGTGCTACGCACACGCAGAGTTTGATTTTTATGCCATTACAAAGATTGTGGCTAAGAATGGCAAGGGTAAGTCGACTATTGCAACAGCTTATCTGTGGTGCTTGTTTAACTGTGACTATGAATTAAAGGATAATCCGGTTGTCAGACGAGAGGTTGACGGAAAGCCCATTGATGATATGGACACAAGTGTTGAGCTTACACTTGATGTTGACGGAAAAGAAATAACTATGAAGAAGGTGCAGAAGCGTACTTATAGCAAAGATGGCAGCGGCTATAAGGACGATAACAAGTATTTCATTAATGATGTGCCTAAGACATTAAAGGATTTCAACGCATATCTTGATGTTGATATGAATGTATTTAAGATGTGCAGTAATGTAAATGCTTTTCTTAATCAGAAATCGGCTGAAATGAGAGAATACCTATTCGGTCTTGTAGGAGATGTTACAGACCTTGATATAGCTTCACAGAAAGCTGAATTAGCCGAGTTAGTTCCTTTATTAGAGAAATATACAACAGAAGAATTATCAGCTATGAACAAGGCTACAAAGACCAAGATTACAAAGGATTTACCTATTCTTGATGGACAGATTAAGGAAAAGGAAAGAGATATACAGCTTAAACAGGCTATTGATGTATCTGACCTTGAATTACAGAAAAACAGCCTTAAAGAACAGATTGCTGATTGTGTGGCAAAGCAGACCGACAATGACAAGCTGATAGCTGAATATGACAAGGCTAGTTCGGATATTCTCAATCTTAAATTTGAGCTTAGTGATATGAGCCGTAAAGCTAATGAAGAAAATGTTAAGGCTAGGAGAAAACTTGAATCACAGATTAGTAACCTTAATTATGTGATTGAGGATAGCAAGAAGTCAATCAGCAACGCAGAAGATGTTGTTAGTTTTGATAAGGACAAGATAGCTGAATATCAGAAAACACTTGATGATAGCAGAACCGAATGGAAAGCTGAAAAAGAGCGTGTATTTGACGAGAATAATCTTATTTGCCCTTATTGTAAACAGGAATACCCAGAGGAAAAGAAAGAGAAACTAAAGGCAGATTTTAAGGCACATAAAGAAACTGAACTTAGCAGAATTACCGATAAGGGCAACACAGCTAAGAAAATGCTTGATGAAATCAAAGGATTGTTAGTTGAAGCTGAACAGGAATTGGCTGACAGAAAGCAGAAGTTAGAAAAGCATTTAGTTGATTTAGCAGACCTTGAAAAGCAGTTAGCAGAGTTGCCGCAGGAGATTGATGTTACAAGTTCAGAGGAATACAAAGAACTTGAACAGAAGATTACCGAAAAGGAAGAAGCTATGCACAAGGCTAATGATATTTCGGCGATTAAGGCAGAATTAAAGGCACAGGAAACAGCTTTAAGGCAGCAGTTAGCAGGATGCGAAAGCCAGATTGCAAAGTCTGATACAGCAGCAGACGAACAGCGACTTGAAGAATTAAGACAGACGAGGATTGATTCTGAACAGAATAAAGCTAATGCCGAGAAGATTCTTGATTTACTTGATGAATTAGACAAGGCAAAGAACGAAGCCTTGACAGAAGCGGTAAACAGTCATTTTGGGTTAGTTAAGTGGCAGTTGTTTGCTTATACAAAGTCTGGTGGTTACAAGAGTTGTTGCATACCGACAGTTGACAGAAAGAGCATTTTAACAACTATGAGCAACAAGGGTAACAGGATTTTAGGCAGAGTTGATATTTGCAATTCTATTCAGAAGATTAGCGGTATATCGGTGCCTATTATCTTAGATGATTCTGAAAGCCTTAGTACGGATAATCAGAAGAAAGTTGCTGAAATGGTAGATAGTCAGTTGATTATGCTAATTGTTAATGACAGTGAGAAATTAGAGATTGTGGAGGGATAATATGCAAGGCGAAGATACTTATGTACTTACAGTAAGCAATAAAGAAGCAGAAGTTATCAAGCAGTTTGTATCAGCAATGGAGAGAGCTACTGTTACGATAGATAATGATGATGTATGGGAAATTATGGAAGCTATCGCATATAAAAGTACTTCCACAAATGTAATAGGCATAAAAATTATATATGAAGAAAGCGAGGAATAATTATGGCAGAGAATACAGCAGTTGCGGAAAAGAAAGCATTTACCACTTCTCTAAGCGAGTGGAGCAATACAATGACAGGACTTATTATCAATGATTATAAGGCTGTTGGAATGGATATGGACGATTACGCCAAGGAATGTGCCATGGAAGCCATGACAAGCATTTTTAACCTTGTTAAGAGCAATCCTAAGGTTAACATGAGAAACCTTGATACAAGTAATTTAAGGGGCATTGTTAAGCGTTGTGCAAGCCTTAAACTTAACGCAAGTGCATATCCGAGAGAATGTTACTTCCAGCTGCGGAATGTGAACATCGGGAAAGATGCCGACGGAAAAGAAATTTGGCAGCAGCAAGTTGAAATGGGCATTGAAGGAAGCGGCTATGATTCTTTGCTTGTCAACTATGGAAAAGATGTTAAGCAGGTATATCCATATTGGGTAATTAAAGAGGGCGACAAGTACATACCGCCTAAGCATAAAGGACTTACAGTTACAGAACCAGAGTGGGAAGAAAGCGGATTATCTGATAAAGCAGTAAGAGTTGTATATCCTGTTAAGCTGTTAGACGGAACAGTAACATATCTTTCTGCTGATAGAGACAGCGTTAAGGTAAACCTCTTATCTCACGTAAAGCAGAATATGTTGAATGCTACATTTGGAATTATTACAGGTACTAAAAAACAGTATGGGAAAGAAGTTGCAAGAACTAGATATGATGCAACACCGGAAGAAAAGGCAAAAATTAAAGAGAAAAAGGAAGAAGTTCTCAATGCCTTAAGAGCGTGCAAGACAGTAGATGAAATGCTCGAATGCGAGCTTGCAAGACCTTTTATAAGCGGTGCTTGGCTTGATACTCCAGAGAGCATGATACAGAGAAAAATGTGTAACAATGCAACAAGGAAATATCCTAAGAACTATGACCCAATGGCACGACAGGCACAGGTTGAAATGGACGAGGTATATCAAGTTACACAGGCTGAAATTGCCGAAAATGCTAATACTGTTGAGTTTATAGAAGATAAGGCAGATGTAGTTGACACCATGGCAACAGAAGTAACCGAAGAACAGGCAGAAGATAGCACATTACCACCATTCATGCAGAGTGAGGAGGATTAAGTAATGCATCGACACGACTGGTTTAAGATTTGTAAGCATCATAGATGGGGCTATGAGTGCAAAATATGTGGGAGGTTTTGGAAACCATGAGAGTAATTTCACAGGACGGAACAATAGATGTTCCTTATGAAATGGTAGTTATTCAGGAGTTCAGAAATGCTATTTATTTTTTGAACCGTAATTTATCAGGAGTAGGAGACTTGACTAGCGACATTATGTTAGCTGAATATTCCACCAAAGCAAAGGCAATTAAGGCTATGGAAATGCTTAGAAAAGTATATGAAAACAATGTGTTTTATCATTGCACAGCCGGTTCAAAGCGTTTTGAAGAAGTACAGCGTATTTTGAGCGAGGAACAATTTCGGAAAGCTACAACAGAGTGCTTTCAGTTCCCACAGGATGATGAAATCGAGGTGTGAGTATGAAAATTATTAAAGGTAAAGAGAAAGAATACAAGGATTGGTACGACGAGAATAGTGACGGATACAGCAGAGCTTGCTTCGCTTATGCTGAAAGGTGGGCTGAACTGTTAGAAGCAGAAATTGACAAGAGCAATGATATTAAGAAGTGCCTCGTTGATAATGCCGACAGATTAAGTCACGAAGCAGACACAGAGGGCATAACAGGGGTTATGTACGGATACGCAGTTAGTATTCTTTCACAATGTTGGGAATACGGAGAGTATTTAAGAAAGTGGCATAACAAAGAGTATGGATATGACGGAGACGGAGTTGTAAATCCAGCGATTATGACAGTAGGTGTGAAATGATGAAACTTAAATGTATAGCAACAGGAAGCACAGGTAATTGCTACACCCTAATTTCCAACAGTGGAGAAACACTTATCCTTGATTGTGGAATACCGCTTAAGGAGATTAAAAAAGGCTTAGATTGGAACATTAAAGATGTTGTGGGTGTGATATGTGGATAAGGAGTGGTGGTTTAATTGAGTATTTATCCAAGAATATCTAAAGTTAGAAAATCATATATACTAAGAAGATACGTCAACGGAAAACGACTACATTTTTATTCCAGAGACTTAAATGAGCTCATAGAATATGACAAGCTATTAGAGAAAGGAATAATCCCAGTAAAGAGGGTAGGGCTAAATGTTAAAGAAAGTGAGCTTACTAATTTCATTGACGATGGAAACGTTTGGAAATGGATAAAGGGTTACGAGGGATTGTATGCAATTTCTGATAGCGGTTTAATTAAGAGCTTTTGGAAAGATAGCAGAGGACAGTTTGTTAAAACAAACAATAAAAATGGTTGGTATTTATCTTTTAGGGCAACAGACAAGAACAAAGAAGTTAAAACTATTAGAGTTCATATTGCAGTTGCAAAGGCTTTCATAGGGCAAATTCCAAATGGGTATGAAGTGCACCACAGAGACGGAAACAAGCAGAATAATTGTGCTAGTAATTTGCAAATCCTCAGTGGAATTGAGCATAAAAGGCTAACCTTAATGGAAAATCCTCATATATTAGACGGAATGATCGCTTATAACCAGGGCAGAGCTATCTGCGGAAGAAGTAAGAAAGAAAAGAGAAATGTACAGAGGTTTAAGAAGGGAAAAATCATCCAGTACTCATTAAACGGAGAGTTTATCAATTCGTATTGCAATGCAATGGAGGCAAGCAGAAATACCGGTGTTTGTGGAAGAAATATTTTACAAGTTGCAAATAAAGAGCCTTATAACAACAAGGGAAGCGTGAGAAAACAAGCCGGTGGATATGTATGGAAGTTTGAAAAAGAAAGCGAGGTGATGTAATGCTCAAATTGAAATGTTGCGGAACTGGAAGTAAAGGAAATTCTTACGCTCTTATGTCGCAAAACGAAACACTTATTCTTGATGTAGGAATGGGGATTAAAGACATAAAAAAGATGTGTGATTGGAATGTAAAAAATATAGTAGGTTGCCTTATTTCACACGAGCATTATTGACGATCATTCGAGGTCATTAAACGATTTTAAGCCTATGGGAATACCGATACTTGCCCCATATTTAGGCGATAGTTGTAAATCAATGAACATGGGCGAATTTACAGTAAAATCTTTTGATTTAACAACAATAGACGGAATCTGGACACACACAGACGCAAATGGCGAACCCTGTCCGATATACGGCTTTCTGATTACTCACCCGGAAATGGGAAGAATGCTTTATATAACCGACACAAATTTAATCAAGTGGAGATTCAAGGATATTAACCACATTCTCTTAGGTGTGAATTATGACAAAGATTTAATCGACAGAGATAACACGGGCAAAGCTAACCATGTATTCAGAGGTCATTTATCCATTGACACGGCTTGCGATTTTGTTAAAGCGAATCATTCAGATAGATTGCAGAACGTAATAATGTGTCATCTATCAAGCGAAAATGCTGATAGCGATAGTTTTATCGAGAAAATGAAAAAAGTCGCTTGTGGGGCAAACGTAGATGTTGCAGAGCGCAACAAGGAATGGGTTTTAAGGAAAGGAGATGAATGTCCGTTTTGAGAAAATTTTTGAAAAAATTGTTTTGCAATCATAAAAGCAGTGAAGTTATTTGCTGGCATTGGACACACGGACCAAGTGGTAATGATATTAGGTTTTTAGAAATTCAACGTCGATGTAATAAGTGTGGCAAATATTATTTTACATATATAAAAAATTGGGATGAATGTAATAAATTTATTAGCAAATATCCAGGTAGAGAATGGTCGGGCAGATGTAAACCGATTTTATAAGCTGTAAAACTTAAATGAGTGTCCGTTTTAGAAAGGAGAAAGACGTGGATAAAATTATAATTTGTAAGCATTGTGGGAAGCCAGAGTATTACGGAGAAATGCGTTGGCTAAGTGGAAGATGTAGTTGCAGAAATTGCTACAAAAATCAATGGCAAGACGAAAATCACAAGCTTTACAGCTGGAACGATTTAGATGGAAAAAGACCAACTATGGAAGAATATGAAAGGCAAGAAAGATGATTAAAGGCAGAAAAGTATACGACCCATTAACTGATACTTGGAGCACAGGTTATTGGGTTGTAGATGATAAAGGGAATTATTACCCGGTGTGGTAGAAAGGAGCAGTAATGGAGAGATTGACAGATAGCAATAAAGAAATACCCACATTAGATGATAATGCCAAATACTGGCTAAAGGTGTACTTTAAGCTGAAAGAATACGAGGACTTAGAGGAACAGGGCAGACTTGTTAAATTACCTTGCAAGGTGGGAGATACAGTTTATCTTATAAAAGACAGTGAAACAATAACAGAGTGTAAAGCCGATATGGTGTTTATCGGTGTTCTTTGGGAAGAATTTGGTAAAGAATGGTTTCCAACAAGAGATGAAGCAGAAGCAAAACTAAAAGAATTGAGAGGTAGAAAGAATGAAAGTAGTAATTGACATACCTAAAGATTTTGAAGGAGATTATATTGTTGACAAATTCAAAGATTTCTTTTCAAGGGTTATTGCAGATATTGATTGCAAAGGTATGTGTGGTAGATACGAGAAAGAAATTGCTGAAATGTTTTTAAAAGCATTTGACGATAGCGAAGAAAAGATTTCTTGCAACTGCCAGCACAACAACAATTCAAGAGAGAATGAGCCTTGTTGCAGATGTGATAGCAGAAACACCAATGCCGACAGGATAAGGAATATGTCGGATGAAGAGTTGGCGGAGTTTCTTATAACTTTTAAGAACACATTCGGTGAAGAATACGAGGGAGAAGCTAGTTGTATGGAATGGCTTCAATCAGAAGCGGAATAGGAGCGTTGATATGACAAATGCAGAGAAAATTAGAAGCATGTCTGGTGAAGAGTTAGCGGAGTTTATGCAGAAAATGGAATGCAGTTGCTTTGTAGATTTTATAGGATATGCAGATAAAGGTTGCGGGCGAAATGAAATTTCTTGCAAAGATTGCCGAGCAAAAGCACCAACAATATTTGAATGGCTTCAATCAAAAACAGAATAGGAGAGAATATGGAAGATAGATATTTATTTAAAGCAAAGAGGACTGATAACAGAGAATGGGTTATTGGAAATCTTATTCAAAGTTTAACACGAAGTTGGATTTCATCAGAGCAGGAAGATAAAGCACGATTAAGGTCAATTTCTAATACTCAAGCACAGTGGAGAGCTGTTGAAGTTGATTTGTCTACATTATGTCAGTGTACAGGCTTGAAAGATAAGAACGGCAAGCCGATTTGGGAGAATGATATTGTAAAAGACTTATTTAGTGATGCTTGCGCACAAATCAAATACGGCAGTTATCAGAGTTGCTTTGATAGCACCAAAACTGAACATGTTGGATATTATGTAGACTGGTCAGGCGAGTACACTAAAAGATACAGAAAGGATTTAGGTTATTGGATAAATATGGTTAATGCAGAGGTTATCGGCAACATTTTTGACAATAAATAGTTATTAGAAAGTGAGGAAAAGTAATGAATAAAGTGTCTAAAGAAGTTCTGTATGAACTTTATGTAATTCGCGGAAAGCCTATGTATGAGATTGCAAGCATTTTACATATCGGTGTTGGAACTGTTTATAACTATATGAAAAAATATGGCATACAGTCCAGAAACACAAAAGAAGTGTTTGACAACCTTAAAAAGCAGGGGTGGGAATATCCACAATCTGCCAGAGAAAAGAGTAGTAAAACGCATAAAAACAAAATAGTATCAGAAGAGACAAGGCGTAAAATGTCCGAAAGTAAAAAAGTAGGTGGAATAGGGCATAAAAAATTAAGAACAGACGGATATATTTGCATCTATTTCCCCGACCATCCTAATGCCACTAAAGACGGATATATTATGGAACACGATTTAATAATGGAATGCATCATTGGCAGACATTTGAAAGATGATGAAGTGGTGCACCATATTAATGGGATTCGTAATGATAACAGAAAAGAAAATTTGAAACTTATGACTTTTACAGAGCATGCAAGATACCACATGTTAGAAAGGTATCGTAATAAAAAGGAGGAATGACTTATTAACAGAGTAATTTTATGCGGGAGACTGACTAGAGAGCCAGAGATTAGATATTCACAGACAGTAAACGGAAGTATGGCAGTAGCAAGATACACATTAGCTGTTGACAGAGCTTTTAAGAAAGAGAGCGAACAGGCAGCAGACTTTATTAACTGTATCGCATTTGGCAAGAACGGAGAGTTTGCAGAGAAGTATTTACATCAGGGAACTAAGATTATCGTTGAGGGTAGATGGCAGACAGGCAATTATACTAACAAGGACGGACAGAAAGTCTACACTAATGATTGTGTTGTTGAAAGACACGAATTTTGTGAAAGTCGTGCTAATCAGCAGAACAATAATAGCAATGGAATTATGGGCGGCAATGCTAGTTCAAACAGCTTTATGTCAATTCCAGACAATGTAGCTGATGAGGGATTACCATTTAATTAAGGAGGTGTGAGTATGACAGAGAGTGAAGCAATTAAAAGAATTAAAGAATGCAGAAATACACCAAATTTTCAACCATACATATATATGAATGAAGCATTGAATATGGCAATACAGGCACTTGAAAAGCAGATACCGAAAAAGGTAGTCAAGGACGGAGAACGGAGTTACAAATGTCCTTGCTGTGGTGGGTGTGCAAAGACAGAGACAGGTGATAGTTTTATCGACTATCGACTAGATTATTGCGATGGCTGCGGTCAAAAATTAGATTGGAGTGATAGCGATTGAATTACCAAAACATAGCAAGAGCCAAGGCAATAGAACAGGAAAATAAAAAGCGACTATTAAAGCTGAATCCAAAGCTGAATGACAAAAGTGGAATATACTTCTTACTCCGAGAAGATGAAAACGGATTTAAGTATGCGTATATCGGACAGGCAGTACATACACTTAGCAGATTGGCAAGCCACCTTGTAGGCTACGAACAGCACATAGACCTTAGTTTGCGAAAACATAAGTTGTACGACAAAGAGAAAAATCCTTATGGTTGGCGAGTTGAATTTCTGAATTTTCCCGAGAGCCAGCTTGACGAGAAAGAGAAGTATTACATCAAGCTATATGCTGATAATGGCTATCAGCTTAGAAATGTCAGTTTGGGCGGTCAAGGAGAAAATCGTGCCAGTGGTTCAATAGGCGAGAGAAAAGCACCTAAAGGCTATATGCAGGGCGTACAGCAAGGTAAAAAGGTGTTAGCGAGGGAATTATCCTCTATCGCAGAAAAACACCTTAAAATCGAATTGAGAGCGGATAAGGCTAATAATAAGGTATCGCAGAAACAGTATGAGAAATTTATGGATTTGCTGAAAGTGGGTGATTCAGAATGAGAATTTTGAGCGGTAAAGATTATTCTTGGCTTATGGGCCGAATAGAAACTCTTTCCAATGAAAATGAAAGACTGCAGATGAAAGTTGATGAAATAACAAAAGAACAGCCTAACGATTGTAAAAGCAATGAGGGAAGTCACTTTTGTAGCATTTGTGAGTTTGGCTATTTGAGAACAAGAAATCCGTTTGGGGCAGATTTTTACGCTTGCAGTAAAACAGTGTCTTGTGAGAGCTTTAAAAGAAAAGAAGATAACTAACTAAAAATCAAAGAAAGGAATAAGGTTGTCCGGACATAAAACCGAGGTTTCCTTTTGGTAGATTTTATGAATTTTGACAATTACTCTTGCGATAATCAAATGTCTTTATTTGACTTCACAAGAGAACCAATTAGCATAACAAAGCCTATCCGATTGATAGAATTATTTGCCGGCTACGGAAGTCAGGCAATGGCACTAAAGAGAATAGGTGCTAAATTTGAACATTACAGAGTTGTGGAGTTTGATAAGTACGCTATTGCAAGCTATAATGCAGTGCATGACACAGATTTTCCCACAATGGATATAACTAAGGTTCATGCAGAAGATTTGAATATCTGCGACACAAATGCATTCACTTACTTACTTACTTACTCATTCCCTTGTACGGATTTATCAGTTGCCGGAAAACAAGCCGGAATGTCTAAGGGCAGTGGTACAAGAAGCGGTCTGTTGTGGGAAGTTGAGAGAATACTAACAGAAATCAGAGATAGCAACGGAGAATTACCACAGATTTTATTCATGGAGAACGTGCCACAAGTACATAGTCAGGATAATATGCCTGACTTTAGAAAGTGGCTAGATTTCCTTGAAAGCCTAGGTTACACAAATTACTATCAAGACTTGAATGCTAAAAATTATGGTGTAGCACAAAATCGTGAAAGATGTTTTATGTTTTCATTCCTGGGCGAGTACAATTATCATTTTCCACAGCATATACCACTCAAAAAGAAGTTGAAAGACTATCTTGAGGATAATGTAGATGAAAAGTATTACATCAACAATGAAAAGGCTGACAAGCTGATAAAACAGCTTATTGACAATGGCACATTACCACAGCACAATCTTGACAGACAGACAGACAGACAGACAGACAGACAGACAGACTTGCGTTGACGGAACAATCAATAAGCCGAAGCAGAGAGAAGTTGCAAACTGTATCACGGCAAGATATGACTGCGGAATCTCAAACTTGCGGTCAGACGGAAACCTTGTTGTTAAGCAATCAGGCAACGCAGATTGAAAAGCAGATTGATATTGCAACAACTCTCATGGCAAGGGATTATAAAGGTTTTGGAAATTAATCTATGAATGGAGTGATTGAATGGAAGTATTAGGAAGCATATATACAGAAGTTTCAGACAGATTTCAAAAAGGCATTATTGAGGGGGGGAGGATTTCCCGATGTGTAAAAGCTGAAAAACACGATTTAGGAGTAGTATTTATGGAACAAATAAACTTAGACGGCAGTCAAAGAGGGCTTGAAAATGGAAAATGGAGAACTTACACGGACATAATGCCATCAATTACAGCAAGAGAATATAAGGAACCGAGAAGTGTTATGGAAGTGATGCAGATAGGCAACATATCCGAGGAAAAGAATTTCAGAAATCCTCAAACTGGCAGAATTTATGATGTGAGGGGGTGTAGTCCAACATTGAGTACAATGCAAGGTGGTAATCAAGAGCCGAAAATTCTTGAAAGTCAGATAGTTGCTATGCGTGGCAGAAATCCTGATAATCCGTCAGATAGAGCGTTGGGAAGTTTGACAGAGCAGAGATTAGAAGTAAATATGCAAGGTACAAGTAATTGCTTGACGAGTGTGCAAAAAGATAATTTATTGCTTGAAAACGTAAAAATTAGACAGGCTACAAAAGGTGGCTCTATTGAATGTGAAATAGGCGGTTGCTTTGACGCAAGCTATCCTAACAGTAAAACAAGAAGAGGTCGTGTACAAGACAAAGGAAATACTTGCCCTACATTAACCGCACAAAACCAAGAAGTTGTTAGAATTGAAAAGCTCGGTCAAATATCAAGCAATGGATCCCAATGCGGTACAGTTGTTTCTGATAACGGCATATCAGCTAATCTTGTAGCTGGCACACACGGATATGCGAATAGCCATATTGCTACACAATATCGTATCAGAAAGCTAACACCGAGAGAGTGCGGACGGCTGATGGGTGTATCTGATGAAGATATTGACAAAATGGCAGCAGTAAACAGCAACACGCAGTTGTATAAGCAATTCGGAAACAGCATTGTTGTAGATGTTATGTGTGCTATGTTTAAGAATTTAAACATCAACCAAGGAGATACAGTATGAAAGACGAAACAAAGCAGGAAATACAGATAATACTGGATTTACTCAAAAGCAACTTAATACAAAATGGCGTGAGCATGGCAACAGATAAGAAAGGGAATCTAATATTTTTTGATACAGCCACTTATGTTGAAAGCGGTTGTAAGGAATTTGACGGATTCAGAGTTAATATCAACGATTTAGTGAAGTAACAATGTGACAGAACTTGAAGAGGTAATTATGGCAGGTAACTTTATTAAAATTGACAGAAAGATTTTAAAGTGGGAATGGTGGAGCGATATTAATACATTCAGACTTTTTATGTATATGTTGATAAGTGCCTATTGGAAAGACGGAAATTACAAAGGTAAGATAATTGAAAGAGGGTCTTTCCCCTCTTCAATATCTGAATTATCAAAAGAAACTAATTTGTCTGTAATGGAAATTCGTACCTCGCTAAAACACTTACAATTAACAGGCGAAATAACAAGCAAAGCAACAAACAAATTCACGATATTTACTGTGGTTAACTACAATTTGTATCAAACAGATAACAAGCAAGATAACAAACAAATAACAAGCAACTTAACAAACAATCAACAAACAGATAACATTCTATTAACAAACTCTATATTAAAAGAAAGTAAGAATGAAAGAACAGAAGAAATTAAAGAAGATAAGAATACAGAAAAAGATATTACTAACGTAATATCCAAAAAGAAAAGTTATTACCCAAATGATGAATTACTTGATGAAGCATTTAACGAGTATGCGACAATGCGCAAGAAAATCAAAAAACCTATATGCACCGACAAGGCATTGCATAGGGCTATGAATACTCTTGAAAAGCTATCGGGCGGAGATAATGACTTAGCTGTTAAAATTCTTAATCAGTCAGTAGACCATTGTTGGCAAGGACTGTTTGAATTGAAAGAAGATAATTCTAATAAGCAAGTCAATCAGAATTTCGGCAAGGGTGCTATCGACTGGGATAATGTGTAAAGGAGGCAAATGTATGGACAGAGATTGTAAAAATTGCGTATATCATTCAAGTGGCAGTTGCAGTCAATGGGATTGTAACTTTACAACAACTAACGATGTGAGAAATGAAGCTATTGACGATACTGTAAAAGCCATAAAGAAGTTGCGTGCTTTTACTGTTTTAGAAGAGGAAGAGATTGACAAGATGGCAGGGCAACTAAAGTTAAAGGCAGGTGGGAAGAATGAGCAGATTAGATGATACACTCAACAAAATAAATTTTAGAAGTGATTATCCACACAACGGAGTGGTTGAATCGCTCTTAAAAATAATCGCAATTAACAGTGCTATTATATGCGACAAATTAGATACTGTTTCTAATCAATTGAAAGGAGGTAGTAATGACAAGAGAAGAAACAGTTAAAATCATTCGCATTATGTGTGATTGCTACCCTAACTACAAACCTAACAACCTATCAGAAACAGTAGATGTCTGGAATATGATGTTAGAAAGTTATAGTTATGAACAAGTGTCAGTCGCACTTAAAGCATACATCAACTCTGATATAAGCGGATTTGCCCCAAGTATAGGACAGCTGATAGGTAAGATACAGACTATATCACAGCCACAGGAACTTGACGGAATGGCAGCTTGGGGATTAGTCAGTAAAGCATTAAGGAATGGCACATATGGGGCGGTTGAAGAATTTAACAAGCTACCGCCATTAGTCAGACAAGCAGTTGGTATACCAGACAACCTTAAAAACTGGGCGACATCAGATTATCAGACGATAGAAACAGTAATACAATCGAATTTCTTAAGAACTTACGAAACAGTTGTTAAGCGCACGAATGAAATAAATCGCATGCCGGACAATATCAAATCACTTATCGAAAAGGCGAATGCAAATTCGTATAAGGCTCAAATCGAGCAAAAATTCCAAAGAGGTATAAATACACTTAATAATAAAAATAGCAACCTTATCGGTCAAAAAGAAGGTTTAGAGGGCTATATTGAAGCACCTAAAGATATTCAAGAAAGAATAAACGCCATGAGGTAAAATTATGAAACCAAAAAATTGTATTTATCCCGATTGCTTTAACTGTACTTTAGATGATTGCGAGTATGACATGCCAGAAAAAGAAGATTTTAACAGAGATGCTAAAATTGACACAGAAAATTCTATAGAGAATAAGACAGATAAACAGCGCAGGCAGTATATAAACCAAAAACGCTATCGCAATTCTGAAAAAGGCAAAGCTAAGTTGTGCGAATATGTTGAGAGTGGCAAGGTCACAGAATGGAATCAAAGATATAATTCTAAAGAAAGTGCCAAAGTTTTAGCAAGAAAAAGGTCGGCGAAACTCAACAAACGCATGACAGAAAAAATCGGAATGCCATATAGTACCTTTAAAGCATATCGGAAAAATTATGGGATAACTGAAAAAGATGTCGAGAAAGACATGGTTATCCGCAAAATGGATAATTGCGGACGAGTTTCAATACCGCCTAAGTTTATGCGACAAGGTATCATAAGCGCAGGGGATGTATATAAAATATATCCGCAGGATAATAAACTAATAATTGAAAAGCTAGAGGTTAAGAACAATGAGCAAGTCGGAACAACGAAGATTTCAGGAACAAATGATGAGAGTTCAATTAAACAGGCAGAAGAATAAAGAAAATAAAGAAATGTTTGGTAATGCCTTAACAATTCTATTATGGGTCCTACATGATAAATTTGGATTCGGAAATAATCGACTAGAACGGCTTATTGATGAGATTGATAAATTCAACGAAGATTTCAATGCAGGACTTATAGATCCAAAAGAACTTATTGAACAATTAGAAGAAGAGACAAAAATAAAAATTAAATATTAAGGAGTATGGCTTATGAAGTTATCGGAACTGACTAAGCCGGAGCTTGAAAAGATATTGGAAAATGCCAATTTTACCGAGGAAGAAGAGAGAATATTTAAACTTCTTTCTCGGAATTTTACACAAAAAGAGATAGTTGCACGATTATGCGTATCGCAAAGAACTCTTGAAAGGAGAATAAGAAACATTAAAAATAAAATTGAAAGGGTGTGCTGTGATTGGAATTAACAGACAAAGAGTTGTTGAATTATGTACTGGAGAATGGTATTATCTCTCGTGACGATGTTCAAAAACAAATTGAAATGAACGAAAGGAAAAAATATTTAAAAGCACACAATAATGAAATCTGGCAAGGAAAGGACGAGAAGTGGTATACATACTTGCCAGACGAAAGCACATCAAGCGGCAGGAAGCTGCTAAAGCGTTCAACACAAGAGTCTCTTGAAGATGGAATTGTGGAACACTACAAGAAACTTGCTAATGAACCTTTAGTTAAGACTGTATTCAAGGAATGGGTAGACCAAAAACTTGAATATCACGAAATCAAGAAGCAATCATATGATAAGTATAATGATAACTTTGCCAGATTTTTCACTAATGAAGCATATCACATGGCAGATAAGAAAATCAAGTACATTATAGAAGATGACTTAGAATGCTTTATTAAGACCGTTATTGCCGAATGCAAACTTACACATAAGGCATATTCTGATATGCGAATCCTTATTAATGGCATTTTTAAATATGCCAAGAAAAAGGGGTATACAAATCTAAGTATCACACAATTTATGGGAGACTTGGATTTATCACGCAGAGCTTTTACTAAAAATGTGAAAAAGAAAGAGGAACAGGTGTATTTCGAGGATGAAATTCCAAGAATCACAGAATATTTATGGCAACGATATGATATAAGGAGCCTGGGATTATTACTTATGTTTGAGTGTGGAATGAGAGCCGGCGAGTTATCATCACTTAAGTTTTCTGATATTCACAACACTGTACTGAAAGATGGAACTATTAAACATTATATTTCTATACAAAGAACAGAAATTAAGGTCAGAGATGAAAATGGGAAATGGGCTAAGATAGTAAGCGACTATCCTAAATCTGACGCAGGATTAAGAGATATAATTATTCCAGATAAAGCTGTAAATACTGTTAAGGCAATTCGCAGATTAAATCCTTTTGGAACTTATATGTTTGAAGAAAAGGGAGAGCGTATAAAGGAACAAGCATTTAACAGAAAGTTGCATAAGATATGTAAGGCACTGGACATTAATTATCGTTCCACACACAAAGTCCGCCGGGCATACAGTGTTGCGTTGTATGATAATTGCGTGAGCGACACTGTTATAACAGAAATGATGGGGCATACAAGCATTGAGACAACAAGAAAATATTACATTTACAGTAATAAGACTGATAGAACTAAGATTGAGCAAGTTAATAATGCTATCAATTATTAGGATTTTGATTACAAAGTAATCAAAGTAATCAAGGTACAAAGCTGTGAATCCAGTAATAGAGCGGAATAAGGGAGTGGTCAATGCAGTTCGATTCTCTCATCCCCTGCTATTTTTTCAAGGAGAAGAAACACTGCAAACCCGCATAAACACTGAATGAAAGGAGATTTTTTGAACATCGTCTTTTTGCAGGAAAATAAAGAGGTAATCAAGAAAGTAATCATAGAAGTTTAGCAAACGCCGTAATGGCGTTATTTTTTTGCTTATTTTTGGCGGATAACTGTCGGAAACATGACGGTTAATCCGTCTTTTTTTGTGTAAAAATTAAGTCAGAAAGAGAGGTAATGTGCATGTTTTCAGACGAAGTTAGAGAAAAAATCTTGTGCAAAGAAGAATTGCAGAAACTTGACTTAGTAACATTATCTCTTGTTATCCACGCAATTGAAGAAGTCTTGGAGGAGGTAGAAGATGATAAACAATCCTTATCAGACAACACCTATGATGAATAATAATTATATGCCTATGCAGAATCCATATGCGGATAGAATGAACTTTTTGCAAAGTTATCAGCAGAGTTTACAACAGCCAGTGGCAGGGACACAAATGTCCTTAGCAAATCAACAACCTATGCCGCAGCAGATAGCAGGCATTAATGGAAGAATAGTACAGGCAGTTGAAAATATTAACGCTAATGAAGTACCTATGGATGGCAGTATGGCTTTTTTCCCGAAACAGGATATGTCGGAGATTTATGTCAAGGGTTGGAATGCCGACGGAACAATTAGAACGATTGTGTATAAGCCTTATACAGCCCCAAAAGATAATCAGACAGTAAATTCTATGTCTAACGCAGAAAACGCTAAATTTACCCTATCAGACGAAAGCACACAGCTATTCTTAAATAAGTTTGAAGAGTTATCGGAGAAAATAGGGCAGTTGGAAGATAGATTTGATAAATCTTTAGGAACACAAAGAAAAACTTCAAGAACTCAAAGTAAAGGCGGTGATGAAGAATGAACCCAATTAACATTTTTCAGATGATGAAAGCTGGTCCGCAACAGTTTATACAGCAGATGATGGGAAATAATCAGATTATGAGCAATCCTATGATGAAAAACACTATGCAGATGGCGCAGCAGGGCAATATGCAAGGCATAGAGCAGATGGCTAGAAATTTATGCAAGGAAAAGGGGTTAAATGCAGATGATGTATTTAATCAGATAAAAAGCAGATTTGGTAATTAGCAGCATATTAGATGTCTTTGCAAACTACCTAGGTGACATCTTTATGAATATATTTTTAGGAGGTAACAATATGTTTTCAAACTCAAATTGTGCCAGCGTACCATTAGTCGCTAATATTGACGGCAACGGCAATAACGGCGGATGGGCTGACGGCGGATGGCTTTGGATAATCGTTGTATTCGCATTACTCTTTGGATGGGGTAATGGTGGATTTGGCGGTTTTGGTGGCAACAATGGCGGTGGCTATGTTGCAACAGCTGCTACACAGGCTGATATTCAGAGAGGATTTGATAATTCAGCAGTTATCAGCAAGTTAGATGGCATTTCCAACGGACTTTGTGATGGCTTCTATGCCATGAACAACAGTATGCTCACAGGTTTCAATGGTATTAACACAAATATCATGCAGACTGGTTATGGCATCCAGCAGGCTATTAACGCTGATACAGTCGCTAATATGCAGAATACAAACGCATTACAGGCACAGCTTGCTAACTGTTGCTGCGAGACAAGAGAAGCTATTCAAGGCGTAAACTACAACATGGCAACTAACACTTGTGCTTTACAGAACACAATGTGCAACAACACAAGAGATATTATCGACAGCCAGCAGGCAGGAACGAGAGCTATCCTTGATTTCTTAACAAATGATAAGATAGCAACACTTACAGCAGAGAACAACGATTTGCGCAGAGCCGCTTCACAGGATAGACAGAACGCACTTCTTACAACTCAGATGGCAGCTCAGACACAGCAGATTATCAACTCTGTAAATCCTGCAGCTATTCCAGCTTATGTTGTGCCTAATCCTAATGCTTATGCTTATGGCTGTGGTTGCAATACAGGCTGTGGCTGCTAAAACTAAATAATTGAGTATCTTAATTGAGTTTAACTCGATTATGTCTGCTATGCAGTATTACTTGCAAACACAAAGGGCAGACTATAATGTTTGCCCTTATTTTTATGAAAGAGAGGTAAAGATAATGGAAATAACAGGAATTGCATTACAAACAGTTGCCGCCGGAGAAGATGTTGCATTTACAGAAACACCAGTATGCGGAACTAAATGTATAGTCCACAGACAAGGAAGCGGAATTATCAAGTTAAGAGGTATTACAAATCAGTGCAAGGCAAGATTTTTAGTATCTTATAGTGGTAACATTCAGATACCTACAGGCGGTACAGTTGGAGCTATATCACTTGCCATTGCAGTAGACGGAGAGCCTTTACAGTCAACACGAATGATTGTAACACCGGCAGCAGTACAAAATTTATTTAACGTTTCAGCTCAGGCATACGTTGATGTACCTTGTGGCTGTTGCAGTACTGTAGCGGTGCAGAATATATCTACACAGGCCATTGAAGTGCAGAACAGTAATTTGATTGCGGTAAGGGAGGCTTGATATTATGCATAAATGGGCTAAACAAATTATGGAATGTGTCAAGGCTAAAGTTGAAGCAATCGGATTAGATAGCTTTGAGGGGCAGAACCTTGACGATTTAAAGGACTTTACAGAAATAGCGAAGAACATAGCTTGTTTTGACAAAGATTACAGAATTGTTGAAGCTATGGAAAAGTCAGAAGATAATGAGGATATTATGCGTATGCTTGAACAGTACGAAGATTATCCGGACAGAAGATACTACGACCACTACCGCTATGCAAATGGCAGATTTGCCCCAAAAGGCAAAGGAACATACCGCAGAGGATATGAAGAACCGCCTTATATGCACATGTACCCAGAAGCAGAGCATATGAGGGATATGGATAGAGATTATGGCAAGATGTACTATACAGAGCCAATGTCTGAAAGTAATTACGACAGGGCAAAGAGAAACTACACAGAAACTAAGGAAATGCACAAGAATAACACGCCAGAAGATAAGGAACACAAGATGAAGTCACTTGACAGCTATACTAAGGAACTTGCAAGCGATATTACAGGTATGGTGGCTGATATGTCAGCAGAAGAGAAGAACTTGCTTAGAACAAAGTTAAGCACTCTTGTATCTAAGATATGATTTTAAGGGCTATGAGTAGCAATATTCATAGCCTGTTTTATTCAGAAAGGAGCATACAGATGATTTTTACAATCAATGGTACAATGTGGCAAGTACAATATAAAAATTCAAATTCGGGTGAATTAAAGCGGTCAGACAACGTTTCTGTGCTGGGTGTAACTGATAGAAATACACATACAATTTATCTGTCAAACGCCTTGCGTGGATTTATGCAACGCAAAGTGCTTATACACGAAGTATGCCACGCAATCTGTATGTCCTATGATGTGTATTTGCCTATCGAACAGGAAGAAATATTGTGTGATTTTGTAGCAACTTATGGCGATGAAGTATTTGATATTGTTGATATGGTTTTAGGGGCAGTTAGGAGAGTGGGATGATGAGTATTGATGAGCTGTTAAAGATAATTCAAAAGACTAATCCGACTATGACTAAGGAAATATTAATATATGAGCTTAGTCAATGCCGGTATTCAAGTAAAGCATTGATTTATACAGAAAAATGTTGTATTGACAGTAATGCTTAAAAATGCTATTATTTAATAGATGTAAACAATTGATAATTAATATATCATTTTACCTTAATAGAACCATAGTGGAAAGTTGCATTGATACATTTTTGTATAGGTGCAACTTATTTTATTTTAGAGGTTTTATTATGAGAGTTGTAAGATTAAAAATGTATCAAGAAATGGCTAGATTCAATAATCCATCAGCGCCAAAAGGTGCAGATTGCTACCCTTTGCCACCATTTAGCACAGTTAATGGGTTTATTCATTCAATGTGTCAATGGAAAAGGTATCATAAATTAGATTATTTTGTTACTGGCAAAGGAATTTATAATACTAAGGTGCAAAAAGAATGGTACGGTGGCTATAATTTCAACAAAATTAGCAATGAAATGCTTAATCGTTGGGATGTCACAACAGATTATGCAGACGGAAGCCATACCGGCTGGGTTAGTACAGTTAAATATCATCTAATGCTAGTTGATTTATATACAACTATATACATCAAAGCTGATGATAGTGACATAGATGATATATACCATGCTTTACTAAATCCGCCGGTATATCCATCATTGGGCGAATATGGTGATTTGTGCAAGATTGAAGCAGTAGATATTATAGAGCTCAAGGAGCTTGATAAATGTGTACCAGCTCCACTTGCTATGCAATCTTATATTCCTGTTAATAAAGGCAATTTCGCAGGAACTATATATAGAATTAATAACAAATATGAAATTATCAAAGGTTTTAGGCGATTCCAGAAAGTTTCTTGCTATTTAGTGGATAAAGGACAAGAAGTTGTGAGCAATCTTTTTGATGATGATAAGCCAATTATTTTTATAAACTAATTTAAAACCCACGGAATATAGGTAAAATTTTTCTTTACCCCCGTGGGTTGACTTTTTGTATTCACAATTTCAATTTTAAAAAATCTCAAAATTTGGTTCAGATTTTGTTTAAATCTTACTTAAAAAATTGAAAAAATTTCTCATAAAATATAATGTGAAATTTTTGAAACCCCCCGTCATATGCAATTTTGAAATCCAAAAATCGGTTGAAAAATTATACCCGATTTTGACCTCGATTTTGTTCAGATTTGCCTTGAAAAATTGGCGAAAAACTTTAAGACTTTAACAAGCTAAAGTGTGTAGCTGATTCTGTGCGGCTGTTGGTGTGCCTTACGATTTCGGCGTTGTGGCTTTGTGATTTGCCCTATGCGGCGGTTTTATTGCGTAAGTGTAGACTTATAAGCCTATAAAGTAAAAACAGCCTTAAAACGCTTTTAAATGCGTTGTACAAAATGGGTATAATATACCCTTGCAAGTTGTAGAAGTGTCGCCCCGATTGGGCGCACTTGTACACCTAAAAAGGCACAAAAAGCCTTATATATAAGCATAGCATTATTATATTAATTTTTCAAGGTGCTAATGCTTGCGGCTGGAATCGAACCAGCCAAACCCAAACAAGCCAAAAAGGGCGCAACTTGTACGCCCCCGCAATTATTCTATGTAAATATCAAATTTTTGTTCGTTGTACGATTCGCCAATATCCGCCGTTTGCACCCAAGCCTGCGCGTCAAATGCCAATTCCCACGCAACACCGTTTTCAATTAAAAAATCGTAAATCTGGAAAGGGCTACGGCAGAATCTTTTTGTGCGTTCAAATACAACAAGCGCCTTGAATCCGTTTGTAAAATCCATAATATACCCCCTTCTGTTAATATCCTAACCACGCGTACAGCTGCGACCTGCTCCAGCCTGTCACATCTTCCACAATTTCGAATTTTTCATGGAACGCAAACAAACAATCTGCGAAAATGCGCCCGTCTTTGGTGTAATATGGCGTGCTGTGCGCGTCCAAAATCTTCTTAATTCCACTAATTTCCATATAATTTAAAACCTCCATATTCTTAATATTGTCCCTTACAGGACGAAAGCAAGCCGGGGAATCGAACCCCGGAAGTGCCAGCCTTGCTAATTATGCTAAGAGCTGCAAAAGCTCCGCGCGTTTAGTCTGTATCAATTCCTTTGCTTTCATAAAATCAACCGCACCGCCTGTCATATATTCGATATACTTCGCAGCGCTGATATATGCGTCAAATTCTGCCTTGTATGCTTCATCGAAGGCATTTTCTAATTCTTCGCTTTCTGGCTGTTCTGTCCATCTGCTTTCTGCTTCGTCTGCGACTTTTTCCAGTTGTTCCAACTTCTTAATCTTTTCAAGTAAAATCTTCATAATTCATGCCTCCTTATTAATATGTTCAATCTTGAATCTGTCGCGTGTATCTTTCGGAATAACTAAATTAACAAAATCTTCCGCCAAAACTAAGGTATCAAATTGTGCCACAATTTTTTCTTTAGGACTTTCAAATTCACTGAAATATTGTGTTTCTATAACTTGCCAATTCATATTTACCCCTCTTTATAATCTAATCATTAAGCCTAAATCATTGCTGTTTTTGGCTCTAATAATATAAAAATCTTTAACTACATCATTAAAATACTTCTTGGAAGCTGTAAACATCTTGCCGCTTCCCTCATATTCTATACGCTCAATCTTTCCGTTTTTGTGAACCTCGAAAAAATCGCAATGCATTGTGATAAACAACTCTTCAAATCTCATAACCTTGTACCATTTCGCCGACTGTGATATAATCGGCTTACCTTTCTTTTTGATTGGTGGCGGTTGTAAACTTTGGTAGAGTGGCAACCGCCTTTTTTTATTTGCAAGATTATAATAACATATACATTACATAAATGCAATACATAAATTAAAAAATATTGCAATATTATTATATTATGTAATATCTTTATTATTGTAATTAATAAATGTAATTCACGATTGACATTTTAACACAATTAATATATAGTTATGTAAGGCAATATTATTTATATACATATTGCAATAGATTATATTAATAAGGAGACATAAATATATGGACGATATGAAAGCATTAGAAAACTATAAAAGGCGTGTAAAAGCACAAAACGAAAGAATAAAGGAAAGCTACGACCGCATAAGCGTAACACTTCCAAAGGGTACAAAGGAACGCATACAGGCGCAAGGCTTAACAATTAACGGATTTGTCAATGAATTAGTGCTTGCAGAGCTGGAACGCTTGGAAGCTCCGACAGCTCCAACAAATAACGGCGACAGCTCCGAAAAGTGCCCATTTTAATTTTAAAAAATATGCAATTATGTATTGCATTTATGTATTGCTTATGATATTATAATTATACAAATTAAGAAAGGGCAGCCGCAAAGGCTGAAAGGTGCAGAATATGAGATTATTTTTAGCAATCAAGAAAGATGAGCAGAAAAGAGAATACATAAGCGCAGTTATTAACTCAAAAAGTTATCCAAGTACATATGCAACGGATAACAGAGGTGCGCGAATCGTGGAATTGCCAGAGATTAAAGAGGGCGAAGAAGTGGCAAGTTGCCATATATATTTATAAAAAAGGTTAAAAGGTGGAAAAGATGGAAAGAGACGACTTTAAAAAAATAATTAAATTAAGGTGTGGCTTAAAGGATAAAAAAGCTAGTAATAGTATTAAAACGCCTTATGATGGTTATTTAAAAGAATATATTACAAAGCTTGTTAAATCACAAATGGAGATTGACAGCCTTGGTATTATGTTAAATGGAAATTTATGTTTGGCATATGGCGGTGGTTGGAATGTTGAAGAACAGCGTACCGACGACTATGCGCTTATATCTGGCGATTATTACAACGAAACCTGTTCAACCGAAGAAATGAAGCAGCGAATAGCTGTTTTAGCGGCTGAAATAGTAGACGATTAAAGAAAGAAGATAATATGATTTAGGCGGTGTATATTGTTATACATCGCTTTTTAATGCCTATTGATTAATTATATTTATTGTGTTATTATGCTAATAATTAAATATAAGATTTACACCCGATAATTATATAATAGTTATTGGGTGTTTTTTATTTGCATTAAATATAATTAGCTGGAGCAGATCTAGCAGAAAGGAGAACAAACACATGGAGAAAGTACAGGAAGCACCAGAAAGTCAAGAGATTTTCGAAAATGAAATTGATATGTATTTTAAAAGATTTTGTGCAGAAGAAAACGTTGAAGATATGGCAGCGGCTCCGCAATCCCTTTTTTATGCCGCTTTAATTTATGTATATAATAATACTTTTAAGGGTACTAATAGACTAAAATTAAAGGGTAAATTACAGGGATATAATAATAATAATTATAATAATCAATATAGTAATATAAATAATAGTAATTGTAATAGTTATAATTATGAGTACTTAAATTATATAGCAGATTATTATATATAT
>OLOK01000630.1_pt1 | contig 33851 bp, 28 predicted proteins | sample 1672591 | NCBI WGS metagenome assembly OLOK01 (sample SAMEA3136703, study PRJEB25190) | human gut metagenome | biome: human gut; feature: human-associated habitat; material: faeces | place: Austria | collected 2013 | reverse complement strand
AGCTGCCGGAGCGGTGCTTAAGCCGCAAGGCGGGAATTGTGCGGTGTTGCCTAAAGGCAACAACCTAACCGTTTTTATATAAGGAGGCCCGCCATGCCCGCCGAACCGCAGAGCCAGCCGCTAGTCAGCATTATTGTTCCTGTTTACAACGCAGCAGACCATATTGCCCGCTGTATTGAGAGCATCCGCCGCCAGACCTACCGGAATTTGGAGATCATTCTGCTCAACGATGGCAGCAAGGATGTCAGCTATGCCGTCTGCCAGAGCTATGCCGGTATTGACCGCCGCATTGTGGTGATCGACAAAAACAACAGCGGAGTTTCCGCCACCCGCAACCTTGGCATGCAGGAAGCCCACGGCAAATACTTTCAGTTTGTGGATGCGGATGATTTCATCCAGCCCTATGCCACCGAGCTGCTGGTACAGAAAGCGGAAGCCAGCCACGCCGATATGGTGATTGCCCACTACAACCGCATTGAACCGCCGGTCAGCCTGCCCAAAACCATGCGGGATACCGTGGTGGAGCGTGTGCTGGACCCCATCCTGGATCCGCAGCACCGGGTGCAGACTTTCGGCTTTTTGATGGAAGGCCCCCTGAATAAAGACGCATTTGCCTGTGGCCTGATGCAGGAGCCCGCCAGCTTTTATTACGGCGTGATGTGGAACAAGCTCTACCGCGCTGACATTGTGCGTGAGCACCCCGATGTGCGCTGCAATGAGGAACTGGACTACAGCGAGGACCTGTATTTCAATCTAAGCTTTATCCGCTACGCCCAGCAGTTCTATGCGCTTTCCACCCCCATTTACAACTATGTGCAAAACCCAGACAGCGCCGTGCACCACCTGAACCCCTTTGATGTGCTGACCACTCGGTTTGAGCTGACCACCTATTACAAGGATCTGTTCAAGCACATTGGCCTGTATGAAGAAAACAAGTACCGCCTGAACAAGTTCTTCTTTGGTGTTGCGGAAAGCTGAAGCAATCCCGCATGATTCTATTACCGCCCCGGCAGAGTTTTTTGCCGAGGCGGATTTTATTTGGCTCTATATCACATACAGCGCGCACACTGCAGCAAAAATGCCCCGGACGAGAAACGTTTCTCGTCCGGGGCATCATGATTCTTATAAAAAACTCAGGATTCCTTCAGCATATGCTGGCTTTCGGCAAAAGCCACCAGCTTTTCAAAGGTTTCTGCGCTCAGGTCATGCTCGATCTTGCAGGCATCGTGGGAAGCAACAACAGGGTCCACACCCAGTGCAACAAAAAATCGGGTCAGCTTTTTGTGGCGGCCATAAATCCGGGTAGCAATTTCCAGTCCCGGCGGCTCCAGGGTGATATACCCGGCACCATCCATCGAAATATAACCGGCCTGACGCAGATTTTTCATTGCAATGCTCACGCTCGGCTTGGTAACGCCCATCTCGGTAGCGATGTCGATGGAGCGGACTTCCCCGTTGCGTTCTGTCAGCATCAGGATCTTTTCCAGGTAATCCTCTGCGGATTCATAGATTTTCAACGACACTGCCTCCTTTGTGGACTTGCCATCTGTCATATTGCTATAAAATTATAGTGTTATCTTAACACATTTTTTCAATTTTGGCAAGTGTAATACTTTTTGTTTATCTTTCCGTTTTTTCTTTGCTTTTTGGGCGGATTCTCACGGTCAGGCATCATTCCGTGCTCTTGCTCTTATCGAACAACCCGCCAAAAAAGTTTGCCACGGTGCTGCCTGCTTTCTTCAAAAATTCGCGGAACGGTTCTCTTGTTTTTTCGTCAGCAGCCGTTGTTTCTTCCCGGGTTGCAGCTGGGGCTTCGGTTGCTCTTGGCATTTTGAGCGGGGCCGCAGTTTCCGGCGTGGCCGTTTTTGCTGTTTCGGGTGTGGCGGCGCTTTCCGGTGTTGCCGGAGCTGCACTTTCGGAGGTAGCCGTTTTCGGGATAGCGGTCTCTGGAGTAGCAGCAGTTTCAGGCGTTGCGGGTTCAGCATTCTCCGGCGTGGCTGTTTCCGGGGTCGACTGGGCAGCAGTCTCCGGGGTGACAGGAACCGCGCTTTCAGGTGTTGCAGCTGTTTCCGGGGTCGCCGGCGCAGCGCTCTCCGGCGTTGCCGTTTCGGGGGTAGCCTGGGCGGCGGTCTCCGGGGTCGCGAGGGCTGCGCTTTCCGGCGTGGCGGCTTCCACAACATTAATGTTCACTTCGGCATAAAAATCCAGGTCCACACAGCTTACCAACACGGTTGCCGTGCCGGGGGTCACAGCGGTCACGTTGCCGTCCTGGTCTACTGCGGCCACACTGGGGTCAGTCGAAGCAATATGTACCACTGCATCGGTCACAGCTTGGGCAAACTCTGCCCTATCCTGCGGCGTAATATCGGAAAGGCTGCCGGTAAACCGCAGCTCCCCGGCCAGCGCGCACTGCTGGCCAACGGCAAGCTGCACTTCATGCGGCAGGGCAAAATCTTCTGCACTGCACCCACACAACAGGCAAAGCGCTGCTGCCAGCGCGGCCAAAATCCAAATCCTGAACTTTTTCATACCGGTTTCCATTCCTTTCTGCGGCAGTGGTGCATACATCTTAAAATGCGCCTTATCCTGCCAAAAAGCTTTCTGTAATAACGAACATCGCATGAAGTACAATTTTAGATAACAGTGTTCCCTCTCGGAGCGACATATATTTTCAATACGAACCTAAATGCAACCTGTAGGGGACGATGCTTGCATCGTCCCGGATGTCGGGCCTTGTCAGATATCTTGCTTCGTGATACCGGCAAACACTCCGCCGGTACACTCTGCCCCCTACGGCCGCCTTCCCCTTTCGCTTCATTCTTATCATAATACGCGGCAGGTGTGAAATTTTCAACATTTTGTTCTGTCCCCCGTTTAAAATTTTCCGGTTTTCCCGCTTGGCATGTTGTGGTATACTGTTAGCAGTATGATAAGTTGGGGGTGTATGCTTTCTACAGCCACCGCCCTACAAGTTATACGATTTGTTTATCAAATCTTGCAAGAAATACATTTTGTATTAAGGCAATACCGCATAATTCTAAGTGCCGATACGGCGAGCGAGGTGCGGCAGATGCCAAGCCAAAAGCGCAGATAATACTGGATGCTGCAAAGGTGAGCGCCGCCAGTGGCGGAAACAGCGAACCGAAGCAGGGGCAGCGGTCGCAGAGTGCGAGGGGCTTTTGCCCCCGAAGCACGATGCGGGTACCGCAACCCGACATTATCGAGCATTTTGGCAACGCAGATGCCGTGCCGCAGCCGCCGGAGCGGTGCTTGAGCCGTTAGGCGGGAATTGTGCGGTGCTGCCTTAAGTCTATCGGAGGTTCTGGCCATGCTGGATATCATTCTGCTTGGCACCGGCGGCACACAGCCCCTGCCGGAGCGCGCCCTGGCGGCTGCCTGCATCACGGTGGGCGGCTCCAACCTGCTGCTGGACTGCGGCGAGGGCACCCAGACTGCCGCGCGCCGGGCCGGGGTCAGTATTTTCCGCATGGACGCCATTCTGCTGACCCATTACCACGGGGACCACATTTTCGGCCTGCCCGGTATCTGGCAGACGATGGCCGCCCAGGGCCGCACTGCCCCCCTCGTCATGGCTGGGCCGCCGGGCTTGACGGATGTGGTGCGCACCTTTTACGCCGTGGCCGGCCCGCTGCCGTTCGAACTACGGCTGAAAGAACTGCCGGACTGCAAAGGCGAGTTTGAAGTGCCCGCCGGGTGCGTGCAGGCGTTCCCCCTCAAGCACCGGGTACCCTGCTGCGGATATGCGTTCACCCTGCCGCGGGCGGGCAAGTTTGATCCCCAGCGGGCAAAGGCGGCGGGCATCCCCGTGCGTTACTGGTCCACCCTGCAAAGCGACCAGCCGGTGGGCGGCTTCCTGCCGTCCCAGGTTCTCGGCCCGCCGCGCCGCGGGCTGAAAGTTGTCTATGCGACCGACACCCGCCCCTGCGCTGCGCTGCGCCGCGCTGCACAGGATGCCGATCTTTTGTTGATGGATTCCACCTATGCCGATGACGCCGACCTGCCCAAAGCGAAGTTATACGGCCATTCCACCTGCCGCGAAACGGGGGTCCTTGCCGCCGAAGCCAACGTGTGCCGCCTGTGGCTGACCCATTACAGCGCCGCCGTAACGGACCTTGCCCCCGGCCTTGCCGCCGCGCAGCAGGCGTTCCCCACCGCAGCCGCCGGGGTTGACGGCATGCGGCTGACCTTGAATTTTGACCCTGATTAAATGAGGTTTTCCCCTTGAAAAAATCTGCCCGTCTGAACATTTTGTTTGCCATCATCATTCTGCTGGCCGCCGGGGTTCTGTGGCTCTGTTTCGGCCATCCGGCTGCCGGGTCCGGTCTGGTTGCCGTGCTGACCTATGGCGATGACAGCACCCAGCTGCGCATCCCGCTGGACACCGACCATCGCTATGATATTGATACCGGCTATTACACCATCCATCTGGTTGTGGAAAACGGCGGCATCCGCTTTGTGGAAAGCCCCTGCCCGGACCACACCTGTGAATCCTTTGGCGTACTGACCAAACAGGGCGATTGGGCCGCCTGCCTGCCCGCCCGCGCCAGCGTTACCGTTGAATAACCATACATTACGGAGGTTCCCCATGAAACCCACCTACAAGCAAGTGACCAAAACCCGCTATATTGAGCAGATCAGCCAGCTGGCGGAAGAAATTTTTGTTCAGCATTACACCAAGCTGACCCCAAAAGTAGCCCGCGCCCTGGCGGAAAAGTACCAGAGTGATATCCTGACGGATGACGAGATCCACAGCGGAACTGTGAATTATTTCATGATCTATCTGGGCAGCGATCCAGTCGGCTATTTTGCGCTGGATCTTACCCCCACGGGGGCCATGTGCCTGTCCCGCCTGTTCCTTTTGGAAAAAGCCCGCGGCCAGGGCATAGGCCGCAGCATTGTGGCCTATGCCCAAAAACTGGCCGAAGGCGATGGCCGCAGCCGCCTATATCTGCGGGTATGGGCCAAGGACCTGAAAGCTGAAGGGTTCTGCAAAAAGTGCCGCTTCCGCAAAAGCGAGACCGTCCCCATGGAAGTCCTACCCGGCGTTACTCTCGATATCACCACCTGGGAAAAACTCTGGCGCTGACCATCCAGCCTTTTTGAAAAAAGGCTGGGCGAAAACCTTTCATGGGCCGAGCATAGGGCGGGCGTTCATCCTGGCGGACGTAAAAATTATAGAGTGTTTGCCGTATATTCCGCCACGCTATTCTCCACAAAGCAACGGGCGCACAATGTGCGCCCCTACGGGTGGGATGCCTACAAAATGACGATTGCGAATTATAAAACAATCTGTAGGGAACGGTCTTGACCGTTCTGCGATTTTATGGTGGATGCCACAACAAATTCATACAGAAGCCCGCCGTATATTTTGGCTCCCCTGGAGGGGAGCTGTCCGCACAGCGGACTGAGGGGTGGCTCCCCACGCAGGGCCTAAAAATAATCAGAATTTACGTCAGGCTCCCGGCTTGGTCAGGTTCACCCCGCCCTACCCCACAAATTTACCATTCACCCCAAACTTCAAACTTATCCTCATCTCCAATTCCTAATTTCTCATTCCTCATTCCTAATTGAGATAACTCCTAACTCCTAACTTTCAAGGGGGGTGCCACCTTTGAATCTTCTCCACCTCGCCGATCTTCACCTCGGCAAGCGGGTCAATGGCTTTGACCTGCTGCCGGACCAGCGCTATATCTTAGAGCAGGTCCTTGACCTGTGCACTGCCCACAATGTGCAGGCGGTGGCGCTGGCCGGGGATATTTACGATACCGCCCTGCCCCCTGCCGCCGCAGTTTTGCTGCTGGACTGGTTTTTGACCGAGCTTGCTCATCGGAACATCCCGGTGCTGGCCATTGCCGGCAATCATGACAGCGCCGAGCGGCTGGATTATGCCGCCGGGCTGCTTTCCAACCAACAGGTCTATCTGGCAGGGCAGTTCACCAGTGCCCCCCGCCGGGTCATCTTGCAGGATGAATTCGGCGAGCTCACCTTTGACCTCCTGCCCTTTGTCCGCCCCGCCACCGTGCGCCACTGCCTGCCGGATGCCGATATCCGGGATGAAGATTCCGCCATCGCCGCCGCGCTGGGCCCGCTGCCCACCGCCGGGGAGCGTCGGGTTCTGATCGCCCACCAGATGGTGCTGGGCGGCGGCAGTCTGCCCACCTGTTCCGGCAGTGAGAGCGTTGCCGCCGATGTCAACGTCGGCACGGTTCAGGCCGTGGATGCCGCCCGCTTTACCGGCTACCTGTACACCGCCCTTGGCCACATTCACCGCCCGCAGCAGGTCGGCTACCCCACTGTGCGGTACGCGGGCAGCCCGCTGTGCTATTCGCTGGATGAGTGCGGCGCGCGGAAAAGCGCCGTTCTGGTTCATATCGGGGCCAACGGAGCCGAACCGGAGCTTTTGCCCCTGCGCCCGCTGCACGCCATGCGCCACCTCACCGGCCCGCTGGACCAGCTGACCGCCGCCGATACCGTAACAGATGCCGAAGATTACATCTGGGCCACCCTGACCGACCCGGTTCCCCGCCCGGACGCCATGGCCGTGCTGCGTGCCGCTTACCCCAACGCCATGAAGCTGGATTACGCCCCCGGCGGCGCACTGGATACCGGCAGCGATGCCATCCAGCAGGCCGCCCAGCTGCGCACCATGAGCTTTGACGAGCTGTTCGCCCGCTTTTTTGAAAAGATGCACGGCCGCACCCTTACCCCCGAAGAAATCGCAGCTCTGGCCCAGCTGCGCCAGGAGGCCGGACTATGAAACCTGTACGCCTGACCCTTTGCGCCTTTGGCCCTTATGCCGGCACCTGCACACTGGATTTGACCGGCTTTGGCTCCAGCGGCCTCTTTCTGATCAGCGGCGATACCGGCGCGGGCAAAACCGCGCTGTTTGACGCTATCACCTTTGCCCTGTACGGCGAAACCACCGGCGCTTACCGCGAACCGGACATGCTGCGCAGCGACTATGCCATCCCCACTGATACCACCTTTGTGGAGCTGGAGTTCACCCACCGCGGCCGTACTTATACCGTCAACCGCACCCCGGAGCAGACCCGCGCCAAGCGCCGAGGCGAGGGCGTAACCACGGTTCCCGGCTCTGCCGCCTTAACGCAGGAGCCGGACGCTCCCGTGACCGGTACCAAAGCCGTGACTGCAGCGGTGACAGCCCTGCTGGGCATTGACGCCCGCCAGTTTGCCCAAATCTCGATGATCGCGCAGAATGATTTTGCCCGCCTGCTCAACGCTTCCAGCGCCGACCGGGCCGAAATTTTGCGCCGCGTGTTTGATACCGCCAGCTACCAGCGGCTTGGCAGTGCCGCCCGCACCAAAGCCGGGGAAGCTCTGCGCCAGGCCGAGCTTGCCAACCACACCGTTGTGCAGCTGCTGGCCACTTTACAGCCTGCCCCCGGCAGCCCCCACACCAGCGAACTTGCCGATGCGCAGGAGAGCCGTGACCCCTACCGTGCCCCCGCCGCGCTGGACTGGGCCGCTGAGATGATCGAAGCGGACACCGCCCTGACGGCGGAGCAATCCCAACAGCTGGATACCCTTGATGCCCGCATTGAAGCGCAGTCCGCCGCGGTGGAAGCCGCCCAAAACCGTGCCAAACTGCTGAGCAGTCTGGATGAAGCCCAGGCCAAAGCCGCCGAGCTGACTGCCCAGGCCCCCGCTTTGAATGCGGAGTGGGACAAGACCGAAGCCCGCCGCCCGGAGCTTGCCGAGCTGGATGCCAAGCTGCAGCGCTTTGCGGAGTGGGAGCCGCGCTATCAAGAGTTGAGCACCGCCGCAGCCAGCGCCAAAACCGCCCGCGCCCAGGCCGAGCAGGCCGCCGCGGCGCTGGAAAAAGACCAGAAAACTCTAAGCAGTACCGATACTGCCTTAGCCCAGCTGGAACCGCAGATCACGGCCTGCGGCGAACCGAACGCCGAGCTGGAAAGCTGCCGCAAAACCATTGAGCTGACCCAAAGCCAGCAGCAGGACTGCCAAGCCCTGTTGGACGATATCCCCCGCCTGCACACCGCGCAAGCCAACTGGCAGCGCACTGCCGATGAATACCGGCAAAAGCAGCAGCAGGCCGATGCCGCCCAGCATTCCAGCGCCGAGATGCAGCGCGCCCTGAATGCCGCCCGCGCCGGGATTCTGGCGCAAGATCTGGTGGATGGCACCCCCTGCCCGGTGTGCGGTGCTCTGCACCACCCAGCACCGGCAGCCCCCGCCCCCAGCCATGTCACCGAAGCCGCCTGCAACAAAGCTGCGCAGGCAGCGGCGAGCGCTGCGGCGGAAGCTTCCAAAGCCTCCACCGCAGCCGGGGAAGCCAAAGCCGCAGCCCAAACCCAGCGGGATACCCTGTATGCGCGTGCCGCCGCCTTTCTGGCGCGCCGCCGCCAGCATTATACCGGGCCGCAGGCCGATGCCCTGACCCCGGACGAGCTGCAAACCGCCCTGCAGGCCCAACATGACAGCCTGCGCCGCGACCTTGCCGAAGTGCATGACCGCATGGCAAATGCTGAATCCCGCAAAAAAGATCTGAAAAAGCTGACCCGCCAAAAAGCCCAGCTGCAAGCCCAGCGCCCCGACCAGGCAAACGCTGTGGAGCAGGCCCGCACCGCACAGGCCAACGCCGAAAAAGCCGCCGCGGAAGCCCAGACCCGCCTTGCCGAGGGGCAGAAAAACCTGCCCTGGCCAGATGCCGCCGCTATGGCCGCCGCCCGCGCCGAGACCCAAAAACAGCGCCGCACCCTGCAAGCCGCACTGGATGCCGCCGCCAAAAGCCGCGATGCTTTTTCCAAAGAACTTGCTGCGGCCCAAAGCGCCGCCCAAACCCTGGCCGAACAGGCCGGGGATACCGCCAGCCGCCCGGACCCTGCCGCCCAGCAGCAGGCCCTTACTGCACTGCAAGCTGAGCGCAAAAACCTGCGCGACCAAAACCAGGCCGCCCTGCACCGGCTGGATACCAACCGCAATGCCCTGACCAACCTAAAAAAAGCCATCACCGCCGCAGAATCTGCCCGCGCCAACGCCGCCATGCTGGATAACCTGAGCAAGACCATCAACGGCAATCTGACCCAAAAGCAAAAGCTGCCCTTTGAACAGTATGTGCAGAGCTTTTATTTTGACGGCGTGGTCGCCGCCGCAAACCGTCGTTTTACCCGCATGACAGGCGGCCAGTATACCCTGCGCCGCCGCCAGAGCGCCGATATTGCCGCCAAGACCGCACTGGAGCTGGATGTGTTCGATGCCTACACCGGTAAGACCCGCCCGGTCGGTTCCCTTTCCGGCGGCGAAAGCTTTTTGGCGGCGCTCAGCCTGGCTCTTGGCATCAGCGATACCATCCAGGAAAGTGCCGGCGGCATCAGCGTGGATACCCTGTTTGTGGACGAAGGCTTTGGCACGCTGGACGCCGACGCCCTGCAAAAAGCTATCGACACCCTGACTGCCCTTGCCGGTTCCGATAAGCTGGTCGGCATCATCAGCCACGTCGAAACCCTCCAGGACCGCATCCCCAAACAAATCCTGGTCCAAAAGACCAAATGCGGAAGCAAAGCTCAAGTAGAACTTGGTTAATTGGAAGTCAGGAGGGAGGAGTTAGGAGTTTATGGTGCGGCTTGCGCCGCGTATTAAAATCATAACACTCTTATACTCTCTCCGTTTCCTCACTTCTAATTATTGCCGCTTCCAAAAATTCCGTCCTTCAACTCCTAACTCCTACTTCCTAACTTATGAACCATCTTCTCCAATCTCAACTCCAATCCTATGCTTCCTCCGGGCTTTACCCCTTGCACATGCCGGGGCACAAGCGGCGGGTGGTGCCGGCACCGGGCCTGCCCGCCGGGTGGGATATGACCGAAGTTCCCGGCGTAGATGACCTGCACGATGCAGACGGCATTTTGGCCGATGCCATGGCCCGCACCGCCGCCCTGTGGGGGGCAAAGCGAACCTGGTATCTGGTCAACGGCTCCACCTGCGGCATTCTGGCCGCCATCCGGGCCGCCGTCGTCAGTTCCGGCCGCACCGCCGTCATCTGCGCGCGCAACTGCCACAAATCCGTTTACCACGCCATTGAGCTCAACCGCTTAACGGCACACTGGCTGGTGCCCCCCGTGGACCCGGCGTTCGGCATTTACGGCAGCATCACCCCCGCCATGGTAGCGGATGCCCTGCGCGCCTGCCCGGATGCCGCTGCGGTCATCCTTACCAGCCCCACCTATGAGGGTGTTTTGAGTGATCTTGCCGCCATTGCCGCTTTGTGCCACGCCGCCAACGTTCCCCTGATCGTGGACGAAGCCCACGGCGCGCACTATCTGCCACTGGCCGCCGCCCACGGCTGGCAGGGCGGTGCCATTGCTGCCGGGGCGGATGTCATCATTCAAAGCCCGCACAAGACACTGCCCAGCCTGACCCAGACCGCCCTGCTGCACTGGAACAGTTCTTTCATTCCGCCGCAGGAGCTGGAACGCCAGCTGGATGTGTTTGAAACCAGTTCCCCCTCCTATCCGTTAATGGCCAGCCTGGACGGCTGCACCGGCCTGCTGGCCGAACACGGCGATGCCTGGTTTGCCGCCTGGCGTGCCCGCTTGCAGCGGTTCAGCGGCGCTGTGCGCCCACTACGCCGCCTGCGCGTGCTCTGCCATGGGATGGATGATGTTTCTGCCCACCCCGGCTTTTTTGCCCACGATTCCGGCAAGATCCTCGTCAACGGTGCTGCTGCCGGGCTGACCGGCCCCGCCCTGGCGGAACTGCTGCGCCGGGACTGGCAGTTTGAAACCGAAATGTCCTGTGGTGCCAACGTGCTGGCCATGACCTCCCCCTGCGATGAAGAAACCGCCCTTGACCGTTTTGCCGCTGCCCTGTTGGTGATCGATGCTGCGGCGGCACAGAACGCTCCCCTGCCCGCCTCGGCGCAGGTGCTGCCCACCCCCGGCCCAGCCGCCTGTTCCATCGCACAGGCGCTTTTTGCCCCGCACACCGCGTTGGCACTGCAACATGCCGTTGGGCGCACCTCGGCGGAGTATGTCTGGGCATATCCGCCGGGCGTTCCGCTGCTGGCACCGGGCGAAGTGATCACTCCGGAATTCATCGCGGCCTGCACCGCCCTTGCTGCCTGCGGCACCCACCTGCACCACACTGGCCTTGGCGGTGGCTCCACTTTGGATGTTCTGCCATAGCACCATTCCTGTTGTGGGCAAAAAACTGCCCGCCTCCTCGCAAAAATCCCCGCTTTTGCTTGACAAACCCTATGGTTTCCGTGTATATTTAATATAATCTATATTTATAGAAGAGGTGAAATTTCATGAAGCACATTCAGACTCTGAACACCCGCGATATGGCTAAGAGCCTCCAGAACGGCGGCTGCGGCGAATGCCAGACTTCCTGCCAGAGCGCCTGCAAGACCAGCTGCGGCATTGCCAACCAGCCTTGCGAGAAGAAGTAATTTTTACTTGAACTGGCTTTCTGCCGGGACTGCCTTTTACCAAAAAGGCGCTCCCGGTTCTTTTTATGTAACCCCACTTTGATTCGGATATGAGGAATAGTATGATCCATCAATATAAACTCAACGGCTACAACATTGTGCTGGATGTCTACAGCGGCAGCGTTCACGCCGTAGACGAACTGGCGTATGACGCCATCGCTCTGGTCGATGCCGGCCACCCCCGCGCAGAAGCTGCCGACCTGCTGGCAAAGAAATATGCTGACCATCCCGAAGTGACCGCCGAGGACATCAACGACTGCTTTGACGATATCGAAGAACTGAAGGCCGATGGCAAGCTGTTTGCCGAAGATATTTACGCTGACCATGCCTTTGACTTCAAGAATCGTTCCACCGTTGTCAAGGCACTCTGCCTGCATGTGGCCCACACCTGCAATCTGAACTGCGAATACTGCTTTGCCGCCCAGGGCAAGTTCCACGGCCAGTCCGGCCTGATGAGCTTTGAGACCGGCAAGCGTGCGCTGGATTTCCTGGTGGAGCACAGCGGCACCCGCCACAACCTGGAGGTTGACTTTTTCGGCGGCGAACCGCTGATGAACTTTGAGGTCTGCAAACAGCTGGTTGCCTATGCTCGCAGCATTGAAAAAGAAAAAGGCAAGAACTTCCGCTTCACCCTGACCACCAACGGCATCGGCATCACCGATGAAGTCATTGAGTGGGCCAACAAAGAGTGCTACAACGTGGTTCTTTCTCTGGATGGCCGCAAGGAGATCAACGACCGTTTCCGCAAGGATATTGCAGGCCGCGGCAGCTATGACCGCATTGTGCCCAAGTTCCAGCAGCTGGTCAAGGCCCGCGGCGGTAAGGGCTACTACATGCGCGGCACCTTCACCCATTACAACACCGATTTCACCAACGACCTGTTCCACATGGCGGATGATCTCGGCTTTGACGAGCTTTCCATGGAGCCGGTCGTGAGCAAGGCCGGCAGTCCCGAAGCTCTGACCGAAGCCGACCTACCCATCCTGTTTGACCAGTATGAGCTGCTGGCCAAGGATATGCTCCGCCGTGAAAAAGCCGGTCATCCCATCACCTTCTACCATTACATGATCGACTTGGCCCATGGCCCCTGCATTTACAAGCGCATTTCCGGCTGTGGTTCCGGCACCGAATATATGGCCGTTACCCCCTGGGGCGACCTGTACCCCTGCCATCAGTTTGTCGGCGACCCGGATTACAAGCTGGGCGATATCTGGAACGGCGTTACCAACACCGAACTGCGGGATGAATTCAAGCTGTGCAACGTGTACGCCCGCCCCGACTGCAAGGATTGCTGGGCACGCCTGTACTGCGCGGGCGGCTGCGCCGCCAACGCCCTGCACGCCACCGGCGATATCCACGGTGTGTATGAATATGGCTGCGAAGTGTTCCGCAAGCGCATTGAATGTGCCCTGATGATCAAAGTAGCCGAAAGCCTTGATCCCGAGCTGGCAGGCCGCGCCGCAACGGCAGCTCCTGCTACCGACGAGGACTGTGGCGACTGTTCCTCCTGCGAATAATTTCCTTTTCCCAGGGTGTATCTGAAAAGTCGAAAATATCGGCTGTTTCTTTGTTTTCAGATACACCTTAACCGCCGAGCCAGCAAAATCGGCGTTTCTTGTTTATCCCCGCACCAAATCTTCCATCAAATTCATCTGGCAAAGCCGGAATAAGGAGCGTAACTTGTATGGAATACCGTGTCTGCCGCAATAACCCTGCCCCCTATAATGACCTCAACGGCAAAATCAGCCTGCTGGGTCTTGGCACCATGCGCCTGCCCCTGCGGGACGCCGCCGACCAGACCAGCATTGACGAGGAAAAGGCACAGGAGATTTTTGATTATGCCTATGCCCACGGCGTGAACTATTTCGATACTGCCTACCCCTACCACGGCGGCATGAGCGAAAAGTTCTGCGGCAAAGCTCTGGCCAAGTATCCCCGCGCCAGCTATCACCTTGCCAGCAAACTGCCCGGCTGGCTGTTGAAATGCGATGAGGATGTGCCCCGTATTTTTAACGAGCAGTTGGCCAACTGCCGCACTGATTACTTTGATTTTTACCTCGCTCACTCTGTGCATGAAAGCAGCTGGTCCAATTACGCCAAGTACCACGCCTATGACCAGCTGAACGAGCTGCGCAAGGCGGGCAAAATCAAGCGGCTGGGCTTTTCTTTCCATGGCAGCGCTGAGCAGCTGCCAGAGATCCTTGCTACAGGCGATTGGGATTTTGTACAGCTGCAGCTCAATTATTTTGACTGGGACTATCAGCAGAGCCGTAAAAAATACGAGCTGTGCGCCGCTGCCGGGCTGCAGGTCATCGTTATGGAGCCGGTGCGCGGCGGGATGCTGAACACCCTTTGCCCTGAAGCCGCCGCCCTGCTGCATCAGGCCGCCCCGGAAGAGAGCCTGGCCAGCTGGGCCATTCGCTGGGTTGCCAGCCTACCCAATGTGCTGTGCGTACTTTCCGGCATGACTACCCTGGAGCAGGTACAGGATAACGTGGCTTCCATGGATCCCTTTATTCCGCTTTCCACCACCGAGCAGGATACCCTCGCCCGTGCGCTGGATGTGTTCAAGGCCCAAAAGCTTGCCCCCTGCACGGCCTGCAAGTACTGCATGCCCTGCCCCGCCGGGGTCAACATTCCGGGCATGCTGCACGCCTGGAACGAATACCGCCTGTGTGGTGACCGCCTCGCCACCCTAAAAGAGGAATATGAGGACGCCCCCGCCGCCACCCGCGCCGAGCATTGCATCAAGTGCGGTGCCTGCCTGCCCAAATGCCCCCAGCACATCGACATCCGTTCCATGATGAGCACCATCTGCGATACGCTGTGATTTTTGGATTTACGGGGGATTTTTCCAACCTTTTTGAAAAAAGGCTTCGGCGAAAACCTTTAATCCAATAGGTACAATCGTATACATAAGGCGCACCACGGGGATTATTCTGTGGTGCGCCTGTTTTTTGTTGTTCCTGTTTATGATCCCTGCCTATGCGGAATTACAGCAGGTTCAGCCCTTGCCACGAACTTTTTCCCGCCATCCCATTCTGAATTCCTAATTTTTCCCCTCTCCGTGTAAAATGCCAAAAGCCCGATGTCAACACGGCATCGGGCTTTTGGATTTTCTGCATATAAAACGTTAATTTACTTATCCTGCGCGTTATGCTTCGCGGCAAACGGCAGCTTGCCATAGATTCCGCCGGTCGTCTCCTTGGCGGCACAGATTTTATCTGCCAGGCACACCAGCCACGCTTCACGGCAGGTGGGTGGGATGGGGGTTAAGGGGAACATGTGCTTTTGATGATCTCCCGCTCCACCGGGGTCAGCTTCCAATCCTCGCTTGCGTTGTGCAGGGCGGTGCCTGGGTGGGTAAAACCGTGCCAGTGGTGGCCGTTGGCTTTATCGTGCCAGTCATACAAAAAGTAATCATGCAGCAATGCACCGCGGATCAGCGCCCGCTCGTTTACGCGCAGGTGCAGCGTTTCCGCCAAGACGCAGGCGGTATCCGCCACGCTGACGCAGTGGGCATACACGCTGACCTTGCCGTGCTGGATGCACCGCCGGGTTGCCGTGTAGCGGCCCTCTTTTTCCAGCCGGGCGGCTGCGGCTGCCACGCGGGCTTCGATTGCCCTGCGGCGTTCCCCGCTCAACTGAAGGTCACCACATCATCACGCGGGGCCGCGGCAGGCTCCACGTTGATGGCCGTCAGCACCGGGCCGACAGAATCCGGGGTCTGGCCCTTGTAAATCGGGTGGTATTTCAGGTTCACCTTTGCCGTTACCGTGATCCAGTCACGCTGCTTCAGGTTCTTGTACTCCGTGTACTTGCAGGGGAAGCCCACAAACTGGATATCCTGCACGCAGCAGGTCATGGCAAAGCGGCCGGGCACAAAGCTGTCCTTGCCGGCGCGGTTGGTCTGGCACACCTGAGCCAGGAATTTCACCGTTTTGCCGTCGTACTTCTGCATCTCATCCATGCAGTCCATATACCACACGCCAAAGAACTCTTCGGGAATCTCGATCACCGGGGCGTTTACATCGAACGGCAGCGGGTCCGGGATATCGTCATAGGCAACGCTGCCATCCTTGAACTCATAGGCGATATCGCAGCGGCGACTGGCCTGGCGCACCAGCTTGTGGATCAGCTGGTGGCTTTCGTCATCGTTTACCGCCTCAGCACGGTTCACCACCAGCAGCTCGCTGCCGCGCAGCTTGTCCAGCAGCAGGCCGCGCATGGCATTGTCGTTGGCATAGGTCTTGATGGTAGTGCCGTCTGCGGTGGCCAGGCACTGGTAAATCAGCCAGTTATCCGGCAGGGCATCGTACAGCTCCTGCACCAGCCACATGCCGTTGTATTCAATGATCACACGCCCACAGTCAGACTTTTCAGCCAGCTGCTGCAGGTGTTCGCGGTTCAGTTCCGCTTTGTCCTCAATGGTGGCAACGGTCACGCCGCCAAAGGCAAATCGCTCGGAATCATATTCTTCTTCGCCTTCCTCACAGATCAACAGCAGCGTTTTGTCGCCGGAATCAAACTGCGGGTCCTCCATTGTTTCCTGAATAAACTTGGTTTTGCCGCTTTCCAGCATACCCACAAAGAGGTAACAGGGAATCTCTTTCTGCGCCATGTTTTACTCCTTTACAAATCAGGCGTGGAACAGCTCTTCCACCTCATGTTCCTTCAGCTGGGAACCGATCACGCACACCTTGCCGGTAACATCGGGGCCGCAGGTGCGGATCTCATGCTCACCGGGCACCATGTCGAACTCGTACCAGGTGTCGCCGCCGTCCACAATGCCCTTGGCACGCAGCACAGCGCCGTACTCGCCGGAATCCAGCGTGGTCAGGATGCTCTCCAGCTCGTCATGGCTGTACTTGTGGGCAGTCTCGTGGCCCCAGCTGGTGAACACTTCGTCTGCATCGTGGTCATGATGATGGTGATGATGGCCGCAGCAGCACTCACCGTCATGGTGGTGATGGTGGTGCTCATGCTCGTCATCGTCATCGTCGTCATCATGGTCGTGGTGGTGATGGCAGCATTCGTGGCCGTGGTCATCATCGTCGTCATCATCATGGTCGTGGTGATGGTGGCAGCACTCGTGGCCGTCCTCATCATGGTCATGGTGGTGGTGATGATGCTCTTCCTCATCCTCGTCCGCATGGGCAGCATTGGAAGCCTGTGCTTCGCTCAGAAGCTCGGCAACCAGGTCGCGCTTACCATCCATAACGGAAACGATCTGTGCACCGGTCAGTTCGTTCCAATCGGTGGTCACAATGGTGGCGGTGGGGTTCTTTTCCTGGATCAGGGCAACGGCTGCGGCAACCTTCTTCTCGTCTGCGCTGCCGGTGCGGCTCAGGATGATGCAGGATGCGTGGCTGATCTGGTCATCATAGAACTCGCCAAAGTTCTTCATATACATTTTGACCTTGTTCACATCGGCCACAGTCACAAAGCTGTTCAGGCTGACCGGCAGGGTCTCGCCCACACCCTCAACAGCGCGGGTCACATCACTCAGCTTGCCAACGCCGGAAGGCTCGATCAGGATGCGGTCAGGATGATAAGTCTCCACGACCTTTTTCAGCGCCTCGCGGAAGTCGCCCACCAGAGAGCAGCAGATGCAGCCGGAGTTCAGCTCGTTGACCTGAATGCCAGCCTCACGCATAAAGCCGCCGTCAATGCCGATCTCGCCGAATTCGTTTTCGATCAGCACAATCTTTTCGCCCTGGAACGCTTCCTTGATGAGCTTTTTAATCAGGGTCGTTTTGCCTGCACCCAAAAAGCCGGAGAAAATATCAATTTTAGTTACCTGTTCTGCCATGGTAATATTCCCTTCTATCTTAAAGTTTGTTTGTGTTGTTAGCAATCTTGTTTTCTTACTGCTAACCTTATTATATCAAACCCGTCAAGAGCTTTTCGCCCATTTGGGCCTGCCAAAATTTGAAATTTTTGAAAACTTCTTGCCCCGTCAGCGCCTTTTTGCCGCGGCGTTTCCCCCGTTTGCTGCAAAATCCTCTCACCTTTCAGCAGTTTGCCCGAAAAATCGCCCAGTATCGCCTGAAAAACCGTTTTTTCTATTGAATTTTGCGCCGGGCGCGTGTTACACTTGATGTATGCTGTTTTTACCGGAATTTTGCCTTGTTCACGCCCTGTTTTGGAGGTGAGCACCTTGCCCGCTGCCCCTGCATCCCGCGCCGCCGGGCGCGAAGTGACCCCCGTGGAACTGTTCCGCCTGCTGCCCGCCCATTTCGCCGCGGTACTGGTTTGTACCCTGCTGGGAGGTATTCTGGCCTTTGCTGCCACACGCCTTGCCCCGCGCAACTACCAGGCCGAAGCCCAGCTGTATGTTGCCGCCGCACAGGAGGGGCTGACCTCCGGCTATGCGGAACTGCAATTAACGGCTGATTATCAGGAGCTTTTGACCAGCCGCACCATGCTGGAATCCGTTATTTCCACCCTTGGCCTTTCCACGGATACTGCCCACTTAAAAGACCAGCTTACCATTCTGCACCCGGCAGATACCCATGTTCTGCGCATTGTTGCGACCGATTCCTCCCCACAGCGCGCAGCAGATATTGCCAACGCACTGGCTGCCCTTGCGTTGGATGATCTCTCTGCCCGCATGGGCACCACCCCGCCCCGCCTGGTGGAGCAGGCAGCCCCGCCGCAGCGCTTTTCCGGGCCGGGGGCTGTGTTCCACGCAGCGTTTGGCGCTGGCATCGGCTTTTTGCTCTGCTTTGCTTTCCTCTGCCTGCATTACCTGCGGGATGACCACATTTATACGGCGGACGATCTGACCCGTTGCCTTGGCTCTTCGCCGCTGGCCTGCATCCCGGATGCCACGCCCTGCCGCCTCCATACCCGGAAAGGCGGCCGCCCATGAAAGAACTTGCTTTGAACCACCTGCCGGAGCTGGCACCCCGGACGGTTGAATCCCTGAATCTGCTGCGCCTGCGTCTGGAACAGACAGCCCCAGACGCCAAAATCATTCTGCTCACCAGCACTACCCCGCAGGAAGGTAAAACTACTCTGGCTTTGCAGTTCTGGCAGCTGCTTGCCGGGCTTGGCCAGCGCTGCCTGCTGGTTGACGGTGACCTGCGCCATTCCGGCATCTGCCGCCAGTGCGGGCTGACCGGTGAACACAAAGTGCCGGGTCTGGCACACTATCTTTCCGGCAGTGTCCCTCTGGAGGAAGTTCTCTACCACACCGAGATCCGCGGCACCTGCCTGGTTCCGGCCTCCGGCACCACCAGCCGCCCGGCCCTGCTGCTGGAACACCCCCGTTTTGCCCGCATGGTGGAAAGCTGTGCACCAAAGTTTGCTTATCTTTTGGTCGATGCTCCAGCCCTGAGCGAATGCAGTGACGCTCTCAGCCTTGCCAAGGTATGTGACGGTGCCCTGCTTGTGGTACAAAGCGGCGGCGTTACCCACCAGGAGCTGCGCCAGGCGGCTCACCTTCTGCAGGGCTGCGGCCTGCCGCTGCTGGGCACTGTGCTGAACCGCACCCCGTATTGACCTTTTATGAAAACATGTTAGAATGGACTTGTTCAACATTCTGCATATAAGGAGAGGACTATTTTGACGACCAATGAAAAAATTGCCGCTCTGCGCGCCGCTGCCCAGGCAGCCGGTGCCCACGGTGTTTTGCTGATGACCAGCGACCCCCACTCCAGTGAATATCTGCCCGCTTATTACAACAGCCTGCCGTTTTTCTCCGGCTTTACCGGCGAGAACTCCACCCTTGTTGTCACCCTGACCGGCAGCGCCCTGTGGTGCGATGGCCGCTTTTATGTTCAGGGTGACCGTCAGCTGGCCGGTACCGAAATTGAGTGCATGCACGCCGGTTCCGCCGGGGTGCCCACCGTGGAAGAGTACCTGACCGCCCATTTTGCCGCAGGCCAGACCCTGCTGCTGGATGGCAGCTGCGTGCCTGCCACCATTGCCAACGGCTATGCCGCCGCTCTGGCCAAGAGCGGCGCCAAGCTGGAAAGCAAGGATATCGTCTCCCCCCTGTGGGAGAGCCTGACCACCCGCCCCAGCCTGCCCAACACCCCCTGCGAGCTGCTGACTGTTGAGCAGACCGGCGCCACCGCCGCCCAGCGCATTGCCATGGTGCGTGACGAGCTGAAAAAAGCCGGTGCCACCGCCCTGGCCGTGACTGGTCTGGACTGTGTGGGCTGGCTGACCAACATGCGCGCACGCGACCTGCCCTGTACCCCGCTGGCCGTTGCTTATGCCCTTGTCACGATGGACAGCTGCACCCTGTTTATCGCCCCCGGCCGCCTGAATGATGCCGACGCAAAAACGTTGGCCGATAACGGCGTTTCCCTGCGCGACTACCCGGAGCTGATCGATACCGTACACGCTCTGCCCGCAGAGGAAGTATTCCTCGTAGACGAGAAAGCCACCAACTATGACCTGTACTGCGCCCTGAACGAGCACAAGACCGTTACCGGTGCCGACCCGATCTTTGCACTGAAAGGTGTCAAAAACCCGGTCGAGCTTGCCAACATCCGCGAATGCCATGTGCGTGACGGCGTTGCCATGGTGCGTTTCCAGATGGATTTGGAAAAGGCCATCGCCGAGGGCAAAATCCTGCACGAGACTGACATTGAAAAGATGCTGCAAAAGCGCCGTGCCGAAATGCCCGGCTATTTTGAGGACAGCTTTGATACCATTGCCGCTTACGGCCCCAACGCTGCCATGATGCACTACCATGCCGAGGGCGAAGTGGACAGCGTGATCGAGCCGCGCGGCTTCCTGCTGGTAGATAATGGCGGCCAGTATGACTGCGGCACCACCGATATCACCCGCACCTATCCCGTCGGCCCCCTGACCGAAAACGAGCGCAAATACTACACCTGGACCCTGCAGAGCCACATTGACATTGCCCGCGCGGTATTCTTGGATTACTGCACCGGCTTTGCACTGGACAGCTTTGCCCGCGGCCCGCTGTGGGCACACAAAATCAACTACCGCTGCGGCACCGGCCACGGCGTTGGCTACATCTCCTCGGTGCACGAAGGCCCCCAAAGCCTGCGCCCCCAGAACCCCATTGTCTTCAAAGAGGGCATGACCATCACCGATGAGCCGGGCGTTTATGAGACCGATGAAGTCGGCATCCGCATTGAGAACGAGCTGGAATGCGTGGATGCCGGCACCAACCAATATGGTCACTGGCTGAAATTTGAGCCGCTGACCCTGGTGCCCATCTCCACCGAGCCGGTCATTGTGGACGAACTGACCCGTGACCAGATCAACTGGCTGAACGCCTACCATGCCCATGTATACGAGATGCTCAGCCCCCGCCTGACCGAAGAGGAAAAGACCTGGCTGAAAGCCAAGACTGCCCCCATCGACCGGTAAAGCTTTCTTTTCCGCATTTTTGAGTTATTTGAATCACTGAATTTATCGGCCCCTGCCGCACCAAGGCAGGGGCCGATTTTGTTTTGCCTTGGGTCCTGCTGTGCTATGTCCACATCAACCTTCCCTTTCCGTATTTTCCTTTTCCCTGTCTGTAGGAAACGGTCTTGACCGTTCCGTCCCCTCATCCTACCACCCTTTTATAAATGCACCTCTCTCATGGCCTCGCGCAAATCAACCTATTGTATTTTATTTAATTTTATATTCAAATTGTATTTCCCGTTTTCCTGCGTCCGCCCCTCTGTCCATTCTGCACATTTCGACCAAATTGGCGCATCGGGTGCTGGTCATTCTGCTATTCTTTCATAAATCTTACCCAAAATCACACGTCTAACACTGTGCAATCATCCCATTTTCTGGACTTTTTACTCATTCTTGGGTAAAAAGCCATGATTATTGTTGATTTTTTGTCAAAGTCGGTCTATAATAAAATAGCTGGCAGGGTCAGGCCCTCCAGCTGCTTGAACTGAATTTATAGGAGGTACCTGTTATGCTCGTAAATGCAACCAATATGCTCCTCAAAGCTCGTGACGGCCACTATGGTGTTGGCCAGTTCAATATCAATAACCTGGAATGGACCCGGAGCATTCTGCTTCAGGCTCAGGCCATGCAGAGCCCGGTTATCCTGGGCGTTTCCGAGGGTGCCGGCAAATATATGACCGGTTTCAAGACCGTTGCCGCCATGGTGCGCGCAATGGATGAATCTCTCGGCATCACGGTTCCCGTTGCCCTGCACCTGGACCACGGCACCTATGAGGGCGCAAAGGCCTGCATTGAAGCTGGCTTTACCTCCATCATGTTCGATGGCTCCCACTACCCCATCGAAGAGAACATTGCCAAGACCCGTGAGCTGGTTGAGCTGGCACACGACAAGGGCCTGTCCATCGAAGCCGAAGTTGGTTCCATCGGCGGCGTTGAGGACGGCGTAGTCGGCAACGGCGAAATCGCTGACCCCGAAGAGTGCGCCAAGATCACCGCTCTGGGCGTTGACTTCCTGGCTGCCGGCATCGGCAACATCCACGGCATTTACCCCGCCAACTGGAAGGGTCTGGACTTTGAAGCTCTGGAGCGCATCCATCAGGCTACCAACAACATTCCTCTGGTGTTGCACGGCGGCACCGGCATCCCCGACGAGATGGTTCAGAAAGCCATCCGCCTGGGCGTTTCCAAGATCAACGTCAACACTGACTGCCAGCTGGTATTTGCTGAGGCTACCCGCAAGTACATCGAAGCCGGCAAGGATCAGCAGGGCAAGGGCTATGACCCGCGCAAGCTGCTGAAGCCGGGCGCAGACGCCATCATGGATAAGGTCAAGGAGAAGATCGAGCTGTTCGGCTCTGCCAACAAGGCTTGATTTGGCTAAGATTTAATTTGCCCTTTATCCAGTAACATTACGCCCCGGAATCGCATATTCTTATGCGGTTCCGGGGTGTTTTTATTTTACGCTGTTTGCGCTATTTTATTTGTAGGTACTAGCCATAACCTCGCAGTAGGGCGGGGTCACCCGGCCCCGCCGAAGCCCTGCCTGACCACACATTGAAAATCGGCAAAAAGCAATACCCCCATTTGTAGGGGACGATGCTTCGCATCGTCCCACATGCCGGGCCTTGTCTAATATTTCACCACATCATTCTCCGCAAGGCAGCGGGCACACATTGTGCGCCCCTACAGGTGGCATACCATCACAATCCCCTCCGCATCACTCAAAACCCACCTCCCCCTACACATAAAAATGGTGCCGCACCCCATCCGGGGCCACGGCACCATCTCTTTTTATCCTACTTTATGTGATGTATCATCATGCTCTGTGCTTTTTGTGCCTGCTCACCAATACGCCAAGCACTATCGCCAGCACAAAATAGATCACTGCCATCACCACAAAGCGGCCAAACAAACCGCCCACATAAGCAATCAGCAGGTTTTTCAGGGCAGGCGGGTCAATGCCCAGGCGTGTTAAGCCGATCATCGGCTTAACGCCCACACCCAGCACCAGGCACACCACAGCAGCACCGCCAAGGGCATACACCAGGCAGCGCGCCCCCAGGCGGGCATCTTTGCGGCTGATGCGCAGCATGGACACTACCGCAGCGCACAGCAGCACCGCACTGACCACCAAGCCGATTACCATCACCTTTTGCAGTTTCTGCACCAGGGTACGCAGCTGGCTGACCAGCGGCACCGCGGTGTAGGAGGCATACTCCATACGCACAGCCTCAGCCACGGTTTCCACGGCCGTCTTGGTTTCGCCTTCCAGCGTAATGCCACGGTCTGCCGTAGCCTGTTCCATGGCGCTGTAAACAGCTTCCGCGATATTATCGCGGGTATAATAGGTCAGCGTTTTGGCATACAGCCCCGCCACAGCATCCTGCATGTCGCTTTCCACCTGGTCAACAGACATAAACCCCGTCATAACATCGGCATCAAAACCGGTGGCTGCACCATAACTGATAAAATCCTGTACCATATCATCATAGGCGCTCTGGGCATAGCCGGAGCTTTTCACGCAGCTCTGCATATAGCCCACGTTACCAAACGTGGTAAACAGCATGACAAACACCGCCAAAAGTGCCAAAATCAGGCTGCTCAGCCAGGAAAGCACCATCGGCCACACAGCGCTGCCTTTGCGGGAGTTTTTTTGTTGCGTCATCTCTGCATCTCCTCCCTCAACGGTCAGCATCCAGCTCCGGGCCGGATGTGTAGCTGGCATAAACAAAGTAGCGGTTAGGGGTAAAGCCCAGCGCATCAAACGGGTAGCAGGTATACAGGATCAGGTTTTCATCGGTGCGTGTAAAGTCATACGTGGTGGTATCCTGGTAATCCCGCACCTCGCAGCGCTCCACCGTATAGGTGTAGGTACCGTAATGGGTCTCGATCGTCACCACATCGCCCACCTCAACGCTCTGCAGATCGTTAAAAAAGGTGTTGTTGTGGCCCGCCATCAAAATGGTCTTACTTTCACCAGGGATGCCTGCTCCGCTGCTGTCCACATAAGTACCAACGCCCCGGTTCAGGATGCTGTTGGTGTCGCCGTAATACACCGGCGCGTCCACCGTGGTGCCCGCAATCGTAATGCGGCCATAGCGGTCCCCCTTGCTGGGGTAGGTAATGCTGCTCAGCGGGATGGTCTCCTGTTCCGGCTCTTCCTGTGCGGTCCGGTCATTTTCCGTATTGGTCAGGGTCTGGGCTGCCTCATCAAACAGGTCCTTGGGCTGGGTTTCCACCACGCTGGTTTCCATAAACCACTCTACCAGCGAGTAGTACGGTGCGGCAAACACCTTGAACATGACCGCCAGCAGCGCCAATGTGACCAGCGCAAACAGCAGTGGCACTACCACCAGCCCTGCCGGACCTTTGCGCAAAAAATCATTCTTGTGCGTCATTTATTTTTTCTCCCCGTTCAGGCACAGGCTGCGGCCCATACCTGACGCTGAAACAAAAAAATTCGCCGCGGTACGCCGCGGCGAACAACATGTTAGTTAGGCGTGATTACTCAGCGTCACGGCTCTTGCGAACAGCAACACCCATGGTGCCAGCGATGGCAACCACAGCAACCAGCATAGCGATACCAGCATTGTCGCCGGTAGCCTTGATAACGCCATTGCCGTTCTTCAGGCTGGCAGCAGCGGTGGTGGTGCTTTCAGCAACGCCCCAGGTGCCATTCTTGATGGCTTCGCCGATTTCCGGATGGGTATCGGCATTGCTGAAGCTGTAAGGGACGTAGGTGCCGTTGATGTTGGCAGAGATGGTGATATCATTGCCGTTGACGGTAACCTTTGCATCGGAAACAGAAGCGCCCAGAGCATTCAGGATGCTGACAGCCTCGTTCTTTGCACCTTCGGGATCAGACTTTGCACGGTCCAGCAGCTCGTTTGCCTTGGCAACCAGGCTGTCGGCAGTGTAGCCAGCAGCAAGAGCCTTGTCAACATCAGAAGCGGTAACCGTGTAGGCAATGCCCTTGGAGTTCAGGTAATCCTGAGCGCGGGCAACCTGTGCATCATTGGCAGCAAATGCGCTGGTAGCGAACACACCAGCCATAGCGGCGCAGGCAACAAAAGTGGTCAGTTTCTTCATTTTCATTACGCACATCTTCTTTCTTCCTATTTGAATATCGGAATGTATATTCTTTAATGCACCCCATATTAGCTAATGATTTATTATAACTATTAATAGTAGCAGTATAGCATTTTTTTCTCAAATGTCAAGATTTCTTCGAGCTTTTATGCTTTCCGTTATTCATTTCGCGCTTTTTGCCAAAAGTAAAATGGAACTTCCACCATTAGCATCACGCACCAGCCGGTGGCGCAGGCAAAGGCAATGCCATACATTCCCATCCGCGGCGCCAAAATGCAGGTCGTCACCACACGCAGGCTGGTCTGGATCAGCGTGCCCAGCAAAGTCATCGGCATGTTGCCTATGCCGCGGTAATACCCTTGGAATCCGTTCGTCATGGCGGGCAGCAGGTAGAACAGTACCATCGTTCCCAGGTACTGCACCGCCAAAGCGATCACCCGGTCAGCGCCCTCCCCTGTCACAAACATTGCGGCCAGCGGGGTCTTAAACAGAGTCACCACCCCGCCGATCAGCATCCAATACGCGGCTTCCATCCCAAGGCCCACCGCAAATCCGCGTCTAATGCGGTCCTGCCTGCCCGCGCCGCGGTTCTGGGCAATGTAGGTGGTAATACCCTGGGCAATGCTCTGTTCGGGGATGCAGGCAAAATCGTCAATGCGCGTCACCGCATTGAACGCAGCGATCACTTCCACACCCAAGGCATTCACCTGCCCCTGGATGAGCACTTTGCCGATTGGCTGCACGGCCTGCTGCAAAGCGGATACCCCGCCATATTGCAGCGTGCGGCCCAGCAGGCTGCGGTCAACGCGCCACTGGCCCCGCCGGGGGCAGAGTTCCGGCGTTTTATTCCACAGCCACCACCCGGCCAACACGGCGCTGAACGCTTCAGCAATCACCGTTGTCATGGCGGAGCATACAATGCCAAAGCCCAGCCCGCCGATAAAGATCAGGTCCAGCGCTGCGTTCAAAATGGCCGATACCATCAAAAAGCGCAGCGGCGTTCGGGCATCGCCCACACTTTTGAACCCCGCCGCCAACGCATTGTAAAAGCAGGTGAACGGTGCCCCCAAAAAGGTAATGCGCAGATAGATGGCCGTGATTGCAAAAATCTCCCGCGGAACCGCACAGGCCTGCAGAATCGCCGGGGTGAATAATACCCCCAGCAATGCCACCACTGTGCATGCCGCCGTGCCGGAAAGCACGGTGGTGGCCAGTTCCCGGCGCAGGCTTTCGCCGTCCTTTGCGCCAAAGAACTCGCTCATCAGCACCCCGGCCCCCAGGCAGACACCGGTTATTCCCAGAATAACCAGGTTCATCACCGGGCCCGCAATGCCCTCGGCCGCCAGGGCATCCTTGCCGATGAACCGCCCCGCAATGATGGAATCCACCGCGTTATACGCCAGCTGGAACCAGTTGCCCAGCATCAGCGGCACGGCATAGCGCAGCAGGTGCCCCGCCGCGCCGCCTTTGGTCATATCCTGCATGGCGCTCATTTCTGCTGTGCCGGTTTGCGCTCATCGCGGTCCTGCTCAGTTTCCCGCGTAATGTAGATGGGGCGGTGCTTCACTTCCAGATAGGTTTTGGCCAGGTACTCGCCCACAATGCCAAGGCAGAACAGCTGCACGCCGCTGCACAGCAGCATAATGCAGACCATGCTGGGCCAGCCCGCGGTCGGATCGCCAAAAATCAGAGCACGCACTACAACAAAAATAATGCCCACAAATGCCGCCAGGCAGAAGATCACGCCCGCCAGCGCCGCCATAACCAGCGGCTGGGTCGAAAATCCCACAATGCCCTCAATGGAATACTTGAACAGGCTCCAGAAGTTCCACTTGGTCTGGCCTGCCACGCGCTCCACGTTCTGGTAGGCAAACCACTTGGTCTTAAAGCCCACCCAGCTGAAAATGCCCTTGGAAAAACGGTTATACTCCGACATTTCCAGTACGGCATCCACCATGCGGCGGCTCATCAGGCGGAAATCCCGTGCGCCGTCTACGATCTCGGTATCCGACATTTTATTGATGATGCGGTAAAACATCCGGGCAAACCAGCTGCGCACCGGGGGTTCACCCTCGCGGGTGGTGCGGCGGGTAGCCGCGCAGTCATAATCACCGGTCAGCAGGGCATCCAGCATATCCGGCAGCAGCGCAGGCGGGTCCTGCAGGTCAGCGTCCAGCGTGGCGACATAATCACCCTTGGCCGCTTTCAGGCCCGCATAAATACCTGCTTCCTTGCCAAAATTGCGGCTGAAGGAAACGTAACGCACACGCGGGTCGGCATCGTGCAGCTCCCGCGCCACGCGCAGGGTGCCGTCTTTGGAGCCGTCATCCACAAAAATGATCTCAAATTCTGCGCCGTGGCTCTTTTCCATCTGTGCCGCCACACGGGCCGCTTCCTGATAAAACAGCGGCATGGCTTCTTCTTCGTTATAACATGGAACGATCAGGCTGATCAACATTAGGGGGTCACTCCTCCCATGGTAGTTTCGTATCGTGGGTATTGCGGTCATTCGGCGGTCCATCCGGTAAAGTTCACCAGCAGGTATCCGTCCTGCAGGCTTACCCCAACCGGGGCTTCGCCTGCCTCGGCCAAGGTATCGGCGGCATCCTGCTGGTCTGCATCCGCCAGGGCGCAGGGGCGGCCCACCTGCTGCATCAGCAGGGCTATCTGTTCTTTGCCGCCAAAGGCATCCTGCGCCCAGTTGATGACCATTGTCTGCGGGTTCTCGTACCGGTCCAGGTCCCCCAGCGGGCCGCCCAGCACGGTATAAATCAGGTATGCGGCCTTATACGCCGGGTTTGCCGCCGGGATCACCAGCCGGTCCTGCAGTTCGGGGCTTAATTCTGCCTGCCCCACAAAGGCCACCGGCAGGGTGCCTGCCGGATCCAGGTCATTCAGTTCATCTGCTGTTTTAATCAGCAAGCGTTCTTCATACTGCCAGCGGTCGCGGTTATATCGTATCGTCCCTGTCAGGGAGATCAGTTCCACCGCCAGCATCGCCCCCGCCAGCGCGGCACAAATGATGGCTTTGGCTCCGCCCTGTTTGCCGCGGTCCAGCGCCGGGGCCAGCCACAGCCAGGCCGCAAAGGGCACAAACACAGCAAAGCACTGCACTGCACGGGCCATCTGGGCACCGGTGCCCTGCAAGATGCCCAGCGAGAACTGCGATACAATCAGCCCCGCCGCAAACAGTGCCCGCCCATTGCCGCCGCGGTGCCGCAGGGCCCACAGCACCACCGCCCAGCTGGCAAGTGCCAGCAAGGCCAGCGCCGGAATGCCAAACGCACGGGCCAGATAGTTGGTCAGCCATTCCCGCACAGGGATCACAACTGCAGCCCGCACGCTGTCCCGCTGGAACCAGAAGATCGTTTTGGATGCCGTGCCATCCTGCCCGCTCACGCCGTTTGCGGCGCACAGCAGGGCGGTCAGCCCTTTGCGCAGCACCAGTGCCGCGGCCAGCGGCCACAGTCCGCGCAGAATGCTGCCCCATATCTTTCCGGCTTTTCGGCTGTGGGGTTCCGCTGCCGCGGCATCCAGCAGCAGGGCGGCGCACAGCAGCGTCAGCCAGACTGGGGCAAAGCTTTCGTACAACCCCAGTGCAAAACACAGGCAGACCACTGCGCCGCAGGCACCGGGCAGGCTGTTCCGCCAGCCGCACAGCAGGTGCGGCAGTGCCAGCGCCAATGCCAACGCGCACAGCAGGTAGCCAAACCCAACGCCACACTGGTTGGAATACATCAAAATTTCGCCATGGTAGGGCCACAGCAGCAGCCCTGCCGCCAGCAGCTGCGCCCCCGGCTGTTTTGCCTGCCGCCGTGCCGCCGTGTACAACACCGCGGCCAGCAAAATGCCCGCCAACACCAGGCTGAGGGCAAAAAACAGCTCCGGCCAAAAGCGCTGGTAGGTCATGATTCCGGTCAGCGCCTGCAGCAGCCACACGGTAATGCGGCCCTGGCGCAAAAATTCTCCGCCCTGCTGGTAGGTGGCAATGGCAAGGTCGTCCATATCCACGGCAGGGGTGTTCATGGCGTAGCCGTACCCCCACAAAACTGCCAGCAGCAGCACACCCCACAGCGTTTTGCTGCGGGCCAGCCTGCACAGGTTGTTCCAAATTTGTCCCGATACGGGCAAAGCCCCCGCTTGTGCGGAGGCTTGCCGGGTGGTATCAGGTTGTAATGTCTGGCGCGCCACGGGGGAACGATCAGCCCTTAACGGCGATGTTGACCAGGCGGCCCTTGACGTAAATTTCCTTGGCAATGGTCTTGCCTGCAATGGCTTCGGCCACAGCGGGGTCAGCCTTTGCAGCGGCAATGGCGTCAGCGCTTTCAATGTTAGCGGCAACGTTCAGGCGGGCCTTGACCTTGCCGTTCACCTGAACAGCAATCTCAATGGTCTGCTCCACGCATTTGGCTTCGTCATACTTCGGCCACTCGTGGTAAGCCAGGGTGTCGGTGTGGCCCATCTGCTGCCACAGTTCTTCGGTCATATGGGGAACAAACGGGTTCAGCAGCTGCAGCAGCACTTCGTACTCTGCGCGGGTTGCACCGCCCTCATCGTACAGGGCATTCACCAAAATCATCAGCTGGGCAATGGCAGTATTGGCCTTCAGGGCGTCAATGTCCTCGCCCACCTTCTTAATGGTGCGGTTGATCAAAGCTTCCAGCTTCGGGCGGTAGCCTTCGCCCTCCACCTGCTTTTCGCTCAGTGCCCAGATGCGGTCCAGGAAGCGCTTGCAGCCCTTGATGGAGTTGGTGTTCCAGGGAGCGGCTTTCTCAAAGTCGCCAATGAACATCTCGTACAGGCGCAGGGTGTCAGCGCCGTACTCGTTCACCACATCGTCCGGGTTGACAACGTTGCCCAGGGATTTGGACATCTTGACGATCGGGTGCTCGGCCATTTCGCCGTACTTCTCGACCAGAGCTTCGCGGGCAGCCTTTTCGCTGCCGTACTCGGCCAGCAGGCGCTTGCGCTCGGCATCGGGCTGGTTTTCAAAGGCATGAGGGTTCAGGCCCAGGATCATGCCGTGGGAGGTACGCTTCTGGTACGGTTCTGGCTTGGGCACTACGCCGATATCATACAGGAATTTGTGCCAGAAACGGCTGTACAGCAGATGCAGGGTGGTGTGCTCCATGCCGCCGTTGTACCAGTCCACCGGGCTCCAGTAATTCAGGGCTTCCTTGCTGGCGATGGCATCCTTGTTGTGGGGGTCCATATAGCGCAGGAAGTACCAGGAAGAACCGGCCCACTGGGGCATGGTATCGGTTTCACGGGTAGCGGGGCCGCCGCAGCACGGGCAGGTGGTCTTGATCCACTCGGTGTGGCGGGCCAGCGGGCTTTCGCCGTCCGGGCCCGGCTCAAAGTCGGTAATTTCCGGCAGGCGCAGCGGCAGCTCGCTTTCGGGGATGGGCTGCCAGCCGCACTTTTCGCAGTGCACCATGGGGATGGGCTCGCCCCAGTAACGCTGGCGGCTGAATACCCAGTCACGCAGCTTGAAGTTGACCTTTTTGCAGCCCTTGTGGTTTTCTTCCAGCCAGGCATACATCTTTTCCTTGGCATCTTCAACGGACAAACCGGTCAGGAAGCCGGAGTTGACCAGCGTGCCGGTGGCAACATCGGTAAAGGCAGCCTCATCCAGGTTGGCCGGGGTATTGCCCTTGACGACCTCGATGATGGGCAGGCCGAACTTCTTGGCGAACTCCCAGTCGCGGCTGTCGTGGGCAGGCACGGCCATAATAGCACCGGTGCCGTAAGTTGCCAGAACATAGTCAGAGATAAAGATGGGCACCTCTGCGCCGTTGACAGGGTCGGTGGCGGTCACGCCCTCGATCTTAACGCCGGTCTTTTCCTTGTTCAGCTCGGTACGCTCAAAGTCGCTCTTGCGGGCGGCTTCATCCTGGTATACCTTTACGGCATCCACGTTCTTGATCAGCCCGGCATCGATCCACTTTTTGATGTAGGCATGCTCCGGGGAGATGACCATGTAGGTAACGCCGAACAAGGTATCCGCGCGGGTGGTATAAACGGTCAGGGTATCACCGGCAGAGGTTTCAAAGTTGACCTCAGCGCCATGGCTGCGGCCGATCCAGTTGCGCTGCTGGGTCTTGACACGGTCGATGTAATCCACCTGGTCCAGGTCATCAATCAGGCGGTCCGCGTAAGCGGTGATTTTCAGCATCCACTGGCTCTTCACGCGCTGCACAACGGGGCTGCCGCAGCGCTCGCACACGCCGTTTACAACTTCCTCGTTGGCCAGAACGACCTTGCAGCCGGTGCAGTAGTTGACGGTGGTAGCCTTTTTATAAGCCAGACCGTGCTTGTACAGCTGCAGGAAGATCCACTGGGTCCACTTGTAGTATTCGGGGTCAGTGGTGTTGATCTCGCGGTCCCAGTCAAAGCTCAGGCCCAGTGCCTGCAGCTGGCTCTTGAAGCGGGCCACGTTCTTGGCGGTCACGATTTCCGGGTTGATGTGGTTTTTCAGGGCATAGTTCTCGGTCGGCAGACCAAAAGCATCCCAGCCCATAGGGTACAGGACATTATAGCCGCACTGACGCTTTTTGCGTGCCACAATATCCAGCGCGGTATAGCTGCGGGGGTGGCCAACATGCAGGCCGGCCGCAGACGGGTACGGGAATTCTACCAGTGCATAGAACTTGGGTTTGGAATGGTCGATCTCAGCATGGAAGGTGTGTTCATCCTGCCATACCTTTTGCCATTTGGCCTCAACGGCCTTGAAATCATATTTCATAAAGCTTCTCTCCCCACAGAAATTTGTGCGTACTGTGCTTTTGTGCTCCGCATCGACTCCCCTGGAGGGGAGCTCCGGCGCAGCCGGTGAGTGGTGGTTCGGCGTCACGCACCCCTGTATGTTATGTTCTTTCGGGGTGCCAGCTCCCCTCAAGGGGAGCCATCCAGCATCCATGTTTACGCCTGCTCTTCCGGCTTTTCTTCCCACTCTTCGGCGGGCAGCTCCTTGGCGTCAGCCCACAGGTGCTCCAGGTCATAGAAGTCATGGGCTTCCGGCGTAAATACATGCACAATCACGCTGCCGTAATCCAGCAGCACCCAGCGGTTGCCGTCATGGCCTTCGGTGCGCAGCACGTTCACGCCTGCGCGGCCCAGCTGGAAGTCCGCCTCGTCTGCCAGCGCGCCCACATGGGTGGTGGAATTGCCGGTTGCGATCACGAAATAATCCGTTACCGTGGTCAGGTTTTCCACATGCAGGATGCGGATATTATAGCCTTTTTTCGCGTCCAGCGCGCGGGCCAGACGGATGGCAAGTTCTTTGCTTTCCATTCAATTCTCCTTTGTTGCAGGATCTATCATTCTGACGGGGTGCTGTCACCATCGGTGCTGTCCCCGTCCGTGCTGTCATCCGGCGCCGGGGTTGCGGTATCATAAACGTCCGTTGTGGCCGAACCGTCAATGTTGTTTGTCTGCTGTGCGTCGGAAATTTCCTCGTTCAGGGTTCCCATAAACTGCACGCTGGGGTCAGATGCCGTCAGGCCGCTCAAATCAAACAGGCCGTCATCCCCTGCAATGTTCAGCTGGCTGGCATCCACCGGGCCGGTATTCTCGCGGAAATACTCGTTCAGCAGGTTTGCCGTTTCCTGCCTTGCCACCACAACGGTACTGTTGCCGTTATAGCTGATGGCCTGGCCCATATACACGGGAACCTGGCCGAACATAATGTTGGAGCTGGAAATTTTCAGCATACTGACCGCCACGCTGACAAGCTCGGTTGCGCTCAGGTCGGTTTCCATCTGGCTGGTGATGACCGGCAGCAGCTTGGCGATATCCCATACCGTCATGCTGCGCATACGGGCGAACAGCGCCGCATAGAAGTACCGCTGCATCCGCAGGCGGCCCAGGTCAGAGTCCGCATAAATGTGGCGGGTGCGCAGGAAGAACTCTGCCGCCGCGCCGTCCATGGTCTGGTAGCCCTGGCTCAGGTGGCTGCCGCCGTAATCCATATCCTGCGGCACATACACCCGAATGCCGCCGAAGGTATCAATGATCTGGGTCAGCGCTTCCAGCCGGACGGACAGGTAGCCGTCCACATGCAGGCCAAAAATGTTATAGATCTCATCGGCCAGCGCGCTGATGTTGTTGCCGCCGTTGGAGCCCTGCGTTTTGGCAATGGCGTTGATCTGATAATTGCCGGAGAAGCTGGCATCCGTGGTAACAAAGATGTTGCGCGGGATCTGCAGCATCTTGACCTGGCCGGTCTCATTGTTGAAGTGCAGGTACAAAATCATGTCGGTCATGCCGTCATCTACCTGCGAATCGGTTTCCTGCCCGGTCTCGGTGGAGCGGTCAATGCCCACCACCAGCAGGTTGAACTCTTTGCCCGCATACTCTTTGGGGGTGTTGATCAGCTGGTTCAGGCTGATGGACCCCGCCGACGGTGCAATGGCGTGCATGATAAAGACGACCGTGCCAAAAAAGATCACAGCGATGGCCAGCAGGGTGCCCAGTAACACCTTCCACCAGCCGCCTTTTTTCTTTTTCTTGCCGTTCGGGCCATAGGGGCCTGCGCCGCCTTTGCCTTTGCGGCTGCCGCCCTTGGGCGGTTTGCCACCGCCGCCTGCGGCAGATTTGCTGCCGCTCTTGCCTGCGGCGGATTTTCCGCTTCCGGCTGTCGGTTTCCCGGCGCTGCGTGAAGCCTGCATAACGGTGTCCTCCTGCTGCGGCGCGGCCTGGGGTGCAGCGGGCTGGGCTGCCGTTTGGGCAGCGCGGCGGGCCACACGCGCCTGATACTCTGCATCCGCGTTCATATCATAATGTGCGCGGCTGCCTTTGGTTTCGTTCAGGTCCAGCCGGCGCACCTGGGTGCGGGTGGCCCCCTGTGCGCTCTGGCTGCGGGCGCGGCGCTGCAGCT
>OLOK01000611.1_pt1 | contig 34367 bp, 35 predicted proteins | sample 1672591 | NCBI WGS metagenome assembly OLOK01 (sample SAMEA3136703, study PRJEB25190) | human gut metagenome | biome: human gut; feature: human-associated habitat; material: faeces | place: Austria | collected 2013 | reverse complement strand
TGTGTCCTTTCTTGCTTTTGTCCATCTTGCTTCCATTTGGATTTTGTTGAAATAGCACAAGAATACTATGTTCTCAGATACGCTCTAATTAAAACTTATCAAATTATAGCACATCATATCAAAAATGGTATAGGGGAAATTATATTATTAAATTTCTGTTTTCAGCATGTGTTCCGACTGCTTCTCCGTCTGTAAAATGCTGTCTATGTTCCGTTTGATAACGTCATACTCCCGTACTTGCTTTTTCAGTTTGCCATGAAGTTCTGTCCTTACTGTGGCGCTGACCTACTTAATTCAAGGTGTATCTGCGCGGCACGGTAAAATATCAGAAGTAGCATTCTGAATCATTTCTCCGTCAGCAGAAAGAAAAAGTCACGGTCCGTCGGTCACTACTCTTTCTTTTGTTATTTGGGTTTTTGCTTCAAAAGGTCTTCCGGTATGCTATATAATCACCATTCGGTTATCTCTGGGAGGATAACACGTCTTTGCCTTCGGATTCGTTTCCTCTTGGTATCTGCCAACTCATAGCGCTTTGCCACCGTATGATTGTCCCTGCGGTCTTTCTTCCATTTTTCCATTTTATCAGGAATGATGCAACTTTTACATGGAATGGGAGTTTTCAGATATGCCCCAGTGTGACAACTGAAAGTTAATTATTCCAAAATGCACCATCCATCCGCCCCCGCCTATTAAAAGCCCGATCATCGAAACACTATCCATAATTCCAGCTACAACAGTAGCAATCAAAAAGCAAAACAGCTCGGAAAAAAATGTGCGCAAAGGAAATACCCGCCACAGATGTCGTTCTTCTAATCCGCTAAGTGCAAGAGCTTGCCGCTCAGGCATTGCCTCTTGTAATTCTCTTTTGTGCTGCCCTGCCATCTGGGCAGCAGCACAAATTAGGAGAACCAATGCAGATAGGAAAGTTTGGTATATCTGCTGTTTTGTCAGCTTCCAACGTTCAGGGAGCGCTTCATCGTAAGAAACAGATACCCCAAGCTTCTTGAGTGCTTTGGCACCATCCTCCAAGTTCTCTGTTTTCCCCAAGCGCAACAACAGACTAACACTTTCCCCTTTTGAAAGCCTCCGTGCAGCTAGAGGATAGCTCATATAGATCACCGGCTGTTCCAACCCATCCTCGAAGATCCCGCAGACGATGGCAGTTTCTTCTTCTCCTTCAATGGTCATACTCAGCGTGTCATTGATGGACAGTGTGCTTTTCTTTTTATTCTCATCCAAAAAATTCTGAGCGGCATATTGGTTTAATACCAGAAATGGCATATTACTGTCATTGGGAAATGGGTTGCCATAAGTAAAGGACAGCTCAAGATAATCTGCCAGAACCGCTGTCACCATCCCGGACATGGATGCGCCTTTGGCAGCCAGTTTAGATTCAAAGGAAAGTACCGGGGTGACCGCCTCCAATGAAGGTATTTCCAGATACTTCTCCAAATCCGCCTGCCCGGCAACCGTTCCTGTGAGAGTATAGGGTGCATTCAATTCCTGCCGCAACACCCCGTAGGAATTTGCCGTGGTAATCAGAAACAGAAAGCCCACACACAGCATAAGCAATGTGGCCTTTCCATAGCGCCCGGCAGTACGGAATCCAATTTTACAGATAATTCCCGCCTTGGCGTTTTTTACCCCGGATGAACAGGATTGTTCCAACTGCTGCAAGGATCACACCTCCCAAAATAGAAACGGATGTCCACCAAGAACCAACGCGCTGCTCTTTCTTTTCTTCTTCCGAATTGTTTTGCGGAAGCTGCACCACTGGGCGGTTTACCGTGGTATCAAAGGTGGCCTCCTGACTGTATTCCTGCCCTGTTTCATCTTCGTAAATCAGCGTCACAGTCCCGGTGGTATCACCGTACTGAGGCCCATTTTCATTGCCTTCACTGGCATTCAGCGCAATGATGTACAGTTCCACTTTTGTGGTTTTGGAGGTCCCCGCCTCCATAGTACCGATATAACCGGTATTAGAAGGCACCAGCCCGTAGCCGGATACGATGCATCGGACGTTGTACATGGCAGACCTTCCCATGTTCATTACCTGAAAGGAGACAGGAACCGTTTCTCCCACACTGACGGAGTCCGCAAATCTGGGCATCACCAGCTCCATATTAGCAGGCTGCTGAATCTCAACCACAGTTGCGCCCGCAGAGGACAGATTCAAGGTCTTGCTGCTGTCATATTTGAAAGAGAAGCTGATGGGGTATTTCCCTGACGGAATTGCTGGTTCTGTGGAAAAGTGCAAAGTCAGCTTCACTTCGCCTCCCCTGTCAATTTTCTCAATAGGAAAGATATTACTATCTTCCTCCAAATCGATCTGGACATTGCCAGTATCCACTGTCACCAGCATATTGCGGATATTCTTGGTGGAGACGGAGTTTTTCAGCGTTACCGTCATGGTGAATCTCTCTCCCGCCTGAGCGGTTCCCGGTTCCAGAACGGTTTTGCTGATATATACCACCGGCTCAGCGGTGGGCGTATCTACCACTGGCTGGGCGATTTTTTCTACCTTTCCGTCGGTGATGGTGATGTACAGGGTGAAGGTAGTGTTCACAGCATTACCGGAGGCATCAAAGCCGGAAGTGCTGATAGCCACAGGGTATGTACCGTTGCGGCGTTCATCAGAGAGCTGAATTTCATAAGCCACAAGGTAAACTTCTTGGGATTCGCTGCTGTTATTCGGTATCACATTTTCTAGGTAGAACGTTTTCCGGAAGTTCTCCACCACAAAAGGGGAAGCGGCACTTGTATCCATGGAAATGGAGGTATCCAACTTATCATCCCAAAGAGCACCGCTGCACTTTAGGGGGAGAACGATTTTCATAATTCCGTTACTGATCCGGGGTAAATAGCCATCCTCATAGGCCATGTCCATACCGCTGTAAATATGGCTGCTGTCAATTTCCAACACTGTTGGAATCTGGGGAATGCTGGGCTCTGTCGGACTGGTCGGCTCACCAGGTTCAGCGGGAGTACTCGGAGCGGTCGGTGAAGCTGGTTCGGTAGGAATATTGGGATCCGTAGGAGGTGTTTCGGTCTTCGGAATCACCACATTCAGAAAAGGTGGTAGTTCTATTATCTGTGTTGGGTCGCCAATGTCAACGGTCACCTTTACAGGGTAGGAGCCTGGAGTAACAGAATTTGTCAGAGATATCTCAAAGTCTGCCAGATAGATATCCTCCACCGTTTCTCCACTCTCTAGGACAATATTCTGAGAGACAATGGATTCCATTTTTTCCTCAGCTGGCAGAAAATCAGCACGCAATATCACATTTACAGGAACAGATAACCCGCTCTGATTTAACAATGGCAGGATCAACCTCAGCTTTCCTTCCGCAATAGTTCCGGAATATCCAGCTCGGTAGGTCTTGTCCATTCCTGGATATTGCCGATCCATGTCAACAGCGAGAGAATCCTGTGTAAGCGCAGATAAATTGTCTCCATTCTGAAATTCCGAGGCAGGCCGCGACTGTTCTTGCGTTTTTACGGGCATAGCCTCAGCACCACTTTCCCGAGAGGCAGGTTCTGTTTCGTCAGCGAAAGCAATTAGACAATTCCCACTGAGAAGGCATACTGCCAGTAGAAGGGAAAAAATTCTTTTTTTCATATTCATTACCTCCCGGAAATTTGCATTGTCCAATTCATATTTGCAGGCGCGGGGGCACTGCCCAAATAGAGAAAGGCTATCTCTCTTGTTAAGATAGTCTTCACTTCCTGCCAAACAAGCTCCGCATCCTTTGCCCCAAGGTGCTCAAAGGATGCATTCAAGAGAAGAATAGGCGGATTCATCACACTGGCACGGAGCAGCGATGCAAGCGCTAAGGTCCGGGGTGTACACCTCTTTGCCGGATTGTAGAGATCATGCAGGGGCAGATAGTCAAAAGCATTTTTGCGGATACGACTTCGGATGTCGTCCTCTGATAGTCCTGCCAATACCATAGGTAAACGAACCTGCTCCAATAGGGTCAGCTCCGGTAGGAAACCTCCACCTCTGGGAACGGCTCCGACGCTGCCCCGGCGAAATGCTGCACGTTCCGTATCATGTAGTGTATAGAGATTCTGTCCTAGGATGGTAACGCATCCCTCGTCCGGTCTTTTCAGCCCAGTGAGTATTTCAAACAGGGTATTGCAGGAATTTTCGTTGCTTTGCAAATAGCAACAATGCCCAGGGGCAATGGCCAGGGAAACCGGGCCTGCCTCTGGGTGAAAACTGCGGATGTTTTCTGCAATTAATAGATTTTCCATTTACCGCACCACCGTTAAAATTCCTGCGTCCATTTCGCAGACAGTATCACATAGCTCGTCAATGTCCATCTGGTTATGGCTGGCGAGGATCACCGTTTTCCCCTGATACCGGAGATTTTTGATCAGCTCCCGAATGTGGGTTACGCCGTGCTTATCCAAGCCATTGAGAGGCTCGTCCAGAATGAGCAAGCTCGGATCCTCCATCAATGCCTGCGCCAGCCCCAGGCGCTGGCGCATACCCAGAGAATATTTTCCTACGGGTTTGCGCAGGCTTGGATCAAGGCCCACCAGCTCAATGGTGTCCCGAATGGTATGGTCATTGGCGATCTTCCGCAGGGAGGCCAGAAGCTTCAAATTTTGGAAACCGGAAAGGTGGGGCAGGAATCCAGGTGTTTCGATGATGATGCCGATATCCTCCGGAAAGTCTGTTTCCTTCCCTACTTCTATATGGTTGACATAGATTTTGCCCTCGTCCGGGCGAAGAAAGCCGCAGATGCACTTCATAAGGACGGTCTTGCCGGAGCCGTTGTTTCCAACGATGCCGTGGATCTTGCCTTTTTCAAAGGGGTGGGATACGTTTTTCAGCACCTTTTCTTCCCCAAAGGATTTACTGACATTCAGAACTTCTATGCAGTTGTCCACATTATCCCTCCGTTCCTGTGAAGGTGAACTGGTAGCGTTTAGTTGCTTGAATGGCTGCGATGTAAAGAACGACTACCAAGGCAGAGAAAATGAGGTAGGATTGCCAGAGCCTTGGCAGCTTGTCATAGCCGAAGTTGTGCATATGATAGGTGGCCTGATTTAGTGGCGACACCCAGCCGATGATGACGTTTGCAATGTAGTACGCTTCGTCCGGAAGTTTCAGAATGAGCTGAATGGTGTCCGGCTGCATGAGGATACCGTATACACTGTAAACCAACACGCTGACCACCCCGGCAGCCTGTCCAAACCGGAGGTTGCACAGAAGCATCAGCATGACCATAACGCTGGTATAGCCCAACATGAGGAAGAAGATAGACACCATGCTCTGATAGGGCCAGCTCATTTCCAGGGTTTTCACCAGCGCCGGGATCGCCACCCGCTCTCCCGCATTGGTGTAACCCAGAATTGCCGCCGTAGGGCTCCACATATTGGCGGTGAAGGATTGTCGCATGGAGAAAAATACGGTGCAGACCAATACAAACAGCAGGTACACAAAGGTAGCCGCCAGAATGTAGATCACCTGCCCGGTGATCCAGATCCTCCGTTTGGTGCGCACCAGATAGAGGGGCGTCCCGGCGGACAGGAAGGGCATATCCGCAAAGAGGAGCACCAGCAGCACCGAGGACAGGAGGATAGAATTGCTGTCACCAAAGTTCCAGATGAATACTTCCACTAGCTGCATGGTGGTGTTATGCTCCACGGCAAAGGTCACAGCCTTGTCTGAAAGCAGAAAGCAGAGAATAAAGGCCAGCAGGAAGGTCACAAGAATTCTGGGATTTCCTCGCCACAGTCGGAAGTTATATCCGGCGATGGAAAAGGACTGACGGATTCCCTTCATAGCTGCGCCAGCCTCCTTTTCCCCGGACGTAAAAGACCAGTCCGCATAGGAACGTCAATTCCAGCAGAAACATGGCCGCGCTTCCAATCTCACAGGGCCAGATTTCCGGTTTAAGCCAGTTTTTGGGGTAGAGAAGTCAGGCATTTGGGAAGTACCGTTCATTCCCGATTCTATAGAGCTTCGCATTTTTACCTCCTCCGTTTGAATATCTATTTCTCTGGTGTATATGCTTTTTTGTGCTAAGGCGTACTTGAAAAGATAAAGCGGCCGCTTCCTCCGGTATGGGACGCAAGTGTTATTTCTTACACTTAATCAACAGGGAGGTTGGTCTGTTCAATTCAAGCCGTTTACTGCTGTATAATGGAACCGTCCACTGCGTTAATACATACCAAGGGTGGGATGTCCTCGTCTGCTTCACCAGAGCTGTTATAGAAATGTATCGTGCCTGTATTCTCTCCAATATATTCCGCGGTTCCGTATAATGCCAGAATTGGGATATAGTAGTAATGATTGTCACTTTCCGGTACGCTAACACGGCCCAGACAATAGTTTGCCTGTGAAATATTAACATTGCAAAGGATATGCTCCTCGCTTGACTTTTCGATGCGATTACGTAATCTGGCAGGAAAACCATAGGCATCAGCATCGCTGAAAGAGAGGTGCTGTCTAGCTTTTTCAAACAACTCTTCAAGTGGCAAAACCTGTACATTTGTGTTTCGAGTTTCAACAATATCCATGGGAGAACACATGTCGAAGAAAATAATATCTCCATTGGCGGAGAATATAAACTCGGCTTTCGTCATCAAATATGTAGGTTTGTAATCATCCTGAAAGAAGCTGGTTGGTTGTCCATAAAGAACGGAAACGCCATTTAGGACAGGTGCCGCTCTTACATGAACGGTATATTCGACAGAATCTCCGATTTGCTGTGTTTCAATCTCGGTTTCAATCACATCCCACTGCCCCAGTTCCATCCTGCGAAGCAGATCCTCAGCCTTAGCGGTAACAGCATTAACCTGTGCCTCTGTCGGTTTTTCTGTTCTGCATAACATAGAGCGGTAGATGGCCATGTCTACCGGAAGAAGACCGATGCCCTCTGTGAGATTCAGGTTTATTCGGTTCAGTTTATAAGTTTTTGTATCCGATGAAAATACAGAGAAGATATATTCAATTCCATTTTTTTGCGCGTTGGCATATAATACATCACAATCATCTTCAAAAGGGCGATCGCCAATTTCAACTTCACTGTCATTATACATGCGCTCTTTTTTTAGTGTCCAGTCACAAAGATGTCGGGGGTCATTGTCTGGCGCGGTTTCGTATGCTTTGGTCCAGGTCTCCATATACAACTGTATAAATTCCATATAGGTGTTCGCATCACTTGCGCCCATCAGGCTAGTCAAAGCTTCCATATTGGTATAAGGAGACAAGCGACGCATCTTTTCCTGATATTGGCTTTTGGAGTACCGGGGGGAGGTAGAAGGCTGACGATCATAAAATACGGCATCCTCCAGCAGAAGACTGGCAACCCTTTGAATATCTGCTTCTGTTAATCTATGAGGTTTCACCTCAATAACTTGAGTAACGTCCTCTGAGAGTTCCTGATCAATATTAACGGAAAAGTTTACACTGCCATCAGTGCTGGAGAACTCCTCCACCCAATGCATCTGAAGCGAAGAATGCGCTTCTCCAAAAGGCTGTGTTTGATCGACCCGCTCTTGGAATACACCGTTGTTTTTGCTTGTTACGGCCTCTTTTTCAGGTGCTTGCTGGCATCCACACAGAAAGAGTACAGCCATAAAGGCTATAAAATATTTTTTCATTGTATTCCTTCCATTCCGTGGGGAGCATACTCCCATAGAGAAGTATGCCCCCGTTGGCTAACTTGGCTTAATTATGAAGCCTGATGTTAGTAAGTAGATACTGTGATAGAACCATTATTCACAGCACCGCCACCAGCATCGTTACGAATGTATCCAAAGTATGTAGTACCTTGAAGCAACTGGGATGCGAGCTTTTGAATTGTAATAGGCTCCTCGCTTCTTGTGTTGGTATACAGCCCGGGAATATAGATACCCTGATAGGCATCATAGTAGCAAATACCAGAACGAATATTACCAGGGACAATAGAATGGAACAGCATACCGTGTACCCAAATCACTTCTCCAGGATAGTCCCGCGGCACAAAGCCTTTATTGCTTACACTAGAGGAAAGGAAATTGGTAACGTTGGACGCAACCATTGTGAAGGGAAGTCCAGAAATTCGGGAATCGATAACGTACCCAGCGTCGGGGCCATTCTCCAATTCGATAGGCATGACTTCGCTTGTAAGATCCAGCTCGGCTGCACTTGCGGTTAGTGCCATAGATGCAAACAGCACGCAAACAAGTAAGAGGGCGAACATACTTCTGACAAGTTTTTTCATTACAGACCTTCTTTCACTATTAATACAAATCGTGGCTTTATTATCATCAACCTTTTCCCTTTACCACTGATGAACTATGGTAGCTTAAAGCAAATCCCTAGATGTGCACCTATCTTGGAACTTAGGGAATATATGAATTGCTGATCAGACAAATTCATATCACGTTTTGTTCAAAGACAACTTATACTGATATCCAATGAAAAGTAGATATTTCATCAAAATGGCTGCTTTTCATATGGAGATGAATATCCTGTAAGGCGTTTTTCCATGGTTTTATTCCGAAAAACAAGGGAATAGCAGCGCCGCTAGGCGATGTCCCTATAAGGAAAAGAATCTGCTTTTCCTGACCGGACGTTACACAGAAGCACCAGCAGCACCGAGGACGGGAGGATGGAATTGCTGTCACCAAAGTTCCAGATGAATACTTCCACCAGCTGCATGGTAGTGTTATGCTCCACGGCAAAGGTCACGGCCTTGTCCGAAAGCAGAAAGCATAGAATAAAGGCCAGCAGGAAGGTTACCAGAATTCTGGGATTCCCCCGCCACAGGCGGAAGTTATATCCGGCGATAGAGAATGACTGGCGGATCTCTTTCATAGCTGCTCCAGCCTCCTTTTTCCCCGGACGTAAAAGACAAGTCCGCATAGGAACGTCAATTCCAACAGGAACAGAGCCGCACTTCCAATCCCATAGGGCCAGATTTCCGGGTTCAGCCAGTTTTTAGGATAGAGAAGCCATGCATTTGGGAAGTACCGCTCATAGAGAATGACCAATAAGTAGTACACAATGAAAGGGGAAGCATAGGCAATGTATTTGCTTTCCATAATGGTGCTCATGGTCATTCCTATAACCGCCCAAAGCCCGCCGCACAGAAATAGCAGGGTTAACTGCCCAGCAATTTGGGTTCCCAGTTCCGGTGGATTTTTTAAGACCTGCTCCAATGGGGTGAATACGATTGTGGTAAAGCCCCATGCACCAAGAGTCCCTAGGAGCACCGCACCTCCGCCACAGAGCCAGCAAGCAATGTAGTAGCCCAGCAGGTACCCTGGATAGCTGCCCCGAATAAGGAAAAACCGGGATGCCTTGCTTTTTATATCTTCTAAGTACCCAGCAGACAATGGGATTGCAGCCAGTGCAGGAAGAAATGCGGACAGGACATCAGAAGAAAGGGCTTTCCTAATCAGTTCATTGTGATACCCTTCATATAATTTCCCGCTCCTCTGCAATGCCCGCAGTACCGATTGCAAATAAGTAGAGAAAATCAGCCCAGAGGTCACTATAGCGGTGAGCCAAAAGAGTACGCCAATCCCTCGGCGCAATTGGGGGGAAAGACTTGTCACGGGCTTACATCTCCTTACAGCATGTTACGGTGGGTATCACAGAAATGGGTGAAGTCGCCATGACCTGGTATAAACATATCACTCATTGCTTAATGCAATCACTGAACCATCAATGGCGTTGATCGCAACCAATGGTACAATGCGCTGATCGTATAACCCATTGCCACTGGATGCGTAAAAATTACCTGTCTTGCTGCCTACATAATCAATGGTTCCAGATAAAACGATTCCTGGTACATAATAATAACTTTCATCGGTGTTTGGCACTTTAACACGGAGCATTCCCTCGTCTATCTGGCAAATCTCCACACTACACCTTAAGGCTTCTTTGGCATCTTTTTCAATATCTTGAAGGAGATCCTGTCCCAAGCCGTATTCGTAATAATCACTGAGCATAAGATGACTTTTGGCTTGCTCCAGCAGCTTTTCTCTGGGTAAGGTTGCCACATTGGCGTTTAATACCTCTTTAACATCGATAGTAGAATACATTTCAAATAGCAACAGATCCCCATTAGCTGAGAACCGAAAATGTGCATCCGTTAGGTAATAGTTGGAAGCATAAGATGCTTTGCTTTTCAGATTCCCAAGTTGCGTACAACGAATGGCTGGCACACCTTGAAATACAGGAACAGCCGTGACTTCAATGGCGTACTGGGCATATTCCCCCTCTTGCATCGTTACTACTGAATAACTGTCCACAATCCATTCTCCAAGAGCCATTTCGTCTAGCATATTCTGCGCTTTTTGGGCAATAGAGCCCATTTTTGCGTCATCAGGCTTAGCAGTGCTGCACAACAATGTGCGGAAAATGCTATCATCAATGCCACGAGGAGAAAATTCGGAATAAGGGTATGCGATTATGTAATTAAGCTTATAGTCAGTTCTGTCTCGTTTTGAAAACCTGATTTCGTAAGGAATATTGTTAATAGTTGATGTAGCATCGATTTCATCGTTATATCGAGAAATATCTATGTCGGTAAGTTCTTCTGCTGTGTAGGAATAGAAACAACTCGGCTGAAAAATCCATTTGCACATTTCGTAAGGGTTTTCTTCAGGTGCGCTTTCATATTTTTCTGTAAATACCTCAATTCCTTTCTTGATGTCTGAAGCCATATCTTCTGCGTACCCCTGCGACCAGTCCTCCCCAAGCAACTCCCGCAATTTTTCTGTATTGGTATAGGGTAACCAGCGCTGTATGCACTCTTGAATTTCGCTTCGGGAGTAGCTCAGTACGGCATCGGGCTTCTTTTCATACAGTGCGGCCTTCCCAAATAAAACAGAAGCGACTCGCTGGGCATCTTCCGATGTCAAATAGTGTGGAACAACTTCCACCACGGGCCATGTTTTGTAATCAAACTGTTTTTCAAGATTGAGGGAAAAGGATACACTATCATCCGTGCTTGAAAAGGAATCAGAATATTGAATCGTCTGAATTAAGGGAACAGTCTGACCACTTTCTGGCTCTGAGGCATTTTGTATTATTCCTGCGTTAAATGCCCCATCATTTTTGCTGGTTACGGCATTTCCTGTAGGATTATTCTGGCATCCTGCAATAAGCAAGGATACTAACGCTATTAATGAAACAAACGATATGCGTCTAAATCTGTTCATTTTACTTGCTCCTCTATTGCATAAAAGATCACATTCCATTGTTCCAGCAAAATGCAATTTCGGGTTTTCTATAAAAACAAGGGATTATTTTATTTCACTGGGTTCCATAGAATAGATTCATTGCATAGGCCAATACATAAACTGGCCTATGCAATGTTGACATTACTCTATGTTATGTAAATCTTGCGGAATGGAAGGCGGTCGTGAACTGGGCTCCATCTTGGTTAAAAGTATACAGACTGGTTGCGGAACCTACCAGTTTATAATACACCACGGCCATCTTCATGTTTGTACTAAGACTTTTAACTTGTAGATAACTGACCCCGTCATCAATCAATGCCTCTGCAATTTTTCTCCAAGTCTGCTCTCCCGGACGACCATCTCTAATGAGGCTTGTTTGATTACCCTGAAAAATCTTAACGGCTGCTGTTGTGTGTACATCAAATATTCCTGTAACACCGCCATCTAGTACAATCTCACTATGTGCTTTATCGTTGTACCCATACAAAAAACGCTGAAGCATTCTGATATACCCTGAGGCAGTTGAGCCTTCATATAGTTCAGGGAATTTGGCAAATTCATTTTGCCAACGAGAACTGGCCGCCGAAGCTGGGATGGCCAGCACAGTCATAATCATCAGGACAGCAAACACTATAGATAAAAATCTTTTTGTCAGTTTCATAGAGTCCTCCTTTGTGTAATATATTTACCATCAGCCTTCGCCCTTTGCCGTTGATAGCCTACGACAAGTTTTCACCGATCTATGGCCGCGCGCCGTTCCAGAAATCCAGGGCATATATGAACCGTTGATCAGACGTTTCATATCTTTTGGAAAGCCTAAATAGCATGTTTATTTTTCGCCATTCTCTTTTCTTCGAGCACATTTCCCTCACACAGGTCAAGAAAGCACGCCCGCCTACCATTTCGAGAGCCGATCCCATGCAAGCTTTTGTCCGCATCGGTCACAAAACGCCATGTATTCTCTTTCCATACTAATGTAACAGCGCGGGCAGACCGGATAGCTGGTAATCTGGTTTCCGTTCCGATATGTCCGACACTTGGTGACCTGACGGGGTACTAGATGGGACATAGCTTTCAGCACATCATCGCGCCGCTTCGGTGCCATTATTGAAGACATTCCGCAGTATCGCCACCGCATGTACATTCTCACAGAGACGCTCCTGAAACAAACCGCGTCTTTTGAATCTTTCAGTTGAAGAGGATGTCATATCATTCATCTGCCCAAATAGATTCATATTGCCTTTCCTTCTATTGACAGATTAGCATAACTTGTTTTCTTTCGCCACTATTCCTTCCTATAAGGGGGATTTCACTGCATAAAACAGGAAAAGCCGCGCATCAAAAAGATGCACGGCTCAAAAATCGCGATTGTTATAGAAGAATCACTCCGCGGAAAACAACAGGATCAGCTTTCGGATAATCTCTGTTTGTTGAAGGGATAGTTTTTCTGTCGGACAAGTAAATTCCTTAAAAAGCTGATCTAGGAAGTCTATTTGCATTTCGGAGAGACCGGAAGTGGAAAAGCAGTCGTTGTTGTTCCAATCAATCAAATAAGCAATGGAAACATGCAGCGCCCTTGCGATGCTGATCAGGACATCCGTTGGCGGCGTCTGTACATTGGATTCATAACTGCTGATTGCGGATGGGCTCTTACTTACTCTGCTTGCTAATTCTCGTTGTGAAAGACCCCGCTTTTCTCGGGCTTCCTTTATCCGAGATCCCAAATCGTACATGATTCAGTTCTCCCTATGCTCTAGAATTTCATTGATGCTTACCTATAAATGTCACTGGCAGGGGGCGTAACCCCTTAAGCCAGCTCAAAGCATTTTTCATATCATAACACAGCCGCATTCTGTATTTTTGTAGTTCTTGACACATGTTGTATAATTATACTGAATTATATTGACGGAAAGATATTCACAAGTGTAAAATCAGGGGGCAACCACATGAAAAGAAATTTTGCCAATTGCCAAGCAGAGATAGGAGCCAACATGATTCGTATCCTTCTATGTGATGACGACACTGTATTCTTAGAGCAGATGCGCACAGAAATCCGTGCCGTTTTAAGTAAAGCACATGTAGGTGCTGTTATTCACACAGCTACGTGCGCTGAAAATATCCCAGAGGAATTATTTGTATCCTGTGATTTATGTTTCTTGGATATCGATTTTTCTGGAAAGTGTTATACAGGCATGGATATCGCTAAGGAAATTCGCCGAGGAAACCAGAACGCCATTATTATTTTTCTAACAAATTATATTGAATATGCGCCTCAAGGATATGAGGTACAGGCCTTTCGGTATGTACTAAAAAGCGACGTGCATCCAAAGCTGGAGCAATATCTTCTGGAAGCAATCAACAAACTCTCAGTCCAACGGGAATCTATTCAAGTGCGTATATCCGGAGAACCCATTACGCTATATCTGGAGAATATCATCTTCGTTGAGGCCATGGCGCATTCTTCAATCATTCATGCTAAAAATGAAGATGATGAAGATGGCAGCCAAAAAGTATATAAGCTCTATACTTCTCTTTCGAGTATGGAGGAGCTGCTTTCTGACCGTGGGTTCCTGCGAATCCAAAAAAGTTATCTTGTCAATATGCGAAAGATCAAAAAATTGCGATGCAGCGAAGTCACACTGGATGATGGCACTACTCTCCCGGTGAGCGAAAAGACATATGCCGAACAAAAGAAAAAATACTTACTCTGGAAGGGACTGGGCTGAATGGGCGAGCTTCTGACTGTGTTTTGGACAGCTATGGACATAATACCGCTGTATTTTTTCTGGAGAGCTTTCTTTCAGCCGAGAGTTTCCAAGAAACAGTACGCCATTGCCATGGCTGTTTTGTTGGCATTCTTTCTGGTATATTTCGGTATAGGATTTGGTCAGGAATGGCGAATCGTTATCGTCCTTTTTAGCTATGCGGCTATATCCCTTTGGGTAAACCAAGGGAAACTCCACTGGCATATTCTAATTGCACTGCTGACCTACTGCTTTAGTATGGCCATAAATAATGTTTTTACCTATGGTGCCTGCGCACTGCTTGGGATCTCCATGGAAGTGCTGGTTTGGCGAAAGCTGCTGTTTACCGTAGTCGTTACCGCCGGAAAACTGGCTGCGATTTTTCTTGCTTGGTATATTGGACATCTTTGGAAGGGCCGAAAATCGTCTGCGGTGCGGGGGAAATGGCTGCTATTCACTTTGTTGTTTTTTATTGCATCCGCAGTGATGCTTTACATCGTTTTTTCAAAATTTCAGAACGAAGAGAATGTATCTGGCGAAGCAGCAGTATTCAGTGCTATCGTGTTCATCGTCAACATTGCCTTGTTTTACCTTGTGGACTCTCTGGCAAGAAGCACCGAACGGCTAAAAGAAACAGCTTTGTTAAACCAACAGCTGGATATCCAGACAGAGCAAATCCTCGCTCTGGAAAAAAGCTATCAAGCCCAGCGGCAGACCACTCACGATTTCCGTAACCAGCTTCAAACCATTTCGGGACTGCTTTCCATGGGGAAAACTGAGGAAGCGGAAGCCTATACGCAGGAACTACTTGGGCAGCATACGCTCCGGATCTTTGCTGTCAACTCCGGTCATCCAGTGATCGATGCAGTGCTAAACCATAAGTATCAGTTGTGTAAGACCCATGGAATCGATATTCAATTCCAAGTAAACGATTTGTCCCAGATTAATCTGCCAACGGACATGCTGGTAGTGTTGCTTTCTAACCTGTTGGACAATGCTATAGAAGGGTGCCGTCGCTTGACGGAAGAAAAGCGAATTTTCTTCCGCCTCATTGCGGAAGAAACCCTGTTCCTCTCAATTCGGAATACTTCCCTGCCTATAACCATTCAAAACGGACGCATCCTCACCAGTAAGCCAGACAAGGAAGCACATGGATATGGCCTTGGCCGAATAAAATATATTCTGGACAAATTGGGAGGAGAATATAGCTTCGCGTATAAGGACGGGTGGTTTGTTTACGCAGCGGAAATCCCTCTGAATCAGCTGTAATTTGCCGTTTCATGCGGAACATTTCCCGTTTCAGGTAGAAAAAATGGATTACTGAAAATAATATGCTATCCTACAGGTAGTGGGGTGAGCGCATAGTGGTATTGACAGATAAAATCGTTGCTTACTGTGTTTGTAACAATGTAGTGCCTGAATCTGATGAGGCATGGCTCCGGTATGGCATTGAAAAAAGGATAACCCTGCTGCTGGGTCTCATTCCCCAGATAACACTGGCAGCGTGTTTTTCCGACCTTCCTGCGGCATTGGGCTATATGGTAAGCTTTTCTCTGTTACGAAGAAAGACCAGTGGGTATCATGCAAAAACCCCTTTGGGATGTCTGTGTACTTCCATGCTGTTGGAATCTTTGTTCTTCCTTGGCCTGTACCCATGTTTGGATGCGATCATGGTCCTTATTTGCAATGGGCTTAGCATGATAGTAATCTTTTGTCTGGCTCCTTATGACCATCCCAATATGCACTTTGATAAAGATGCGTTGCGGGTACTGCGGCTCCAAGGACGGAGCATGACATTAGTACTTTTTTCCGGGGCTATGATCTGTTGGTACACAGGAATGCTTTCTGTTGCAAGAGGACTAACCATTGGAATAACAATGACGGCCTTTGCGCTCTGGCTTGCCTATTTTATTGACTGGAGGAAAAATAAATGAAAACAAAACAGGAATTGCTCAATCAAGCATCAAAGAGACTTACTCAGAAGATGATTCGCGCCGATTCAGAGGGCTGGCCCCCCGATAGCCCGATTGGGTTTTATCAGCCAGTGCGTCCTCAGGAGCGAGCATCCAGCACTTTGGAGGATACCCAGCCTCAGCATAAATCCTGCAAAATCTAAAGGATGATTAGGCGCGGCATCTTACGGAAGCACTACATAAACACCCCCATACCGGGAAGCATTATGGAGACATATACATGGAGAACGCTCAAAAAGAATTCAGGTGGCTCAGATGCCCTTCCTGCCAGGCAAAGACGGAGATAGGTGTATCCGCTGATACTATTCTGATCAATTTCCCCTTGTACTGTCCCCATTGCAAGGAAGCAAACAGCATAACGGTCGTTCAGTTTGAAATGCTTTTTTCTAAGAGAACCAACAGATAATTTGCAGCGCCTGTTTCCATCTGCGTTGGAAACAGGCGCTGTTTTCCGTTTGAGGTTTCCAAAGCCGTAGTTCTGGGATTACTTAATTCCCTGACATTGCCGTCCATCTTGTTTACCTGCCGCAGGCGTACTCAGTATTCCGCAGTGATTCTGCGAACAGAATGGCAAAAGTGCGCAAACGAAATGGCAGGTCTTTGCTGATGACCGCAGAATCGGGATGTGTTATAATTCTAGTGTGAATTTTTGGGTCTTCAGTTGAAGGCCCATTTTTCTTTATTACTGACAAAAAGGAGCAAAGTCAAATGAAGTTCTGTCCTTACTGTGGCGCTGACCTGCTTAAAGAGGATGCTGCTTTCTGCGCAGAATGCGGAAAAAAACTTTCTGTGGCAGAGGAAGCGCCCTCTCCGGTATACGAAGCCAACAGTCAGCACGATGCAAAACCCAACAAGCAAAAGACATCCAAGAAAGATTCCCAAAAGCGCAAAAAGCCCAAGCAAGAAAAGAAAAAGGCGCAGGAACCTCCCCTCCCCGAAATTGAGGGGGAACCTGTAGAGGATGGATACGACGGCTACTATGACGATATTCTGCCTCCGGATCTGGATCGGGAAAAAGAAGGCCCCGATAAGGAGCTGATCAAAAAGATTGTCACCCTGACAGTTGCCGTGATCCTGATTATCGGGCTGTGCGTTGTTATGATGTATGTACTTTAAGTGTTGCAATTTGACGCTCCATGCCGTGTAATTAAGCAAATCCATCAAGTGAGGTGCAAATTTATGAAGTACATATCTATTGGCGCAGTCATGGCCGAAGGAACCGAACACATTCTGGACGTTTGCAGGGGCAGCCGGAGTTATCACCTGACCGGAGAACTTGCCTCCGTTTGGCTGAATGGCCGGTTCGGCTTTGCTGCTGTAAAGAAGCCGACCGAAGAGCAGGCATTGCTACTGCTGCTGAGAATGGGTCTGGCTGTTCAAACGGACGGCTCCGGCTCTGAGGAGTACCGCGCCCTGACCCAATGCACGTTGGTTCCCGCCGACCGGAAACACCCCTACTGGGGGCTGACCGGGATGGAGCGTGCGGTGCTTCAGTGGCTGCGGCAAGCGGGTCTTGTTCTGAGTATGGCAGAATTGACCTATCTTATTGATCAAGAAGTACCCCTGCAAGCAGATCTGCTGGGCAATGCCAATACGCAGAATCTGGTGGAGCGGATCTACACCAGAGATACCATTGGTGATGGCATTCTGGAGGGTCAGATGGAGCGCTCCAAGGCAAGAGAACGTGTAACCAAAGCGATACTCTGCCTGCTGCGCAAGAAGCGGCTGGTACTTCTGTAAGAAAGGGCGGCTCGTGAAAGATACATTTCTGACGTTCCCGGAACCGCTTCGGAAGCGGATCCTGCTCCAGTGCGCAGGGGGTGGCTTTGGTGTTGCCATGCTTCTGATTCTTCTCGTCTATGGCCGGGATTGGCATTTCCTGCTTCCCTGTGCGGCGCTGGCCATTGTTTCTCTCAGCGGCGCGGCTTCCCTCTATGATCGCTGCCGGCAGGGACGATACGTCACCATTGAAGCTGCCTGCACAGAGATCACACGGATGCCTTTCCGCAGGCGGATCAAATCCCTGTATCTGCGCAGCGAACAGCACACCATCAGGCTGGTCGGTGTCCGAAATATCCGTGGCCTTACGGTTGGCGATACCCTGACCCTGTACGTTTCGGACAATGCCGCCATATATGAAATGGACGGCAGCATGATTCTCTGCAGCTATTTGGCGTTATCCAAAGTTCAGCGGCAAAAGGATTGACTAATACCGGGAGCCATGGTATAATGCCATCAACATAGTATCAGAGTTTTGCGCAGGCAAAACGTAGTTTCCGAGTTCTCAATCAGTGTCATTTGCTTTTTCGGCAAATGGCACTTTTTTATTTACCCTCGGTTTCTGCCTGCGCAAAGCAGGTTGAAATATATATATTTTTTGCTTTGCAGGAACAACCTGCAGAAAGGAGTCAACAATGTTAATGTTCTTCGCATCCGATGTGGTGGTCTCCAAAGGCTACCAAAACGCCCCTGCCCTCAAGTTTTCTGAGAAGGGTGATTTCGTGCGCTTCCGTGTAGGCCAGAAGATCTACGATCCCCGTGCTGAGGATAACCACCGCTGGATCAACATCACCATCAAGAGCTTCGATCCGGCTCTCGTTGACCGCATCCGCAAAATGGGCCTGAAGGAAGGTTCCTTTATCAGCCTGAGCGGCCGGTATGACGAGGATGTCTGGGAGGACGAAGAGACCAAGGAGAAGCGCAGTATGCCCTGTGTGATTCTGGATAATCTGGAATACAGCGGCGGCGGTAAGCGCTCCGGCGACGGCCAAAAGGTAGCATCCAATACCCAAAATGACAGCACTCCCGCACCTGCCCCTGCGGCAGATCCCCATGAGGGCTTCCAGATGCCCGGCAATTTTACGGGATATGAAGGCTTCGGCGGCGGCAACAACTTCTTCAATCTGTAAGGAGTCGTATCACAATTGAACATGGCACAATAAATGCACATGAGTATCTTCCTGAGATCACCCATGTGCGTTTTTTTGTTCCCAAAAGGAGTTTATCAGCATGAATGACAAAAACCGTCAGCGACACATTGCCTACGAGGTACTGGTGATTCTGGGACAGCTTGCTTTGCTGACCTGCATTACCCGCCTGTGGCCCATTCTCCTTCTGGTCATTCTTGGGATCTTCGTCGCCGCTCTGCGACTGCTGTTTCTTTCGTCCCAGAAGGTAGAACCCGTCAGGCCGCTTCCCACGCTTTCGCCTCCCCGTCAGCCTCCAACCGAAAAGGATCTGCAATCCGCGGCATACACCATTATCCAATGCAGGGTTACGCAGATCCTCAGGGCCAAATTTCCGGAAGTCAGATGGGTCTGGGAGAATCCACGCGCCATGGAAGATATTCTGGCAGGCAATCCTACCTATGTGCTTTTGAACAGGGCAGGCGGCTATCGCCGGGGGCGTGTTGTTATACAGCAGTTTCAAGTGGTCGACATCGTATTTGACGAGAAACAGCCGACCCCTACGCCCTCCACACCGGTTCCTGCCCCTGATCCGAATCCGGCAAGAAATCCAGCACCGCCCGCACCCGTACCCGAGGATGACGAGGAGCCAATGCCTGAAAACTTTGGCCCGCTTGCGTTTAACTGGGTCGAGTCCCATGTCATTGATCTGAATGAACAGTGCAATGAAGCGGTCGCCGAGGGCCTCAGCGAGTACCTCATCCCGGCGCAGGAGCTTCCCGTAACAGAAAGCTGGGACGCAATCTGCGAAGCGTTGATCCACAGTGATTTTCGCGGCGCACATTGTTGTGACGAGGGCATCATCATCGAAATTGAGCAATAACATTGCAGAAAGGAAATCACCAAATGAGCGTTTCTATGAACAATCTCTTTAACTTCTCCAGAGCCTTACCGGAGCCTTTCGACAAGTTGGTAAGCAAAAAGGTGAAAGTCACCTCCAAGTATGGCAGTGCAACGGAAGCTACGCTTTCCTGCACCATGGTCAAGGCTGTCCACGCAGTTTGTAACTGTATGGTGGGAACCGGAGAAGGTGCTGTCGGCACTATCGACCACCGTACTGTGGCTGAGTATAAATCCTCCGCCGGTCCGGATATGTATCATCTGGTTGTGTTTGACAGCGGGTCCGGCAATATCATGGCCAGTATCTATGATAACAACACGGAGACCATCGAAAACTACAAGCTCCACCAGAGCGCACAGGACGGTGCCGCCGTCATGATGGCTATGATGCCCCTGCTTCTGAAGGACGACGAGTTCGATGAAAACTTCCAGACCTATTTCGACCAGCGCAGCGCCGGTTATCCCGATATGAAAAAGGCTACAGACGCCATGGCAATCCTGTGTGACAATGCTTACCGCCGGATCAAGGACGACACCTGTCCGGCACATATCAAGGTCACATTGGACAAATCCGGAAATGTGCTTCGCGTATCTCAGGGGCATTTACTGTCAGGTGTCTACACCCCCACTTCCGTTCTGGCAGGTGAATTTACCATCCTTGCCAAAACGGGAAAGACCACTGTTTCTGCGGCAAAGGCTGCCATCGACCACAAGGATTTTGTCGGTAAATATCAGCTGACGGGAGGCCGAAAGCTCTCCATTCTGGAGGAATCCCTTGTTCCCAAGCTGGAGGACTGGTACATCATCCCGGATCAGGTGGTCAATATCTGCAAGCACGCCCAGATTACCACCGGCAAGCCTATGCAGATGCGTAATTTTCTGCTGCGCGGCCCTGCCGGTACCGGTAAAACGCAGAGCGCTATGGCAATCGCAGCCGGACTGCATCTGCCCTACATGAAGTATACCTGCTCCGCTTCCACCGAAGTGTTCGACTTCGTCGGCATGGTGTTCCCCAATACGGACAGTATGTCTACGGGCGATGCGGAGCTGGATAAGCAGCTGGAAATGCTTCAGGCAATGGGCGGCATCAACTTCGCCAACGTAGCCAAACTTATGAATCTGCCCGATCTGGACGACATGGACTTTGACCCTGCCGGTACTTTCCAGAGCCTGACCGGCGTAAAAAACGAGGAAGCCACTTCCCGGGACTGCATGGCTGTTGTCATGGACATGGTCACAGAGAAGATCAAGGCACTGACAAAGCCTGCCGAAAAGGAGTCCACCTCCGGTCAGACCTACACCTATGTGGAAACCGACTTCATTAAGGCTCTTAAAAACGGCTACGTGGTCGAGATTCAGGAGCCTACCGTCATTACCCAGCCGGGTGTGCTGGTTGGCCTGAACTCTCTTCTGGAGCAGACCGGTTCTATCACTTTGCCCACCGGCGAAGTTATCCAGCGGCATCCCGACACGGTAGTCGTAGTCACTACGAATATCACCTACGAGGGCTGCCGCGGGCTGAACCAGTCTGTCGTCGACCGAATGAGTCTGGTGGAAGATATTGAACTGCCCGACCCTGATGTCATGGCCCAGCGTGCCATGGCAGTCACCGGCGCCACCGATGAATATCAGGTTTCCCAGATGGTTCAGGTCGTCAATGACATGTCCGAGTATATGCGTAAGAACGGCATCACCGACGGCTCCTGCGGTATGAGAAGCCTCATCGACTGGATCAACAGCACCGAGATCACCGGCGACCCATATCGCTCTGCGCTCTGTACAATTATCAGCAAGGCCACTTCTGACCCAGAGGATCGGGAAACTTTGAAAACTGCGATTCTGGAACCGATCTTTGCCCCCAAGCGTCGGAAGACCGCTTGAGGAAGGAGGCTTTCCAATGGCAAGAGTAAGTCACAAACGTGTCAAGCAGCTTCTGAACGAACATCGGAGTAAAATCACAGACAAGCAGTTCTTTACCTCCCGAATCCTTGCCGGTCACTACGAGGATGTAGCGGCAGCGCAGACACGACGGTATCGATATGACCGGCGCGTCCACGTCAATATCTACTGGAATCCCAACGACCCGAATGCTGCCTGTACCAATAACACATCTATCCTGATCAATACCGGACACCCGTGTGTCACCAAGATCAAGGGGCGAATGGATCGCTATGAGATGGTGTCGGGGCTGTTCGCGCATGAGTTAGGTCATGTGCTGTATACCGATTTTCTGGTAAAGCAAACCTACATGAATTACTTGTCTAAATTCAAGTGGTATCCGGCGCCCCCAGATTTGAAAACCTCCCGGGATGCCGCCAACGAACGTGATTTCTGGGAATATGTGAAACTGGATCCTAGGAATCTGGAGTTTGCCATGCAGATTGCGTTCTACATTGCCAACGTGTTGGAGGATGGATACATCGAAGGCCGGATTCTCGCTGATTTTCCCGGCGTACTCGGCTATAACCTGTCTGTCATGCGCGATCACCAGTATCAGGACATGCGCACTGTAACGCAGATGATGGAAATGGAAGATGCCGGCTCCGGTCACATCTTCCATACCATTCTGCAAATCATGCTCTCCTATGCCCTGTACGGCGAGTTCAAATATGGCGAGACGCCCCTGAGCGACGAGCGTATTCAAACGATCTTCCGGCTGATACCGCAGTTGGACACAGCCGTGACCACCGCTTCCGCAAAGGAGCGCTGGAAAATCGTCAGCCTTATCCTGATCCGCTGCTGGCATCACATTGAAGACTATATCGAGCTTTGCAAAAAGCACCAGGATGAAGCAGCTGCCTCCGGGACCGGAAGCTCGGCGGGCGAGGTTCTTTCCGGGCTGCTTCAGGTTATTGCCGGATCCAGTGCGGAAGGCACCGGATCTGAAAAGCCTGTTTCCGGTTCTGAGGTGAGGAAAGGCGTCGCAGCGAATGCTGCAGCCCGTACCCGCACGCAGGCTCTGGCCCGCAAAAATGGGTCTTGGGATGACGATAAAAAACCGGATGAGTCTGAGGCTCCAGGCAAAAAGGAAAATGAGTCTGGTGACGGCAGTTCGGAGGAGAATAAATCTGAAGAGAACCCGGCTTCCAATCAAACCGGTTCCGACGATTCCTCCGGATCTGACGACGTCGGCGCCCCGCTGGGCGACTCCGGCGGAGATTCCCAAAAACAGGAGACTACTGCAGAGGAAGGTGGCCGGATTCCATTCCACCAGACGGATTCTGCGTCTGCTCCTGTTGGTGGCTCCACCGAGTATGATTCCGACTACAAGCGGGAAATGAATGAGAACGCTGCCACGGACATCGAACGGATGCTGGGGCAGATGGCAGAAAAGGCAGCCTGCAAACAGCTCGAAACCGAGCGTCTGAAGGAGCTGAACGAAGCTGCCCAGAGCATTTCCTATGGCGACATCCACAGTGGTGTGAACATTCAGGTTCATCGGATCGCGCAGGTCGACGACGAACTGGAGGATCAGTTCTACCAGATTTGCGGGCCGCTGCTGGACATCTCCAAGAAACTCCAGCGCAGTCTGATTCAAAAATTAAATGACCAACAGCGCGGCGGGAAGCAAACCGGTCTGGTGATGGGGCGCCGTCTGGATGCACACGCTTTGTGCAGGAATGACGGAAAGGTTTTCTATACGAACAATCTTCCAAATGAGATTCCAAGGCTTTCCGTTGGCTTGCTGCTGGATGAATCGGGTTCCATGTCCTGCGGTGATCGCAGCACCTATGCGCGAGCGGCAGCCATTATCCTCTATGATTTCTGCCAGTCTCTGAACATCCCCATCATGATCTACGGGCATTCCACCGGTTGGGGTGCCGATGTTGATCTGTACTCCTATGCGGAGTTCGACAGCATCGACCGGGATGATAAGTTCCGGCTCATGGACATCTCTGCCAGAAACAGCAATCGAGACGGCGCCGCTCTGCGGTTTGTCGCTGAGCAGCTATCCAAGCGTCCCGAAGAAATTCGGATACTTATGCTGCTATCAGATGGACAGCCCGCAGCCAGAGGCTACAGCGGTACCGCAGCTGAGGAAGATCTGCGCGGCATCAAGCAGGAATACAAGCGCAAGGGCATTCTGTTCATTGCCGCCGCAATCGGCGAGGACAAGCCCAACATTGAGCGCATCTACGGTGATTCCTTCCTTGATATCACCGATCTGAACCAGCTTCCGGTGAAGCTGACAGCAGTCATCAAACGCTTTCTAAGGTGATTTCATGTGTTATAAGACGCAGAAATCATAGCAAACCACTCTACTCTCAGGTGGGCAGCCGGCACATGCCACGCTGTCCACCTGTCGATATGACAGGAAGGAGCTACTTTATGTTTATAAACCGAGTCGGCGCACAATTTCAGTGCGAAGGCGTAACCTACACCATTGGCGGCAAGGTCTGCGCAAACGATGCCAGCGATTATGAGGGACTGTATGGTGTCATCACGGAGATCCGGGACGGCGATGACCGCGAAACAGAAAACGACACCCCGGACATCTACTGTTCCTTTATGCCCCCTGTGCTGGCTGATAACATCAAGGCCATAGAAAGCCGATTCTCACAGCTATATCGCAGAGAGATGCACCTGGAGGATATTGGACTGGATATTGTCATCATGGCTCCCGATATGCTCAAGGTGCTGGAACCAATATCCTCATGGCAAAAACTGACAATCTATATTATCCGGGAGGATTGGGCATTCGGTGGAGACTATGGCGAGGACTTCTCTCTCACCACAACTCCCGACATGGCGAAATACATTCTTACAGAGCTGGTTACTGCACAGCTGGAAAGCGGATATGTTTCCGAATGGACCGACCTGCCCGATTGGGAAATGGAATGTACACCCCAAAGCTATGAATGCGGGCTTCACGATTCGTACTGTGAGAATCACTATAAAGTCTGCATTGAGCAGCAGGAGCTTCCCATTGGCGATGATGCAGTACGCAGTCTCCTTGATAACCAGCTCCGGAGGTATTTTGCGGAGCAGATTGAAGGCCGGGACGAACTTGAAGGTCTTACCGAGCAGCAGATCACCGAAATGGTCACTGCGCCCAATGTCCCTCAGTGCATCCGCAGGCAGTTGGAGAAAAACGGTTTTCTGATTGATTCCTTCTGGGAATCAGTAGCGAAAGCCTCGTCCGACCTCGTAAGGCAGTACAAGGAGAAACTGGTATGAGCTATCAACTATCCACTGAGAATGGAGCAGCAACTATGGACGTCACTAAATTGCAGGCAGCCATACAAAAGCAGGATGAATACCTGTCCAGCCGGGGGCATCTCAGCGATGTCCCGGCAGGAGACGAAAACTTCAATGACCTCACCCGTGAGATCATCCGTGCCTTCAAAGAATGTCATGGTTCCGCGTTCCTCGGAAAACTGGTATTCTCATGGGAAGATCAGAAAAAGCTGGAGCGCGGTGAGATCGGCATTTATACCGAGTACACGGGTCAGTCGCTTCCGGCTTATGGCTGCAATTTTGTGACCGCTCAGCCGGATGCACAGTTGGAAGCTATGGTGATTGGGTGGATCATCGATGAATGGCCGCCCAAATTCACGCTCTTTACCAAAATCCTGCAGCGCATTAAAGATCTGAACGGATACACGCTGAATTGGAGATAGCATATTTGCCCCATCTGTTACTGCCAGTAAAGTTGTAAAAGTGCCTGCAGATAACGCGAATTTACAATATTTTCACTGGACGAAAGGAACGGAATGTGGTATACTATTGTTGCCAACAAGAGGAGGAAACATCATGGAAACAGAAAAACTGGATGCATTCCCCGGTCTTCCGGAGGAGTTTGTACGGCAGAATGCCAAGTACATGCGTCTGTTGCAGGGCTTTCGCCTGTTGGACGATGACTTTATGAGCAAAGTCTTCGAGGATAAGGAATGTGCGCAGTTGCTGCTGCATATCATTCTGGAGCGCAGCGATCTCATTGTACAAGAAGTCCACGGTCAATACAGCATCAAGAATCTTCAGGGACGCTCCGTTCGTCTGGATATCTTAGCTGTCGACCATGAGGGCAAGCACTACAACATTGAGATCCAGCGTCGGGACGAGGGTGCGGACGCACGCCGTGCCAGATACAACAGCAGCCTTTTAGACGCAAATCTGACCCACGCCGGTGACCGCTACGAAGAGCTGCGGGAAACCTACGTTATTTTCATTACAGAACGGGATGTCCTGAAGGCAGGACTTCCCATCTACCACATTGACCGCATGATTCAGGAAACCGGCAAGCCTTTTGGCGACGGCTCCCACATCATATACGTCAATGCGCAGTGCAAAAACGATACGCCTCTAGGCAAGCTGATGCATGATTTCTCCTGTACACAGGCAGATGACATGCACTATCCGGTTCTTGCCGAGCGCGTAAGGTATTTCAAAGAAAATGTAAAGGGGGCAACCACCATGTGTAGAGAAGTTGAAAAAATTGCGATGGCTGAACGGAATGAAGGCCGCGCAGAAGGCCGTGCGGAAGGAAAAATCGAATCGAGCGCAAGAGCAGTTCGTAATGTTATGGCCAAGATGTCCCTCTCTGTGGAGGAGGCAATGCAGTTCTTGGAATTACCCGATTCGGAAAAAGATGCCGTCCGGAAACTTATTGAGCAGTAATTTCATTTACTGCTGGTCGTGCAGGCTCGCATTGTAGGTGCGGACTAGCCAATACCGCCCACAAGGAGTTACCACCATGTGTAGAGAAGTTGAAAAATTGGTGATGGCTGAACGGAACGAAGGTCGTTTAGAAGAAAAAATCAATTCTGTCCGTGCAATCATGGAGAGTTTGTCTATCTCTGTCGATGAAGCTATGAAGCTCCTGAAAACACCGGAATCCGGTCAGGACGTTATTCGGAAACTCATTGCGCAGTGATTCCCCGCGCAATGCTGGATGGCGTTCATCCATGCAAGCGTCGACCAAATCAATCTGATAAGTCCACTACATCTCGGGATGCTGCCTCTGGCGGCATCCCTTTTCCTTTTACACCTACTGACTAAAATAAACTGCTTTTCCTTTCGCAAAGGATATCATGACGATACAGTAGTCAGGAGAGGCCCTGCATCTGCGGCACCTCACCTCCGGAAATAAAACTTCCGGAATCCGGTAATTGACTAATGCTGGCAGCTATGATATAATGCCATCAACATAGTATCAGAGTTTTGCAGCGGCAAAACACAGTTTCCGGGTTCTCCTCAAGTGTCATTTGCATTTTCGTGCAAATGGCATTTTTTGTTTTCTGACAACTTATATCGTAAACACTTGCCAGTAGTCTCCTTTCTTCCGGGGATTACTGGCTTTTGTTATATCCGGCGGTTTCCGCCAAACAACCGAAAGGAGTAAGCAGCATGTTATCCTGTCACGACAACTTTGAAGCAAACTTTGACAACTATCCGTCCATGCTCAGTTATCACCAAGCACTGAGTATGGCATCCAGTTGGCGCCGATGTAAGGTCAAAGACCTTCACGTGGAGCCACTGGATCCGACCTCTCCCCTGTACGGTCACCCCGCAGCGTTTGCCGCAGGTACCAGTGAGGACGCAATTGAAGACACCGCCGCCAACCTCGGCCTTGCGCTGAATGTGGATGGAAGCATCTATCCCGTCCGCAGCACGGCCTACAAAACGCTGACCGAACGCGCAAAGATCAATGGCACAGCACTTCCTAAACTCAGTCGCAAAGACCTTGCCAATGTACTCAACGCCTGCCTGTCCGTACACAATTCGGATGCGCTCCTGCTGATCCGGAACGAAAAGGTTTCCGCAGTTCACTCCGGCGACGAAACGGATTATTCCGTGCTTCCCATGGACGAACTGCTGGTTACGCTGGAGAAGAAGCTGGGGGAACGGTTCCCCGGCTTCGTGTTTGAAAGCGGGTATACCGACCACGCCTATACCTGCGGCAGCTGGATCCTCCCTGATCAAAAGGAAGGGATTCTGGGTGCCTATGCCAAGGCTCTTGCCGCACACGGTCAGGCAGCGATGGCAAACAGGTTGGTTCCCGGTATCCGGTTCATGACATCCGACACCGGCGTTGCCTCCGCAAAAGTATCCGCTTTGCTGATAGGCGCACAGCAGCCGATCCACATCGGCGACTGTATTGGTGTGGATCATCGGAATCAGCGTAAGATCGCGGACTTTGATGCCGAGATGGACAAGCTGTTTGCCAAATTCTGCGATTCCGTAGCCAAGCTGCAGAGCCTGCTGGAAATTCCGCTGGAGTACCCTGTAAACGCCATGACGCGGGTCTGCAAAAAGCTCTCCCTCCCAAAGAAGGAAGCGCTGGAAGCAATCGCCATGTATGAAATGGCTTACGGTGGAGGGTCTGCAACTGCCCACGATGTTTTTATGGCCATGCAGGAAATTCCCTACATGATGAAGACATGCCACACCCCGGAAGCAAAGCTGCTCAAGGCCGAAGAAAACATGGCACGCGCTCTAAGTATCCGGTGGAGCGACTATGACATTGCAAAGGAGCTGAAGTGGTAATGGCTGCTCCGATATTACTTTGCGACACCACCGGAATGAGCAATGACCGCTGGCTGGAATGCCGTATGCACGGCCCCAAGGGCGATATTCCCTACACCATCGGCGGAAGCGATGTGGCAGCCATATTTGGCGTGTCACCGTGGACGACCCCGCTGGAGCTGTGGATGATCAAGAAAGGGCGAATGAAGCCCAAGCCAAAAGACAATGCCGACCAGCTGGAGATGGGGCATCTGCTCGAACCGATTGCCGCATACTGGTATGCGAAGAAAAGCGGCAACTATGTCTACGACGACAAGGGGCTGTATCAGCACGCAGACCACCCCTACGCTCTGGCCAATTTTGACCGGCGGTATAGGCGGGCCAGCGATGGTCAGTCCGGCATTCTGGAATGCAAAAGCTGCACCTATCACAAAGCGGAAGACTGGGCAGACAACGCGATCCCCCTGTACTATGAATTCCAGCTCCGCTTCTACCTCGCTGTAGCAGACGTCCAGCACGGGGCGTTCTCGTGCTTCTGGGGGAATAATCCTGCCAACGATCTGGCAATGCCGGAAATCAAGCGTGATCTTGTCAAAGAGGACATGATTTTCGAGCGGCTGGATGAATGGATCTGGAGCCTTGAACACGATGTCCCGCCTACCATGAGCGGCGTCAAACCCACACTGGCAATGGAATCCCTCGCAAGGATCTATGGCGCCAGCAAACCCGGGCTTCCTACCATTGAATTGCCATACAAGTTTGAGCGGCAGCTTCGCCAGATCGCCAACTTGCAGGCCAAAGTCAGGGAATGCGAAGACGAAAAGAAACGCTACGAAAAGGAGATCGAAGCACACTCCGTGCGAATTGCCGAAGTCATGAAGGAGCATGAGCATGGTATTCTGACAACTACCAAAGACAAGCTCCTCATTGATTTCGTAACGAGAACCACCAAGCGGCCCAGCTCCGATGCTCTGAAAAAGAAGTATCCCGGCGTCTATGCGGATGTGTTGAACATATCCACCAGCCGTAAGGTGAAAGTTTCGGTACAGCCGATTTGATCAGGGATGAGCAATATGCGAAAAATCTCTCAACCGATCGACCTTCGATCCCGCCGCGAAATGACGGATTACCTGCGTAACCATTTCCGATATTCCACGATGAACTCCTGGAATCATGCAACATCGTATGCCTGTGACCTCAAGATTTACGGACTTGGTCTGGATCCTGAGATTGAATCCAAGCTTTACGATATGCTCGATACCCGGGAGTTTTTGCTTATGCGGCAGGAAGCGCTGTATCTGTTTAATGCAGCCCACAACTTCCGCTGGCAGGCAGGGTTCAACGGCAGAAGCGGCGGCTATCTGGTTCTCTACCAAGGGGATCTGAAGCCCTCCGGATATCTGTCTTACTGCACCTGCTGCGGCCAGCGGAACTGCCGCAGTGTCGCCGACACAGGCAATGTTTGTGGTGTCTGTGGGAAGGCAGCCCGTGTAGATTTCCGTGTTCCACCGAAACAGCCCGTCACATTCCCCGGTCGGGGTACGGACATGGATGACGACTACGAAGAATGGTCGCTGTCTGAACTCCGGGACCGTGTAAAACTTGTACAGGAGCTGGACAGTCTGGCTGACGATCTTGTCAGTCAGGCCGTTCATATGGCAAAGGCGTTTGATGTTGTGGAGGAGGCGTACTATGTACCCCAGACCCGGCATGTGCTTTTCGCCAAGTGAGAACGCTCTTGAGAAAGGAGAAAACAAGTGTTATGTCAATTTGATAAGCTCCTCTACCCCCGGATGGCCGATGCTTCCACCGTTGACTATATGATCGCCGTTTACCGTCCGCTGGAAATCCTGCACGATGGCAGCGGCAATGCCATGAGCCAGTTCAAGGCTGTCGGCTATTGCCTCCCCATCACGGAAAAAGTTCGATTCCGTCTGAATGGCCACTGGACCAGACATCCGAAGCACGGACTCCAGTTCGAGGTAGAGAGCTACGAGGAGGTAATTTCCCATACCAGAGAAGGCATCATCGGCTATCTGGCCTCCGGTCAGATCAAAGGCGTTGGCCGAAAAATCGCAGAGAAAATCTACGATTCCTTCGGCCAAGACACGCTGGAGATTCTGGATCAGGAGCCGGAGAAGCTCATAACCATTCGGGGCATCAGCGAAAGGCGTCTCAGGATGATCTCTGATTCCTATCTGGCCGCCCGCGGCGCCCGGGACGTGATTGCCTTTCTGACTCCCCACGGTGTTACCGCCAACCGAGCCATTAAGATCTACCGTGAGTATGGAAAGGATACTCTGGATATCATCCGGAAGCATCCGTACCAACTGGTGGAAATGGCAGGTATCGCATTCAAGACAGCTGACAAGCTGGCAATGAGTCTGGGGCTTCCCGCCGTTTCCCCGGAGCGTGTCGACGAAGCGCTGATGTACGCAATCGCCGAAGGCGAGGCGGAGGGACATATGTGTCTGGAAAAGCACGATTTCCTCCGCAGGGCGCTGCGCCTTCTGGAAACACCGGAGATCACTGAGGAGATGGCGGCCGCAAGAGCCTTCCAACTGGTACAGGCGAACCGGCTTGTCTGCTATGACCACTACATCTACCGCACTGCGACTGCCACTGTGGAAAACAATATTGCCTTTCATATCGCACAGCAGATGAAAACGACCGTAGAGCCTTACGAGAATCTGGATCACGCCATTCTGGGCGAGGAACGGAAGCTCAGGATCACACTGGCGCCGGAGCAGCGGGAGGCGGTAAAAATGGCGCTTTCCACAAAGTTCTGCGTCATAACGGGCGGCCCGGGGACAGGCAAAACCGCAGTTCAGCGGGCAATCCTTGATCTGTATCAGGAAAAGTATCCGGAAGCGCAGATCATATGCTGCGCCCCCACCGGACAGGCAGCGCAAAGGATGAAGGAATCCTCCGGGCTGCCGGCATCGACGATCCACAAGGCCCTGTGCATCAAGGCGAACCCTGACGGCACCCTGACTGAAGGCATCATGCTGAATGCGGATCTGATTCTTGTAGATGAGGTCTCCATGATGGACGCCTTTCTCGCAGAGCGGCTGTTTGCTGCCATCCCGCCTCATGCCAGACTGATTCTGGTAGGTGACGCGGACCAGCTTCCCTCTGTAGGCCCCGGCGCTGTCTTAAAGGACATCATCAACAGCGGCGCTGTACCCGTGGTTCGTTTGGATCATGTATTCCGCCAGAGCGCCGGAAGCCGGATCGCTACCAATGCCCGGCTGATCAAGCATGGTAATCTGAGTATGGAGTACGGCCCGGATTTCATGTTCTTTGATTCCAAGGACTTAGCCATATCCGCCGATATCATTGAAACCCTGTATATGCAGGAAGTTCAAAAATTCGGTGTGGATGGCGTTGCATTCCTGACCCCCTTCCGGCGTAGGACCGAAACATCCGTGGATGCCATGAACGCACGGCTGCAGGCACTGGTGAATCCACCGGCTCCGGGAAAGGCAGAAGCCGTTTCCGGGCAGCTGCGTTTCCGGCTTGGCGATAAGGTCATGCAGATCAAGAACTACGAGCAGGTCAACAACGGCGACGTGGGCTACATCACCAGCATCACCGGCCCCGAAAACGAGGCTACCGTGGAGATTGACTTTGGAGACGGTCGGATCATGAAGTACGAAAATGACCAGCTTAGAATGCTGGATCTCGGATACGCCTCCACCGTCCATAAGTCTCAGGGCGCCCAGTACAAGTCTGTCATTCTGAACCTGCAATGCGCCCACGCGATCATGCTGATGCGTGCCATCGTCTACACAGCGATTACCCGTGCAAGGCTTCGGATCGCCATTGTTGGTGAACGGAAAGCGTTATGCCGGGCGATCCGCAATACCAAAGCCGACCAGCGGGGTACCCGTCTGGCGCAAAGAATTCAAGACTTCATTGAGTAGAAAGGAAATGACCGTTATGGCAACTACATTGGATCTGTACCATCAGAACAAACAGCAGCTCAACGCAATAATTGCGGAGCATAAGCTGACAATGGATCAGCTTTTTGGTTATCAGGAATTGCTTTACCGGATCTCCATTCTGGAGAGCTGCATGAACTTTGTCAAGACAGCTCCTATTACCGCAGATGTGAGCGCAATGAGCTATCACTACAAGATCGTTGACGCGCTCTTTACCTGTCTGCTTCAGGAGCGGCAGTTTGGTATTCCTGCGGATGAAAAGCTGAAGAAACAGCGTGCGACTGCTCTCGGCAATCTCCAGACGGTGATCACCAGCTTCCGCAAGCAGTTCCAGAGCTTTGCACCAACCACACCGGAGGCCTACCGGGATGCCATCTGCAAGATGGTCAACACGGTATTGCCCGCATGGCTCCAGTACCGTTTCACCTATATCCCGTTCTGAGCAGGAGGTAATGACGTGAATCAGAATATCAATTCCCAGTTTTCTGTCCTGAACACCATCAATCAGGTGGATGGCTTCGATCCGTCCCATCTGACGGTAGACTATGTAGACCTCACGACGCAGGAAAAGCGAAAGCGGCTGCCCGTCATGGCGCAGCTTGCGTGGTTCCGTCTGCGGCACCCCGAAGGGAAAATCGCACTGCAGGTTGAGCCTGTGAAGGACTACTTCGTTGCGACTGCGAGAGTATATGTCAGCTACAAGGATCCGGCAAATTGCTATCTGTCTGAAGCCACTGCTTCCCGCAAATATGATTCGCTGAAGCCTACCGTTTCTCCCCGGGAATGGGCGCAGACTGCGGCAATCGGTATTGCCTTGCGTAATGCCGGTTTCGGTTTGCAGTTCAGCGCTGCCGGAGATGGCTTCGACAGTAATGCTCCTGATGAACTTGGTATAGAAAACGGCATAATGCCTCCTGCGCTGACACCCACAGACACACCGTCCGCTCCTCAGCCTGGGTCGGAGACTCCCGCTGCAACCGTCGCACCTCCTGCTCCTGAGCCAGAGCCGGTCTCTGTAGAACTGACACTGGAACAGAAGTTTGAACAGGCATGTGCCGTCGTGAGTCCCATCAAGAAACATGGCGGCAAGACACTGGGCGAAGTACTCAACACAGAGCCTCGGGCAATTAACTGGCTGGCCGCAAAATTCAGCGGCGATGAAACCATTCGTGCCGCTGCAGAGTATATCTGCAATTATGCAATGGAACAAGCACCCGCATAAACCGCTTGCGAGAAAGGGGGATGTATCATACATCCCCCTGGAAAGGAGGCTGCATGGTCGAAATCCATATTTACGATATTATCCCTCTGATCGGCATTCCGGAACCGCCGAACGGCAGACGCAGCTACAATATAAGCTGCCCTTGCTGTGACACAAATCCACGGGGAAAGCACCTGAACATCAATCTTACGAAAGATGTATTCTGCTGTCCCCGGTGTCATTTTTCGGGCGGCGTCTTTGATCTGTATAAGTTTTTTCGTGAGCTGACGGCCTGAAAGTACTTGGGAGGCATAGGCTTCCAAAGCGTGGGTGACGGCGTCGATACCGGAGGCGGCGGTGAGGCCCCGGGGGGCGTTCATCATCATGTCCGCGTCCACAATGGCCATCTTGGGCAGCAGCTCATAGTCGGCCAGAGGATATTTGACGCCTGTGGATTCGTCCGTAATGACCGCAAAGGGCGTCACTTCGGAGCCGGTGATTTTGCTTATGATTTGGGCGAACACAAGTCGGATGATGACCTGCGGGCTTCCATGGCCGATGCCCTGGACGACTTCTTTGGAAATCGCCAGGACTGCGATATTTTCTAAATTCAGCAATGCCACCGAATCCCGGTGGCATTTTTTGACGACTATTTTATGGCCGTTTGACGGTTACCCTCTAATGGTCATAAAAATTTATCTAGAGCCTATCTGAAAACATAGTATTCTTGTACTATTTCAACAAAATCCAAATGGAAGCGAGATGGACAAACGCAAGAAAGGACACGGCGAGCTTGTCATAGCGAGTAGCGACCCTGCGAAAAACCTTGAGTTTGTTGAAGAAGCACTCAATCAGGTGGCGTTCCTTATAAGTGTGGAAATCACAAAACCATGGCTCGACTACATTGCTTTTGGGTGGGATCGTATATGATGCTCCCTGCTCTGCGATATAGGCGCGAATGGACTTTGCTCCATATGCTTTATCTCCCAGAATGTTGCTTCCGGAAATTTTCACTTCCGAAAGCAGATCGACGGCGACAC
>OLOK01000596.1_pt1 | contig 34838 bp, 32 predicted proteins | sample 1672591 | NCBI WGS metagenome assembly OLOK01 (sample SAMEA3136703, study PRJEB25190) | human gut metagenome | biome: human gut; feature: human-associated habitat; material: faeces | place: Austria | collected 2013 | reverse complement strand
ATGGGGGCGTTGCCCCCTTTGGAAACCCCCACAAGAAAAGGCGGTACGCTACCCCCCTCCACGGGGCGCATACCGCCTTTTCTTGTTATCCAGCCCTCCGGCTGTATCGGTTGAGCAAAAGTCAGCGTGGGATTGATGTGGTATCTTTATCTAAGTGAACCCCCGTTTTCCCAATTTGAAACCGTTTGTCGAGTGACATGAAATAATCTGCCAAACTCCTCTTGCGTTAATTGTTTTTCTTACCGAATGTTCAATGTAAAGCAATCGTTGCCTTACATTGGATATATCGTTACGCAAAAATTCTTTGACAGGCGATTTTCTCTATAAATTTCGATTAGATGGCAGTTTTAAAAAAAGGCATGTGAAAATGAGCAATCGTTTCCACATGCCTTTTATGACCTCTACCTGTTTTTCAAAACCTTGTACACTCCCAGAATCATGCGTCCTTTAAATCGCGCCGATCATGCTCAGGTAATACTGATACAGCACCAGATTGGTGTCATCCTTATAATGTACTCCGTCCGATGCATGGACGCCGACGCCCATCAGGTAATCGTGGCTGTCCAGCCAGATAATCTGCGGAATCAGCTGTCCTTTTAAGCGGTCGTTGAATAATTTTACGCGTTCTTCCGTCATCCCATAGCTGTTTGCCCAGACCGGATTGACAGACGCATAATAAATCTGCGCGCCCCTTGCACTCCAGACTGCCGCCCAGTAATTGACATCCTTTGCATATTTATCCGCATCGGAAAGATCGTTGACGCCCATGTTGATGACAACCCTGCTGCCTTTGCCGATGATCTTGTCCGCCTGCGGGATCCCAGTGTCGTGCAGCCATTCGTGCCGGCTTCCGTTTTTGGCAACGACTGCTGCCGCGCAGCTGCCCAAGTTGCGCTCTACCGCATCCTTGAGCGTCACCATCCGGGAATCCCCAATGAAGACAATTCCTGCCGCCACTGCCGGCTGATTTGCAGCTACTGCCGCGATCTGCGCCTGCTGGGCCGCCTGAGCCTGCGCTGCTGCGGCTTGTTGCGCTGCTGTGGCTGCCTGAGCCTGTATCGCAGCGATCTGATCCTGCGTCGCATACGCTGCCTCTTCATAGCGGACGTAGCCAATCTGGCTGCCAACCTGTACAAAATACCAACCGGTGTTGGTCTGGCCCCAGCCCCAAACGGTATTTCCTGCCGTCACGGACGTAAGCTTTGCCGCGTTATTGTCCGGCAGCGTCCGGACAACAGCATTTTTTGTCACATTCATCAATCTCGGCGCGCTGAACTGCTCCACCACAAAGCCCGGCATCTGAATCTGTACGGATGTCAGTGTCTCTGCCGCCTGCAGCGTCGTCTCCGGCACGCATACCCCAAGCGCTGCCGCCAGAACTGCAGCCAAAATTTTTGCCGTTTTTTTGTTTCTTTTTTTCATGCTCCCTCTCATTTCCGCCCCGAGTGCAGGACTGGTGGTTTTTATGTCTTCTGCATTGTATATCCATCATACCAAATATCGACGAAAATCAAAAGCTCTTTTATTCATGACAATAGAATGCTCGCAGAGCGTGCATTCTATTGTTGTCATACCATAAATCTGACAACTCATTTATTTTCCTGCACCATATGATAAAATACACCTTCTCCGGCTGACGTCGTCTGACGGATCGGCTCACCTTTGATTACAAAGCCCGCCTTTTGATAGCAGCTGACCGCTCTTTTATTCCATGTCCGGACCTCCAGATACAGTGGCTTTTTCCCAAACAGTTCTTTCGATATTTCACAGGCGGTTTTCGTCATCTGCTGCCCATAGCCTTCGCCGCAGCAGTCAGGATTTACGCCGATTCCGAAAAAGATTTCTGTTTCCTCTTCGTATAAATTGATAAAACCGACCAGCGCCGTTTCGTCATAAAAAGAGTAAAAATGGTTCGCAGGATTGGCAAACCCAAAGCCTCTTTTTTTCTGTTCCTCATACGGTGTAGAATCATACACTGCATATTCTCCAGGATATTTCCACTCCGTAATCACATATTTTTCTTCTTCTGTTGTTTTATGATAAGTAAGCATAATTCCTTCCACACTCATCTCCCACTCAGCGCGGCCGCTGCTTTCCATAACAGATCAAACAGCATATGGATTACCCAGGCAAGCGCAACTGCAATTGTGGCGGCAGCCACGATCTGCACAACATTTTCCTGCTGCGGCAGCCAGTCATTGACAACGCGGTAAAACACAAACATATGGCACAGATACAGCTCCAGCGAAAAGCTGCCCACTGCTTCCAACCACCGGATTTTCTCATGCAAAAATGCGCAGCCCTGCACCATCAGATACGTCCAGATCAGCCCCGCAAGCAGACCGCTGCGGATTTTTTCTTCCAGCGGAGGGATCACGGTATAGCCTGCCAGCCCCGTTTTGATGACAAAATACATTCCGACCGCCAGTGCCAGAAGCTGTAACGGATACAAAAACCCCGCCGCCTTTAACAGCTGCCTTTCATACTGCGCAAGCAGCATTCCCAACAAAAATGTAACATTGGAAATGTACCAGAACAGCGCGCGTCCCTGCCAGATCAGCAGTCCGGAATACGCCGTCAGGCAGAGTGCCATCAAAAGCATCCGCACCCACGATCTGTCAGAAAGCCGGTAAACAACGTAAAACGCCAGATAAAAGACCAGAATATTTCGGATATACCAATACTCTGCCCCGGTTAGGAACGAAACCCATCCTGTCATTCCCAAAATTCCACCGTCATAGACCGTAATCAGTCCCACAATCAGAAGATACGGTAAATAGACAGTTTTAAAACGTTTCCACAAAAATGTTCCGTTGATTCTCTTTTTCCCAACACTTTTGACCAGCCCGTAGCCGGACACTACAAAAAATAAATCCACACCGTAAACACCGAACCTGCCCAGCCCATATTCCAACAGATCGCTGTGAAATATCTCCCCAATCCACACTGCATAATGGCTAATCAGAACCAGGAAAATGGCAATTCCGCGCAGCATCAGGCTCTGTTCCTTCGTAAGAAAAGCTTTTCTCTGAGTCATTGTTTTCTTCTTTCATTTATTCCTTTCAAATGCAAAAAAATTCAGGTTTTAAAATCGCAATGCTGCCCGGATCGTTTCATATAACGCCAGGTTTCCGGTCTGCAGGTTGATGCTGCCGTCCTTATTGACCAAAATCAGAAACAGCACCGCTGCCTGAAAGAAAATCGCTGCCTTCAGCCAGGCAACATACAGTCCATAGACCTTTTTCTGCCGCGCCGCTTTCGCTGCCCCAAGCACTGCCACAACCGCCGCCAAAAAGATGCCAAAGGACACGTCGCAGCCATAGCGAATCAAAATTCCCGCGCCGTTTGCATCCACACAGCCAATCACAAGCGCTGCTGCAAGGGAAACGCAGCAAAACCACGTCAGTTCTTTGGAAAGTACACCGTTTTTTTTGAGTCTGCCGAGCAAAAAAATCCCCCAGGTCAGCATACTGCAGGCGAAAATCCCGCCAAACCAGCTTTCCGTTACCAGTTTTCCGAGATAATCCGTCGCAATCGACGCGCTCTGCAAATACGGAAACTTTCCTTCCAGCTGCATCGGCTCGAACAGGAAATACCAGATTCCATACAAAATCCGCTCCAAATTCGTGCCGCGGTGTGTCATATCGTTGCTCGTCATGCTATAGGACGCACCAAAATCAAAGGGGGAGCCAAACCGCAGCGCATTATACGCCATCAGTCCGGCCGCAATCAGTACATAGGGCACAACAAGCGCAGCTGTCTGTCTCCAGCCCTTCTTTGAAAACAGCTCTCTTTTTACAAAGACCCTCTCCCAGAACAAAACAACCGCCAGTGCTGCAAACAGGATAAACTGGGGCCGGCATCCTGCCGTGAGAGCCATACAGAAAGAGCCAAACGCATACAGCCCCACCGCTTTTTTCGGACGGTTCAGCCCTGCCAGATACAGCCAGAGTCCCCCCGTTGCAAACATCGCGGACGCAACAATCGGCACATGGTAAAGATCCGGTCGAATTAACAGATAAAACATCGAATAGCTTCCGACGAGCATCCCGGTTCCTACCGCCCACAGATAAAAAGGCTGCTCCTTAAAATACCGTTTCATCAGTTCATAGACAAACCCAGCCGCCGCAATGATAAATCCTGCAAAAAAGACAAATACCGCCACATAGTTTTGCAGCGCGCCCCCCGTCAGCAGATAATAGGGCAAATACAATAGCAGCACTGGGACAATACCGAAATACACATAATATTTCCCATTGTGATAGGCATAATCCGCCCGATAGCCGATTCCCGCCGCCTGCAGTGCGATGGTATCATAGGGATTTTTCATTGCTAAAAGCGCTTCTTCTGCATCCCCGACACTGACCTTCCCCTCTGAAAGTGCTTCCGCCAGCTCCTGGTACTGTGCGTGATGCACTGCCAAGTTCTGTCGACATGCCGGATTGATGCGGACGAAGAAAAATGCCCCTGCCAGCAATATTGCAGTAAACCCCAATACGACTGCAAACCGCTTTTGACGACCGCGCGCATCCTGCGCGTCAAAGCTGATCTGATGCAGCCTGCTGTCTTTTTTCAGCAAAAGCATTCCAAACACAGCCGCCCACAAAACCACAAAGCGTCCCGCCTGAAAGTGGAATGGAATCGTTCCATTTGCAGACAAACCATGATATTTTACAACCAGCTCGCCATAGCTTCCTGCGGCAGCATTTCCAGAGGCGTCCGCCGTCTGGATGCGGATATAGAAATCCGACACCTTTCCATACGGATACACCTTTAAATACCGATTTTCCGGAACCGACTGCAGCAAAATTCGCCCGTCGCCCAGGCTATAAGGATAGCTGTTTCCCTCGTCCCGTGCAAATACCTCTGCCAGAACAGGCTGATTATACAAAAAATCCAGATTCAAAAAAATCCGTTGCAGCGAGCCTTTATAATTTTTTACCCGCAGCGTCAGGCTGCCGTCCGGAACGTGCAGATAGCCCGCGTCATCCAGGTAGCTGCCGTCAAGCAGGTACAGTGCGCTGCCGCCTTCCGTTGTCTGATCGCCTGGCGTTGCCGCAGCGCCGCTCGCCACGTCCTGATCCAGCTCCTCGATCGCCGTATAACCCGCGAGAATTTCCGCCCGCGCAGTCAGATCCTCTGTTTTTTTTGTCACCGTCGTCCAGAACGAGAACTGACACGGTATCAATTCCAATAAAAGGGCTGCCAGCAATGCTGCAGCCGCCTTTTTTATCCATTCAGAGCGCATCTTGCATCTCCCTGCTTTCTGATTTTTCTCCTGCCTGCCATCCAAATATCCCATATGTCATAAAAATCTCCATTCCACAGGCGCTTTGCGCCGAAGGAATCGCGAGCAGAACTTCCAGTTCTGTTCTGCGATAATAGCTACTTTGTGACGCCTGCGGCACAAATAGCTGTGTGAAAAATAAGCGATCACGCTTATTTTTCACACTAGGCTCTTGTTTCAGTGTAGCATAAAAAAAAGAAAGTGAAAAGCTCTGCATTTTTCATGCAGAGCTTTCACTTTCTTATGAGGGGGGAGATAGTGAGTTGTTCTACTATCTGAAATCTATGATACCCGAAAATTGTGAGCATTTTGTGTACAGTTTCTAAAAAGCTTCTTAAAAGTTATAAACTGCGTCTAAAATCCATTTCGCGTTGTCAAAAAATATCAGCTTTTCGCCACCATCGCGCGGCTCTGTTACCGGTACTGCTGCATCACAAGCTGCAGCTTCGTATTTCCCTGCCAGGTATTGACGCCCGGATAATACACGACGTCAAAATACAGAGGACTGCCTTTTCCGCTGTACAGTCCGTCCAGCGCAGTCTGTCCGTATTTTTCCGCCGCATAGGCTTCGAAATTGTCCTTTCCGCCAAAATACATCATCTCCCAGCGTTTTTGCTCGCTGTCCTCCACCGTAAAACGAAGCACATTTCCTGCTTTGCCGAGTGCACGAGCCGAAACAAACTTCAGATCTTTTTGTGCAAATACCGGCTTCGGATTGCCTGTTCCAAAGGGCTCCAGCAATTCTAGCTCCTCTACCAGCCTAAACGATACATAGGATACCGGCATTGGAACATCGATATGGATTTTTTCCTGCAGATCGTCCTCCGTCAGCGTACATATTTCATTGATCTTCTGACGGAACGGCTCCACATCCTCTTCCCGCATGGAAAGTCCCGCCGCCATCTTATGCCCGCCATATTTGGTGAAAAAGCTGCTGCATTTCGTCATTTCTTCATAAATATGATACCCTTCGATGGAACGCGCGCTGCCTTTTACGCCCTCTTCGCCTCGAGTCAGCACAAAGGTCGGGCGATAATAGCGTTCCCGGATTCTTCCGGCGATGATACCGGCGATGCTCTCATGGCAGTCCGGCAGGAAAACAACCAGAACACGGTCGTCCTTTAAGGGACCGGATTCGATCATCTCTACCGCTATTTTGACATATTCCTCCGTCATTTCTTTCCGGCTGTCGTTTAACTGCTTCAAAAATGCTGCCTGCGCTACCGCAGCTTCTCTTGTTTTACTGTCCAAAAGCTCCATCGCGCGCTGCGCACTGTCCAGACGCCCGGAGGCGTTCAGGCACGGACCAAGTACAAAGCCGATATGAAATGCCCCCAGCTTTCCATCCTGCCAGGGTAAAATCTGGTTGACCTCCATCAGCGCATGCAATCCGACATTCTGTGTCTGTTTCATCAGCTCCAGCCCGTGCCGCACCAAAATCCGGTTTTCTTCCCGCAGCGGCATAACGTCGCAAATCGTTGCAAACGCCGCAAATTCCAGCAGTTCATCCAACAGGCTTCTTTTTCCGGATGTCAAATCTGTTGAAATCCCGTCAAAACCGAACTCTGCAAATAAAAGCTGCATCAGCTTAAATGCAACGACCGCACCACAGATCTCCTGGAACGGATAAGTGTCTCCCGGCTGCTTCGGGTCGATGACCACATCCGCAGGCGGAATTTTATACCGCCGTCTGGATGTCTCTCCTGTTTCCGGATCCGGCTCTGCAAGGGGTTCTTCCTCATATGGAATTTCATGGTGATCCGTAATAATCACAGTCATTCCGTATTTTTTTGCCTGCTCGATCTGTGCATACGCTGCAATGCCGTTATCGCAGGTCAGAATCGTGTCGATCCCATCTGCGTAAGCTTCGTCTACCAGATGTTCGTTTAAACCATAACCATCCTTCATGCGGTGTGGAATCATCGTATCCACCACCGCGCCGCAGGCTTCCAGACCGCGCTTCAAGATATAAGAAGAACAGATGCCGTCCGCATCATAATCTCCGATGACACGAACCGGCATCTGTCCTTTGATTTTATCCTTCAGCAGCAGCACCGCCTCACAGCTTCCTTTTAAAAATGCCGGATCATACAGATCCCGGATCGTGCCGTGGAGATATTTTTCAATTGCTTCATCTCCTTCGATGTCCCGGTTTCGTATGACGCGGGCCAGCACCGGGCTGATGGAAAACCTCTGCCCGATGCCATTAAAATCCGCCTTTTTTGCGGCAACGTACCATTTTGCCATTATTTTGCTGCCTTTTTATCCTTCTCTGCTTTCTTTCCGCCTACTCTGGTGCGCAGCAGATACCAGAACGCGCTCGCCAGGCAGATGGAGGAATAAGTACCGCATGCAATGCCGACCATCAGGGGCAGTGCAAACTCTTTGATACTGGACACGCCCAGGATGTACAGCACTGCAACCATAATAAAGGTCGTCAGGGATGTGAAAATACTTCTGGACAGTGTCTGGGAAATACTGCGGTTTACAATCGCCGCAAGCTCTTCCTTTGTCTTATAAGAGGTCATGTTCTCACGGATACGGTCGAAGATAACGATGGTCGCATTGATCGAATAACCGACAATCGTCAACATGCATGCAATGAAAGTATTGCCGACAGAAACTCTTGCCGCCGCATAGAACGCAAGTACCACCAGTACGTCATGTACCAGTGCAGCTACACTGCTGGCACCGAATCTGACATCCTTGAAGCGGAACCATACATACAGAAGCATCAACACGGTAGATACCACAACCGCAGATACTGCGCCGGTACGCATTTCAGAGCTGATGGTGGAGCTGATGGTCTCCGCTGTGATCTTCTCCGGATCTACACCAAATTCCTCTTCCAGTCTGGAATTTAATTCTTCTCTCTGGGAAACATCCAGCGTTGCAGACTTGAAGATAACCTGATTGGAGCCCTGCACCTTCTGGGTCTGTACGTTTGCATCCTTGCTGATTTCCTCGATGATCGGAACGACCTTTTCATCCAGCTCTTCGATGCTCATATCTTCGTTAAACTCTACACTGGTAGAAGTACCGCCCTTGAACTCCAGGCTGTAGTTTAACGCATCGCCGCCATTGCCCTTATGCACGCCCATCGTCACAAAGCCCGCAATGATGACAACTGCAGACAGGATGAAGAAAATCTTCTTTTTGCCCAGGAAATCGATTACCTTTGTCTCTTTTGCACGGCCATAGAATTTCTCATTGCGGATACCCATCGCATAAAATGCGTTCAGGATCAGCTTGGTTACAACCAGCGCAGTGAACAGGGAAACGACGATACCGAGTGCCAGGGTCTGGGCAAAGCCCTTGACGGTACCGGTACCCATAAAGTACAGTACAACAGCTGCGATCAGCGTCGTTACGTTGCCGTCGATAATCGCGGACAGCGCTTTCTTAAAACCGATCTGAATCGCAGATTTTACAGTTTTGCCAGTTGCGATTTCTTCCCGAATTCTGGCGAAAATAATAACGTTTGCATCGACTGCCATACCGATCGACAGGATGATACCTGCGATACCGGACAGGGTCAGGGTAACATCAAAGCCATTCAGCAGCAGAACAACCAGCACCGTGTAAATGCACAGTGCGATGGAGCTTGCAACACCGGGAATCCAGTAAACAGCGATCATGAAAACAATAACAATCGCAAGACCAATTGCACCGGCAATCAGGCTCGTACGAACCGCTGCAGATCCGAGCTGTGCGCCTACTACGTTGGAACGCAGCTCCTCCAGCTCCAGCTTCAAACCGCCGATACGGATGGTAGAAGCGAGGTTTTCCGCCTCTTCAAAGGAACTCATGCCATTGATGACTGCCTTACCGTCTGTGATTTCTGCCTGTACAGACGGTGCGCTGATCACCTGATTGTCATAAACGATGTAAATAACATCATGGTTCGGATATGCTGCCTTTGTCGCATCAGCGAACTTTTTGGTTCCATCTGCAGTCATAGTCAGAGATACAACAGGCTCCTGATTATTCATGCTATTGGTCTGATAGGCTGCCTGTGCATCTGCTACATCCGTACCGCTTAATACTTCCTTACCGTCCTTGTCCAGGAAGGTTAAGGAACCGGGCTTACCCAGTTCTTCCAGAATCGCATTTGCGTCAGTTACTCCGGGAATTTCAATATTGATCCGGTCGGAGCCCTCCTGATATACCTGCGCCTCTGTGGAATAATTGTCTACACGCTGCTGGAGCTTATATATGGTATCTGCCATATCCTCCGAGCTGGGTGCTTCGTCTCCCACCACCTGATAGGTGATGCTTACACCGCCTGCCAGATCAAGTCCCTGCTTAATGTTTGCAGCAGAGCCTGTCTTTGCGCTATCCAGTCCGAATACCGCAGTCCAGGTACCTGCCAGCAGAAACGCGATCACACAGACAAGTGTAATGATGCCTTTCTTCTTGCTCATTTTGCGTACTCCTTATTCTTCTTCGTCGGCCAGTGCCGCTTTTATCATAATCGCGCATTCCACGCGCTTTTTCTGAAGCTCACAGCCAAGCTCGTACACATCGTCGATCTTTCCGTGACAATTATAGGAATTGGCAGCACAGCCGCCGCTGCAGTAAAATTTTGCAAAACAGCTTCTGCACTTTTCTTTGGCGTAAACATTACAGCATTTGAACTCGTCCACGATGTCAGGACGCACAATGCCTTCGTCCACGTTGCCCATCAGGAACTTCTCGTTGCCGACGAACTGATGGCAGGGATAAAAATCGCCCCATGGTGTTACCGCCAGATACTCTGTACCCGAGCCGCAGCCGGAAAGGCGCTTTGCCACACACGGGCCGCCGCTTAAATCGATCATAAAGTGGAAGAAGTTGACGCCTCTGCCCTCTTTCTGACGCTTTAACAGCTCGACTGCCAGCTTGTCATATTCCTCAAGCAGCTGCGGAACATCTTCCGGACGCAGCGCATAGGGCTCTTTGGGATCTGTCACAACCGGCTCTACCGAGATCTGCTCAAAGCCAAGGTCTGCCAGATGCTTGACATCCTCGGAAAAATCCAGATTATTATGCGTAAAGGTACCGCGTACATAATAATTGGTCTGATGACGGCTTTCTGCCAGCTTCTGGAACTTCGGTACAATCAGATCATAGCTGCCCTGCCCACCCCTAAACGGACGCATTCTGTCATGTACCTCTTTCCGACCGTCGATACTCAAAACGACATTGCTCATCTCTTTATTCAGAAATTCCATAATTTCATCATTTAAAAGCACGCCGTTGGTCGTCAGGGTAAAGCGGAATTTTTTGTTATGAGGCTCCTCCAGGCTTCTGCCATATGCAACCAGATCCTTAACAACCTGCCAGTTCATCAGCGGTTCTCCGCCGAAAAAGTCTACCTCAAGATTTACTCTGCTGCCGGAGTTGGCTACCAGGAAATCCAGCGCCTTCTTGCCGACTTCAAAGCTCATCAGCGCTCTTCTGCCATGATATTCGCCCTCTTCTGCAAAGCAGTACTGACAGGCGAGGTTACAGTCATGGGCAATGTGCAGGCACAATGCCTTGACTACAGTCTGGCGCTGTTTGAAATTGCCGATATATTTTTCATAGATGTCTTCTGTAAACAGGACATTATCCTGCGCCAGCTCCAGAATCTCCTCTACCGCCTCACGCACCTCGTCGTGGCTGTAGGTCAGCTTCTGACAGGCTTCCACTGCCGCTGTCACGGTATCCACATCCCGAATGCCGCCGGAAACAAGCTGTTCCGCCAGAGGGATTACATCATAAACCACATCGTCTACAATATGCACACTGCCGCTGTTGACGTCCATAACGATATTGTAGCCGTTGTTCTTATACTGGTGTATCACTTTCCAAAATCCTTTCGTTTCTCGTATTCCTCTTAAACGCATAATAAGCAGCGATATGCATCGCTGCTTATATCTCGTCGCGTCGTCTGCTTATTTCATCTTCTCGCAGCTCTGATTGCCAACCGTGCAGGATGTCTTACATGCGGACTGGCAGGATGTCTGACACTCGCCGCATCCGCCCTTCTTCATGGATTCCTTCAGGTTTCTTGTTGTTAATGTCTTGATGTGCTTCATCTCACATAACCTCCTTATGTGTCACGCCGAAAAAGGCGCCGTCTTTTCGAAATTTAATTTATTATAGCATAGATTCTTCTATAGGGGAAGTGTTTTTTTTTAAATGAGCTGCAAAGCGGCAGAACTCATGTTACCGTTTACCCGCGCCATTCGCAATACAATAGAATGCACGCTCCGCGAACATTCTATTGTCATGAACCGTGTCTTCGCCCCTCTCCCGGCGTCAGCTGAGCATCCCGCCCAGCATTCCCGCGCCGCTGCAGATCATCAGTGTAGTAAAAAAGTGATTTCCGACATCCTGAAAGCCGTGATTGACTATCAAAGTCAAAGCTGTCAGCACACAAAAATACAGACTCCCGGTCAAAAGTCCCCATAAAAAGCGCCGATCCCGCATTCCTTTTCCGGCAAGCCAACCGGAAAGTCCCGCTGTCACCGCATAAATTACAAGAATTCCGATCGACACTGCCTGTGCGGAAAGCTGCATCCGATACAGCAACAGTGCCAGAAGTAATAACAGCGCCCCGGCCATAAGATACGACACCAACAGGCTTTTTAACAAAACAACCGGCATCCGCGCACCGGTTTGTGAAATTCCGGTTTTCTTTTTTTCCATGGACATGCCTCCTGCTGCATACCGCCTGCCAGACGGCAGACAGTGCTTTGCATTTCTTCATGTCCCATGTATATTCCCCGTCAGCTAAAAACTTTCCGATAAGAGAAATTTTTTATAAAAACTTCCGGCGTTTCAAGGCTTTCCCGGGCAATATCCGCACAGAAACCATCACACCTCTTCCGGGCAGCTGCAGGCGGATAAAAAATAATCCTCCAAAACCGGGTATTCACAAAACCTCGATCCCCAACCGGGCCGGTCTGCTTCCTCGACCCTGTTTTGGTTCCAGTCTACCATCAGTGCACGCAAATCTCTCGAAAGCCCGGTTCCAGTCAGCTTGACATAGCTTTCCTTGACTGTCCATTCCCGTAAAAATCGCTCCGTCTCTGCTTCTGACAAGAACACTTCTTCCTTCTTGTCAAACTGTTTCTTCCAGGCCTCCAGCTGTTCCTGTAGATAAAACTTCTGCAAAACGCTGCGCCGGATCTTTGTTCTTTGCTGAAGATCCACGCCCACCGGGCAGTCAGAAAAAGCGCACACCGCATAATCTCCCGAATGGGAAAGGCTCAAAAATGCCCGTCTTCCATCCTGTATAAAAAGATACGGCTGCCCGTTTTTGGTATAACACACCGGGCAGCCGTCAAATCCGTTTCTGCGTTTCGCCTCTTCTGCCAAAAGACCTGCCGTCAGACTTGCCGCACGCTGTTTTGTCTGTCTGCACGACAATGCTTTTTGTCTGCGAACCTCATCCAGCTGTGCGAGCGCCTTTTTCTGCATCGTCTCATCAAAGAGCGGCCGGATATCCGCCAGATAAATTTTTACTTTTCCGTTTTGAACCATCCGGTCGCTCCTTTCTGTCTACGAAAAGCATCCTGCGGCAAAGTGGAATTTTATCCCCTTCCCTGCCGCTGATAAAAAGCCTTTCGAGCTACGTTTTACAGCAGATGTGCGCGCAGGTCTTCTGCACTTCTGGAAGAAAGATAAGCCGGAGCGATATCAAATACAGTCTTGCAGCCGCTCATGCCCTCTTTGCTCATGCGATAAGCGGCTCTTGCATAAGCTACGATAACAGAACCGGTAAATTCCGGATTGGAATCCAGCTTTAAGTTGTATTCGATCACATGCTTATGCTCGTTGTCCATTCCGGTCACGCCGGTACGAATGACACAGCCGCCGTGGGGAAGTCCGCTGTGATCTCTCTTCATCTCTTCCTCAGAAATGAAATGTACGGTTGTATCATAGTCTGCAAAATAGTTCGGCATGGTCTTGATCTCTTCTTCGATCTTTGCAAGATCTGCGCCCTCTTTGGCAACAACGAAGCACTCTCTCGTATGCTTCTGTCTGGTGGTCAGTTCAGGATTTTTGCCGCTTCTGACCGCATCGAGTGCCTCCGGTACCGGAATGGTATACTGTCTGGCATCCTTTACACCCTCAATCCGGCGAACCGCATCGGAATGACCCTGACTGACGCCCTTGCCCCAGAAGGTATAATCCTGTCCTTCCGGCAGAATACAGTTTGCATATAAGCGGTTTAAGGAGAACATTCCAGGATCCCAGCCACAGGAAATAATGCCGATTTTTCCGCCTTTTTTTGCAGCAGCGTCAACGTCTGCGAAATGCTCCGGGATTCTTGCGTGGGTATCAAAGCTGTCTACAACGTTGTAATCCGCTGCATATTTGGGGGTCTGAGCCGGCAGATCCGTCGCGCTTCCGCCGCAGAGAACCAGCACGTCGATCTGATCCTGCATATGCTCCAGCTCAGAAGCTTCCAGCACCTTTACGCCTGCAGTGCGTACCTTTACGTTTTCCGGATTTCTTCTGGTAAATACTCCGACCAACTCCATATCCTCATTATGGGCGATTGCGCTCTCTACGCCTCTGCCCAGGTTTCCGTATCCTAAAATTCCGATTCTGATGCTCATTTTTTCTCCTTACCCGCTATTATGTCTGTGCGATTTTTTTGTCGCGTTTATTTTAGCACAAACCGTTTTCAGAGAAAACCTTTTTTTAGACTTTTTCCCCACTAATATAGTCGGAAAGATCCTGCTTTAACTGTTCCCAGGCATCCTCATGCTCCACATAATACAGCGGACAGAGCTTTCCGCCCGCATCATAATGGCGTTTTACATCCGAAACATCCAGATTGTATTCCTCCATCAGCCAGCCCAAAAGCTTTAGCAGGGACTGATAGGTTGCATCCGTAAATTTTCCGTCCTGGTCCAAATAGCAGCATTCAATGGAAATCGAGTGGTCGTTTTCCCCAATCACCGCATATGCCATCTCATTTAACGGAATACACTGGACAATCTCGCCCTCATATCCAATCACAAAATGTGCGGAAGCTGATGTCAGCCCGGTCTGTGCCAGTCCTTCGAAATAGTCCCGGTTCTGCCGTGCAGATGTCCCGGGATTCGCCGTATAATGCACATACAGCTGCGTAACCGTCGAAAGCGCATCCTGCGGTCTGGAGTATGGATTCGGTGTCAGGAGCGCTTCTTCCACCGGCGGTTTCTCGCACTTTTTTTGTTCCAGAATCTGGGTAATCCGGGAAATCGCCCCGGTTTCCGTACTCTGATTCTTCGAAATGCTGACGAATTTCCAAACCGCAAACGCCGCCAACACTAAAAACAGCAACGCAGCAATATAAACCGCAATGCTTTGCAATTCTTTCTGCAGGCGGGTTCGACGACGGAAGCTCCTTTTCCTGTTCGCAGCAGGCGGTACAGGGCGGCGTCTGGCAGGAGCTTCATATTGTACAGCAGCACGACGGCGGATGGACGGTTCGTACTGCGTAGCGGATGAACGGCGTACCGCCAAGTCGCTGTAGCTCTGGCAATCCCGCGCACGCGCCGTTTTTTGCTCCATACGGTTATTCCAGTCATCGAACAGCGGCCGTTCTTCGCCCCATAAAAGATCCAGTTGTCCTGTTTTTCTGTTCTTCGTATATTTTTTCGTCGTCCCCGGGCTATCCCACAATTTCAGCTCCGGTTCCGAATTTCTTTTTTCTTTTGTCATATAAAAAACCGCTCCCTTATATCCTGTCCGGCAGTTTGCCATACTCGTCAGGATATCACAGGGAACGGTTTCTTTTCAGAAAAATTTCCTAAGATTTTCTTAAATCATCCAATGCTGTCTCAAACAGGCACGCAGCGCTTTGACGCAATGATTCATGACAACAGAATGCTCGCAGAGCCTGCATTCTATTGTTTCTCGATCGGATTTTTATAAAACTCTACGAAATCCGTGTACCCTTCTTTGGTCAGCTGTTCCTTCTGGAACTTCTTGTTTTTGTTCATGCGCGCAACCAGAATCTGATCGCCGTTCTTTCTCGCTTCCTGCGCCTGTGCGATCACTTCGCAAAGGCGGTCGCCGGATACACCTTTTTCGATCAGGTATGCGATCTTTTTCGGCTGTCCGGGAATCTGGAATCCGTTTTCCATCATCAGCAGGATGATGCGCTCAAAGCCGATGGAAAATCCGCACGCCGGAACGTCTTTTCCGGTAAATTTGCCTACCATCTTGTCGTAACGACCGCCGCCTCCGCAGCTTCCTCCAAACTGAGGGATGGCAATTTCGAAAATGGTTCCGGTATAGTAGGACATACCGCGCACCAGAGTCGGATCAAAGGTGATCTCAAATTCAGACGCTTTTGTGGCGCGGACGCTGTCAATGATCTCGGAAAGGTTCTGGGAAACCTCAGGCTCGAGGAAATCCCCCAGCTTTTCTGCCAGCCATGCTACGCTGTTTCCGTTTGCGGTCAGCTCATCAAACAGAGACATATATTTGTCAGCCGCTTCTGCTGCGAAACCGCTCTCTACCAGCTCAGCCTTTACACCATCTGCGCCGATCTTATCCATCTTGTCCAGAATGATAAATACGGTATCATAATCTTCTTCTGCAAAGCCGCTGTAGGCTGCCATCGCTTTTAGGATTCTTCTTTCATTGATGCGGATGACGAAATCCTGAAAGCCGAGCTTGCCAAGGGTCGTAGTCGTTGCCAGAATCAGCTCGATCTCCGCCAGATTGGAAGGCTCGCCCAGAATATCAATATCACACTGCATAAACTGACGGTACCGACCTCTCTGCGGACGGTCAGCTCTCCATACATTGCCGATCTGAAGCGCCTTAAACGGGGACGGAAGCTCGTTTGCATGATTTGCATAAAAACGAACCAGCGGAACCGTCAGGTCATAACGCAGACCGCCGTCTACCAGATCCATCTCCTCTTTTGCTTCCGCAAGATTTAATTTCTCGCCGCGTTTTAAAATTTTAAAAATCAGTTTTTCATTTTCGCCACCCTGCTTGCTGTTTAAGTTGCCAATGGATTCCACACAGGGTGTTTCAATAGAAGTAAATCCAAATTTTCCGTAAGTTTCCTTAATCACGTTGATGCAGTAATCCCGCAGCTGCATTTCTGCAGGCAGAATATCTTTCATACCGGTGACAGGCTTTTTATTCAGTGCCATTTTACCGTTCTCCTTTGTTCGCAGTCCTATCGTTTCCGATTTTATACTATTTGAACGTTTTTTACAAGTAATAAATCGCTCCTGTTTCCGCACACAGGCACGCCAGCCGCGCGTTTGCCCGAATAGTACGGTAAGAGCAGCCGCAGTCGATATCATAATACAGACAGTTCTTCTGCGGATCATAATGCTGGTAAACCAGACCGCCGTTATACATCATGTAATCCTTGGACAACGTCGGCGTATGTCCCGCAACGATCATCCCGTTTTCGATTCCCCCGGCCAGATACGCATCTTCCCGCGCCCGGAGATAAAAATCTTCGACACAGGTATATTTTCCGGTCAGACCAGCTGTCGGGAACTGCTCCAGATATCCGGCATGTACCACTACACATTCCCTCTCCGGCAGGGAAAATCTGCAAAAATAGGGCATTGCTTCCATCCTGACTGCCCACCGCCGCAGATCTGCCATGGAAATACACTGTTCTGTGATCAGCTCCTCCAGCGTCCCATAATGATCGAACACCCGGATTTGCTCTGTCTGTCGGTTATGCTGCTCTATCAGGTTCTTTGTCTCCTGATAGAGATGCTCCAGATCTTTGCTGCTGCTTTCATCGATCACAAGCTGCCGCTTCTCCTGCACTGCCAAAAGCAGCTCCAAATAACATAAAAACTCTTCCTCATGATTGCCGCGCAGCAGCAGAATATTTTGAGGAACCTGCTCCATCCAGCATAGCATTTCATAGTTTTGACTTCCACGGTCAATATAATCTCCCGCCAGGATCAGCTTATCCTGATCCGAAAAGCCGATCTTTGCAAGCATCGCATTCAGCTCGTCAAAGCAGCCGTGCAGATCGCTCATGATATAGGTATATCCAGCTTCTGTTTTGCCTGTTTTGGGGGACAGCTTTTTACCTGGTATCTTTTTTTTGAACCACCTTGTCCAGTGTTTTAAATTGGTCATATCTCTCTTTCTTGAACTACTTCTCTACGCAGATCAGATTCTTATAGAATTGCACCGCGCCGGGCAGGCAGTTATATTCTATGCACTCGTTCAGACCATGCATGCCCTTCATCTGCTCCGGTCCGAAGACCACAGGTGCAAAGCGGATGCAGTTGTCACATACCGGACTATAGAACTGTGCATCGGTAGCCCCGGTCATTACATAAGGGCTGGATGGCAGTCCCGGAAAGGTCTGTGCAATTACCTGTTCCATCAGACGATACCCCTCACCATGGATATCTACAGGCTTTGTATAGTCATTGGAATGGATAATTTCCGTCTCTAAACCGTATTTGGAAGCCAGATTCCTGATAATTTCAAGACTTTCCTTTTCTCCCTGATGAGGAATAAAACGCATATTGGCTCCAAGAGTTGCTTCCTGCGGAATCACATTATATGCATCGGAACCGGACTGCATGGTAAATGCAATTGTCGTCTGCAGCATAGCTCCTGCCTGTGCACTGATCTTCGGAAGTACCGCTTTTAAGAGTGGCTTAAACAGCCACATATTTCCAAGCACCAGCTTTAACCCGAAGGAGGCATATGGTGCCAGAGAAGTAAACATGGCAGAAACCTCCGGAAGCATCTTCTTTTGGAACGGTGAATGTTTCTCTACTTCGTTTACAAAAGCACAAAGGCGTGCAATCGGTGTTCCCTTAGACGGCGCGCTGGCGTGTCCTCCATTACTTTTTGCAGTAAACTTCACATCGGCTTTGCCCTTCTCAAAGACACCCACCATCGCAAAGTTTCCAGGAATTCCTCCAACGGGTTCCGTAATGATAGCTCCACCCTCGTCACACAGAAGGAACAGCCGGATTCCTCTTTTCTGCAGTTCCTTTACAAGCTTCGGTGCTCCGTCTCCTGCCCATTCTTCGGTACAGGAGGATGCCAGATACACGTCCGTCGGCGGCACAAAGCCTTCCGCAAGCAGTTCTTCCACGGCCTCCAGAAAAGCCATTACCGTACACTTCGTATCCGCCGTGCCCCGTCCCCATACCTTACCATCTGCAATATCTCCGGAAAAAGGAGCGTGAATCCACTCTCCCTCTGCCGGGACGACATCCTGATGACTCATCAGAAGGATCGGCTTTTCGGACGATTTCCCCTTCCAATAATATAACAGATTTCCGTCTATTTCGGTTTTCTGAAGCTCTTTATGTACCAACGGGAAAAGCTCCTCTAAAACCTTATGAAATCCGAGATATTTCTCTATTTCCGTCTCTCCGGCATGTGAGGTTGTGTCACACTGTACCATCTTTGAAAGCTTTTCGGCAAGCCGAAGTGCCTCTTTTTCATCTGCATCCGGCTTATAATTCGAAGTTTTCTTCGGCATCAAAAGCGTCCGGACTATTGCAATCAGCAACAATAAAATGATAATCAAAAGGATTCCCAGTAAAACCAATCCTACATATTTCATGATTTCCTCTCCTTCTTTCCCTTCTTAAAGAAAATCCACGCTACCAGAATGGCAACTGCACCAGACGGGATAATCATAAAGCTGGTTGATCCGATCAGTCCCGGCGCAAAAATAAACAGCGCACTCATCAACACAAGCGGGAATACGGCTATATGCATATTCTTACGGTAATATTTATATGCCATCGCTCCAAATAACGCCGGAACCACGTTTTCAAATGCCGGCTGCAATACTTCACTCTGTAAAACCGGCTGCAGCGGAACCATCAAAAGAACGCCGACTGCCAAAACCAGAATCGTAACAAGGGATGAGGTTGCAATGGAAATCGTAGAAATGATTTCATTTTCCGGTGTTCCGGTCTTTGCTCCAACCATATCACGCGCATTGACTGCACACGGGATCTTCATATTAATCAGATTACCGGTAATAAATGCAAGGTATCCGCCACCGGAACCCAGCATCGGTGTGTAGATCAAAAACTCTGCCACACTGCTCACCAGCCATACCAGTCCTACGGACAAAAAAGCTCTTGCCACCGCTCCAAGATCCGGATAAGCTCCTAAAATTTTCCCCATCAAAAACGGTGCCCCTACCAGCATAACCAGTGTCACGGCACTTACTACTCTTCCGATTACATGCGTGCGTTTCCGGTATTCTTCCCACGTACTTGTTTTATTTTCTTCCATAATTCTCCTGTCCCTTTCTTAAAATTGTGATCCACTTCTATGTATCTGCTTTTCTTCATCTATCTTATCAGATCAGCCCGACAATCACAGCGGCTGTCATACCGGCAATCATACTTCCCGCAATGGAAAAGCTGTCTACCCAGCCAAGCTTTTTCTTTTCAGACAGAAATACGAAGATTCCCATTACCAGTGCAGAAACCACCATAACTACAAGCGGAATGATATCACCATGAAAGGTAAACAGACCATTTTCAGAAATGAAGCCTCCGATGTAACGGCCAATGTAGGTACTTACAAGTCCAATGAACATTGCTGTCATCGCAAGATCTGCAAAACCGGCCGTTCCCGACTTGCCGGAGGAGGAATTCTTCGTGAGCTTCTGTGTATACTTCTTATTCAAGAAAATCGACAATACCATGCCCCACATAATACAGATACTCATCAACAGAGCAATCGTAGAAAATGACGTTGCTGTCATTTCAGATGCAGAAAGTGTCGTCATTCCCACCTGCTCCGCTGCTGCCTGCGCTACCTGTGTCTCATAATGAAGCGCTCCAATCACGGAAAGACGAAGCCACGGCCACGGTGTTCCCAGACTTCCGGAAAGTGCAATGACTCCCAGCAAAATTCCAATACTCGGCAGTACCGAAAAGGTTGCACTTGAAATAATGGTCCGTTTCATTTTTGTTTCATCCATTCCCAGTGCCTTGCCCGCCTGATACGCTCTGATGAGGAAAATCACACAGACAACTGCCACAAATGCAATGATGCTGCCGCAAATGAGATACATGGGCGCACTGTTCAACTGATTTAAAATCGTCATAACTCTACACTCCTCTACTTTTATGGATTTAATCTCCCTAAGATTATGCCACATCAACTCCAAAAGTTCCACCCGTTCTTTTCTAAAGAGCGGACCGGGAATTAAAATCAGATTGTCATGCCAATCGTTTCTTATCACTTTTCTCAAAAAGGCAAAAATAGAACGTATAGTTTATTTCCATACGCTCTATCTCACATTTCATATTATTTTTTTCTTTCATTACATCCAAATCAAAAGAATGCCGGATTACTATCTTCCTTATTTGCAGTTTAATACTTGCAACTATAACCAAATCCTGTCCCTACACAAACATCAATCTTTGTCTTGCATACAATACCTTCTTCATCCTGCCTTGACGTGATGCCATAAAATTTCTCCTTTCCGTAACGATTGGAGAAGTTCTCATAGATGCTACTCTTTTTCGTCTAACAATTTTGCAACACCTTCCTGCATCACTTGTGTAATGGTTTTGTTGGAGGATTCAGCATATCTCTTAACTTTCGCATAATCCTCTGGCTTCATTCTTATACTTACTACTTTTTCTTTTTTTACATCTGCCTTTGGACGTCCCGCCTTTGACATACCTATTCCTCCTTACCACCAGTATATTTTTGTATGACAAAAATATCAACAAGCAAATTAGAACAAAAAGATTATTTTAACTGTGCCTCTCATGTCTGAATGCTCTAATATAAATTGTAAATATTCTTTGCTTGAAGACATGCTTTTATCCTTTCAAATACCTACATTTTTCCACTATACTGTAATCTCAATTTGATTATCCTCAACCGCAACAATGCAGCTTTCATAATATCCATCACCCGTAGTACGTGGTCCACTAATAACCTCATAACCATCTGCTTTTAATTCTGCTGTCAATTCATCCACTTTTTCTATGCTTCCCACGCTAAAAGCTATATGTGAATATCCAGTACGAGCTGGTTTCTTCGGTAAATCAGCCATTTCCGGTATGTTCATGATTATCACCCCCGTTTCGTGGCGCGAACGCAACGTCTTCATATACAGTTGACATAAATAACTGGCTGTCTGAATCCTGAAACACATACCCCAGCTTTGCGCGAATCTGCGGCAGATACTGTTTGCTTACCGGATATTCCCCAACCAGAATCGTCCCTGAGTAATCCATATTCAGCCCTACCATGCAGACGAGCGGCAGAACAACACGCAGTCGCCGCAGGCACTTACCAAGCGATAATTCTGCCAGCAGAAATCCTGCAATCAGATAGACAGCCATCCCCAACAAACCAATCAGATCATATTTTGGAAATGACACTGCCGCCGAGCAAGCATACATCGTACCTGCCACAGCCGGAGTGACCAGCGCATCTGCCAGCATAAAAATTCCCCCTGAGACTTCGTTTTTTCTGTACCTACTTTACCATAGAACTGAAAAACCACAAGCCCCAGGGGGGTGTTTGTCAGCCAGACACCGTCATCCCATTACTGTTTAATCATGCCTCATTCCAGTAACGTATTTCCAACAGCCGTTACTTCTTCTCGTTTACGGTTACGGTCATTCTTATGACCTTTGACCGACCGTTTTGCAGTCTGACAACCGCCTTGACGACTGTCTTTCCGGGCTTCAGACCCGTGATCCTGCCATTTGAGCTAACGCGCGCCACATCCGGATTGAGTACCGAAAAAGTCACTTTATCAACATTGAACCAGTTGACCCCTTTCTCAAACCAGAAGTACGTCCCCTGCTTCTCGCGGATGGTGGCTGATTGTTTCGTGGCTTTGATCGACCGCAGTATCTGTTTCGTGAGTGCTTCTTCCTCATCGGCTGTCACTAACTCATAGATTCCGTGACCCAGCTCATTATGATCCAGTTCAACGCTTCCATCTGCCGCTACCCTGAAAGGCATTTTACTGACTACAAGCTTCTCACCTGTTTCAGGATCTATCTCAATGATCTTCATTTTTTTAGGTCTCACGGTTCTTTTCAGAAGCGTATTTACATTGACCGTCACTTTCCGGATGACCCAGTCGTTTTTCGTGAGCATCTTGATCGTGGTCTTTACATTTTTCGTACCTGCTGCCTTTACGATCTCTGAAAGTGCTTCCCCGGAGATCTTCACATTGCCAAAACCTCTATCAAGAATTTCTGCGGTAGCTGAAGTGATCTTACCTTTGGCATTCTTCGATACATTGACCACTATATTCATTCCTGTCTTTTCATTTCTGATCTCGGTCCTGATCTGTACGGAACCGTCCTCTGCCCGGATTTCAGTCGTGGTCACAACTGTACCATCTTCTCTGGTTTCGGTCTTAGTCGTAGTCTTGTCCTTGTTATCGTCCTGTGGCGGAGCAGTTTCAGATCCGCTGTCGGTGGAACCGCCTGATGAACTGCTGCCGGAGCTGCTGCCGCCGGATGATTCTTTCGTAAATGCCATTCCGACCACATCACTCATGATATGACCATCTTCTATCGCAATCGCCTGGATCGTAGTCGTCTCTGTCAGCGTAATCGGTGTATTGTACTGCTGTGATCCATTTGTTGGCACTGTACCATCCGTTGTGTAATAAATGATCGCACCGGGGGTCGCTGTGATCGTCACCTCCGTGCGGTCTGAAAACTTGTCAGTACCGGAGATCGTCGGAACGTCGCTGGCGCTCGGAGTTGTGATCTCACGATTGCCAGCTGCCAAAATCGTATCGTCTGATCCGACCGCTCTGACGTGAAGATCAACCTTCTGACTGGCGCCAAATGTCTCCTGCGTCTGAAGTTTCTGCAATGAGTAATAATCTGTGCCATTGATACTATACTGATAGCTCATCATATCAGTATCTGCCAGACTTGTCACCTGCATAACATATACGGTAGCGCTATCGTTCGGTCTTATACTCACATCAAACTGAATTGTTTCCTCCTGTGGCGCTGTGCCCTGATCTCCGGATTCTTCCGTCCCGGTGTTGTCGCTCGCGTATACCGTTTCCGGTGCGAGCAATCCACCAGGTACACTCATGGATGACACGACCGTAGCTGCGGCAATCCCCAAGGTCAGGATTTTTGCTAATGATTTGCTTTGTTTTGATTTCCGTTGTTTCATTTTTCGTTGTCTCATTCGTCGATTCCTCCTTTTACTGATGCTGTTATTAGGCGTTTGCGAAACTATTTTTATTATCTGGGCTACCTAGCTGTGGGCGCAGTGGCATTCTGATCAAGCTGCTCTGGATTTTCTCTGTTAATCCGATCTACAATATAATTGATAGAATCTTTGATGTTAGCTGCATTGATAGGATTGTTCGTCTTAGAAGTAAATACCAGATCCTCAAATCCTTCTCTCGGAGAAAACCGAGTAGCAATGTCTTTATGGTATGTTCTCTGATATATAAGCACATCATGCACTTTCTTAATCATTGGAATCTTGCGAAATCCTGCATATTTATTTTACCTATATAATTTCCTCCCAAAAAATATGGAGAAGATTATATGTCTCTCTTCTCCATAAATATATCATGTTTATCACTTAATTTCTACGGCTTTTAAGCTAGGGAAACGCTGATTAATTCATGCATCTCCTTCCCCTTTGTCTTATCTACTGCATCCCTTCCTGCAGGTGTCCCGGACACCCTTGCCTTCATTGCTGCGAGCCTTTCTTGCAATGAAGTCCGTTCTGCCGGTCGGTCTGACAGCTTACCCGGCTGGTCGGCTCTCTGTGCAATCTCTTAGTATCCCTCGTTCACAACTTCCCATGTTCCATTATTCAGTTGTAAAGTGATTGTGCGATTAGGCTCTTGAATTCCAAAGAAACAACTTCAAAGACTGTATTCTCATAATAGGCTCTGGCTGCTTCATCTGCTATTTTCAACTCATCATTGGGTGCTGCTTCTGTAATAGAAATTAAATTGCCAATCGGGGGAGTCGATTCTTGAAAAAAGTCCGAGCAGACTATTTGTACACGCGTACCAGTTTTTAATTCCCAATCTTTTTGTTCCTCTGTCAATTCAAACAGCACTTTATCATAGCTTAGTCCTGAATTTTCCTCGACATCAACAAGAATAATGGGAACTAAACTTTCAATCACATTGTCAATCATTCCGCATTTCCTCCGGCAAAGCTGCAATCGTACTGTCCTCATTGTCAGTCAGTTCCCGAATGATAGCATTAGACACCCAGCTGATCGTCAAATAATAATATTCGCTTTCGTCCTCCCCATAGGCAACGGTAAAGTTCTGGGCGTTCCCATATTCATCTCTTTTTTCTGTCCAGTCCAAAAAATTGATTTGCTGGTTTTTGCAAGAAAAACGGACTGTAGCAATATCTTTGCCAGAAAGATAGAACATCAACGGCTGTCCTTTCATCTCTCCGCTATCGCTGATTGTGCCGCTATTCATTACTGCTCCGGCTGTAGTAATTTCTTCATCTGTGCCATAAGCGTAAGCCGATACAATCATGCCGCCAGAAAAAGGAGCAAGTATGCCGTCTACGGCAATCACGATTGCGAGACAAGCCGCAACCGCGCCCAATTTAATCCAAAAGGGCTTTTTATTTTTCTGCTCCTAACGCTGTGTTGTTCATAATGGACCTCCATTTCATTATTTCATGTGTTTGTTGCACCTAAAACCATTCACAAATGCGCAAAAAGGACATTCCTAAGTAATTAGAAATGTCCTTTGGTTTCGATGTTACTGTCACGAGTAACAAACTGTTGCACCTGTACGGTTTTGTTGTACTCATTTTTCCATAACACGTTACAATATTTTATTGAAAATCCAACTATTCTTCTGAGAATAACCGCTGTTTGCGCTGTATCATCTCATCGATTCTCTCGATATACTGCCCGACATCCTTGACATTGTCACAGCGTTCGATTCTGCCATCGCCATAGACGCGTTTGGAGATGGTTCCTGCACCGAGTGCCATGATCGTCTGAACTTCCTCCATGATTAAAATATTATAAATACCCGCCTTCCCCGGTTTTGCATAGCCGACATTTTCGAAATTGCCGGACATATTTTTCTGTCGGTAGAGATAATACGGTTCCATGCCCATCTGCTTTGCCCCCTGGGCAGCGATCGCCATCGTTTTGTCCGTGTTGTGCAGCGTGCTGATGCCATGCTCCAAAATCCACTGGCTCAGCCTGGAAGCTCGCTTAATTGCAAGAGAATGTACCGTCAGACTGTCGGGTCCAAGCTCCTGCACTCGGCGGATTGTCTCTTCGACATCTTCCTTCGTTTCTCCCGGCAGCCCGAGAATCAGGTCCATATTGATATTATCAAAGCCTTCCTCCCGCGCCAGCCGAAATGCCTCAACCGTCTGCGCCACAGTATGCCGACGACCGATCAGATCAAGGGTTTCCTGCTTCATCGTCTGTGGATTGACCGAAATTCTCGTCACACCATAACGCTTCATCACACGCAGTTTCTCTGCCGTAATACTGTCCGCGCGCCCTGCTTCTACCGTAAACTCCCGCACCTGTGACCAGTCAAGCGTATTTTGAAGCTTCAAAAAAAGCCGCTCCAATTCCTCTGGTTCCAGTGTAGTCGGCGTGCCGCCGCCAATATAAACGCTGTCCAAAACGCGGTCTGCGCAGGCTTCTTTTACGAAATCGATTTCCTTTTCCACAGCGCTTAAATAGTCGCTCACGCGATTTTTCCATGCACAGATCGGAAAAGAGGTAAAGGAACAATACAGACAGGTCGTTGGGCAGAACGGAATCCCGATATAAAGGCTGTATCCTTCCTCATAATGAATTCCGGATAAAATCTGCATTTCCCGTTTGGCAATGTCAATCGACAGCTCTGTTTTTTCTTTCGATGCCAGATAGGTATGCTCCATATAGGCAGCGACTTCCTGTTCTGTTTGTCCCTGTTCCAGAAGCTGTTTCGCAATTTTCGTCGGACGAATACCTGTCAGGGTTCCCCAGGGAAGCGTCTTTCCTGTTTCTTCGGAAAGGAGCGCGTACAAAAGCTGTTTTAAATCGTTTTTAACCGTCCCCCTGTCCTCCGGCGTCTTTAGATTGACTGTTTTAGTCCCTCCATTTTCAATTCCTGCGCAGATGGACGTCTCATCAAATTCCACGAAAAACGCCGGCAGCCCGGCGTCACTTCGTTCTTCTTTGGTTCCTTTTACAAAAACTTTGATCTCCTGCTCCGGATAAAAGGCCTTTACCAGAGAATGGATATCATAGGCATATCTGTCTTCATTTAACGTTACAATAATCATCTTTTTACTGGCAGTAGGGATTGTACTGCTTCTCCCTTCCAATTGTAGTAATATCTCCGTGTCCCGGATAAACTTTTGTATCTTCCGGAAGGACAAAGAGTTTTTCTTTCACAGAGCGTACCAGACTGCTCATGCTGCCGGTCGGGAAATCTGTTCTGCCGACCGATTCCTCAAACAGCGTATCGCCGGAGAATAAGAAACCGCCCTCTTTACAGTAATAGCAGCATCCGCCTACAGTATGCCCTGGCGTTGCAATGACCTGAAATGAAATCCCTGCGGTTTCCACTGTCTGTCCGTCTGTCAGCCATTCATCCGCTTCGATCGTCACAACAGGGGGCATCTGGGCAGACAGGTTTAGCTCCGGCGTCCGGCAGACTTTCTTCTCTTCTGCCAATGCATACACCTTTGCGCCGGATGCTTTTTTTAATTCTGCTGCGCCGCCAATATGGTCAAAATGACCGTGTGTCAGAAGAATCGCTTCCACAGTAAAGTCCTTTTCGGAGAGCAATTTGAAAATCCCTGCTCCGTTTTCCGCAGGATCGACTACGACCGCCTTTGTCCCGCCTTCCCGGTATAAAAAATAACAGTTTGTTGCGCAGACACCCATCGTCTTTCGCCCAATTTTAATTTCAGACATTCGTTTTCCTTTCCCAGAAGCCAAGCGGCAAATCGCTATTTTCCGATAGCATTGCAAACGTTGAAACGCCGCCAATTCCATATCGGCTTTCCCAATACCTGCTCGTACCTGCCGCCGGCATCGCATCAGCCCGTTGTACGCTCAATATCGATGACGCTTTCGATGTTGCGCAGCTTCGCTACGATCTGATTTAACTCTTCCCTGCTGCTGATCTCAAATGAAGTAGACAATGTAGCAATTCCCTGCTTGTTCGTTCTCGTATTCATCGTCTGGATATCAATATTGCGCTCCGTCAGCGTTTTACTGATGTCTGCTAAAAGTCCGCTTCTGTTATGTGCAAAGATATTGATCTCCGCCATATATTTCTCACCATCTGCTCCAGTATCCGAGGGCTCCCACTCCGCTTCAATGAGTCTGGCACGTTCGATCTCCGGCAGGTTTAATACATTGATACAGTCCGTCCGGTGGATCGAAATCCCCCGTCCTCTTGTCACAAAGCCGACGATCTCATCCCCGGGCACAGGAGAGCAGCATTTGGAAAAACGTACTGCCACATCATGAATCCCCTTGACCACGATGCCGTTTTTACTGTGGGGGCGCATCTGCTTCGCCTGATTGGCATTATTTTCTGCAATGGAGGCAAGCACTTCTTCATTGGTCATCACCTTCGGATGGTCTTTCTCATAAAGCTCCTGCATCCGATTGGCGATCTGACCTTCCTTGAGCGCGCCGTGTCCGATCGCTGCCAGCACGCTGTCCCAGTCCATAAAGCCGTATTTCTTCATGACAGCCGCCTGATATTCCGGCTTCATAATTTCGCCCAGGTTGATCGAACGTGCCTTACAGTAGGTGTTGAACTGATCCTTGCCCTTAGTGATATTTTCTTCCTTGACTTCGTTTTTGAACCACTGGTTGATCTTGTTTTTCGCCTGCGTACTCTTGACTACCGTAAGCCAGTCACGGCTCGGTCCCTTGGAATTCTGCGAAGTCAGAATTTCCACGCGGTCACCGTTTTGGATTTCGTAATCGATCGTCACAAGCTTTCCGTTGACCCGCGCCCCGATCATCTTGTTGCCGACTGCAGTATGGACGCTGTAGGCAAAATCAATGGGTGTAGAGCCTGCAGGCAAGGTCTTGACGTCGCCGGTCGGCGTAAAACAGTATACGCTGTCGGAAAACAGATCCAGATCGCTTTTCAGCATGTTCATGAATTCTTTGTTATCCGACATCTCGCGCTGCCATTCCAGAATCTGACGCAGCCATGCCAGCTTTTCTTCTTCCTGTGCCTCAACCTTTTTGCCGTCGGAGGCTTCTTTATATTTCCAGTGGGCGGCGATACCGTATTCCGCCACACGATGCATTTCATAAGTTCTGATCTGAATCTCGAAGGGCTGTCCGGAGCTTCCAATCAACGTCGTGTGCAGAGACTGATACATGTTTGCCTTGGGCATCGCAATATAATCCTTGAAACGCCCCGGAATCGGTTTGTACATCTCGTGGATTACGCCCAGCGCCGCATAACAGTCCTTAACCGTATCTACGATAATCCGGACAGCAAACAGGTCATAAATCTGGTCGATGGTCTTATGCTGGTTCTTCATCTTTTTGTAAATGCTGAAGAAATGCTTGATACGACCGTCAATCTTAGCTTCGATTCCCGCCTTTTTGATGTGCTCGGAAACCTCGTCCACGATTCCCTGAATATACTTTTCGCGCTCGCTTTTGCGCATCGCGATCTTGTCCACCAGATCATAATAAACGTCCGGTTCGAGATATTTTAACGAAAGATCGTCCAGTTCTACCTTGATCTTGGAAATACCGAGACGCTGTGCAATGGGCGCATAGATGTCCATCGTCTCCCGCGCAATCCGGATCTGCTTTTCGTGGGGCATATGCTTGAGGGTGCGCATATTGTGGAGGCGGTCCGCCAGCTTGATCATGATTACGCGGATATCCTTCGCCATCGCCATGAACATCTTGCGCAGGTTCTCCGCCTGCATCTCCAGCTGTGCTTCTGTCTTATTGCCGGAATTGTCCGCAAGATGCAGATGCTGCAGCTTGGTCACGCCGTCCACCAAAAAGGCAACGTCCGTTCCGAACTGTTCTCCGACCTGTTCGACCGTCATCACGGTATCTTCCACCACATCGTGCAGAAGTCCCGCCACGATCGTCTCCTTATCCAGCTCCAGATCCGCCAGGATAATCGCCACGCACAGCGGATGGATGATGTAAGGCTCGCCGGATTTACGCACCTGTCCCTGATGGGCGTTATCTGCCAGCCGATACGCTTTTTCAATCATGGAAATATCATCCGAAGGATGATACTTGCGCACCCGCTCGATCAGGTCCTGATATAGTTCTTCCGGGCTTATAAATTCCTGAATGCTCTCAATTCGTCCGTCATCCAGCACCAGCTTGGTTTTCGGCTCTTTTGATCTGTCTTCCGTTCTATCCATCTTCCGCACACCTTACCATCGTCCAGTTTTATCAGTTTCTGCCAAAAAAGAGTTACGACGTAACTCTTTTTCGAAAATCAATTATTTGCCTTCATATACAATTGCGGAATCCAGACGATATCCTGCAATTGCTTCTCTTCCCTTCAGCCCTGCCAGCTCGATCAAAACCAACACGCCTGCAACCTCGCCGCCCAGTCTCTCTACCAGGGAGATCATCGCCTGAGTCGTGCCGCCGGTTGCGATCAGGTCATCTACGATCAGCACTTTCTGTCCGGGTTTAATAGAGGTCTTGTGCATTTCGATCACTGCCGTGCCGTATTCCAGAGAATATTCCTGAGACACGGTTTCACAGGGCAGCTTGCCCTTTTTGCGGATCAGTGCAAAGGGCTTATGCAGGTTATATGCGATGGGTGCACCGAAAATAAAGCCTCTGGACTCTGCGCCTACGACTACGTCAAACTCCAGATCCTTTACCAGATCCTGCATGGTATCGATTGCAAGGTGCATGCCGTCAGCATCCTCCAGCACGCTCGTAACATCTCTGAAAATAATTCCCTCCTGCGGGAAATCCGGTATACTTCTTACATATTCTTCCAGTTTTTTCATTTTCCTATGCCTCTTTTTCTTCTCTTTTCTTTAAAATGGAACCCTGTCAAACGGGACTTATCGATGTTATCATTATATTATTTTCCTTCATTAAAGTCAATACAGCCGAAAGCCCGGATTTTCCCTGCCATGACAGCATCTGAAAAATCCGGGCTTTTTTATTCCTTATTCTGATGAAAAAATGTTATTGTACCAGCCAGTGCTTTGTTTCAACCTCTGCTGCGCCTTATAAGTCATTCACCACACCCGTAAAGAGGATTTGATCGCCTGCGTCTTCGCCGTTTCCGGTTAAAACAAACGCAAACGGGCTGTCAAAGGTAAGCTCTATCGGATCGGTTTCTGGCATCAGCGCCATTTTTTCCAGTCCCATCGCGGTAACTGCAGCAGCTGTCAGTCCGTTTTCGTCCACCTCAACCATTGCACTCTGCAGTGCACTTGAAATATAGAGAGCCTCGTTATCCAGAACCTCTGTCAGCGCAGCGTCTGTTGCCTGCATCAGCGGAATCCCCATGGCTTCCAGAGTCTCTTTGATCGAGAATACATTGCTTTCCAGCTTAAACTTGGGCAAAGAAAGCTGTACGCAGCGGTAATCCGCTCCGCTGATTTTCTGCAGCTTTTCTGTCGTCAGGCTCTGCAGTACCTCTTCCGCACTATAGCCGTCTTTGGGCAGGCACAGAACCATCTGTCCTCCGCTTGTCGTCCAGAGCACGATAGCCTGCATCGTCTCGTCCTCATAATAAATGCCGTCGCTTAGCTTCTGATTCATAAACTCTGCATTCTCGTCCTGCTTTGCGCCGTGGAACGTGCCCTCCGTCGTATTTTCTTCCAAAAACGGGCTGCTCCAGCTGTCCGAAAAATACAATGCATTCGCAATCGCCGCTACCGTATCCGCATCGAAGGAGTCCACAATCTCTACAATCTTTCCATCGGTCTTCTCTGAAGCCCAGCTGTTGATGGCATTTGCTGCAGAGGAATCCGAAAAGTCAACAGAAAAGAGTTTTCCATCGTAATTGTCCGAAAACAGCTGTTCAAACGTCTGATTTACCGCTGCATCCTTTTGAACAAACAATGCATTTGCGATTTTCAGTGGGCTTTCAAACGTTTCTCCATATTCTTCGTAGCTTTTTCTGCGTTCCTCCTGGGAAAGCCCGGCATTGACCGCCTTTACCGTCTGATTTAACGTTTCAACGTCGATTCCGGCTTCGCCGATCACTTTTAACAGCTGTTCCTGTGTTGCCCCGCTGCAGCCGTTTACCAGCGCCGCCAGAGGCAGCCATGCGGAATACGGGGATGCGATCAGGTTTTCTCCCTCTTGTTTCTGCTTCAGCAAAGCCTCCGTAAAACGCAGCGCAAAGCCGTTTTCCTCATCCCGCGCAACATCCTGATCCTGTGTCTTATCTGCAGCCGTCTGATTGTTTTCATCCGTTTCAGACGTCTGATCCTGTTTTTTTGAATCGGATGTCTCCATAGACTGCGCTCCTTCCGTTTCCGTCCGGGTCTGTGCAGGCTCTTCCCCGATACTCTTTTGTCCGCAGCCGCTAAATAACATTCCCTGTGCCAGCAGGCTCAGGCTCATAAAAAGTGCAAGCATCTGTTTTTTTCTCATATCCGAAAATTCCTTCCTATATGGTGTTGTAAAATCGACAGTTTTTCAACCCTTCCGGCAGGAAATCGTCCTGCCGCAGGATTCTTTTGTGCCCTGCTATCTACATACACGCAGACAGCTGCCGTCCGGTTTCACATAGTTTGAAAATTTTTAAAAAAATTTCAGGTTGCCATATAGTCTGTCCTTCACGATACCAAAACATTCCCGCAGCACATTATTGGGCAGAAAATAAACACCGGAATCCGCAGAAATCCCGACCGGATCTAAAAAGCCCTGCTGTTTTGCCAGCTGCAGGCTTCTGTAAACATGAAAATTGCTTGTCACAATGCCGACCTTCTGAACCTCCTGCGGAATCAGCTTTCTGGAAAAGCGCAGATTTTCTACGGTGTTGGTGGACTGGTCTTCTAAAATCAGCCGTTTGGGGTCAATTCCTTTTTTTACCAGATCCTCATACATACCCTGTGCCTCGCTGACCGGCTCGTTGCTGCCCTGCCCGCCGGACAGTACGCAGAGCGTCTCCGGATTTTCCGTCAGATAGGTATATGCCCGACGCAGCCGCTTTTCCAGAACGACACTAGGCCCGTTCGGCTTCATCTGTGCACCCAACACAATAAGATAGGAAAGCTGCTGCTCCCCTTTTGCAGAAAATGTGCTGCCAATCAGGACCAACAGAGCGCACAGACAGGTAATCCCCACGCCTGCAAGCACGCCGATTCCCGCCCGCAGTCCGATTGGCAAACGCATCCAGAGCCCTTTTTGTACAAAAAAGCCGAACAGACCAAACAGTGCCGTCCCTGCCAGCCAGATCAGGTAAAATTTCGTTCCGGCAGCCTTGGTTGCAACCACACCAACACAATATACCAGACACAGTGCCGCCAGCACATAACAGAGCATCGCCATCTTCATTCTCCTCGTCCGCTTCTTCTCCATTTTAATCTCCATTCCGCATACAGTTTTATCCAAACGGTTTACTCGTTTCGAAACAGATCGTAATTGATCTTTTTGTAAAAGAGACGCTCGATTTCCTTTCGGTCTTCCATGTGCAGACCCAGAATCCACATGATCTTCGCAAGCACCGCTTCCAGCGTCATGTCGTAGGTTTCCAGAAACGGCAGCTGCTCCCGCGCTGCGCGCCCCACCACATAGGTGTCCATGCTGCTGCCCTCATACGTCACCTGCGTCGCCATGATCAGGATCTTTTCATGCGCCTTGTAATGCTGCATTTCCTCCAAAAGCGCCTGACGCAGACGATCCGGCAATCCACCGACACCGAAGCCTTCAATAATAATACAGTCATACACGCTCAAAATATGCGGAATGATCTCCGTGGACATTCCCGGTGTCAGTTTTAACAAAAACACCTTCCGATCCATCCGGTTAAAGAAACGCACCGGACCGCAGATATCCTTTTGGATATAATAGACCACCGTGTTGTCGTGAATCTGCCCAAGCACCGGAAAATTGATGCTGGAAAATGCATTATAGCTGAAGGTCGCCGTCTTTTTCGCCCGCGTTCCCGCAATAATTTTGCCGTCAAACACCAGCATAACGTCCCGGCTTCGGTCGTCAAGTGCGCACCGGATGCTGTCGTGCAGATTTTTCCGTGCGTCGGTGATTTCCTGCAGAATCGATTTCTGCGCACCGGTCAGGACAATCGGCTTGACAGAATTCTGAATCAGATAGGAAAGCGCCGCAGCCGTATACGCCATCGTATCCGTCCCGTGGCAGATCAGAAACGCGTCGTATAACGTATAGTTTTTCTGAATCAGTCCCGCCAGCTTCAACCACCACGAGGCTTCCATATTCGTCGAATCAATGCTGCAGACCTCGTATGGAACTAACTCGCAGACATCTTCAAATTCTTTCATATAATCCAAAAAATCGTCGGAGGACAGCACCGGTGCCAGACCGTTCCCGCCATCCTGTGAGGCGATCGTCCCGCCGGTTGTCAGCAATAAAATTCGCTTTTTCATACGTTCCCCGTTTCTCAGCGTCTGTCCGTGCTTCCAAATCCGCCATTGCGGACTCCGTCCGCCTCGTCATCCTCCGTGATGCCATACGGCATGAAAATCCCCTGCAAAAAGCCCTCGCCCGGATGGATTTCGAGCACCTTGCCCTCGTTGGAATCGTTCGTCAGCTTCGCCATGATATGTCCTTCATTGTCGGAATTATAGTAATCGCTGTCGATAATTCCGACGGTATTATTCAACTGCAAGCGGTACTTAAAGCCCTGTCCGCTTCTGGGAAACAGGCACAGCACCCAGTCCTCGTCCATCCGCGCACGGATTCCGGTCGGGATTTTAATCGTCTCGCCCGGCTTTAACACAAACGCCACCGGTGCAGAAAAGTCATAGCCTGCGCTTCCCGCTGTCGCCCGTTTTGGTTTTGTAATATCATCATAAATCGCACGAATTTCCGCCGTTTCATGGCCTGGGAACGCGTCCGCGAAATCCTTTTCGTACTGTGCAAAGCTCACCTTTTCAAATGCTGCAATTCTTTTCATATTCTTCTCCTGCTGTCTCGCCTGCGCACCTTTTCTGTACGCCTGCAGTCGGTTATTTTTCTATCAGAGTTCTTCATCCGTCTCATAGTCGCCGCAGTGTAAAATCACCTCTGCCTCTGCTCCCGTCCTTTTTGATAATCTTTACCGCTCTTTCCGGACGGTAAATCTTTCCATAGCAAACCTCTGTTTCCGGAACCTGCTTTTCCTGCGTCATACTGCCTCCATCTTCCTGTTCTTCCAAAACGGCTCTGTGCCACAGCTTTTGTCCTATGCGTCCATGCACTGTTTTCCCGCCGTCACAACACGAACCGGCAGCAGGCAAAGTGCCCGATGCCGGTTCGTGTTTTAACTACGCCTGATTCTACCGCAGTGTAATTCTGCGCAGAATATTTGTTACAGTTCACCCGCGCCATTCGCAAAAGCGCATCTTCGATGCTCTCCGCTGCTTCGCAGCTCTTTTTGCTCATAAAATGGCGCTCCCTTCGTACC
>OLOK01000594.1_pt1 | contig 34870 bp, 30 predicted proteins | sample 1672591 | NCBI WGS metagenome assembly OLOK01 (sample SAMEA3136703, study PRJEB25190) | human gut metagenome | biome: human gut; feature: human-associated habitat; material: faeces | place: Austria | collected 2013 | reverse complement strand
GCCCCTCCTGCCGCGCGGCCTCGCCCTTCAGGGACGGGAGGACCGCCGGAGGGGTCCAGCGCTGGCGCTGCCGCGCCTGCGGGGCCAGGTTCACCTCGCTCACCGGCACGGTGCTTGAGGGGTCCAAATCCGACATGGCGACCTGGTGCCGCTTCATCGGCCTCATGCGGTTCAACGTGCCCCTTGACGCCATGGCCGAGGAGCTGGGCATAACCCACCAGACGGCATGGGAGTGGCGCCACCGCGTGATGGCCGCCGTCGACGGCTACCAGGACCGCATCGTCCTGCGCGACCTTGTCTGGATAGACGAGACCTACGTGAACGACACCGACCTGCATCTTGGGTACGGCGTGGCGAGGAAGCGCGGGCTGTCCCGCCAGAAGGTCTGCATAGCGGTCGCCATCGACGTGCACAAGAACCCGGTCGCCGTGGTGTGCGGCCGCGGAAAGCCCAGCTCGGCGAGGGTGCTGGGGGCGCTCGGCGGGCATATCGCCGAGGGGAGCCTGGTCGTCCACGACAGGGAGAGGGCGCACGGCGCGCTGATCCGCGAGTCGGGCTGCGCCGAGGAGGCGCACAGGGCCGACGTCAACGACCCGGTCTACCTGGAGCGGATGGCCATGGTGAACAACCTCTGCTCCTGGCTCAAGCGGTACCTCTGGAGGTTCACGGGCATGTCGATGTCGAACCTCCAGTCGTACCTCAACTGGTTCGTTTACCTGTTCAGGGTCAAGCAGGACTCCGAGAGATGGCCCGAGACCGCAAGGGTGGTTCGCCATTTGCTGCTCACCGAGGCGCGTTTCCGCAGCTCGACATAGCGAATCCATCACCCGTTTCCTAGACTGTCAGATATTTATAAAAAGGTGGCCTTATGCAAGTTTTGGTCTAACAGGGCTATCTGATTTCGAAGGCGCGCCGGCTGCTCGTTTCTTATTCTCGAGAGTTTTCAGGTCTGCCTGGATTTTCGAGATCGAAGGGGTGGAATGATCAACCGAGCGTTTTCCCTCCTCGAGCGTCTCCGGGGTATATTGAATGAGGATATCGGCCCCTATCTCGTGCATCCTCGCGTCAAAGGAGGATTGGCACTTCCGCAGGACCTCATCGAAGAATCGGAAGTTGCCCTGTGTCTGTGCAATCTCCATCCAGCTCTTGTATTCGTCAGCATGGGTTTCATCAATGACGATAAGGTCCACCCCGTTCTCGATGCACTGCTTCATCATGATGAGTCGACCGATTCGCCCGTTGCCATCCTGGAACGGATGCAGATGCTCGAACCTTGCGTGAAAACGGGAAATCAACTCGAAGTCCTTTGGGCTGCTCTCCCATTCGGCGAGCAGTGCCGGTATGGCGGTCGGAATGTCGCTCGGAAGGGCGACCTGCACCGAGCTGTTCCTAATACGGTTGGGAATGTACTTGAAATGCCCGCTTTCCCCGTTGGCCGCCATGGTCGTTCCCTTGTGAAGGATCGTCTCGAATTCAATGAGGAGTTCCGGCGTCAGCTCGACTCCGAGCGTGTCGACCATTCGATCGAACATCTTGAAAGAATTCTTGGTCTCAATGATGTCGTCAAAGTCGTGGTCTCCCGTAACCTTATTCCGTGCATAGAGCGTCTCGATCTGATCGAGCGTAAAGGTGGATCCTTCGATCTTGTTAGAGTGGTAGAGGAATTCCGGAAGGATGACCTCATAGGCGGAATTCGGCGCCGCCTTCAGTGTCTGCATCTTGTTTGGGGAGATAATCATTGCGTATCCTTCGTAATCGGCGTATCAATCACTGTCGTTTTTGTATTCTAGGATAATTGAATGAGCGATAGTAGCTTTGTAATTCCCCAGCAGGACATACGACCCCAAATGCCTTACAACGGCCGTAGAAGAGACGCTTTCGGCGCAACGTCATCGAAGGCGGTTGCGACTTGGCCGCCACAGTTAAAGACGAGTTAGACGTTGGCAAGATTCTCCCACGGCCATCGCGACAAGCTGGTTCTAACGAACTTCTTCTGGTTTACAGTCGCGGCATGTTCTTGTAGACGCCCTGGCGATGACCGACCCTCACGACCTCGATGACGGCTTTCCCGTCCTCGATCCTTGCCAGGATGCGGTAGACACCGACGCGCCAGCGCCAACCGGAATCAGTACCCTGAAGCTGTTTTCCGTTCGGTGCGCGGCGCGGGTCCTCGCATCCGTCAAGGTGCTCCTGAACCCAGGACAGGATTATGAGCCGCTGCTTCTTCGGGATGTTGAGGAGTTGCTTGGTCGCCGCTTTTGACCACTCGACGCTGAAGCTCACTCGGCCCCCATTGCCATACGCACGACGTCATCCATCGAGTAGCGGGTTCCGTCGTCTTCCTTCAGCGCCTCGTTATATGCCTTGATGTCGGCAGCCTCCTCGACCTTTTCGAGGGCGGCGCTCCTCACGAATTCGGAAAAGGACATGCCCAGAACGCTCGCATAGGACTGGATCCAGTCCTTCTCACACTCGTCGAACCTGATGGCGGTTGCACCCATGGCCATAGCTACTCCAATCAACGTACTACACTGTAGCACGTTCATTATACCCATTCGGCATGGGATCGGTCTCAAAAAGGCGTTCAGAATGAGTATGCGGTTCCGCACCAGGACAAGCGCATCCAAATGCCCTACAACGGCCGTAAAAGAGATGCCCCTTACCGGAAGAAGGGCTAAGTTTCTTGTTTTTGCGCCCGTCATGGGGTATAAGTGGTTTAGGTGACCAACACCGTCAATGCGCCGCTATGAAAGGCGCCCATCAGTCCGAGATAGGGATTTAAGGAGACGGTGCCATGCCGAACGAATCATTCCGCTACACAAAGCAAATATCTGACCAGGGCCGAGAACGCTCTGTCGAAGTGCGCCGGGAGCGCGCAACCCTCAAGCGGCGCCTCAAGGCGGGGGAGATCAGTCCAGCCGATGTCCTCAACGACGAGGGCAACGTCGCCGCCAAAATCAGGCTGTTCGCGTTCCTCAAAAACTGCCCCGGCGTTGGGTCGGCCGGGAGTAGGACCCTGCTTCGTGCTCTTGGCTTATCCGAGACCAAGACGATTCGCTCCCTGGGTCCCGTGCAGAAGACCCGCATACTGACCATGCTTGAACTGATCGCCAATGGCGTTCGGGTCGACCGCGTGGCCGAGATCATTATGTCCGAACGATAGAATAGAATCCGATAGGGGATTAGAGAAAGGCAACATCATGGATGAGAACAACCTCAACGCTCAAGACGGCCAGGGCCCGAACCTCGTTCCCGATGGGGACGACGGCGCTAAGAAATCCTTGAAACGAAAGGTCGCCATCGGCGCGGCAGTCGCTCTCGTCGTCGCGGGGCTCGGGCTCGGCGGCGCATGGGCGACCGGCGCCTTCGCCCCCGAGTCCGAGGTCACCAAGATCGAGGTCGATAGCGACGGCGGCAAGAAGCAGGTCTCCGAGAAGACCGACCAAACCGTCGACTGGGCCGTTAAGATCGAGGCCGAGGGCGTGACTGCCGACTCCTCGCCCCTCATCACCCGTTACGTCTGCACCGACGGCGCCGATAAAGGCGTCGAGTTCTACCATGCCACCTCCGCTTCCGACGCCATCAAGGGCAGGGACAGCGTCCAGCTGACCGAGGGTACCTGGGAGATCACAGCGATCCCCATCATCAACCAGGACGGCTCAATCACCACGCCCGCCGGCGGTGGCGAGCAGGCCGTTTCCGGCGCCTCGAAGGACTCCGGCTCCACCGAGTTCACCGGCGAGACGAAGCCCGCCGAGAACGTGACCCAGGACGACATCGACAAGGTGCTCGACAAGGTGAACGAGGCGGTCTCCAAGGGCGACGGCACCCTCAAGGGGGATGCCGGCAAGGACGTGGTGAACAAGGTCACGGACAACGCCTCCAAGGCACCTGCCGCCGACAAGGAGAAGGTCGAGGAGAAGAAGGACTCCGCGACCGATAGCGCCGTGAAGGCCGAGGACAAGAAGACCGATACGGCAAAGCCGTCCACGGGCTCCGGCTCCGCACCATCAAAATCCGACTCCAAGCCCTCTTCCGGCTCCTCCGGCAAGCCGTCCCATGAGCATACGTGGCAGGCGCAGTACCGCAACGACCCCGTATACGAGACTCGCACTCGAACTGTTGTAGACCAAGACGCATGGGATGAGACCGTTAATGCAAACTATGATGAATTTAGATTCTCTGATGGCTATGTAACGACTTCTCTCGCAGATGCTATTAACCATCAGGATAGTACCGGGTGCTCTTACTCTATTTACACACCACAAGTAACTATTCACCATGACGCCGTTACGCATGAGGAACAATATCAGGTGCAAACTGGAACCAAACAGGTGCTTACCGGCTACCGCTGCCCCGGTTGCGGTGCAACAAAATAGGCCCGAAGCGGATAGATAGGCTGGCTTTTTGGAACCGGGTCTGAAATTGCTCCATGCGTTATCGCTCTTCGGCCGATTTTACTTCGCAGTGCTCCTGATAATCCGGCCGGGGTACCTCGGGAAGAGGACGCACCTTTATAGGGCTGCCGGGATCTTCGTACTGCTCGGTGCGTGCCTGCGTCTGGCTCGCAATATCCTGCCATATCTTATCGGCCTGACATAGGCCTTCCTCTTCCAGTTCGCCCGTTTCGCATCTGATTTAACGGGAAATGGTTCTTTGGTATCCGAAGCTCTCTAACACGAGGTGATGTATATGGCTCAGGCCTCGCCGAAAATATCGGCTGATGAATCGGCATGGGTGGACAAGGTGCCTTTCGAATGCGCTCTTTCCGTCCCGAAGGCGTTGGGCAGCGGATATTGCCAGGGTGTGGAATCGGATGAATCGCCGACCAACTCACAGTCCCTCTCTCATCGCGAACACCACTATTCTGAGAGTGTACGAATGGCTATGCGTCAGGCCGAGGCGCAGGAATACGGATTGGCCGAGGACGATTCCGGGGATGACCCCCTGAAGATCCCTGATGATATCCTTGCGGAAATGGGAATCAGCCCGGATGAGGTCGGGCAATGAGTCGATTTCGGGTGGGCTATCGCGGCTCCTCATGGGCACCTCGTTCGGTTAGGATGAAATATCCTTTTGGTTCACTGTGACTCAAGAAGATAAAAGATTCGATAATCTCTGTCATGAAAGAGGGCCCCTGCTCGGATGAGCGGGGCCCCTCTGCTTTATCGCGGATATGCGTTAGATCTTGCGCTTGCGGAAGATCAGGAAGATTCCGGCGATACAGGCCGCGATTCCGGCGGCAATTGCCGCGTAGAGGACCCAGTTGCCGGTCTGCTCGAGGGTCTTGCCCTCGGGGGTGTTCTCGATATCGATGGTCTGGTCGGTGTCCTCAAGGTCGGTTTCCTTGGAGATTTCCTTGCCGTCCGCATCGCGCTGCAGGCTTTCGAACACGACCGCCTGCTGACCCGCAGCATCCGAGGCCTTGAACACCATGGGGACGTCCACGTCAAGGTCCGAGACGGTGGGGGTGAACCGCACCTGTCCGTTGGCGATGATCTCGTAGGTGCCCAGCGTGGAGCCCTTACCGGTCGATTCGGTTTCGGTCGCGTTATTGTCGCCCTCTGCCTTGTCGTCCTTACCGGTGGTGACGAGCTTCACCTGGCCGCCGCTCAGCTTCGTCACGATGTCGGCCGCATCTTTCGTCGCTCCCGGCACGGTGAGCGTGTAGGTCCCGTCATCGTTCTTGGTGAGCTTGGCTCCCTCGGGAATGTTGACGAAGGAGCCCGTTCCAGTGACGTCGACGAGTGCCTTGGAGAGGTCCGTTCCGGAGGCGTCGGTATCGGATCCCTTCTGGATGCCGTTGCCGGCAAGGGTCGAGGCGTCCTTCACGTCCGTGAGTGTGAGCTGCGTGCCGTCGGCCTTCTTGTTGATAGAGGCCGTGAGGGTGTAGCTCTGGCCAGGACGCAGCCCCTTGAGGTGGACGGTGTCGACGATTGCGACCTCGTCCTCGGGCTTCACCACCTTGCTGCCCTGGATTGTGGCCGCAGTGGTCTTGAGACTTGGAGAAATCTCGACCGTCTGGTCCTGGTCAGTCGGGTCCTCGTGCGAGCCGATGAGGGTACCGTCGACGAACAGTTTCTCGAAAACTACGGTCTTCGCGCCGCCCAGCGCACTCGCATCGAAGGTAAAGGTCACATCCTGTGTCCCGTCCTTCGCCTGCGGTGTGAACTTGGCAGAGGCGGTGATATCCTTGCCGTCCGCGCCTTTCAGCGCCTCGCCGGTCTCGGAGTCCATGAGGGTGCCCTGGAGTTCGTATTCGGTGCCGGGAACGAGGCCGGCGTACTTAACGGTGTCGACGATGGTGGCCTTGCCGTCAGCTGTGACTTCCTTATCCCCATCGGCGCCATCTACTGCCGACGTCTTGATCTCAGGCGGGATGACCTCGACGGTCTGCCCCTCGTCGGTCAGGTCCTCGTGGCTGGCGATGACGTTGCCGTCCGCTTCGAGCCTCTCGAAAACAACGAGCTTCTTATTGGAAAGGGTCGAGGTGTCAACCGAGAACGTGACCTTAACCTTGCCCTCGTTGCCCTCGGGCTCGAAGGTCGTGGATGCCGTCACGGCGTTTCCGTCTGCGTCTTTCAGGGGTTCGCCGGTAGTCGAATCCATCAACGTGCCGGTCACGGTGTACTCGCGGCCCGTTGCGAGGTTCTTATATGAAACCTCGTCCTCGACGGTCACGGCCTTGCCGACGCCGATGGACTTGTCGCCGTCTGCAGCATCGGTCGCGGTGGTGCCGATCTCGACGGGCAGGAACTCGACCGTCTGCTCCTCGTCCTCGGGGTCCTCGTGCGAGGCCTGGATCTTGCCGTCCAGATAGAGGCGCTCGAAGACGACGGCCTTGTGGCCGCCGAGAAGCGTGGCGTCGAACTTGAACTTGACCTTCTGCTTGCCGCTGGAAGCCTTGGGGGTGAACTTGGCCGTGGCGGTGATGTCCTTGCCGTCTATACCCTTCAGGGCCTCTCCGGTCTCGGCATCCATGAGGATGCCCTGCAGCTCGTACTCGGTGCCCTTCTTGAGTCCCTTGTAGGAGACGGAATCAATGATCTCGGCCTGGTTCGAGGCCAGGAGCTTATGGTCCCCGTCGGCCCCGTCGGTGGCGGTGGTGCCGATCTCGATGGGGTTATCGTCCACCGTGCCGCGGTCGATCGTGTAGGCGTTGCGGCTCACGGTCACCTCGAACTTGACGAGGTTGAGGCTGGTATTCGTTGTGCAGCGGAGCTCCTCGAAGGTGTAGGTGTCATATGGTAGCGCGCCCTTGGAGTCGTCTGCCGCGGTCTGGACATCCTTGGAGCCGGAGAACCACAGGCCGTTGTCGATGGAGAGCTTCGACTCATCGATGCTGCCATCGGCTTTAAGGGCGGCGTCGTTGCCGTTGGTGTTCTGGGTGTGCAGGCAGGCTGAGGCCTCGGTCGTGAGGATGCCGTTCACGTCGGTGATCGCGACGTGGCTCTCGCCGGAGGTCTTGGATGTGATCTTGAACGGGACGTTCGCGAGTCCGGTCATGTCCTCACCGTGAACCTTGTTGAATGCGATGTCCCCGCGCTTCACCTGCTCGCGCACGGTGGGGGCGTCCTCGCTGGGCTCAACGAAGGTGGTTACACGCTCTGTCGTTGTATTAGATGTAATTTGCTGGATATGAACAGAATTATCCGAAAGAAGATATCCGCTGGGCGCCTTTGTCTCCTGGACAGTTACGGTGCCAATTGGGAGGGTAATGTTCCCATTTGTGCTCGTATAGAAGCTATCGCCGGAAACAAAGTATTTGTCTTTATCAAGGGTAACGCGCGCAAGAGAAGTGCGGCCATTCTCATCCGTTTTCAGAACCCAAGTCCTCGTGGCCTTCTCGGGCAGGTTCTCCTGCGTGTAGAAGCCGTCGTAGTACTTGACGGTGAACTCCGCGCCCTCGAGCGTGCCGGCGCCGAGCGGGGAGGCCTTGCCCGTCTCGGCATCGACCTTGGCCACCAGCATGTCGGCGGGGTCGTTCTGGGGAGCATCGGTGACACTCACGGTGGCAGTCTGGCCGCCCGACACGTTCACCTGGTGGATCCCCTCATCAAGTGCATAGGACTTGCCGGCCTTGGTCTCCTTGACGTAGTAGGTGCCAGGGGCGATATCGATTACGTTCGAGTCGCCGGAGGCGTTGCAGGTGAGCGTTCCCACCTGCTGGGTGCAACCGGAGTCGGAGTAGACGCCGTAGGTCGCGCCCTCGAGCGAATAGCACGGGTTGTTCTCGGAGATGCCGGGGTTGGAGCTCGCCTTCTTGAGCTTCAGCTTACCCTTGTTGTGGAAGGTGATGAGGCACTGGGTGCCGGTTCCGTAGTTGACCAGGTAGATCGTGTCCTTGAAGGACTGGGGTGCGGGTCCCGGCAAATTCTTGTCCAGATTTGCAAGGAACGTGCCCGCGTTGATATTGCCGTTGTAATAGAGAATGGTCTTATAGCACCAGTTGCGGAACGCGGCGGTCGTACCCTGCATGCCGTACTGACTGGAGCTCTTCGAGAGTGCCGAGAGGGCAATGTGCTGGATGGCAAGCATCTTGCTATAGTCCAGCGGCGTGCCGTCGTACCAGTTGAAGTTCCAAAGGCCCTTTGCCTTCGCCTCCTCGAAACCCGGGCCTGTGGGGCCGTAGTAGAGGACCCTCGCCATACCGTCGAGGCGGTCTATCTTGGTCTGCTCACCGCCCCCTCCCGTATAGCACTTTGACCAGTCGCTTTCGATCGGAAGTTGCGCCTGGGCCGTTGAGGCGTCCAGCGGATGGCGTTTGGCCGGGTCGAGGCAGATCGCCGGCGTGCCCTCCGAGGTCGTCGAGTTATACATGTAGAAGCCGCCGTAGTTCACGCGCTCGCCGCGCGTAATCGTCTCAGACGATGCGGCATAAGCGGCAGCCGGAGCCGGCACGATTGATAGCACCTGGCTCGCGATGAGCACCGCACCGGTGCCGATGGCCGCGCCTTTCTTGAGACGGGCGCCGATGCGGCGGAAGAGCCTGCCGGCGCACTCCTTCATCTTTCCTCCAGGTCGCATGACTGCTCCATTCTCTCGGTTACCGGAGAGGGGACGCGGGTTTTGGGCTGCGTTTATGGGTATGCGTCCCCATGGTCTAACGTACCGCCGGCACCGGCGCTATGCCTGCCGATTTGGTGCCACGGGGTGACAGTTCGCGCCTGCGGTGCTTATTGGACCTATCGTTTTCACGCTACCTTGAGAGGTGTCCGCGCTGCGCGCTTGGAACAAGTGTTCAGGTGAGTTCGGATCCGGTGAGGCTGCTTGTAGTAAACTGAACAGTACAGATTTCCGGTCGGCCTTTTGACGACGCGAATACAATGGCGCGCATGCGCCCTCGTCAACGAGTTACCGGAGGAAATTATATATTTGAAACCGATCCCAACATGGGCGCCGATTTAGCGCGCCGCGAGATGTCTGTCCGCGAATTCCTCGAGAGCGCCACCGCGGTGGGGGAGCTGGTTGTCGTCACATGCGGCGGGTGGCCCACCTGCACCGTGCATATCGACAGCGAGGACTATTTTCGTATGCCCGCCGATATCGCACATCGGAAGGTGCTGAATTCTAGATTCGGATCGATCAAGGTCACAACTCGTGAACCGTTGCCCATGGACGTCCCCGTCCGCTTTGTTGACTGCTAAGACGAGCGACAGGATTGAAGAATTCTTCTGGAACCAAGGCATGGGATGACAGGGTGGAGATACAGGCGTTTGTATAGCGTAAACACTGCGGCAAGCGTTCATCGACGCATAGCAAAGAGCCGCTCGATAAGAACGGCCCGACGAATGCCTGGAGCTAAATCCGACGAGTGCGGACAGTCTTACTATCAGAACTGGTTGTAGTTCTGTTCTTATTAGCGGTGGCAAGATTGGACTTCAGCGATTTCGTGGATGGGCCGACGAAGCCGGCGTCCTCATCGAAATTCGGCCTCTCTACACCAAGCTCACCAAGAAGGTTGTCCGAAAGTGACCGTTCGGTGAGGATTGGCGCTACCGTGGAAGCGAAATCTACCTGCATATCCTCGGCGTAAGTCAGAAGGGGGGCGGCCTTTCCTGCCCTGAACTCATCGAGAGCGTCGTAGTAGGTATCTTTGGAGACGTCCGTCACGATAAACGGGACGAGGCCGGCGCGTAGGCACTCTCTAAAGGCAATTGCCCTTCCGACCCTGCCGTTGCCGTCCGGGAAGGGGTGGATTGTCTCGAACCGCACGTGGAACCTAACGATATTCTCCAGGGACGGCTGATACTTGTTGTATTCGTAAACAAGGCGGTCGATCAACGCGGGAACCTCCTCCGGTCGCGCCGTGATGACGCTTCCCACTCCGTTCCCCAAGACCTTCCATTGGCCGGGTACGTCCATCACTCCGTCCATGAGTTGCAGGTGGATCTCCTTGATGAGCTCGGGGGTGAGCTCCCTGTCCAGTGAATCGAAAAGGAAATCGAACATTTTCGTATGGTTTGCGGTTTCGCGGACATTTCCCGGGGTGGTAGAGTCCGCGAGGACGGTATCTCTGGTTTCGAAAATCGTCCTTGTCTGCCATTCGGTGAGAGAGCTGCCCTCGATCCTCTCATGGTTGAACACGAAAGAGACGATGGACGTCTCATACACGCCGTTCGGGATGGAGTTCTCGCGCTCGAACCCGACCTGATCGATATAGCTTTGGACAAAATGCCGCTGCAGCTCCGGGCTCAGGGACCTATTCGCATGTGGGCTATCGGCGGGCTTCCTATCTTTATTTGCCCTAGCCAGCAAATTAAATAATTTGTTCAACATTTTTCTGCATACTCCGATAGACGCACCGATTCCTTACGACATTTTACCCCAGGATAGCAGTCGCCCACGACCGATCCTGTCACCCAATGGCACCAAACCACCCGGCACTATGCATGTTGTCGATTTACGCTTTTGATGGGGCCGAATGCCCGCAAGCAACCATGGGCTTGTGGCGGGCTGGTCGGCACAAGGCCCCGAGTAACTGATGGCAACCGTAGTTCCTTTGGAGGATATCGAGTGCTAGATAACCTTTCTCTTATGGGGCCGGATGAGGAGGAGCTCTCCCTCTCGGCGCTGGTGTCTTCAGCGACCCTTCTGCCTTCCTGCGCCTTCTCCGCTTATTCCATCATCGTCAACATAGCTCCAACGATGGGCGGGCGCGCCGCCCTTTTCTACCTGACGCGGGGCTCCATCGAGAGCATCTGGATCCCCGTGGTTATATTCATCTTCGCCCTCATAGCGCGCAAGGTCGATGACTGGCGATTCTACGCGCTCACCGCCGTGTTCGGCCTTGCGGCCTGCGCACTCGCCGTGCTGAGGCTCGATCTGTGCCATGCGGGGGTCTATTTGGCCGTTCTGGCCTGCTGCGGTCTATCCGCTGTCAAATCGAGGGAGTACTGAGATGAGTTCCTGGGGAAAGGCGACCACCGCTTCAGCCGCCAAAATTGCAACCGATAGCCGACTTGCAGTGGATAACGCACGGCACCATGGCGACGGATCCGAGGCGGGGCTGTTCACGCCGGTCTCGCGTCGCGGTTTCCTCGCGGCTCTCGCCATCGCCGCCGGCCTCGGCCTGATGGGCGCGAGCGATGCGCTCGCCTATGCGGCCGTCGACTTCGGGCCAGGAGCAGGCTATATCGGACCCAGCAAGGAGAGCGGCGACCTGACGCATCCGGATCGGACCCGCGGCGCCAACGATCGCTGGTTCGGCTATGCGAACAACTGGGATCTCTGGAATATCTACAATGACTACAGCCACCGACTTGGCTACGCCTTCGCGATGGTATTCGAGTGCGATTGGTCCGACGAGCTCTATGACCACATCGTTTTCCGTCCGTTCTACTACTGCACCTCCTACTGCGCGACCAATCCCTGGAAGGGATATTGGCTGGGACGCGATGACGGCGATGACAACAAGGGCACCTGCTATATCGACGGCGTGCCGGTCGGCAACTTCGTCGGCAACCTCATCAACGACGGCTCCGAGGGCGAGGACCGCCATGTGAATGCCTACGGATGGCTCTACCACGGGTTCTATGAGGGTCCCGGATGGTCGACATTCCTGAGACGCAGGCAGGCAAAAACCGGCCACAACGTCTATGCGCATATCGATATCTTCAATTGCTGGAAGAACAACGTCAGACCCTCATCGGCCATCGTCTCCTCGCAGAATGCCCCGAAGGATAGGGACATGTCCGTCCAGACCGACAAGATATATATCGACAACGACATGTCGCTCATGGGCGGCATCTTCAAGATCATCCCCGTCACCGCACCGAACCTGAGGGTCGACCTCGTCCAGGGGTATTACGAGAACAATGTCCCCGTCGCTCGCTACGAGAACGGTCGGTCGACCTGCCTCTACCATGACTATGACGGGGTCAATCAGAACTGGATGTTCTGGCCGAATAAATCCGATGGGCTGGGATGCTTCACCTTCTGCATCGCTAACATGATCGGCCCCGGTCTCGATCGAGGCTTGGATAACTATGGCCACACCTCTCCCACTATGGAGCGGGGTTACGCCAAAATCTGGCGTAACCCAGAATCGACCAACCTCACGAATTCCTGGTGGGTCCACCATGAGCCCGCTGTCACGAACGAGACGGACCATAAATGCTGGTTCATCACCTCCGATGCGGACGGGCAGAGGCTCGACACCTGGGGGGTTACCAAGGACGACAGCAGCACCTGCGTCGCCGTGTCCAATCCGGCGTGCCCGGGACTCTGGGCGACCCAGGTCAACGCCCAATGGAATCTCGAGGAAGTCGTCTGCCACGGCGACGTCGGGCTATCCAAAGACGAGGCCCAGGTCGGCGACAGCCTGAAGATTCTGGGGTGGCACAACAAGTTCAAGGACGAATCTAAGAGCATCAAGCCGGCGGGATATGTCCTGGGGGCAAAAAACGAGAGCGAACTGCCCGTCTACCCGATTTTCCGTCTGTACATGACGGACTCGGAGGAGGCGGTCGCAAGCGATGACACCGCGATCATGGCATCCTGCCGAGTCGCGACATGGGGAGGCCAGCAGACCGAGGCCTACTCGCACCGCCATATCGGTTGGCCCCATGGGGGACATTCCATCTTCAGCCTCGAGATGCGTCTTCAGGATTCGAAATTCAAGGGATCGATTCACTATGCAGCACAGCGCTTCACCGGCGGCGAATGGGATGAGGGCGCCGACGGGTCCAAGGTGTGCTCGAATGGGGACTATGATACCGAGATAATCAGCCGCGTTAAGGTGTGGCTGACCGGGGACATTGCAGATGAGTACGACCTCGTGGTCAGGACCAAGCTGCTCGGCGGCACCTGCGCGTGGAGCGACCCGGTGTACGTCCACAACTCAAAAGACGAGCCCTTGACGCTCGAGACGGCACCGGCATGCGGTCCCGAGCCGGACGGGAGCTCCGATACCAAGATCTCGGGCATGAACGTCCACCTTATCCGCAAGCCGACGGGCGCGCGGGTGGTGCGGGAGTTCAGCGCCGAGGAGAACGTCGAGGTGACCGAGGAGTTCGGTTCCGGGTGCCTATACGCAGCCGCCATGTTGGCCCTTCGCCTTCCTTCCAGGAACACCGATCGCATATGGACGGACCGCTATCGCGGCACCGTCATATCCAAGCCCTGCCTCATCGAGTCGGCAAGCGTCGAGTACTATGCGGACGGCATCGATGACGGTCATCGCGTATATGTCGATAAGAATGTCCATCCCGGCGATCGATACGCGCCCATCGTGGCCGCGCTGGAGGCTGCCGGGGAAAGACCCTGCAACCTCTATGCACACTACGGCGAGGACGCGGCCACCGGATTCACGGGCTGGTTCAAGGACGCCGCCCTGCGCGATCCAGCCGGCTCCCTCGAGATTCCCAGGAAGGGCGCACTGAAGCTATACGGGCGCAACCGCTGCACGCTGCGCATCGAGTACGCGGAAGGATCGGTTGAGCCCGACGCCGGGACCGTCTACCGCAGAAAGCCGAGCGATGGCGCGGATGCGGTTGACGGTGCGCTCGGGCTGCCCGATTTCACCGGTCTTGCCGAGAGGCACAGGCTCGATAAGATCGACCTGCCGGCAATCGGCGATGGCGGCGTGGGGCATACCGCATTTTACCGCGGCGAGTCCGTGACGCTCGCCGGCTACGAGGACGTCTTCGCCAAGCGCGAGGACGGAACTTGGCGACGCCTCGTCTTCAAGGGCTACATGCCCGATAGGGCGGGGGGGGGGACGCCTCTCTCGACAATCAAGATGGAACGCGACACGACCGTCTACGCCCTGTGGGCGTATGCGGAGTCGGACGGCGTCGCCACGGCAAAGAACTAACGACGGCTCGGGACGGAGGTGCGGCCTCCTTCCCGAGCCCGCGCATGTCCCTGACGGGAGGTGTGCGTAGATGAGGTTCGACAGGCACGATGAGGGGAAGAGCGAAGGCTCATCCTTAGGGGATACCCCCATTACGAGACGAGGGCTGTTCGCGGCCCTGGCGGTCGCGGCAGGACTCGGCCTGCTCGGTGCCGACACGGCGCTCGGGTGGGACTATTGGGGACAGAATGCCGCGATCGGGCAGGGCGCCTGGGACGCCTATGGGATGCGCAACGGCAAGATCAACTGCTGTAGGGGCAGGTCGAACCCCATAAACCAATGCATGGGCTGGGCAAACGGATGGACAGAGTGGTACGCCTTCCGCTACGCCTACGTCCAGATCCTTCGTTACGCCCTGAACCTCCAAGTTGAATGCGACTACGAGAACGAGCTGTGGTTCCACCTCTCCTTCTACCCGTTGACCGCCTGCGGGGACGACAACTACAACCCCAGGGGCCACCGCCTATGGTTCGCGTGGGAGCATGACAACCTCGGAGCAATCAAGGAGGACGAGCAGGAGAACAATATCGTCACCTTCGATGGCAACCTTACCAACGAGGAGCTTGGGGTCGGCACCGGCCGACACGATACCGGATGGAAGCACTACCAGTACCATGACACGGGAAAGTGGTACAGGCGGACATCGAGAGACGTGACCCATAGGTGGGCCGCGGACCTGAACATCTTCAACATCTACGTCGAGGGCGTCTCACATGACGAGAACGTCGACGCCCTGCACTCCCAGACGGGATGGATATCATCCACCGTGGAGCATACCTACCTCACGACGGAGGATATCCAGGGCATCGTGTGCCGCATCCACGCCGCGGACGACGACACGCTCAACTGGGACGTGCGTGACGCCTCGATTACCGATGCGACGGATATCTATCAGCAGGCATATGGCGGTAATTTCAACCAGCTGTTCCTCACCGAATTCACCAAGGTCCGCGATGACACCTATCAATCCGACTGGGGACCAGTCCCGGGCTTTCTCACGACGATGCGCCCCGCGCATGTGGCCGATGGGTCCCGAGCCGTGAACGCCTCATGGGGCGGGCCATGGGACGGAAAGGAATTCAGCCATACCAACTGCACCCAGCCCTTTCAAATCAACAGCGCGGGCGTCCAATCGAGGGCCAGCGCATGGTGGGTAACGAAGAGGTTTTCCGAGGGGGGTGCCCTGTACGGCGACGGCGCGATGGCCATCATAAGCGATGCCTCGGGCCTATGCGTGAACAGGCCGAATGCGACCGTCGCGAAGCCTTCGAAGCTAAACCTCTTCCATAGCGGCTACAAGGATGGGGTGGCGGGCGACCGCGCTTCGGCATGGGTCGTGAAGGAAGTGCAGTTCACAGGCTCGCTCACGCTGAACGACGGCAAGCCCGAGCTGACTCGCGTGGAGCCCGTGGCCTGCTCGGACCCGCTTCTCACATGTAGCCCGTGCAGGAACTGGTCGGATGTCAAAAAGGGCAACGGGGGCAATGCCCCGACCCACTTCTCCTATCGCTGGTACCAATCGGAAACCGACGAGGTGCCCGACGGCTGCTCAGGCGCCTCCATTATCGGAACATGCCACCTGTCGAACTTCGGCGACATGCCCGAATGCGCCGCATACCGCCATGTCGGCATGAATATGTCCGAGCTGATGTGCATAGAGGCGCTCTCGCTTCGCCTCGAGGGCTCGCCATGGCAAGGATCGATCCGCTACAGCATGCTCGCCAAGGGCGGCGGGTGGAGCGATGCCGCGGCCGACGGGGAGCCAGTGGGCGAGGGAGGGAGGTCCCTGCGCTGGAGCGCCATCAAGGTCTGGCTCACCGGTGACGTCTCGCTGCATTTCGACCTCGAGGTAAGGGCGTTCAACTCGAACGTCGGCTGGACGGCGGGCTACGTTTCGGGAACGGGACTCGATGCGCCGACAGTTGATGGGGTAGGCGACCTCACCGCATCGAATGACCTGAGGTGCGTCCAAGTCGATTTGATCCCAAAACCGGAAGGAGCCGTGGTATTGCGGGATTTCTCGCGTGACGGTGGGACTCTAAACATCACGGAAGACGAATTCGCCGATATGCAGGACCGCTATCTCTCCTGTGTCGTCATGCAGGCATTTCCGACTGAACTGCGCAAGGGGGCCAACCATGACTCACCGCTCGTTCACCGGTTCCATGGATTCGTAAGCGCCGGGCCCATCCATATCGCAGGGGTAAAGGTCGTCTATCACGCCGACGGAGTGGATGACGAATCGGTCGTCTTCACGGAAACGGCCAAACCCGGCCACCACGCGGCCAGCGCGGAGGCCACCGCGGCCGCGCTGAAAACCCGATGCAACCTGAATGACCATTTCGGCGAGGAGCAGAGCACGGGCTTTACGGGCTGGTTTTCCGATACGGGGCTGACGAGGCCCTATGGGGGATCGGAGCTCAAGGCAGGCGAGGAACTCCACCTTTACGGCCGCAATCGCTGCACGGTCAGGATCGAATATGCGGAAGGCTCGCTTCATCCCGAGGAGGGGGCCGTGTACCGCACCGCCGCGAGCGACGGCGCCCCGGAGGTTGCTGGTGCCCTAGAACTCCCCGATTACGGCAAGGGACGTGAGTCCCATTCCCTCGGGGGGATCGCGCTGCCGGCCATCGGCGACGACGGGCGCGCCCACAAGGCCGTCTACTGGGGCGAGCGCGTCGCCCCGGCAAAACCCGAAGACGTCTACCGGAAGACATCCGACGGCACCTGGCGCCGGTATGTCCCGATGTGCTGGCTGACTTCAGCGAGCCAGCAGGGCGAATCGACCGCCTCGATTACGGCCAAGCGCGATACCGTCCTGTACATCAGGTGGTCTTTGGCTCAAGCCGACGGCGTCGTCAGCTCGAAATAGGGGGCACCGGCCAATGTGGGCACGAAAGGATTCAAAGGGCACCGGCTTTGATGGCTGATTCTGCGGGCAGTGGCCCGCAGGGAAGTGGAACCGGGGGAGCATCGCGTTCGGCTCCCCCGGTTTTTCGATCAATAGGTGAAGTAGCCCGGCCGCTTGTCGTGGCTGGGCGTCTTTTTTGTTTCAACCTTCTTCTCGAGCTTCGCGAGTCCCTCCTTCAATGCCGCGGTACCCGGCGTTTTCTCTGGGGTCTTCTGCTTTGGCGGCAAATAGGCTTCCGGATACTCGAGCAGAGCGATGTGACGGGCCATGTGGCGGGAGTTAATGAAGGGCGGGACGCCATCCGTCTCCCTGAACCCGTTATGGTCTGCCGCGATCTGGTCGATGAGGTCGCTCGGGTAGATTTTAGTGGTGTACGATTCCGTGACCTCGAATTCGGGCCCTTCGTAGGAATCCCATGCGTCGATGCGCTCGATATGGTAGAGACGATCTGATTTCGAGCGCGATACGGCCATCCACTCCTGGGCGTCGTCCGAGCGCCACTCGCTCATGCCGCAGGCAAGGAGGATGCGATCGGAATCGCCGGACGCGTCGAGGTCGTACCCGAGGTCAGGGAAGTGGACCTGATGGTTGAAGAACAGGCTCCAGTCGGCACATGACTTGATGGCCGCGACCAACTCAGTCAACTCGAAAGTGGAGAATGATAAGTTCAGCTTGGATGAGGGATCCTCGCCCCTCATCGACCAATAGTAATTTCGCTTCTCTCTAGCCCTGTCCAGATTAAGCCTAATCTTCTCGGCATCTATGTCATTGAGGGTGATAGCAGTCTGTCCCAAGTTGGCCTTTGGCACGGCATCACCATCGAAGTCCACATATAGGTCGACGTGTATCCTGTCGGACTGCCGGATTTCGTCAATGAACTCGGCGACGTTCACGAACGGCAGAACTGTGAACGTATCCGCGTTGCCCCCGTATTTCATGCGGGACTCCTTGCAAAGGCTGACAACGGCGTCTCGATAAGAGAGCAACTCATGCCGCATACTAGGTGTTGCCGCCTTGCGAATCTGTTCGATGACCTGCCTAGGCATCTTGCGCGGGTCGGCGAGCAGGTACGGGTCGCTGTAGGCGAAGCTTTTTCCGAGTGCGAGCTCCTTGTACCCGGTGGCAGTGAGCAGGAGCTCGAATGCGGCCCTCGGCCATTTTTCGGGACCTCCGAACATGGCGTTCAGGCGCTTCGAGCAGTCGATGAGGCCAAAATTCAAGTACGCCTCGTCCGGTACGCGGTCGATAGAATAACGGCTCGCGATCCGATTCATGCGCCCGGCCAGCTCGTAGACCGCCACCCTCTTACGATCTTGCGGCCAGTCGGCGGGGGAGAGCCAGGTACCGCCCACAATATCCTCGGGCGTGCCGAATATCGAGAAGCGGCCCTCGAAGGAGATAAACGATGCGTCGGGGACGGGCGGCGTCTCACTATTCCACTAGACGCCGGCGTCCTCCATGAGTCCGGCATCGATCGGATCGGCGCAAAGGCGGTCGTTTATGAGCACGCCATCCTTTTTCGCGGTGTATCTGAACAGACCGCGATGTTCAATGAAATCGAGAGATATCTCGTATCCATCAACATCTCCACTCCATACCTTCTCATACATGCCGACCACGACTTTCATTATTCTGCGACTGATTTACCTTTGCATTCTTGTCGAGTTTCGCCAGGCCCTCTTTAAGCGCGGCGGTCCCGGGGACCGTCTTGTTTCTGGAGCCCTCGTGTAAACGTCCCTTGAGCAGGCGGTCGGGATCGCACGCATAGCGGGCGTTGACGAACGTTTCCGAGTCGCCCGTCATCATCATCGGTATAGCGCGCATATCCGGCATGTATTCCGATGGGAACGATACGAAGGTGGCATCCATTTGCCTCTCGCCCTGCTCGGAGCCCATGAGGGCCCCATTGAGATGCTTCCGAGCCCGGTACAGCTCGACGTGGTAGACGTGCTCGGCTTTAGACCATGAGACGGTCCTCCATGAGCACTCCCCGTGAGCTATACCGTGTTCGCCTACGTTGTCATGCTTACCGACCAGCTCCGCGGAGATGAGGACCCTGTCCGCCTTGTCGTCTATGTCGACACCGTATTCCCCATCGAGAAACACGCCCTCCCATTTCTCATAGAGAAGGCCATTGAGGCAGTTTTCGATATAGTCGTGAAGCTCCTCGAGGGGGAGTTTTCCCAAGGCTTGGCCATTGAAAGAGCTGTCCCAGACCTTTAGGACTCCGAGCTGGTTCCTATACCAGTTGGCTGACTTCAGGGTGAGCTGCACGTCACCCAGGTCCACGGTACTTTTCCCGAATGAGTCGAAGTTGGCGGCAAGCGATAGGGTCACGGTGTCCCCTTCGGACAGCTCGCGGATGAACTGCGCCACATCGACACTGGGAATGACGCCGAAGCACCTGTTCTGCCAGTCCGGCTCTACAAACAGGCTTTCGGACGTGGCTCTCTCGAAGAGGGCGTACACGGCGTCGCGATAGCCCAGGAGCGTGCCCTTCAATGCGCTTCCCTTGCGGATGACGGCCGCGGAGAACTCCGGAGGGAGCATGTGCCCGTCGAGACCCGCGTCATGGAATTCATTTCCGGGCATGGTTCCGCGTGGGTAATCCAACATCGAGTCGATGGCGGTCCGTAGCCATTTAGACGGCTCTTCGAACATACCGTTCAGAAGCCTCGAGCACTCCCTGACGGCCATCCGGTAGGATTTGACTTCATCGTCGGACGACACGATGTAGAGCATCCTGGTCTCGAGGTCTCCCACCGTCGCCGCCTTTCGTGCCTCCGGCCAATCCTTGGGGGTACGCCATGTACCCGAGACTATCTGGTCGGGGGACGAGAAGGGGGTGAATCTGCCCTGCATCTCCAAAGGAGCGGCCGGGATCAGCGGCATCCATCTAGAGTCCAGTACTTTTTTGTCATCCGATTTCTCCATATACCCGGCGATTACGGGGTCTGCGCACTCATGGGCCTCGATAGCCCCTCCGTTCAACGAGCCGCTGCACCGGAACAGCCCGGTTTCCTGATCGAAATCGAGCGCAAGGTCCCATTTGGCTTCGTCAGGGTAATTCAGCTCCCCGCTCCACACTCTCTCATACATTGCAATCTGACCTTTCTATCGCTGATGCCCGAACTTGTGCCCGCGGTCGTTTGCTCTCGGGTCTTGTTGGCGACGCTGGTCTCCTGTTGCCAACGTTCCCATTCCATGTCCAACTGACTTGTCTGGAACGACCGCGATGGAGCGAAGCTGCGCGCCCTTGAGCTCGCGTGCGTTGACGTAAGCGGCCATGTTGTAGGCGTTTTCCTGGCGCACCATCTCCCGCTCGATCGCGGTGGCGACGAGTGCCCTGTCCGAATACGGGTCGAACGCGGTGGCGCAGGAGACGAGCCTGGATAGCGAAGAGGGCCCATCGATAAAGGTCAGGGGGACCGAGTATCGCTCCCTGCACCACCTTGCGGCGACGGCGCGCGTAAGGCTCTCGCGCCACCCCTCGCCCTCTGCGGCAGTAAATGAATTGAGGGAACGGAACCCGTTCTCGCGCATAATGTCGTTGAGATCGTCGGTCTCGATATAGCCGTCCTGCCCGGCGGCGGGGTCATAGATGTCGTAGGCGTCCTGCAATACCTGCCAGGCCCCGTTGCCGATGGGCCAAGCCATCGCGAAATCGGTCGTCGTCCCATTCATTGCCTGGAATCCGAGGCCGTGGACTGTGAAGCTACCGCACCATGTGAGGCCGTAGCGGGCGCCATCGTCTGCACCGGGCCTTACCGACGGGCCGTCATCCATGTCCCTCAGCCAATTCGGAAGCATGCTAGGGTCAAGCTCCTCGGCCATATCTCTCCCTCCGTCCGATCTTTCGATGTTCCAATCATCGTTTCGAAGGCAGTCGGACGGACGGCTATGAACAAGTGTTCCTAGTCAGGTGTCACCTTATGGCACCAAGTGGGAGAGTGGCGGCGTTTACGGGATTTTATGCTTGAAGCGTCTGTTTTCAACGGAAGGGAACGCTATGGATACATCCGATGTCTATACCCAGGTATTCCAGTCGCTCATGCCACTTATTCAGTTTGCCATCGTGCTTTGGGCGGCAGAGACGATTCTGACGATGCTTATAAAGGAGCATCGCAAGTCCAAGAAGAAAAAGGAACGAGAGAAGCGACGCCTGGAGTATCAGGACCGGCGTATGGCCAATGACGAGGAGCGCGCGAAGGTCACGCGTGCGATGCGCTATGACGTGCTGCGACGTGACGGCTTCAGGTGCGTCAAGTGCGGACGGGGGCGCGAGGACGGGGTGAAGCTCCACGTCGACCATATCAAGCCCGTCTCACGCGGGGGAAAGTCCGTAATAAGCAATCTGCAGACGCTCTGCGAGGATTGCAATTGCGGGAAGGGAAACAAATACGAGGAGTAGCGTATCTGACAGCAAACCCTCTAAGTATTCTTCTCATCGTGAATCACCGTCACACGGCGAGTGCCGATCGTATCGAGGTGCGAGCCGTCGAATACCTTTCCGTCGGGTTCGGGCTCGAAGCCGCCATCCTCATAGGGGGCGGCCATGCGCTCGAGGTCGGCATCGGTGATATCGTGCTTCGCCATAAAATCGTTAACGTTCATGCTAATCACCTCTCCAAACCGGGTTTCCTAAGTGTCTTGACGCCCGGTGAGATCATCCCGTGGAATTGACAGAAGCAACCATCCCTTGAATCAAAGATGAAACAAACTCGATGGGCCTGTTGTGCAAGCCCTGTATTAAGAAAGCTTACTGTTCTTCATTCGCCTGCCCCTCAATCCATTTTTGGACAGCGAGGCAGGCGAGTGCATTTGTCACGCTCACGTGCGGACTGTTTTCCCAGGCATATCCGATTCGAACCACTGCGTCGGCTAACTCGATGTGCGCGAGGCAATTGGAGTCGCGGCTCGCTTTTCCGAGCCAGCGGCAATACTCATACATTGCATCGGTGACTCTGGTGCCTGAACTGGGCGCAGCGTCGTTGTACTCCAGGAACCTCATGACGCGCGGGGCGTTATAGACGATAACTTCGTCGGCGCCCCAGATGATCTCCCTAATCTTTACCTGGTCGTCGAAAAAGGAGGGGAGGTCTATCTGGTTGTCGGGGGCCACCCCGTTGACCTCAGATGCCGCCTGCCATAGCTCCATACGACTTGGCCTGTATTTCCCCTCATGGAGCACATTTCCCGCCCAGTCCACGATCGCGATGGCCACGATCTCGTCTTCAACGGGGTTGGGTCCCGTCGTCCCGAGGTCCAGGCAGACAACCTTCGGGGCCTGCACCTCGAAATAGCCGGCCATCATGCCGTCACGACGGCGGTGCAGCTTCGGGATCATGCCGAGGGAACGCGCAAAGAGCTCGATCTCATCGGCCGATCCGGTTACACGCACGCATGCCATACGCCGTTCCTCTCACTAGTCGGTGACCTCGCGTTAGCTGCCTCGACTCTATCACAGCGCTGGATAGGCTTATTGTGGCTCCTGCGACCAAGAGGTAATTAAATCTTGTCGAACATATGTTGTACGGCCGCGTACGTAGTGGTCTATCTGCGTTTTTCCATGTCACCATTTGTCACCCCTTGGCACCAAATAACCTTCTGTTGATGCATTTCGCGGGGCAAAATCTTATTTGGGGGTGGAGGTCCATCCCATCGTGTCGACGGGGGCTGAAGACTCGAACCCCCAACCGAAAGGAGTGCATCATGGATTCAGCAACCATGAACGCCATGGCCACGTATCTCGCGGCCAAGACCTACAATGTCCGTCGCGCTGCCAACGAGAAGTTCGGTGCCGTCATCTCCACCGAGATGATCATCCTCATCGGCCTGCTTGCCCTCGCACTTGTCTCCGTGCTTTCGATTTATTCCGGCAAGCTCCGCGATGTCATCTCGATGGCATCCAATGTCGTCGGCAAGATCGGCACCAACGGCTACTCGCTCACGTAATAAAGCTCGATTTGCCTTCCCCTTTGGCCCCGTCCCAGATTCAGCCTGGGGCGGGGTTTCCTTTTTTGAAAGGGAGGATGCTTGCCTTGGCACATTTTCCGGGTCAACAGCTCTATTTATCAATGTCTAATTGTGAAATCTGACCTTCCGGCGATGCCCCGAATCGCCACCGGAAGTGTCCCCACACGTGTCTATAATTGAGTAAAACCCTCCAATGCCGGGAAAGGCCCGGCCTCATGCCTTCTTGCAGAGGGGGAGGGGTAACTGTGAACAGTTTCCAAATGAATAGCGTGCACCTGACCGAGGCCGGCAGCGGCACGGTCGAGCGCTGCCTGGACTCCAGGGGCCAAATGCACGTGCGCAACCAGGTCGGAAAGCTCCGCATCGACTCCGAGACCGGCGCCACCGAGATGGAGGTGTCGCGCGGCCTCAGCGATGCCGTCTACGTGGATGTGGCGACCGGCGATATGATCCACGAGAACACGGTGGGCAGCATCCGCTTCCGCACCGACTCGACCGGTACCGTCATGGAGCACCTGCTCTAGATGCCTATGGAATGTCGGAATAAAGAAAAAGCCCCATACGGGGCGGCCTGTTAAGGCAGTTTGTGGCTTTTAAGCCGTATTTCGACTTAGGTACTGCGCTTCGAGCAGCAACTCACAATCCCTTTATATCACACAGGAGAACTCATGGCTAGGAAACTTAAAAATATCAACGGTCCGTGGTATGCCGGAATCGACCTCGACGGCACGAGCATCGGGTTCGTGGCCACCGACGAGTTCGGAGATGTCCTCTACCACAAGGGCCAGCCCGTTATGGGCGCACGATGCTTCAAGGAGGCGCTCCACGCCTCCGAGGCTCGCATGCCGCGCACCGCGAGGCGCAGGCTCCAGCGCGCACGGGGTAGGGAGCGCGAGATGGAGCGCGTGTTCGCCCCGGCGATCGCGCCTATCGACCCCGATTTCTTCGTCAGGCGCCGGATGTCCTACAAACTCATGTGCGACGATATCGCGGCAGACCCCACCGCTGCCGCATGGCAGGGGCTTCTGGACGGCTACCCCACGCTCGCGCACCTCGACGTCGACCTCATGGAATCAGACGGTCCCCGCGACCCGAGGCTCATCTTCTGGGCTGTCGCCAACCATGTCGTGCGACGCGGGCACTTCCTCATGGAAGGCCATGACGTGACGTCGGCGAACTCAGACCCCTCCGCTCAGGTGGAGGCCCTCGTGCGCGAGCTCGACTCCCTGGGGGAGGCCTGCGACGAGGTTATCGAGCTCGACGGCGGCGCGCTTACCGATATGGGCGGCTCCTGGACGGCCCGTGAGCTCCAGAAGGCCGTGTCCGGCGCCGTCTCGGTAACGGGCGACGATATCGACGCCAAGATCGCACGTGCGCAGGCAAAGGCGCTGGGCGACCTCGTCGCCGGCTACAAGGCGAACATGGACGCCTTCGCGCTCGAGGGCGAGCAGATCGGCAAGGTTTCCGTGTCCGACGCCGACGCACTCGATGAATTCCTTGCCAACTGTCCCGACCGACTCGCCCCGACCATCGAGGCCACGAGGGGCCTCTACTCGGCATGGCGCCTACAGGGCCTTCTCTCGTTTGCGCCCGGAAAGACCCTCTCGCATAACCAGGTAGCCCAGTACGAGGTGTACGGGCGCCAACTGCGCACCCTGAAGAACCTCGCACTGAAATATATCGTCCGCGCGGATTCCGCAGACGGTCCAGACGAGGACGGGCTTGCCCTCTACAGGGACTTCTTCGGTGGCCCGAAAAGGTCCGGCCGCAGGGGGTACGACAAGGTTCTCGTGAAGAAGCTCGACGGCGCGAAGAGAAACATGGGCTATACGGCCTACGACCTCAACGTGATTCCCTACGAGGAGTTCAAGAAGAGGGTGGAGAGGCTCTTCAAGGGCACGGATGCAGTAACGGATCCGGCCTACGTCGATATGGTCGCGGCGCTCGGCGAGCACAGGTTCCTGCGCCGCATCCACACCACGGACAACAGCGCGATTCCCTACCAGCTCCATGCGGAGGTCGTGGGCAGCATTATCGACGCCCAGGGCAGGTTCTGTCCTTGGCTCAGGGACGCGGGCCCGCACATCCTGAAGGTGCTGACCTCGAGGATTCCGTACTACGTCGGACCGCTGGACTCCTCGGCCGCACCCGTGGACGCACACGGCAAGGCGAGGTTCGCGTGGTCGCGCCGTCTTCCCGGCCACGAGCGCGCCTTCGTGACTCCCTGGAACTACGAGGAGCATATCGACACCGATGCGGCCGCAGAGGCCTTCATCCGGCGCATGACGGGAAAGTGCACCTATCTGGTCGAGGAGGACGTGCTCCCAGCGAACTCCCTCATCTACGAGCGCTTCCGGTTCCTGAACGAACTGGCGGGCATCCGCTACACCGAAGACGGCCAGGACTGGCTGCCGCTAGATGCCGCGATGAGGCGCTCTGTTGTCGAGGCGGCGTCGGACGGCTCGGTCATGACCCTCAGCCGGATCGCGAACATCCTCTCACGCGACTTCACGATGGCGCACCCGCACGTAAAAGGCGTATCCGACGCGAAGAGGATGACCTCGCGCCTGTCCGTATCGGCCTGGATGGCAGACCTTTTCGGCGTGAGGACGCTCACGGCTGCCCAGAAGTCCATGGTAGAGGACCTCATCCTTTGGAATACCGTGTTCGAGGAGCGCTCCATCCTGAAGCGCAAGGTCGCCAAGGAATACGGGGATATCCTTGACGAGGACGCTATTGAGGCCTTTTGCGCGAAGCGCCTCAAGGGCTGGGGCCAGCTCTCCGAGCGACTGCTCACGGGCGTGTGGGTAGATACCGCGCGCGGCGACATGTGCATCATGGACGTCCTCGAGCAGGGTGCGCCCTACGGCAGGTTCCGCGGCACGTCCATGAACCTGATGCAGGCCTTAAGCGACACCGAGCTCGGCTTCCGCGCGAAGATCGACGAGATCAACGCCGCCGCACTGGAAAAGGCGGGCGAGCTCGGCATCGACGCCCTGCCCGGGTCCCCGGCGCTCCGACGCGGCGTCTCGCAGGCCATGAAGGTCATCGAGGACATGGCCTCGGTGGCAGGTTGCGCCCCGGCCAAGGTCTACGTCGAGGTCACGAGGACAGCATCGAACAAGCTGAAGGGGAAGCGGTCGCGAAGCCGCGCCCAGGAGATCGAGGCCGCGCTGAAGGCCCTCGACGAGGACGCGCGCCGCGACCTGGATGCCGCCAGGCTCCTGCGCGAGCTGGGTATGTTCGACGAGAAGGAGATCAACGAGCGCCTGTACCTTTATTTCAAGCAGGCAGGAAAGAGCCTCTACTCCGGCAGGCCCATCGATATCGCGCGCATCGCATCGGCCGACTTCTGCGTCGACCGCATCCTGCCGAGGTCGGTGCGCAAGGACGAGTCGCTCGACAACAAGGCATTGGTCTTGTACGCCGAGAGCCTCGATAAGAAGGAATCGGTCCTCGTGCCCCAGCCCATCCAGAGGAAGATGGCACCCTTCTGGATGTACCTGCGCCGCGTGGGCCTCATGACCGAGCGCAAGCTCAACGCGCTCATGAGGACGCAGATCTCGGAGAGGATGCTGAAGTCAATCGTCGGGCGCCAGCTGACAGAGACGAGCCAGGAGTGCAAGCTCATCGCCGCGGTCCTCGAGGCCACCTACGCGGGCGTCAAAGTCATGCCGGTGAAGGCCGGCGTCGCCAGTTCGGTCAGGAGGCGCGCGGGAATCCCGAGAAGCCGCAAGGCCAACCGCTACTACCACGCACACGATGCCCTGATCGCCCTCACGACCGGCAGGTTCATCGAGACGAGGGCGCCCATGTGGTCGAACAACAGGGCCTTCTACGAGCGCACCATGCGCGATATCGAGGTGCAGGAGCGCCGGGGCGGGGCGGATTCCGAGCTCGACTTCTTCTCCGGCGGCTTCTTCCGCGACCTCGTCGACTATGACACGGCCGAGGTGCTGTGGGATTCCGATTTCGAGCGCGAGCGGCTCGTCCGCGCCTGCTCCTGGAAGAATCTACGCGTGACGTTTGCCCCCTACGAGGAGGGCGGGGCCTTCTGGAAGCAGACCGTCTACTCACCGCGCGACACGAAGACGAAGCTCATTCCCGTGAAGGGCGACCGTGACGCGGCCCTGTTCGGCGGCTACTCCGCCCAGACGTTCGCCTATTTCATGATCTACGAGACCGAGGGCAAGAAGGGAAACCTGTTCAGGTTCGCCCCCGTGCCCACCTCCATCGCATCCAAGGCGACCGATTCGCTCACCGAGCTCTATGCGCGCTCGCTGTGCCATGAATCCGGTGAGAGATTCGTCCGCGTCGTGCGCGACAGGATCCTTAAGGAAACAGTGTACGAGGCATATGGGGAGCGCTTCAGGGTCAAGGGGCTGAAGACCGCCGGCCCCGTGCGCCAGCTCGCCCTCGACGCAGCCGACACCCGACTGCTCAGGATCGTCGAGCGCATGGTCGACGGCGAGCAGCCGAGCCCCAGGCGCGATCTTGAATCCGATGCCAAGGTCCTCTGCCGGCTGTGGGCACGCCTTCTCGCGCTCGCTCCGGCAAACTTTCCCCGCGTCTCCAAGGTGCTCAAGCTGGGTGCCCTGAAGACGCCGGAAAAGGTGTTCGCCGATACGGAAGCGGACGATCTCGCTAAGACCGTCCGCGCGGTAGCGGAGTCCGAGGTCCAGGTCGTGGAGCTCCTCTCGGGAATCAGGGGTACCGCCGACGTGAGGCCCCTCGGCGGCAGCGCGTTCGCGGGTACGCTCTCGATGACCTTCGATAAGATCATCAACGACCCCAAGGCCGGTTTCGCTATCGTTGACATTTCGGCGGCGGGCCTCCACGAGAGGGTATCCACCCTTGGGTAAGACACTCTTTTTGGAGAACGCCCGGAAACTGCGCTATGAGGCGGGATGGGTCGCCGTTCACCGTGACGGCGACCCCCGGCCCGTCCTTTTGCGTGCCGACGAGCTCGACTGCATCGTTGTCGACGGGAAGGCCGCGTTCATATCGACTTACCTGCTCGATGAGCTCGCGGCAAGGGGCTGCAGCGTCATTTTCACCGATAGCCGGCATATGCCGGCATCAATCCTGATGCCGCTAACGGCAGCGACGATTGATACGAACGGCAAAGTCCTTACGCAGATGTCCTGGGGCGCCTGGCCGCGCAAGATGCTGTGGAAGAAAATCGTCGAGTGCAAGCTGGATAACCAGGCCTCCGTCCTCGAAGGGTCGGGCCATGAAAAGGAGGCCGGGCTGCTCGCGTCCTATGCGGGGGAGGTCCGCGCCGACGACTCGACCGGGCGCGAGGCTGCCGGGGCCCGCCGTTATTTCCAGGCGCTGTTCGGCACCGGTTTCGTCCGGGCACCGCACGCGGACGCGACCAACAACGCCCTTGACTACGGCTATTCTGTCCTTCTCTCGCATACGGCGTGCAGGATCGCGGCAAAGGGCTATCTCAACCAAGTCGGCATCCACCACCATTCCAAGACAAACCCCTACAACCTCGCCTGCGACCTCATGGAGCCGTTCAGGCCCCTGATCGACCGGAAGGTCGAGCTTGAACATCCCTGCGAGCTCACGCCCTCCGTGAAGAGGCTCCTTGCGTCCACACTCGCTGACAGGGTTCCCTATGGCCATGGGAGCTACCGGGTGTCGGACGCCATCGACCTTTGGGTAGACGGGTGCCTTCGGGTGATGGAGGGGACTGGCGATGCAGATGAGATCTCGGCGCCAGGAACGCCTTGATGGGGAACGGGGGAGGATAAGGTTCATGAGGATAGTCGTAATGTATGACCTACCCGTGGCCGATGCCCAGGACCGCCACGAGTACTCGAGGTTCAGGCAGTTTCTTGTCAGGGACGGCTATACGAGGCTGCAGAATTCCGTCTACACCCGCCTGGCGGTCGATACCAAGAATGCCGAGGCTGCCATCTCTAGGCTCAAGGCCAGCCTTCCAGAAGCGGGGCTGGTGCAGGTGCTCAGGGTATCCGAGGCCTCCTTTTGCTCAATGCTCACGCTATGCGGAAGCCCGTCTGACGAGGGGCATTTTGTTACCGGAGAGGACTTTATCGTCTTATGATCGTCAAGCTCGAAACGGTAGGGGAGACAATCGATTTTCCGGATGGACTTGGAGTCATATCCTTCGATGAGTTCGACGAGCTATCTCGATGCGCCGAATCGCTTTTGGGAGAAGGGGAACCCGGAATCGCCCTATACCGAGGGGAACGAAAGCTCAAACCGAAGGATATCGTCCTTATCGACAGCCTGATCGAGCTCCCATTCGATGACCGGAGGTTAACCGGCGCCTATACGTCAAGGATGGCGTCTGAGATCGAGGCCTGTGAGCCTTTGGCAACCAAAGCGCATGAGATCGAGGCGTGTATCGAGATGTTGATCGCGGAATTGGGGTATTCCCTTCGAACGGATTTGATAGGGAACACGGAACGGGATATCAAATCGTTCGCCAAATGGCTTTCGCTGACACCGCGCCGTGAGCCGGGCAGTACCCTGCTCAGGAGATTCCTCTCTTTCATGGATTACGTTTGCGATACGGGTCTGAGTCCGTCAATTGCCGTAATCGGCCTTATCGACAAACTCAATCCGGCTGATGTTTTGGAGATAACCCGAAAGGCGCGGCATGAGGGTCTGGAATTGCTGTTCCTCGAATATCGGGAGGTGAACACAACCGATCCCGAGATTCCGGTGTGGCATATAGACAGAGACGGGGTTCTCTTCTCCCGCACCGCTTAAACCGTTAAACTGGTGTGAGCACCTTGAAATCTCAAATAAGGCTTATTGCTTGACAGCCCGGTTGTCCGATGATCCGGTAGTTGTCAGGTTTTTCCAGAACTCACATAACCATCCTGTTTCCGGGCGGAAATAAGATGGTTTCCCAAAATCGTCGGAACCTTTTCTTCCTTTAAATCAACTTTTCAGCTTCAGTAGCTGCTCTTATGCGGCGCTTGCCAGCCGATGCCGATTCTCCGGCTTCGCAGGTACCGCGCTTCGAGCAGTTACTTGCCCCAGAAAATAATCCAGAAAACAACCCATAAGCTTCGCAGGTACCGCGCTTCGAGCAGTTACTTGCCGCACCAATATTGAGTACACCTTCGATGCTCGCTTCGCAGGTACCGCGCTTCGAGCAGTTACTTGCCTGATTTCCCAGTAGCACCCATCGAAATCGTGCTTCGCAGGTACCGCGCTTCGAGCAGTTACTTGCCCGCTCGGGCCGCGATCATAGTCATCGTTCAGCTTCGCAGGTACCGCGCTTCGAGCAGTTACTTGCCGCTACCGCTACTTATCACACCGAGCACTGCGCTTCGCAGGTACCGCGCTTCGAGCAGTTACTTGCCGTGCAGGGGTGTAACAGGGTTGGAACAGGGGCTTCGCAGGTACCGCGCTTCGAGCAGTTACTTGCCCCTTGCCGCGCAGGGCGCTGAGAAAGGCGTGCTTCGCAGGTACCGCGCTTCGAGCAGTTACTTGCCCTCAACCGATGTGTTCCTCTCCGACTACATGCTTCGCAGGTACCGCGCTTCGAGCAGTTACTTGCCTCATATACTCTCCGTTCAAGGTCAAATAGTGCTTCGCAGGTATCGCGCTTCGAGCAGTTACTTGCCGCGACGGAAAGGACAGCAAGCAGTGAATATGCTTCGCAGGTACCGCGCTTCGAGCAGTTACTTGCCAAGTATCCAACAGGAAGATGCTCGGTTTGCGCTTCGCAGGTACCGCGCTTCGAGCAGTTACTTGCCGGGCTATGTTCCATTGGAACGCTCCATATGCTTCGGAGGTACCGCGCTTCTAGCAGTAACTTACCTCGAGCTGATTAGCGCCGGAGTGCGCGAGGGCTTCGTAGGTTCCGCGCTTCGAGCAGCTACTTGCCCCTCCATATTGGCCCGCTTCTCACCCGCGAGCTTCGTAGGTATCGCGTTTTTAGCACTCGCCTCCCGCTGTCAAGAGAATCAGAAGGCGCTCGTGGGCCCCGAGAAAAAGACACGTCAAGCATCGCCATACCCAACTTTAGCGTTTGCAGAATCATGCGCTTCATAGATACCTCACTTCGAGCAGCCGCTTGCTCGCAGCTCCTTAATTCGAGAGGGGTATACTTCGCAGGAAAAGCACTCCGAGCAGCCGCTTACCGGAACAGCCCCCAGCTTATTTAGCACATACGCGGCAATAGCACAGCGCTTCGAGTAGTTACTAATTGCATATCAATGCGGTTTGTCTGCTCGATGGGTTTCGTAGGCAACTCACTTCAATTTGTTTCTTTTCTTCTCCCGCCCTTGACGGAAAGCGACATGAGCTTCATAGGCATCGCGCTTCGAGTAGCTGCTTACCATTTTTCCGAAAAGGAAGATGACGGGATGCACTTCGCCGAGACCGCGCTTCGAGCAGATACTCATTCTGTTGCGACGAGCAGTGCGACTGTAACGGGCCTCGCAGGCACCGCGCTTCGAGCAGCATCTATCCTCAGGTGTATGGCGTTGGCTATCTGGTGATGTTTCGCAAGTACTGTATTTCGTACGGCAATTATATCTGCCTGGCGTTAGCTCCTGAACAGCTGTTACTTCGGATGCACCCTTATCGATCGGCTATTCACCATACACATCGCGATTGAGCCGCCAACTGTCCGCAGGCGTCCTCAGGACGGAGGCTTCGCAGTTTTGTAGGTGTCCATGATGCGGTCCAACCCGCATAGGTTGCGTTTCGATATATACCTGTCACCACGTGGCACCAAATAGGCCTTATTTTGAGTAAACACGACTACAGAATTAAATATGAGTTCCTATGCCTGTATCGAGGAGGCTCCCGTGTCTTTTGGCGTCAGATTGGCGACCATATTAGCCGTCGGCTGCGGCTTTTGGTGCGCCTCCCATCTTTATCAGCGTTGGCGCTACGCCGCGCTGGAGCATGAGGACAAGGCCATGCTCCAGGCACGACCCGGTGACGCCGATAGGGACAAATGGATTGACGCCGTGAAGAGGGAGGCAGTTAATTACGGCGTCAGCCCCTCGACGCTCATTTCCCTGGGGAGTAAAGGATGTATCGGCGCGGAGTTATCCATGCTTGGCGACACCGGAGCATACCTCCGCCACCATAACCCTCCCTTGACCTCAGAAATCGCCCTTGTCTACCCTTACCTGTTTGCCTCATGGGTGGGAACGCTCATCTCGGTTCCCTACGCAATCTTGCTGGCGACCTCTGTTGCGCTTGGGCAGGAGGACATGAGATTCAGGATTGCACCGGTGCCCATGCTGCTCCTCTTTGCGGCCTCGGGTGCCGTGTCGTCCCCCTGGGGACCATATACGTGGGCGATAATCACCGTTCCCTGCGCCGCCGTATTCGCGTTGATTTCATTTGCCATGAAGCGTATCGGGGGAATCTCCTGGCACGCCGGCGACTATCTCACACTTGCCATCGCCCTCATGGCCGTGCTGTCCGTCGGAACGGTGTTCGAGTTTCTCACTATCCACCTTCTGTGCGCGTGCGCTCTTGAGCTTGCCATCAGGTTCATTCCCGCCTGTGCGCGCCTCAAAGACAACGTCCCCTATAACGCCGTGCTGTCGGTAAGTCTGGTAGGGGCGACGCTAATCGCAATCTTGAAAGGTAATCTGCTATGAGATCAAGACCAACAGAACTCAGGGCGGTCATGGTGACCCAGCTCGTCCTTCTACTCCCCATCATGATCGCAATGCTCGCACTCGTCGTGGACTGCGCGAACCTGAGCCGATGCAAGGCCCTCGCATCGGCGGCCGCATCCGAGGGGGCGCGCTACGCTGCGGCGAACCCCGATAAGAATGATTCTGAAGTCGAATCCTACGTAAGGGGCGCTATCGGTCTCGATGGCAGCTGCACTGTGGATATCGAGCGCGGCGCGCTTTCGTCCAAAGACGTGAAGCTAAGGGTTGGGGACAAGTCCAGGGACTCTTCAATAGAGCGCAAGTCCGTCACGGTCAATGTCCAGATTCCATGCCGCCGCGTATTCACCCTGGCCGTCTTCGATGGTCTTGCGGAAATTGAGCCCGAGTCATCCTCGGCAACGGCAATCTCATCGGAGGTCAAGTGATGGTGCGTAACAGAAGGCCGCTCGAGGCACTCATCTCCACTGAATTCATATTCGTATTCCCGATAGCGCTCACCGTCATCCTCGCCATCATGGGCTTCGGGTTCACGGGCTATCAGCGTGCCAGAATTGATTACTCCCTCGCACATCTCGCGGACCGGCTTCCCGCAGGCTGGGATTCTATGGACGCCGACACGCTCGTGAAGAAGCTCGTAAGCGCATCGGCCGATATCGACCCAAGCTACCTCACGGTAAAGAACGCCTCGGTCAACATCGATTCCGATGAGAACCTCGGCCATGGAAACGCCGTCGCAGGTGATTTGGGCACCGAGAACCTCAGGACCGAGGAAAGGGCCGTAACGGTGTCAGCTGAAATCACGTACGACTACCCGGCGCCCTACAACGTATTCGGAAAGAAATCCGTCCGAAACATCACGCGTTCCTACATCAGCTATTCCGACTGGGAGGTCATCTAGATGAAGCGTCTCGCACTCAGGGGAGGGGGAGCCCGCGCGCAGCTCACATCCTTTTTCGTCGTGATGCTCATCCCCCTATCCCTCCTCATAGCGCTCGCCGTAGACCTGGGAGGAGCGCTCGCATATAGGACATGGCAGGGGTCGCTTCTCGAGAGCACGAGGCAGTCTTGCTTCGGTGAGGCCAATGCCGTCAAATACGCCGAGAACCCGGGCGATGAGGCGCGCTCCGAGGTTCTCGAGATGCTCAAGGCCAACGGTTACACCGGAAAGGCCACGGTCTATTACGTAGAGGTCCCTGAAAGCCTTTGCGGGGCAGCCGATCGCTACGCCGGCGTCTATGTGGTCCTTGAGGGGACCTGGCCGTCGTCTTTCGCGAGATTCGCCGGCGTCGATGAGCTCAAGGTGCGCTCGGACGCCGTCTGGACCCTACATCCCTATTCGTCCACGACGGTATGGCGGCCGGCCGACACCGGTAACGGCTGGTGCGAGTACACGATTGACAAGGAAGGTAGCGTTTCGACGAAAACGGGGGCATGCTCACTCGACGATGCGCCCGAAATTCTCTCCAAGGCCGTGAGGGACCTGCTTCCCTGATCGACGGGCGGCAACCGCCAGCCAACACGCTACAGCGCGCCATATTGTCACCCAATGGCACCAAATCGCCCTGCGCAGACGGCCGCGCGGGGCGATTCTTTATATGTCGGAATAGCACGGCAGGCCCAAGAGCCCTCGGGCCCGATGTGCGACCCGATGCGTCAGAGACTGGCCTGCTCAACCAAAAAGGCTTTCGCGATGGTTTGTGCGGCGGCAGAGAAAGTGCGGCCAGTATCACCTGGCACTGGAAAGCGAACCATTTTCCACCGCTCGCGTTTAAGGGACTCCTAGGTCCCAGGAAGGAATCTTAAAGATGAAAAAACGGACCCAGGAGGAAATAAGGGCAGAAATCGCCCAAGTCGAGTCGGAAATGCGCACGGCCATCGACTCCGGGCGCATGCGAAGCGTCGAACGGCTCCGCGGGCGCAAGCAGGCGCTCGGCCATGAACTGGAGCGCGCCATGGCGCAGGAGGCCGCCATGGGGGCGACCACGTCGACGC
>OLOK01000591.1_pt1 | contig 34953 bp, 27 predicted proteins | sample 1672591 | NCBI WGS metagenome assembly OLOK01 (sample SAMEA3136703, study PRJEB25190) | human gut metagenome | biome: human gut; feature: human-associated habitat; material: faeces | place: Austria | collected 2013 | reverse complement strand
GGGATTAGTAAAATTATCAGGCAAAGAACAATAAACACTATAAAGCCTTTTTTCTTCATTAGATACCAATCTCCTTTTTAAAATCGAAAATAAATAAACGGATTATAGGTTGCTGTTGCAAGGCTTATAATACATACAAGTAGTAATCCTATATCTGCTATGTGAATTATTGTTTCATTTATGTTGCTACCAATCTTTTTAGAAATGGCATTTTCCAACTTCTGTCTTAACGGATATGCAAAAATAATTGCCATTATTATAACAAATATATAATATGGACTAAGAAGTCCTGCCACAAAGCTGATTGACTTTACTTCCATATTAAAGCCGGTAAACATTGTTTTTAACATCGTAAGACCAAGTCCTACTGAATCTGCCCTGAACATTACAAATCCGCAAACCACAACTATCCATGTAATAATATTTTTTATAATGTTATTTTTTATTTTAATTATACTGCCCAATGTGTCTTCTATTACATTGGCAACTCCGTGGATTAATCCCCATATTACAAACGTCCAGTTGGCTCCGTGCCATATTCCTGTCAGAAGAAATACTATCATCTTATTGAATTCACATCTAAACTTTCCTTTTCGATTTCCACCTAAAGGTATGTAAACATATTCTCTAAACCAAAGTGATAGGGAAATATGCCATCTTCGCCAAAAATCCTTTATTCCTTTTGCGCTGTATGGGTGGTTAAAGTTTTCATTAAACTCAAAGCCAAATATTTTTGCCATTCCTATTGCCATATCAGAATATCCACTAAAATCATAATAAATCTGAAGTGTATAAGCTATTGCTCCAACCCATGCCACAAGAAAATTATAATCGGTAATCTTTAATGCAAATATTGAATCCGCCATATATCCTGTGGCATTTGCAATAATAAGCTTCTTTGTAAGGCCTCTTATAAATCTGCTAATTCCTTCAGTTGTTTTTTCAATACTGCTTGTTCTGTTGTTAATCTGTTTTGCTATTTCATTGTATCTGATAATAGGTCCGGCAATAAGTTGCGGAAAGAATGATACATAAAGCATCAGGTTAAATAGATTCTTCTGAACCATTTCAGGATTTCTGTACACATCAATTACATATGACAATGCCTGAAATGTAAAAAATGAAATTCCTATTGGCAGGGCAATTCCCGGAATCTTTATATTAAGTCTTCCTGCATAATTAATATTTTCCAAGATAAATGCTGTGTATTTAAACACACACAGCACACCTATATTACAAATAACTGCTATTATTAAGACAATCTTTTTTCCTGCTATATTATTAGCCTTACTAAATCTTCCCTCCATCAAACCAAATATGTAATTAGCTATTATTGAACCAATCATTAATAATACATATATTGGTTCTCCAAATGCATAAAATATTAGGCTTGCGATAATCAATAATGTATTCTTCCCCTTTATTCCCGGCACTATAAAATATAATGCGCAGACAATAGGCAAAAACACAAAAAGGAATATTGCCGAACTAAAAACCATAATCTGCTCCTCGTAAACGTTGTCTGTATTTCTTAACGTCTTATCTATGTTTTTATTAGATTTTTCTCTTGTCTACCGGATGACAATTGTAATTCTTATACGATAAATTATAGTACTTGTTATAATCCTTTGCTCTTGCAAATAAAGCGTCATATACTTTTCCGTTTAATTCAACCCATGCATGTTCTGAATCATGTGCTACATAAACAGTCTTATATCCTGCCTCATGAACAAGGAAAGCAAGTGCTGCTGACTCTGAAACACAACAGCCGTCTCCATGGATAAATATATCATCTGCAAATGTAGATTCCCAACCTTTCTGCTTATAAATCTTTTTAAGGAATCTATATCTCTTATATGGACGTTTTGCAATCCAGTCAAAACATTTTCTTAGTTTCTGCTGCTTTGTATCTGTATATTTGCATAATTCATTTAACTGCTTTCTTGCTCTCATCATTGTTTTGATTTTGGCAACGCTAAGGTCAGTCTGCTTAGCCTTTCCGGCTTTGTCAAGTTTAATGCCGTCAACAGTACATTTCTTAGCCATCTTTCCATTAGTACGTCCGAAATAATAATAGTCCTTTTTGTACTTAGCCCAACCTGTAACCATTACTCCTTTTTTATCAAAAAGGTATGTTTTATTCTTTACTGTAACTAACTGGTTCTTTATTTTTTTGCCTGATATCTTGCAATAAGTCTTGCCCTTTTTAGTTTTAAATTTTGCAACAGGGGTTTTCTGTTTCTTACTTTTTGCTTTTATTGTTTTATTATTTGAATCTGTGTTATTTTTGTTTACAGTTTCTTTATTGTTTAAATCTGTATTGTTTTTGTTTACAGTTGTTTTCGTTACGTTACTTTTGTTTTCCGCCTGATTTGTTGTAGTTGGTGTTTTGTCATTTGTTACTGCTGTCGTCGTTACTGCGCTTATCATTCCTACGCAAATCATTACTACCAGAAAAATCATTATTTTCTGTGTCATCTTTTTCATTCTTGTGTTCTTCTCTTTCATCTTTCTGTGCTCCCTTCATTTTCCATAACCTTAGTTATCCCGTTATGTCAATCGTAAAATATCAGATAACCTTCCCCATATTTTAATCAAGTAATATCATGTGATGTCATTGTGATATTTGCTATGTACATAATAGCACTAAAAGTTTTATTTTCAAGCTGTTTTTTCCGTAATTTTGTAATATTTTTATATTGTTTCTTAATGTCATATTTTAACTACATTTAGGCTACATTTTGGAATAATCTTATTACATTTTCGTTACATTTTTAACAAAGAAAAAACTATTTTCATAACATTTATTTAATCTGACTTCGATGTTCCAAAAGAACAATCTATGTAATCAGATTTACCTTATGAAAATAGTTTTTCTATAATCATTTAAATTATATTTTTACGATATGTTTTACGGACGCTGTCCAAGTCCACCTTCCAATGTTATTGTTTCGCCTGTCATAAATTTAAAATCCGGTGAAGCAAGCTGAACGCAAACACGACCGATTTCTTTTTCTACATCGCCATAATGTCCCATAGGTGGCATTTTAACGTTAGCCTTAAATGCTTCCGGATAAGCTTTTTCAAAGTTTTCAAGTTGTGCTGTCCATGCTAGTGGGCAAACAATGTTAACATTAATTCCATCCGGTCCCCATTCTGTTGCTGCAACTCTTGTCAAACCTCTGATTCCTTCCTTAGCCGCCGCATATGCACACTGGCCATAATTTCCAAACAAACCTGCGCCTGACGCAAAGTTGATAACTGACCCCTTAGTTTCTTTCAAATATGGATAGCATGCCTTCATATAATGAAATGTTGCATATAATCCTGAGTAAACTGCTAAATCAAACTGTTCAGTTGTATGGTCTGCCAATGTTACACCTGAGGCAGATGCCTGTGCATTATTAATTAACACATCAATTCTTCCAAAGGCTTCCATTGCCTGCTTTGCAACACTTTCAGCTAATGCTTCATTATCAGCACCTGCACTTATGTCTGCCTGGACCGGAAGAACCCTAATTCCATATTTTTCTTCTAATTCTTCCTTGGCATCAGTAAGCTTTTTAACATTTCTACCTGTAATTACAAGATTGGCACCTTCCTTGGCATATGCTGTAGCTATACCATATCCTATAGATCCACAACTTCCGTCGCTTAAGACTGCTCTTCCTCCGCCTGTAATAATTGCTGTTTTTCCTTTCAATGTACCCATATCATTACCTCCTACAAAATATGTTACTATTACTTTATATTAATTTTTTTATAAGAACTCCAGTCACCATAATAATTCTTATTGTCTGACTTATAGTATGCTCTTACCCTTACAAAATAATTCTTTCTATTTTTTATCTTTGATAAAGTTCCTGTACTCTTTCTTGCAGAAATTCTTCTATATTTGGCTCTGGAGGTTGACTTTCTTCGACCATATTGAAGCTGATATCCGGATGCATTATAAACATTGTACCAGCTTACTTTAATTTTCTTCCTGCCTGTACGTTTAATTTTTAAATTTGAGACTTTTGATGGTTTAATTATAACAGTAAAAGTTGCTTTTACACCACTTCCGTCTGTTGTCTTAGCTATTACATTAACTTTTCCCGGTTTATAAGCTCTTAAAATTCCTGTGTTTGTATCAATAACAGCACTTCCCGTATTACTTACTTCCCACTCAATATCTTTTGCAGTTGCATTGTCAGGTTTTACAATAGCCTTCAATCTTATTGTTTTGTTAACTGAAACCGTCTTATTTCCTGTAACGGTTATGCTTTTCACGTAATTATTAAATGAATAAGATATTGAATATATTCTCTTATACTTTCCTGTGCTCTCCTCATCTTCAGTTAATACTTTTATGTAATACACACCGGGCTTTAAAGTAATCTCTTCGCTATACTTAACTGATTTTCGATATCTTCCGCCTTTAACTTTTTCTTCTTTTATAAGAGACAATTCGTTGTCATATAACTGAAAAGTGGACTGTCCTGCATTGGATTTATAATTGATAATAACTTTGCTCTCTTCGTCTATAATTATCTTATAATATTCGCACCCATGTTTCTCTGAAAGTGTTGTAGTTACACTTTCATCTTTCTGCAACTCTCCTGCATTCCCAATAGTCTGACTTATATCGTTATTATCTGAATTATCCAAATCTGATTCTGCTGCATTGGTCTGTATCATCAAGGCAAACACTACACAAAATACTAATATAATTCCTGTCAATGTACTCTTAACTATATCCTTCACTTTGTCTCTCCTTCATACCCCTGATTATAACACATTTATGGTACGTTTTCTTTATTTTTGTTGCATATTTTTTATCATTTGCAGTAGCTCCATATCCTCAGCCTGTACCTTAATATTAGCCTTTAATGGTTCACCGTCAGGTGGGGTAACAGTTAGTTCGATTACACTGCCTTCTTTTACTTCCGGCTAGATTCTTGCAAAAAATTTTGGAAGCATTGGATGGCGTGTGACAAACTTTTCAAACATGCCTTTAAATTTCATCATATCTAATGGATTCATTGTTTTTCTCCTTTTCGCTAACTTTTCCAAATAAGTTCAGATTTTTTATGCAAACACGTTAATTTACTTATTGTTTGCTAATAAAAAATTTCTGACCTTATTATAAAAGCCATATACTTTGGTATATCTTAACAGTAAAGTTAGTTATGTGTCAACGATATTCAATCTAGGCTATGTAATATGAATAAGATTTGATGGTATGATAGTTTTGCGAATGTACCTAAAAAAACGGGCAACTTGAAATAGCGGGGTACGAGCAGTCAAAAATGTCACTCATAACTTGCTTGTGACATATAAAAATGCCAAATTCGTACCCAGAAAATCAAGCTTTTTAAAATAGCGGGGTACAAGCAGTCAAAAATGTCACACATAGCTTGCATATGACATACAAAAATGCCAAATTCGTACCCAGAAAATCAAACTTTTTAAAATAGCGGGGTACATAACGCAAAAAGGACTCCAATGCTGATTAGCATATTGCAATAAACTAATTAGCATCGTGCCCTTTTAATTCGGATTAATTATTATACAATATTTATTCTTAATTTTGGTAGTGTTTTGCCTGTGTATTGTACATATTGTAATAGAAGCCTTTTTGGTTTTCCATTAGTTTGTCATGGCTTCCGTCTTCTATTATTGTACCACCATCAAATACTATTATTCTGTCACAGAATCGGCATGATGATAGTCTATGTGATATGTAGACTGCAGTTTTGCCTCCTACCAGTTTATCGAAGTTGTTATATACTTCAAATTCAGCAATCGGATCTAGTGCTGCTGTTGGTTCATCAAGTACTACTATTGGTGAGTCTTTGTACAGGGCTCGAACTATTGCAAGTTTTTGTGCCTGCCCGCCTGACGGCTCTATTCCCGATTCATCAAACATCTTGTATAGATTTGTATTTTGTTTGTCTTTCAATGAGTTAATCCAACTGTCTATTTCTACTATTTCACATAGTTCATTTATCTTATTCTCAACATCTGGATATTTGTTTTGTCCCATATCTATGTTGTCTTTTATGGAAAATGCCATAAGTTTGTAATCCTGAAATACTACTGAAAGCAAATCAAGATATTTGGAGTATTCTATGTCGTTTATATTCACTCCATTTACAAGTATTTCTCCTTCCGTTACTTCGTACAGTCTGCAAAGTAATTTTATGAAGGTTGTTTTTCCTGCACCGTTTTTTCCTACTATTGATAAGTGCTCTCCTGAATGAATTATTGTATTTATGTTTTTTAGAATATAAACATCTGTATTAGGATATTTAAAACTTACATTTTTAAATTCAATTGAAACACCATTATTAATATTAGGAACTACTGCATTTTTGCTTTCTTCGTATTTTCTGTCGATTGCTGCCTGTTCTATGTAATCAATATAATATTTCAAAACTGATGCCGTATATTTTAATTCCAACAAGCCTCTTGAAATACCGTTAAGTGCTTCCGTAAACTTAAGTATAGCCTGTACCAAACTGCTGAAATCACCTACTGTAATCTTTTCTGTCAAAGTATTTATGCCAAGAATAATATAAACTACAATATCGCAGACTTCTGTTGTCGTTACTGCGGCTTTATCCTTATTCCATATTTTCATTTCACTTTTCTTTGACAGATTATAAATGCCGTTGCTCTGCTTTTTCTGGTTGTCTATAATCATATCGTCTGAATGATATATTCTAATGTCCTTAGCATATTCACCTGTTGTAAGTTCATCAATATAATAATCAACAACACGGTCCATTTCCATAGCTTCTGAAAAATACTGTTCCTTTATTTTTGTTGTTTTCATTGTTATATATGTGTTAACTACGAAGCTTAACAATACAGGAATTATCAGCCACACAGAGCATTTAACTACTATGTAAATAACACCTGCAAGGACTAAAATATTACTTAAAAGTCCTACTATACCATCTGTAAGTCCCTGAATTAAATTTGTCTGCTCAAATGCACGTCCTGCCTTATTTATACTGTCTAACATTTCTGAATTTTCCGTGTATTCAAACTTCATTTTCATAGTGTTAGAACTAATTTCCATATGAAGCATCCTGTCAAACTGGTCGTTACAATAATTCTGCTTCTCATTGGCAAACTTGTTTCCTACTACGTGAATGTATGTACCAATACATATGAACGCAACCCAGAATATTATCATATTCATGTTTCTGTTCTGCTCATATACAATCTCATTAATTAAATACTTTGAGCCAATAATTGAAACAAAAGGTCCTGCCGTACTGATTATGACTGACATTAATATGTATAAATAATATATAGGAAGATGTTTCCATGCAAACTTTGCAAAATATTTTGTGCAAAACCAAATATCTTTTATTCCGCCAAAAAATTTGTTTAACATACCTCACCCTCCTTATCTTTGTAATATTGAGCCTGAACCTGGAACATATTTCTGTATTTTCCATTGGCATTAATTAGCTGTTCATGAGTGCCCTCTTCAATAATTCTGCCATCTTCAAACATAACTATTTTGTCACAAAATCTTGTACTTGAAAGTCTGTGTGAAATAAAAATAGCAGTCTTTCCCTTTACCATTTGATTAAATTCCTGATACATTCTGTCTTCTGCCAATGCGTCAAGTGCCGCTGTTGGCTCATCCAAAACAAGAACTTCTCTGTTCTGATAAAGCGCCCTTGCCATAGCAAGTCTTTGTCTTTCTCCACCTGACAAATCAACACCGTTAGGGTCAAATATTCTAAGAAGCATAGTGTCTATTTTGTTTTCATATTTGTTAATCTTTTCATCCAAACCACTTCTTTCCAAAGCCTCCATTGTTCTGTTTTTGTCCGTCTCATTTTCAGGCTTCATTGAAATATTCTGCCATACCGGAAAAGCAAAAATTTCAATGTTTTGGAACACAGGCGCAAATATTTTAAAATATATATCTCTGTCATACTTCTTTACATCAACTCCATTAAGAAGAATCCTTCCCTCTGTTGGCTCATAAAGTCTCATAAGAAGCTTTGTTAAAGTTGTTTTTCCTGCGCCGTTAATACCAACTACCGCCAACTTGCTTCCCGCTTCAATAGTCAGATTAATATTCTTTAGAACATATTTTTCGTGTCCCGGATATTTAAAAGATACGTTTTCAAATTTAAACTCAAATTGCTTCAAGCCTATATTCTTACTTACGCCCTGGCCTTTTTCAATGTCAGGCTTGTCCTCATTCCAGTCCATAAATGTTCTAAAATCGTCAAGTTCCATTCGGTTCATATTCATCCAAACCATATTGCAGAACATATCTGTCATAGCTGTGGAAAATGATGCAACCAAACCTATGTATAAAACAAAATCAGAAATGCTCATTCCCTTATTTAAAACCATATAAATCAATACTACGTATAGTAATAAATTCTGAAAAAGGCGAAGAAAACTCATCTTTGCCTCGCACATTACCCATTTTCTGTGATTTTTCTTGCAGGCTGCATAATAAACTGTATTTATGTCTTTCCACGTCTGTTCAATAAAATCCTGCATTTTAAATAATCTTATGTCTTTGGCATATTTAAAATCTCTTGCTGTTGAAGAAAAATAATAATTTTTTCTAAAATTAGATGACATTGCATCTCTAAAATTTACTTTCGTCCACTCCATTGTTGAATCAAGGATTTTATATATAAAATATGAAATAACTACCAGCACCAAAATTATCAAAGGATTAATTACTGCTATTGCCGCACCTGCTATAACTACAAGTACAATATTTGAAAGAATATTACTTCCTCTTCTACAGTAACCACTAATTCCCTGATAGTTATACATTGCATGTTTTGATCTTTCAATCAAATCAAGGAAATCCGGATTTTCCATATTTTTAAAATCTGTTGTAAATGATTTTCTAAGATATTTTGAAACTAACCCCTTATATACCTTGTCCCAGGCATACTCGCCTACATATTGAGCCTTTGTGTTGATAAGCTTTACTACAAGAATTATAATTCCCACTGCTACCAACACTTTAATCATTGTGTCTGTTGTAACTTTATTTTCTACTAATGCCAATACAATCTTTGGAATATAAATTCCAATAAGCATATACAATGCCGACAATACTCCCATTACAATCATTGCTATAATAAACTGATTGTTTAACTGCCATGTCAGCTTTACTGCATATACGAAATTGTTAAACATTCCATGCTTAGTCGCCTGTATTCCTTTTCGCTCCCTTTCGTGAGATGCAGAAAAGAAATTCTTAATTGCCTCCAATATTTTCTTCATATACATTCCCTCTTTTACTTTCATTGTGGGGTTCTATGGTAACTATTGCAACTCTTTTAATTTTCGCAACTCTATGCAACTTTTTTTGCAACTCTTACAACTCTTTTTGCAACGAACTTTTCGGGGATAAATAATAGATTTTAACAAATTTAGAATTTGATTAGAATAAATTATTGATTTTTCAATACTCCCTCTTTTCTACACTAAAAACAGTATAACATAATATCTATGATTTTGGGAAACTATTTAAACTTCCAGTTTATGTAGTTTGGTAGAAGACAAGGTTAATTCAATTCAAGTAGGTAATTACCCCATAGAAGCAAGTTTATGCATACTATGGGGTAGATTTCAAGATTCATTGTTATTGAAAATAATATGAATTGCCCCATATGATTAAGTTTTCTCTTTTTATGTGGCAGATACAAAGATTCATCATATTCAAACTAATATGTAACTACCACATAGAACCGAGTTCTCATATTCTGTGAGGTAAGGTTGTACCATACGAACAAGAAATTTCAAATATGGTACAGATATTAGCTTGTTCCTGCTTAACGCAGAAGAAATCTGTACCATACAAGCAAGAAATTTTACATATGGTACAAATACGAGCTTGTTCAATCTCAAATCAGAACAAATCTGTACCATACGAGCAACAAATTTCATATATAGTACAAATACAAGCTTGTTCAATCTCAAATCAGAACAAATCTGTACCATATGAGCAAGAAATCTCATATATGGTACAAATATAAGTTTGTCCCAGCTCAAATCAGAAAAAATCTGTACCATACGAGCAAGAATTTTCATATATGGTACAGATATTAGCTTCTTCCAGTTCAAACCTGAACAACTCTGTACCATATAAAAAAGAATTACCGTATATGGTACAAATATAAGTTTTACGCGATGTTTATTAGCTTCACTCCAGTCCACATCTCCTTGTCCTTTGGACAAGAAGCATTCCTTGCATTCAGCTCGGTCAAATATAATATGTTTATATCCTTTCCATAAATGCAAAAAAAAGAACTATGCTACAATAAATTTCCAGTATCAAACATAGTTCTTTATTACTCTGATTTAATTTAAATTTCTTATATTATAATGCTTCCTTGATTGCAGCCATTAATTCATCATATGTTTCAAAAGCTGGAAGTTCAGGATATTCTTTCTTGATTTCATCTGTGCTTCTGAATAAAAATCCTGCCTTACTTGCCTTAATCATTCCAAGGTCATTGTGGCTGTCTCCGCTGGCAATTGTGTCATATCCGATTGACTGCAATGCCTTTACCGTAGTAAGTTTTGAGTTTTCAATTCTCATCTTAAATCCTGTGATTTCTCCATCTTCTGCTACTTCCAATGAGTTACAGAAAATTGTAGGATAACCTAACTTCTTCATTAAAGGTCCTGCAAACTGTGTAAATGTATCACTAATAATAATTACCTGAGTAATCTCTCTTAATTCATCTAAAAATTCTTTTGCACCAGGCATAGGATCAATCTTTGCAATTGTTTCCTGAATTTCCTTAAGTCCTAATCCGTGCTCTTTTAAGATGTTAATTCTATAATTCATAAGCTTATCGTAATCAGGCTCATCTCTTGTTGTTCTCTTAAGTTCAGGGATTCCTGTTTCTTCTGCAAATGCAATCCATATTTCAGGAACTAATACTCCCTCTAAATCTAAACAAACAATATTCATTTTCTCGTTTCTCCTTTAGTCCATTAAAAGTCGTACATTCACACTGTACAGTTCAACATTGTAGCATACTTTTTTTGATTTGTCTAAAAGTTATGATATGCTACTTTGTAACTCATTTGCTTTTTTTATGATTTTACAAACTTTTACCTTTTACAAATCTACTAATTTAAGGTCAAAAAATGGGCATAGTTTTTACTACACCCATTTTCATTTATAGCATTTGAAAGTTATTAATGTATTTACAGATTATTTTTTATGTATTCTTTTACTAATTCTGATGCATTATCTTCATTATAACCATTTACTACAATAGTTATTTTTTGACCATATCTTGCTCCAAAAGATATAACCTCTGTAATGTTTTCAACATTTGTTATTTTTTCTCCTTTAAGAATAAATATCTGTGTTCCAAGTTTTTTCGCAATGTCAGCCAATTCTGCTATTGGTCTTGCATGCAATCCGTCCACATTATTTATTATATGGTCTATTTGAATCATAACTACATCTCCTTACACTTATAATTTCCGTAATTACTTTTATTCATACTTTCTTAGTCTTATAATTCCTTTAATGCTTCATCAAGGACTTTCTTTGCATTCATCATTCCAAAGTCCTGAGCTGCAATTGCCATTACAGGAATACCTTCTGCCTGTTTTTTAATGTCATCTAATGCGAATCTAATCTGAGGTCCTAACAAAATAATGCTTGTTTCTTCAAGATTATCGCCTAACTCTACCATAGGGGTGGCATCAACACTTGCTTCTAAACCTCTTGCCTTAGCTTCCTGCTCAAGTTTCATTTTCATGATACCCGTACTCATTCCTGCATTGCAAACTAATAATATCTTCATGCCTTGCTCCTTTCCACATAATTAAATGTATTTATGCCTGAACACTTTCTTCCAGCTGTTCTTCTTTAATTTTCTGTTTCTCATAAATTTTAAAGAATGGTAAGTATATAATCATATCTATAATAATTAATACGCAAACCAATATCAACGCCTTAACGTCCATTGTATCAATTAGACCACCTATTGGACAGAACATATTCCAGCTTGCATATGCAAATGTTTTTGCTACAATTCCTGTACTCATGGCGATGTATGTAATTACACCATTTAAAGGCATTACTACTATAAATGGCAACATCATTGTTGAATTATACATAAGTGGCAATCCGAATATTAACGGTTCATTAATATTGAATAATGATGGGATAATTGCAAGCTTACCAATTGTTTTAATCTGTTTTGACTTACTGAATAATGTAAGAATTGCAAGTCCTAATGTTGCACCACTACCACCGATAGCCATAAATGTCCACCAGAAAGGTTCTGTAACAATATATGGAAGTGCTATTGCTGCTGTTCCTGCTGCAAATGCGGCCTGGTTTGCTGTATAATTGTTCATTAAGAATGTATCCAATGGTCCTGTGATAACAGTATCATGAATACCGAACCACCAGAAAATCATTACAATTACTGCTAATATAACAACTCCCCAAACACTGTCTACCATCTTAACAACAGGTGTCATAATAAGCTGCATAATTGTCGGAATCCCTGCACCTGTAAAGTTTAATAATATTGCGTTAACTGTTCCAACTGCTACCAAAACAATTACGATTGGCACAAGGTTTCCTATTGATTCAGCTAATGCAGGAGGTACTCCGCCACCTTCCAAGTTAATATATCCGATTTTTCTATCAGATAAAAATCTATATAATTCAAATGATACAATAGTTACCAAAATCGCTGTAAACAATCCTTTTCCATCTAAATAATCAAAAGATAATGCTCCATCTTTATTCATAGTTGCTGCAATCATAAAAGATGCAACTGAGACAGCAATAGTTACCCATGACTTTTCCATTTTGTAATGTTTGCTTAAATTAATTGCTAACCCTATTGATGACCAAAGCGCAATTAACGACATTGTTACCGAGTAAACATACCCCAAAGCCGGTCCTGTAAATGCGGCAACATTTGCCCATCCGTGCATAATTGCTTTAAGTACACCTGAATCCATGGTTGTATAATCCATTGGTGGTGATATAATAATAAGAGCAAAACTTCCTATAGTAAATAGTGGAATTAAAGCTAGGAATGTGTTTTGCAAAGCCTGAAGATATTTCTGTCTTGCTAATTTATTTGCAAGTGGAGATATCTTCTTTTCAATCCAGTTACTAATTTTTTCCATTGTAACTTCCTCCTTTTTCATTTATAAATTTTTTATACCAATGATAACTGTCTTTTGGAATTCTCTTACAATTATCATCAAAGTCTATGTATACTAAGCCGTAACGCTTTTTGTATCCGTTTATCCAACTATACACATCCATTGTTGACCATACAAAATACCCTCTGCAATCACAACCATTGTCTATAGCCTTTTTAATCCAATCTACATATCCCTGTAAGAAATCAATTCTATATTGATCATGGATTTCTCCGTTTTCCACCTTATCATATTCACCTAAACCATTTTCTGTAACTATAATAGGTGTGTCAGGATATAGTTCTTTAAACTCCATAAGCATATCATATACTGACTTAGGATAAATTTCAGTTCCCCAAGGAGTTTTTTCTGTATTTGGATCATCATCTAAAGCACACCAATCCTTGATTTCCATCTCTTCGTTTTTAGATGAATCACCTGTATTATTTGCTTCCATTTTTGTTTCTCCACCTGAACAAGGTTTAACTAAAAATCTGCAATAGGCATTAACTCCAAGGTAATCAACTGTACCTTCTTGAAATACTTCCTTATCTTCCTCTAACATATATGATAAATCATATCCTAACTTTGTAAGATGTGACACGTATTCATCAGGATAATATCCCTTTATGCAAGTATCATTAACAGATGTATTAAAGAAAATATCAGCTAATCTTTTAGCTTCTCTATAACCTTCATTATCTTTTAAAATCTCAATAGGATAACTGTCACTTACAAGTCCAATCATTCCCTTAAAGCCCATATTTCTATATGCCTTAATGGCTCTTGCACTTGCCAACATTAAGTGATACATTGCTTTCCAACGTCTTTCCAAGTTTTTAACATTAGGAGGGTAGTTTCCAAAACCATAACAGCAAAGTGTTTCATAATTTGGTTCATTAATTGTTGCCCAGTAATTAACTTTATCTCCAAACTCTTTAAAACATACTTTTACATATTCTTCATATGCATCAACTGTGGCTCTGTTTTCCCAGCCACCCTGTTCAAACATTGGTTGTGGCAAATCGTAATGATATAAAGTAACTAAGGGTTCAACATTATATTTTCTACATGTATCAATTACTCTGTTGTAAAAATCTATTCCCTCTCTGCTTACTTTGCCTACTCCATTTGGAATAATTCTTGTCCAGGCTATTGAAAATCTGTAAGCATTCTGATTACCTTCCGCTAACATTCTAATGTCCTCTTCGTATCTGTGATAATGGTCATTTGCCACATCGCCGGTAACAGGATTAACATTGTTTTTTTCACTGTGGCAGAAAGTGTCCCAGTTAGACATTCCCTTACCGCCTTCTTTCCATGCGCCTTCACATTGATATGCTGCAGTGGCACTTCCCCATAAAAACTTTTTGTCCATTAACTTAATTTCTCCTTATACAATGTTATAAACTCTTTTGCCACACGTTCATACATTATTGTTGTCATTAAATGGTCCTGTGCGTGAACTAACATTATGCTATACTCAATATCTTTTCCCTGAGCTTCCTTTGCCAGCAACTCTGTCTGTGCATTGTGAGCATTTGTTAATTCACTTTCTCCTTTTTTGATTAACTCATCAGCCTCATCAAACTCACCATTTCTGGCTTTTTCAACTGCTTTAAAGAATGATGAAAATGCATCTCCTGCATAACTTATAAGCTGAAAAGCAACCATCTGTGCTTCTTCTCTATTCATTGCTTTCTCCTTTCGTTTTTTGTTTATGCCATTATTATATTTTATAAATTTTTCATTTACAAATCATCTTTTGCGGTGTACACCGCACCTATATATTTGCCTGTATTTTTCTAATGTTGTATAATTTAATTACTTTAATAATTTATGATTACATTTTATATTTTTAAGGAGATATTTGTATGAATAGATTTACTGATCGTCAGAAAAAAATAATTAAGGAAATACATAATTCCAATACTTTCATTACAGGTAAATCTCTAAGTCTGATTCTTAATGTTTCACTTAGAACTATTCAATCTGAAGTTTCTGCCATTAACAAAGTACTGCATTTAATACTTTCTACTAACAGAGGCTATAAGATTGATGATAATCTGTATAAAACAATGGATTTTACCGCCATTGAAAAAGAGCAGAATTTAGAACATATTATTGTCAAAAAAGTATTTTTCCATAATCCTCATTATAACATTGATGATTTGGCAGAGGTTCTTTACATAAGTACCACAACTTTAGAAAAATACTTTAAAAAGATTAATGATACTCTTTCTGATTTTGATTTAAAAATAGTCAGAACTAATAATACTGTTTTTGTTTCAGGAAATGAATTAAATAAGCGAAAATATTTAAACAAAATTATTTTTGATGAAATCAATCCTGCCTTTAACAGTATTGATAATTTGAATAATTATTTTGAAGGAATTGACGTTGACAAAATTAAAATTATTATTCTTAATTCAATCAATAAGTATCACTATTACGTCGACAATGCTTACTACAACAACATAATTGTAAACATAACTATTGCTCTTTACCGTATGCGTACCGACCACTATGTTTCAGAACCTTTAAGAAATATTAGTGATAAGGCTGAAACTGTAGAATCAAAAATTGCTACAGAAATATGCACTCAGTACTCAGCCCATTGCAATATTGATCCTTCTGAAGATGATATTTTTTATATTTCATCACTTCTTGAAGGCATAATCAAACCTATAAGCAATGATGCACAATCTGTTTCACAGGATATTTTGACATCTGATTTTATTGAAGAAATCCGTGAAATTTTGTTAAATGTATTTTCTTCTTATATGTTGGAAATTAACTTTGATGAATATCTTTATAGTTTTGCCCTACATATACATGGTTTAATTAAGAGAGCAAACAGTATACAGTCTTCAGGCAATGACTTTTTAAATAACATAAAAAAGAATTGTCCTTTTATATATGATGTTTCTGTTAGCATTGCTCAGAAATTAAATAAAAAATATAATATTAGCATTGCTGACTCTGAGATTGGATATATTAGCATACACATAGGTTACTTAATTGAATCTTCCAACAGTGATTCAGATAAAGTTTCCGTACTGCTTTTATGTCATGATTACCATCATATTAATTCGAATATTGAAAAGAAATTATTAGACAATTATCAGAATTTTATTACTTTAAAATTATTTACAACTGATAATCGTTCTGCTTTGATTAATGCTTATTCAGATTTAATTGTAACAACAAAACCGTTAAACCTCATCGGCAAAGAAGTTATTGTTGTTTCTCCATTTTTTACAATGATGGACCAAATAAATGTTGATAATGCCATTCACAAATGTTTGGAAAATAAGCAAAAAATTAAACGCAACAATATTTTGTCCTCTTTTTTCGATGAAAAACTTTTCTTCAAGTCTAATGATTTTGGAAATAAAGAAGATGTTATTAGATTTTTAGGACAAAATGTTATTGATTATGGATTGTGTGAAGAAGGTTTTGTTGAATCTGTTTTAGAACGTGAGCAACTTTCATCAACTTGCTTTTTTGATACTTTTGCAATTCCACATGCCCTTGACATGAATGCTACCCATACAATGATTTGCGTTCTCACAAGTGAATCGGGTATACAGTGGGATGACCATGTTATACATATTGTTCTTATGCTGGCTGTTCAGCAAAATGACAGAAAAAAATTTATGGAACTTTATAATGGTATTGTTCAAACTCTGGAAAAACCTGAGAAAGTAAATAAATTAGTTTTGTCTGACAATTTAATGGATTTTTTGAATCAGCTTCTTGAAAAATAAAATTTTATAAGATCACAGTATTCCAAAGACATTATTCAACCTGTGCTTAAGCAATGATTGAATAATGATTTTGGGACACACTAATCTTCATTTTTAAAATTATTTATATAATTTGTCGTATATCTCCCTATCCAAGTCTTTATACACGCAGAAAATAACTCTTTCTATATTATTTTCCTTTTTCATCAAAAATCTTTCCACTGTGTCTTTTGCTATTACTGCCGCTTCTTTATTTGGAAATCTAAACTCTCCGGTTGAAATGCAACAAAAAGCAACTGTTTTCAAACCATTTTCAGCACAGCAATTTAAAACACTTTCATAGCAGTTCTTTAAGTCATTGCATAACTCATCATTTAAACCAAAATAGCATATGGGACCTACTGTATGTATTACTTTTTTACAGGGCAGATTATAAGCTTCTGTTATGGTTGCTGTTCCTGTTGGCTCCTCATAATTTGTACCATATTTTATTTTTCTCTGATTCATAATTTTGTTGCATTCTTCCCTAAGTTCCATTCCTGCCCCACTGTGAATGGCATTGTCTATGCATCTGTGACACGGAACGAAACATCCAAGAAGTGCTGAGTTTGCCGCATTTACTATCGCATCAACCTTAAGCCTTGTCATGTCACCCTGCCATATTGAAATTTTATCTGCCAGTGGGTTATTACTTCCATGCTGTTCCTTAACCGTTGGAATCATATCTAATGTAACAATCCCTTTTTCAAAAGTCTGATTCTGCAAAAATTCATCCTGAACTTTCAATATTTTTCTGTCAATGTACCTTGGCATTCTTATATTCATTAATGAACGGACTGCTTCTTTTTTTGCAGTTTCATTTTCTTCCACCTGAAGATTTTTGTATTGAACTGAATCTTCTTTTAACTTTTCCAACAAAAAATCCAATCTTTCCTGCTGTTTCATAATTGCTCCTTACTGATTTCCTCTATAGTTTGTTTTAAATCTGCATTTATGCCTATTGCTCTTTCCCCAAAGCTTTCCGGTACAATTGCCTCATCTTCCACGAAATATCTCTCTCATCTAAGATTCATAGCCATTGGTCCACCACAAACAGGACATTTAGGAACCATATAAGTTGGTATAACACAATTTTTTCTCGCCTGATTCATTTGATTGAAAACGAATACATATCTTTCATTCCGTATTTTTCTATAAATTTAGGAAAGTTCTTCTTAAATCTTTCCCCATCATACGTTAGTCCTGCTGCTGTAGAAAGACCTGCTCCAGCTCCTATCAAAATATAATCTGCTTCTTTTATGTATTTTGCTGCTTTTTTAATCTTTTCCACTGCATTATTAGGACAAACTTCCATGCAATTACCACAATGAAGGCAATTATTTTCTCTAATTCTAAATGGTATACTTAAAGTATCAATGCAATTCTGTGGACACTTGCTTGTACATAATCCACAACCAATACATTTTTCATTTATTCTATATCCGTATTGTTTTTCTTTTTCCGCACCAATGGCAAAGTTTGCTCTTGTTATTGGTTTCATTATCATTTCTCTCCGTTGTAATATTTATTATTACAATTATATATAACAACTGTCAGTTGTAATGTCAATAGTTACAACATTATTTGTTTTTTCAAAAAATTAAACCGGCAAGATAATTCCTGCCGGTTTCTTTATACTTTAATCTTTTAGAATATTGTATTGCACTACCCTATCAATTTCTGTATATCCATTTCCACATCTTCCAATGTTATTGAATTAAGTTCTTTTTCCATTGCCTTCTGTACCTGCTCAAGTTTTCCATCCAATACCGTGTGGATGCTTCGTCCAACTGGACACTGTGGATTAGGATTTTCGTGAAAATGGAATAATTCGCCACCTTCCACACATTCTACAGCCTTGTAAACATCAAGTAATGTTATCTCATTTAGAGGTCTTGTTATTTTAGCTCCGCCTGTGCCTCTGGCAACTTCAATTAGATCTGCTCCTTTAAGTTGTCCTAAAATCTTTCTTATAATAACAGGATTAACATTTGTACTTCCTGCAAGAAAATCACTTGTTATTTTATAGTCATTTTCAAATGTTTTAATACATGCAAAAATATGCACTGCTATTGTAAATCTACTTGAAATCTGCATTGGTTTTCCCTTCTGTTAAATATTATATATGATTACAGTGTAAAAATATCTTATTCTTCCCGTGCCTGCACAACAATTTGTGTTTTGACACCCTAATCTTAACAATTTATGCAATTAGCTTTCATATATTGGCTCAAAATCATCTGCTCCATGACCGCATAACGGACAGGCATAATCTTCCGGCAACTTACTTCCCTCATAAACATAATTGCAAATCTTACATCTCCAACCAACAATTTTTTTGCCATCTTCTTTTGCAGATGCTACATTGTTTTTCGGCTTTATTTCATTTTGATATTTTGCATAAGTTATAGGTTCTTTATCGCTTAATACCTTTGCATCAACAACTTCTGCAATAAATAATGTGTGTGTTCCAAGATCATGTTGCTCAACAACTTTTCCACTAATAACTGCGCAGGATTGCCAGCCAAGATATGGTACATCATTACAATCTGTAGGTGGTGTAATGTTTCCGAACTTGTCCACATCTCTTCCTGACTGAAAACCAAAATGCTTTATTGTTTCAAATGTACAATCATTGTCCAAAATGCTTACTGCAAAAATGCCACTTTCTTTAATCAAATCGCAAGTGTAGTTACTGTTCAATACCGAAATTGCTATTCTTACAGGATTGCTTGCTACCTGAATACAAGTGTTTGTAATACAACCGTTAGCCACTTCACCTGCCTTAGTTGATACCATAAATACTCCGTAACTTAAATTATATATTGCTTTTTTGTCCATATCTAATCCTCCATTTCACTATATTGATTATTTTCCGTTTTGCTTTTTATTTATAATATCATAACATTTTTATGGTTCCAACATAAATACTTTGGAAAGCAATTTTTTATTTATAATTATCTATTGACTATTGTATTATACCCGATTTATTATATTTGAGAAGAAAAAGAAAGGATTTTTTATTTATTATGGACCAACAAAAGTACAAAACGGAGAACAAAATTTTAAGGCTGTCACTGGGAGGCACCATTACTTTTACAATATTTGAAATCATCGCTTCCTTTGTCTTAGGTTCAAAAACCGTAATGACTGACGGCATATTTGATTTGTTTGACTTATTACTATTGCTTCCAATGTTTATTTTGGTTCCTTTTCTATACAAACCTGTTTCTGAAAAGAAACCTTATGGTTTTTCTCAAATTGAATCATTACTTGTTCTTGTAAAATATATTGTTTTACTTATTGTAGTTATCAATATGATTACAAACAACATTACAGTTTTACTTCACGGTGGACACACAGTTGATGCCACAAACGTTCTTATATATGAAGCTTCTCTTTGCGTGTGCTGCATAATTATGTACCTTGTCCTTCATTATCTTAGCCGTAACTATTCCTCAATGATAATTAAATCAGAGCTTTATTTGTGGAAGGTTGACATTGTAAGTACTCTTGGAATTTCAGTTGCATTTTTGTTCCAGATTTTCCTTACACACAGCCCAATTAATTTTATTATCCCTTACATAGATTCTTCTGTGGCAATTATTGTTGCATTATTCCTTGTAAAAGAGCCAATTGTGCAGATTATCAAAAACTTAAAGGAATTGGTTTTATTCTCGCCTGACCAACAGATTATGGATGAAATCAGAGAAGTTGTAAATAAGGACATTAGCAATTATGAATATAGTCTTGATTTCTTAGATGTTACACAAACAGGGCGTAAAACATGGATTGAAGTCTACGTTAAAAGCAAAAATGACACTATAAAAATCAAGGATTTCAAAAAAATACAGGAACATATCACAAAAGATTTGATAGACAAATTTGACCAGATTTATGTTGAAATAGTTCCTGCTCTATAGCTTGTAACTATAATTTACGATTAAATTTCAAAAATACTTTTCACAAAGGAGATTTTAAATGAACCTTATAAAAGAAAAATACAAAGGCTTATTAGTTTGCCTTGCAATCGCAATTCCTTCCTGGATACTTGGCAAAATCTTTCCTATTATTGGAAGTGCCGTTATTGCTATCATTGCCGGTATGGTTATTGCTTTATTCTGGCAACCGGGAAAAACTTTCAAACCGGGAATTACTTTTACATCAAAAAAGATACTTCAGTATGCAGTTATTTTATTGGGCTTCGGTCTTAATCTTAACGTAATATTTAGTACCGGAAAGCAATCACTTCCAATAATTATTTGTACAATTTCCACATCTTTGATTATAGCATTCGCACTTCACAAAGCTATGCACATTGATTCAAATATCAGTACTTTAATTGGTGTAGGATCTTCTATTTGCGGTGGTTCTGCCATTGCTGCAACAGCACCTATTATTGATGCAGATGATGACGAAGTAGCTCAGGCTATTTCTGTTATTTTCTTTTTCAATGTTTTAGCTGCTTTATTGTTTCCAATGTTTGGACATTTCTTAGGCTTTGATACAACATCCGGTGAAGCCTTTGGTATATTTGCCGGCACTGCTGTTAATGATACTTCATCAGTTACAGCTACTGCTTCTACTTGGGACAGTATGTGGAACCTTGGAACTCAGACACTTGATAAAGCCGTTACAGTTAAACTTACAAGAACTCTTGCAATAATTCCTATTACTTTGGTTCTCGCTTTATTTAGGGCAAAACAGTCAGGTAGCAATTCAAATGAAGGTGGATTTAGTTTTAAGAAAGCTTTTCCTATGTTTATTTTGTGGTTTATTGTTGCTTCTCTTATTACAACAATTGCCATAAGTCTTGGTGTTCCATCATCAGTATTTGCACCACTTAAAGAGCTTAGCAAATTCTTTATTACTCTTGCCATGGCTGCCATCGGTCTTGGCTGTAATGTTGTCAAGCTTATCAAAAATGGTGGCAAACCTATTTTGCTTGGCGGCTGTTGCTGGATTGGTATAACTTGCGTAAGCCTTTTACTTCAGCACGTTTTAAACCTTTGGTAAATATAGAATTTAGTGAGCATATAATTTGGTAAATAACGACACTTATTCCAATGACCTCCTATTGCTTAAATATTACAAAATTGTTACAATTCTTTTTGTAATTGGCCAGTACAAATCTTAAAATAAGGAGGACGAAACTATGTGTTTTAAATTCAATAGTTGCGACCAGTTATTTAACGCTATTTGCAAATTCTTTAACTTTGGTTGTTAATTAGTTATTTTTATAAAATAATATTCATATGTGCTTTGGCACAAAAAAACAGAGGACGATGTTTTGTTTGCTTGTTAGATGTTTAATTTAATGAAAGCAAGACGCACCTCTGTTTTTTATATACTTATTTAAAAATATTTTCTATTATTTCTTCACTTCTAGTTTTTTATTAATATTAAAATTCAAGTCTTATTTTATACTTTATTAAATTTTTTTGCTATCAACCTTAAAGCAATTTCATTAATTTACAGTTCTCAATGCCTGCGTCCCAGAATTTTTCCAAAGGAATATTTTGCACCTGACACACAATGCTTGAATCCATTGCTCCATGTCCCACAATAATAACATCCTTACCTGCATCTAACTGTGGCTGAACTACTTCTTTAAGAAAACTTCCTGTTCTGGCAAACAAATCATCAAAAGTTTCTCCATCTTCCACACCCGGATAATTAGCCGGATCCTTAAACAACTTTCTAATAGGGCTTCCCTCTATCTGAGACGGATGTGTTACACCTTCATACACGCCAAAACACATTTCCATAAGCCTGTCGTCATATACAATAGGAATGTTTCTTCCTTCCAAAACAATTTCAGCTGTCTGCTTTGCCCTAACAAGCGGTGAGCAATAGCATATGTCAAAATTAACATCTTTATATTTTTCTTTGGCTTGCTCTGCCATCTGAATGCCTTCTTCATTTAATGGAATATCTGTACGACCTTGAAGCTTATGCTTGGCATTCCAATCTGTTTTTCCGTGTCTCATAATATATAACATAACTTTTCTCCATATCTTTTGCTATTCTAATATAATTTATACGGATATAAGCTTAACTCATTCAGGTTATTTTCGCAACTGTGACTTCATTGGAACAAATTCAATTTTCAGCTACATTCCCATACCTGCTGCAAGTCTTCCTAATAATATGGTAAAAATACCATATTGTCAATTACTAACATTCTCTTTTTTATTTTTATAAATTGTATTTTTTCTTACTATATGTTATGCTTTCTAAATACACCTAAAAAGGTAATAAGAAAGGTAAAAATATTATGAAAAAACACAATGACAAAAGAAGCTCTTTCTCCGGAAAGCTAGGCTTCGTTCTTTCAGCTGCAGGGGCTTCTGTAGGACTGGGAAATATTTGGAGATTTCCTTATCTTGCTGCAAAATACGGTGGTGGTATCTTCTTATTAATATATATTGTCCTTGCCCTTACTTTTGGATATACAATGATTGTAGCTGAAACTTCTATTGGTCGTATGACTAAGAAAAGCCCTGTTGGTGCTTTTAAATCATTTAGTAACTCTAAGTTTGTATCTTTAGGCGGATGGATTAATGCCATCATTCCTATACTTATCGTTCCGTACTATTCTGTTATCGGTGGCTGGGTTATTAAATATCTTGCCGAATATATTATTGGTGACAGCAAACTTTTGGCCGGAGATGATTATTTCACCGGTTTTATTTCAGGTGGTTTTTCCGCTGAAGTTTGTTTTATTATATTTACTTTTATAACTTTAGCAATTATTTATGCCGGAGTTAGAAATGGTATTGAACGTGTTTCAAAATTTATGATGCCTATCCTTGTAGTTCTTTCTTTTATTATTATGATTTATTCGGTAACAAGACCGGGCGCTTTGGCCGGTGTAAAATATTTTCTTGTTCCTAATGTTAAGAACTTCTCATGGATGACTGTAGTTGCAGCTATGGGACAGATGTTCTATTCACTGTCTATTGCAATGGGTATTTTGATTACATTTGGCTCATATATGAAAAAAGATATATCTATAGAAGAGTCTACCAGAAATGTAGAAATCTTTGACACTGCCATTGCTATTATGGCCGGACTTATGATAATTCCTGCAGTTTTCGCCTTCTCAGGTGGCGACCCTGAAGCCTTAAAGGCAGGTCCTTCACTTATGTTTATTACAATTCCTAAGATGTTCGAAAGTATGGGACTTAGCATGGTTGTTGGTATTCTTTTCTTCACATTAGTACTATTTGCTGCACTTACAAGCTCAATTGCATTAACAGAAAGTGCTGTTTCAACATTTGAGGACCAATTCGGATGGAACAGAAAGAAGTCAACAATCATTCTTGGTGGAATTATGCTTGTTCTTGGAAGTCTTTCATCATTAGGCTATGGTCCTTTAGGCTGCGTTAAGATTATTGGAATGCAATTCTTAGATTTCTTCGATTTCTTAACTAATTCTGTAATGATGCCAATTGCTGCATTTGCTACATGCTTACTTGTTTCAAAAGTAATTGGACTTAGGAAGATTGAAGAAGAAGTACTTCATGGGGAAGGTACATTCCGCAGAAAGAAGATTTTCAATTTCATGATTAAATATCTCTGTCCATTATTTGCGGCAATAATACTATTAAGTTCAATCGCAAATGCATTTGGATGGATAACAATATAAAATTGAAATTTGTTAAATAATAGAGGATGTTGTGATAGCGTCCTCTATTATTTTTTTACTTTTATGATGGATTTAATTGCTAATGTGGTTTAAACTGGGCTGTTTCTTTGATGTGTTATCAAAAAGATGCCACATTTCTCTTAAATGTAGCATCTTTCACTCTTATTATTTAATTTTAACTGTTTTACTCAAACCTTTTTTGGTAAGCATCTTTTTGTAAGATTTCTTCTTACTCTTTGGTACGCTTATCTTGGCTTTCTTATTAATCTTCTTAAAAGCAGATTTTCCAATCTTCTTTAAAGTTAACTTCTTTGATTTAATTTTAATCTTTTTAAGTTTTTTGCAGTTGTAGAATGCTTTATTTCCTATCTTACTTATATTATTACCTATTGTAATGCTTGAAAGATTCTTGCACCTCTTAAATGCATTATTACCAATCGAAGTAACCTTGTAAGTAACATTTCCTATCCTAATCTGTGATGGTATTGTTGCTTTCTTAAGCTTCTTATCAATTGGGCAAACATATTCAACCTGCTGATTAATTACAGTTATGCGATAAATAGCGTTAGTTGAAATGTCCTGATAGGTGCTTCCAACTGTATATTCCATATTTCTTTTTGGAATAACTTCAGTTTTTGTTGCGCCACAAGCTGTACAAGTATAAGTTTTCACTCCTTCTTCTGCATAAGTTGGCTCTGTTGTAACTTTGCCATTATTCCATTTATGACCCTTTGCTTCTGTCTTTACTGTTGTTCTGCTTAACTCTTTATTGCAGACTGTACAGTAAACTACTTCATCATAGCTTCCACCTTTTTCGCATGTGGATTCCGTGGCATTTTCAATCTTTACTTCGCCTTTAACATGTCCCTTTGCTGGAATTGTTTCTTTTTGTACATCAGTTATTTTTTGGTTATTGTATGTTCCGGTTGCTGTGTGTGTTATGTTTCCATCCTCCTCGCATGTTGCTTCCGTTCTAGTTGTTTCCACATCACAGTCCACTTTAATAACATGCTCACTATTATATTCGCATGTGTACACAGCCTTACATGTACTATAATCATCTGACCACTGAAAATCCGGTCCTATGTAATTATGAATACAGATTTTGTTTACTTTAGTTGTTAAATCTGCAATATTGTATTCCTGTTTTGTAGCGTTTGAATCTGTAAGTTCATCTACAACAAGCTGGAACTTGCCTGATACATTCTCATTCTTTATAGCCTTAAAGGTCAATTTAATAACCTGTCCGTCAGCCTTTATATCGTCTGTTGACATAAAAGCAAATTTAACTTTTCCTTTAGTTGAAGTTGAAACATTAGTAAATGAATTTTTCAAAATCCCATCAGAAAATGACGCATCCTGTATTTCAAATATATCTTTGTCATATTCAAGATAAGCTGTCATTGAAGCTATTCCTGAATTGCCTGCCAGATTAATTGTAACGTCAAATGTTTCCTGTGAATCTATTGAATCAAGACCATTTACCGTAAACAAATTATCTGACTGCTGCTCTGACGTTGATATTGTTGCTTCATAACTTCCATCAAAAGTGCATTCCTGCAACTGCTCGTTTGTTATTGTTACATCTGATAATGAAATGTTACTAGATGTTGATTTCTCTAAAGGTATAAACTCCATATTCAGAAAATTCATCGTTGTTGTAGAACATTTATTAAAAGCATAGGCTACCTTAACAGTTCCTTCTTCAACCTTATTATATGAAACAATTAAGCCTTCAACATTTTTGTTAGCTGTGACTTTCTGAAATCTTACCTGCTCCTCATTATAATGTAAAATAAAGCTTCCGGACATTACTCCTGCATTGCGACTAAGGCCAAACCTGCACTGTACTGTATCATTAGCATTAGCATCTGTAGTTCCTTCTAGGTTAACCTGATAATTATCACTAAGTGGGTTATCAACATTTATGGTTAATTGTGAATCAATATTAAAGTCTATGTTAGAAAGATTTCTGTCATATGCTTCATTTATATTCGTATTAAATACACACTGTTCGCTTCCTACGAAGTCAGCTGTATATGTAATTGCAAACAATTCTTTATCAGTTACCGACAAACCATTGCCATTAATTAATGCTATTTTAATTGTACCCTGACTCTCTTTGGCTGATGTTATTGTTGATCCAAGCTCACTGCTAAACTTGCATTCTTTATAACTAAGCTTCTCATTGTCATATTTAATTAACATTTGATAACTGCTTAGATTAGTTATTCCTGTTCCATAATAATGTATTGTAACAACACCATTGCTCTGTTCATAGGATGTCCATATTGTTGGATTGTTATCATCTGCCTTTACTATTGTATTAGCAGGGACTATTGTCCCTGCTAACAATGAAACTACAAGAATGATGCTTACAATAAAATGATAAAATTTATTCTTTATTTTCATCTAAACACCTTCCTTATTTAAACTGCGTTATTTCTCCTGTAGCATATTGTAATATTCTCATAGCATCTACTGCTGTTATCTTTCCGTCTCCGTTAACATCAGCAAGTCCTGTTATTGCATCTGTAGGATTGTCAATTAATGCTAATTTCAAAGTAAGCATAGCATCTACTGCCGTTACTCTTCCATCCATATTAACGTCACCTAATTCATAGCTTGTATCACTTGAATTAACAAGAACTATAATGCTTGCCTTCTGATTACTCTTTTCAAGCGATGCTGAAATAACTGCATAACCATTGCCTTTTGCTGTAATAATCCCGTCTGAATTAACTTCTGCAACCGCTGTGTTACTTGAAGTCCACTGAAGACTTCTCTTCTCGTTACTTGTATCATTTCTAACCTGTGCATCAACTGAATATGTTTCATCAGGATACATTGTTACAATATCCTGTCCAAATTCCACATATGCTTCATCCTTAAATATTTCAATTGGGATTTCACACTTAGCATTGTTATAATATGCTGTTACTGTAGTAGAACCAGTTTTAGTTAATTCAAATACACAAGTTCTACCATTGTCTGTTGACTGAACAAGTTTAACCGAATCGTTATAAGACCAGTTAATAGTTGCTATTGACTCTATTGGCTTAGCCTGTAACTTGATAGTAACAATATTGCCTACAGTTCCTGAATACTTGTTTTGTTCAGAAGTAATCTCTTTAACAGGAAGTTCGTTAACCTGAACATCAATATATGTTGTTTTTCCATCACAACTAACCGTAACTGTAGTACTTCCACTCTGAATTGCCGTAAATGAACCATCATCATTCTGTTTAAGTACACTTGAATCATAGCTATAATCTGCATAATCATGATATGTGGCATTATCAGGAGAAACTGTTACATTAGGTGTAAATGAATCTCCTATATCTAAAGTAGCCTTTGATTTTTTAACTTTAATATCATTTACAGGAACGTATTTACTCTGTTCAATAAATGATATTCTTTCAGAATCATAATCTAAGTTTTCTACTTCCACACCATTAATCTTAACACTGATTACTTCAGGTCGAACTTCGGTAGATTCGTTATAATATTCAAAATATCCCAGTTTCCCACCATTTATACTCTGATTATTAAATTTATATTTATAAGTATTTCCTAAACTATTTCCACTTATATAACTTAATGATGAAGAAAAATATTTGCCACCGTCTTTTGAAGTCACCTCTAAACTATTAATTTTTCCATTAAAGTTAGTCTTTAAATATGAGTTCTGTGATTTTGCTAATTCTTTAGTTATAATAGTATCCTCATTATAAACTTTCACATTAGAATCCGTTACATCAAATGCATCATCAATACTTGCCACAACTACCTGATTTTCTGTTAACTCTACCTTCTTCTTGCCCATATATTCAGGTTTGAAAGTAAACTTAAGTTCCTTGGCAGATACATATTCTGTATCAACTTCTTTATCATCTATTACAACCCTGTCTGACTCATTAAAGTTTACACCTTTGACTATACCTGTCATGCTCTTGCCAACTTCTCCGTTATCAGCTTTAACTGATGACACAAACGCCTTAGACTCTATCGGTGTAACATTTGGTTCAGTTGCACTTCCGTTGTATGCATAATTAATTCCATCTGTGGCTTCAATATAGTACTGAAGATTTCCAACAGTTATATCTTCTGCATTAATATGAGCATTATAATAATTACCAGTAGTATTGTTCATTGGAACTGATTTAAAATTATCTTCTCCTTCCATTCGATAAAACAATGTAACACCTTCAACACCTATGTTATCCTTAACTGTTGCTGTAATAGTTGCACCAACTCCGTTAGTTATAGATTTTAGTGCTGTATGTTTAATTACCGGTGGCTTATCATCTACTGCTGTATTAGAAGTAATATTAGAAGGTCTTGACTCAGACATTGCCGTATCTACTACTGTAAAGTAATAATAATACTTCTTTCCTGCCTCGACTTTTTTGTCTTCGTATTCTTTCTCTTCTGATGACAAAATAGATGAATTAATCTTCTTAAAGCTTCCTTCCTCCCCTGTTTCACTTCTATAAATATTAAAGCCTGCCATAGTGTCATATTCATCCTGTGTCCAGTTAAGGTAAATACTTCCAACTCTACCTTCTGACTGCAATGTTAATGCTTCTGCTCCACTGGCAGTAACATCGAATTCAAATCTTCCCCAGTCAGTTCCTGTAGTAAGCCAATGGTCATCTGCTGCAGCAGCATCTTTAACTCTGAAATACTGATGTCCCTGATTAATAAGAACCTTAATAGGCATCTTACCAACCCATTCCCTTGCACTATTCCACTGTCCCTTTAAAGTATAATCTGTATATGGATCATCCGGTCCATAAGAAACCATTGGATCTGTCTCCTGATCCATATCTCTGTTAAATAAAACATGAACATCATATGTACCATTACCAACAGTATCAACCTTATCACCATTCTTATCTGTAATGTAAATATCTGAAACACATGGATAAGTTTCCTCTGATGGCTTATCTAAATATGGGCTTGTAATAATATCCGCATAATTTGTATTTGTATCAAAATCAACTAACTGTTTCTGAATAAGATTTTCATCTGTAGTTCCCCAATAATTATCCGTTGCCATATAAGTTAAATTGCTATTTGATGGAGTTATAATCTTCATCCACTCTGATGTATCAGTACAAATAAGTCGATTTAAAATAGCATTTCCCTTAAATGCTGCATTTTTTAATACACCTGTATTTTCTAAACTTATATTAGGATTGTTTATTACTGAATCTTTTGCTTCTTCCGGAAATTCTACCAATACATACTCTCTTAAATGTCTATTTCCATAGCACATCACAGCGCTATTATATATCCTATAAGTTCCTATTTTACTGTCTTTAGAAAATCTATATCTTTCAACGTTACTTGTCTCCTCACCTTTTACATCTAGTATTTTATCATTATCTTCATCATAATAATATCCACCGGCAAGTTCTAAATCCTTACTGCTTCCTTCTCCTAAAACATCATTAAATACTTTGTTTAATATATTTTTTTCATCAGTATCGTTCAAATTAAGCATAGCCAAATTTGCATTATTTTTTTCCAATACTTTTTCCAATGTAAGATAATTATCAAACGCTTTCGTATCATATCCATCTACATAATTTTCTCTATAAAAATAATTATCAAATTTATATGCAACATATTTTTTCCCATTCACATTGTAAATATTACTAACCACACTGCAATCCGGAGTTCTAAAATATTCTCCCGGATTGATAAGAGTTGAAGCCCATCCTCTAGTACCATATGTTACTTCATTTACTAAATATGTACAGTTTATACTTGACTTGACATTTCCTATAAAATCATAAGCACCAAACTCGCTTCTCATATAGCAATTATCAAATAACACTGTATCCATATTTCCGACTACTATAGCTCCCGTAGAAAATGATGCGGGTCTAAAATTAGATATTTTAGATTTTTCCAAATACTCTGCATTTATTATCGCCCCTTTTTCATCAATGTCCACATTACCATTAGAAGAAAAATGTCTATCATACACCATATCCATATTTTGCACGCAATTTAAATGTGAACCACTATTTATATCAATGGTAGGATTTGTAATATTAACATAGTTCATATCTACTGTTCCTGAATCTGATTTTTTCACATTTACGCAGTACTGTTCAAAACCTTTCCCCGGGAATAACTCAATCGGCTGACCTTCTGTTCCATTAAAGTGCATATTTCCTTTGACTGATATATTCGCTATGTAGTTATCACCATATGCTGAATACTGATCTGATGCCCAGAACTGTATCTTTGTTCCAGGTTCTACATTTACGGTTACTCCCTTTGGTATAAGAAGTGAATTTTTAATTATGTAGTAATTATCAGCCGTCAATGTTGTATCTTCAGTTATTTTTCCTGAAAGCACTGTTCCCTTTACTATATGAATAGTGTAGGTTGTGTCATATGACTGTCTATAAACAGTAGTATCATTTTCATCTAATCCATTTTTAGCTTTATAGTTTATATTGAATTGAATGTTTAAATCGTTAGGTGCATTTTCTTTTATTTTTATTCTTATTGGATGTTCTACACCTACTACTGTTTTTGATTCATTATATTTAAATCCGTTGTTCTGTGTTCCGAAACTTCCTATATCATCTATTCCAACTTCTTTGTCTGAAACAAATTCTACATACTGATTGTCTATTCCATTAGTTGTAGCATTAACTGTGATAGTAACATCCTTAGCTGCTCCCCACTGGTTACGAAGTCCTATTGCCAAGTCTATTGTTTCACCCGGCTGAATTATTCCGTCTCCATTGTTTGTCTTTGATATATTTTCTGAATCAAAAGCATATATTTCATCTACTGTAATATTAGGTTTAGGCTTATTAGTTAATGAAGCTGTTAATGATAATTTTTTATAATGATATGTTTTTTTAACATCTTCGTTATAATAAGTTATTGTATCCTCTGTGGCTCCCACTAACTGTCCCATTATATATCTTGATGAATATGTGTCTTTGTCTTTTAATGAGCTTCTAAGTATGGCTGCCTCAGCTGATACCATAGGTGCTGCCATAGAAGTACCATTCCATGATGCATAACGTCCATTAGGAAGTGTACTGTATATGTTAACACCTGGAGCGACTATTTCATATTCGGCATTTGCATTTGGTGCATAGTCCCAGTTAGAAAAACTTGCAAAGCTATTAGCTTCATCATATGCCATTACACCTATTACATAAGAATATGATGCAGGATACGTATTTTGCCCTCCTAATGGACAATCTGCTGTTGGTATTCTATAATTTCCTGCCGCTGCAACAAGTACGCAACTATTAAATGCATCCTGTAATGCATTCTCTATTAAGGCTGAATGAGCTGATGAACCAAATGACATATTAATTACATCTGCACCATTCTTATATGCATATTCTATTCCCTTTGCGATATCTGTAGAATTAAATGTTCCATCTGAGCCACCTGCTTTTATAGGCATTATCTTAGATTTGTAGGCTATACCCACTCCGCCTACATTGTTGTTTTCCATGGCAATAATACCTGCCACATGTGTTCCGTGACCATGGTCATCCATAGGTGTTTCATTAGGATCTATTAAATTGATTCCGTGAACGTCATCTACATAGCCGTTGTTGTCATCATCAGTACCTTTCTGTCCACTTACCTCTGCGCTGTTAGTCCATATATTGTCCTGAAGGTCTTCATGGTTGTAATCCACACCTGTATCAATAACAGCTACTACTGTTCCTTCACCTGCAGTATTTCCATAGTCTTCATTACCCCATGCTGCTTCAAGCTTCTGATCCTTTAAGTACCACTGCTTTTCCATACCTTTGTTGTATTCTGCAGATGGAACTGATTCTTCACTTGTATAATATTTGTACACAGGTTCAGCTATTTCTACTGCATTCTGATTGTTTGTATTATCTACTATGCTCCAAATATCTTTTTCTTCTGTTGTTATTTTGTAGGATACCTGATTATATTCTTTTCCATCATTATCCTTAATGGTATTCTCCATAATAACTTCACTGTCTGTAGCCTTAGCATCCTTATACCACTGTTCTTCTTCTATAGGCTTAGTGTTCTTGTCTTCTTTTCTAATTACAACAAAGCCGCCTTTTTTAACCTTTACGGCTTTTCTGTAATCTTCGTCCTCAGTCTCACGGATAATCTTCTGATAGTCAATCTTCTTGTCCGGGTCTCCTATCTTATTATCCACATTGTTTTTGTTCTCAGACACATTAGGCTCTTTAGACTTTTCATTCTTGGTATCCTTGTTCGATACAATGTCTGCCTTTGCCACATCTGACTTGTTATCATTTGTTTTAGAAACTGTTGTTTCTTTTACTACTTTGTTACTGTTGCCATCCATAAAAGTCGATGTTGCAAAGCCTGTTACAATCAGTGCTACTGCAAGTACAACAACAAGTACTTTTTTCTGCCAATTTTTCATAACAAAAACCTCCTTCTACTTGTATTTTAATGTTTCTACTTTTGATTCTAGTTATCCACTGTTATTAGAATCTTTTATAGTTATATTATAGTACATTGGATGAGGCGTTTTTTTCACAAACTGACCCCTATTAAGTTTACTCTTCACATTATCAGCTAGCCAGTTTATTATTGACAGTCACTTTAATAACTGTTATAGTTTTAAACAGTCACTTCTATGACTTTTCTATTTTTTAACTACGCAATAAGGAGAATAAAAATGACTGTTGGTGAAAATATTAAGCGCATTAGAAAGGAAAAGAGATTAACTCAAAAACAACTGGGCGAATTATGCAATCCATCTATTTCTGCCGCAACAATAAGAAAATATGAACTTAGCATTTTGAATCCTAAACTAGAAACTTTACAAAAGATATCAACCGCTTTAGATGTTTCAATTACTGATTTAAATGATGATTTAGACATGCTACTTAGTCGCTCATTAAAATATTATAATGCAATTACATCTAATGAGAAATCATTCAGTAATTATTTTAATCAATTAAATGAAGAAGGAAAACTTAAAGCAATTGAAATGGTTAAGTTGTTATTAAAAATACCTGAATATAGAAAATAGAAAATAGAATATACAAAATATATAGGAAACAATATACTTACCCAAGGGGCAAAAAGGGGCGTTATGGCTAATCGCCGGAAAGGAGGTTAGCTCATGGTTACATATTCCGACTTGTTTACTTACACCATTGTTATTTGTACCGTTATATCGCTAGTTTATAATTTGACAAAAAAATAAACGCCCTTTGCTTTGGACGGTAAAGGCGTTTATTTAAACAACTTATCAACAAGGCGGTTAGGTTTAATCTAACTTTTTTGCCCTTTTGTTAAGTATATTGTAACAGATTCTTGAAAAATTTCAAATATTAATTTGCAGTTATTACTATCCCAAAACTTCTTTTGCTATATCTTTTACAAGTGTAAGCTTGGCCCACTGTTCTTCTTCTGTAAGTTTGTTTCCAATCTCACATGATGCGAACCCACACTGAGGGCTTAAGTAAAGTCTGTCTAATGGAATGTATTTTTCTGCTTCGTGTATTCTATTTATTACTTCCTCTTTATTCTCTAACAATTCCAAATCATATGATTTTAAAATCTTAGTTATAACCTTTTCATTAAAATCATTCAAAAAAAGAATTCCTATCTCACTTCTCATTTTGGCTACATCTTCAATAATCTCATATGTTTGTGTTTCCCTTAAGCTGAAATCATATTCATCCTGACCAATTTTTTTTATTAAATCAACAAAAGCGTTAACCGCAAATGAATAGTGCTGTGTTGAAACGCAAAATTTCTTCTTGCCACCATTGTCGCCCTTGTATTTATCCTCTAAAATAGCAGCCTGCTCTAACACCTGTCTTGCATATCCCAAGAAATCTTCCCCTTCCTTTGAAATGCTGATTCCCTTGTTAGTTCTGTTGAATATTATAATATTCATCTCCTTCTCCAATTCATGTATAGCATTGGTGAGGCTTGGCTGAGAAATGTACAGCTTATTGGCTGCCTCTGTTATAGTTCCTGTTTCTGCTACTGTTATTGCATATTTTAATTGTTGTAATGTCATATTTAATTTCCTCTATTTGCATACAATTATTTGTACGGTAACATTTTTTGTAATACATATAAATATGTTTTTTAACTGATTTGTTTTCATAATATGTATCTGTTATAATACTCATCAGTTAAATTATATTAGTCACTTAAGCTTTTCACTAAAAACTTAATATTAAATTAAAAACTTAAACTTGTACAAAAATCTTAAAATATATAAATTTTTACAAAAATCTTAAAATATACAAACTTTTACAGAAATCTTAAAATATATAAATTTTTACAAAAAATTTA
>OLOK01000553.1_pt1 | contig 36274 bp, 26 predicted proteins | sample 1672591 | NCBI WGS metagenome assembly OLOK01 (sample SAMEA3136703, study PRJEB25190) | human gut metagenome | biome: human gut; feature: human-associated habitat; material: faeces | place: Austria | collected 2013 | reverse complement strand
AGAGTGCGTAAAACGATTCCTATCGCTACTTGCGCTGATGTGCGTGCTTTGTATGACGAGCTGGTTCTCGATGAAGTAAGAGCCGATGATCCGTCTCATGTGCCAGATGGTCAGTTCTTCCGCAAAGAGCCAGTAAGCGTTCTGGATGCCTCGCATAAGCCAATACACCAGGGCGTTGAACCCGAATCAAAGATCATTGAACTGATGAATCAGGCATTGATGATCCTTGCTGATGAGGCCATCCCCGCGCTTGTACGGGTGTCGGTGTTCCATTTTTTGTTCGCCTATATTCATCCGTTTTACGATGGCAATGGGCGAACCAACAGGTTCATCAGCAGCTATGTCCTTTCTCGCAGCTTTAGCCCTATAGTCGGATATCGCCTTTCGTATTCCGTGAAAGAGCGTATCGAAAAATATTACAAGGGGTTTTCGATTTGCAAGCATCCGCTGAATAAGGGAGATATAACGCCTTTTGTGATTTCCTTTTCGGAGCTGGTGGTTGATGCGATGGGAAGCATGCTGGATTCGCTGCAGGCGAAGCAGAGCGATTTGGCTGATGCGGTTGGGGCGGTAAATCGCGCAATCGCTACCAAAGAAGAGGACGCCGGTCTTTGGCGAGTTGCGTTCATTCTTGCTCAAGCGGAGCTGTTTTCGGAAAACGGTGCAACTACTGAAGAGCTGTGTGCGGCAGCCGAGATGTCCGAGCCCACAATGGCAAGGAAGCGCAAGCTTATTAAAGAGCTAGGGTTTTTGAGAGAGACGCGCAAGGGCAGGCAAAGGTTCTACTCGTTGAATTTGCAGAAGATGGGGTAGGGCGTTTGCTGATGGTAGGCCGCGAGAATTTGAGGGCTTAGCGATCGTGCCCTTAATCGAATTAAAGGATTTTTTCTTGCCTGTCAGAGGCGAAGAGGAATATAGATTCAATAAGAAGGGAGCTTGGTGAGCGGTCAATGACCGAATTGCCCAACACCAATGTCGACGAACTAATAGCCTCTATAGAAGGTGATTTCCAATAGATAGCTCGGCCCATGATCCGAATGGGCTTGACTTGATATCAGAAAGCCATTGCCGTTAGCTTGTCGAAATTGAACATCCTTATGGAGGCTGAAAGGCGACGTATGAGTTTTTGAGAATAATCGCTGGATTAAACGGACGTGCGCATAATTGGGATGTCGATCCCCTTTCCCGCTCTATTTATTCTAGTGTCGCCTCTTGATCATTGGCGGAAGGGAACAAATGAACACCTTAGAGGTCCTTAAATATCAAAATGTGTCAGACGAATTGAAAGATGCCATCGAGAATGGAGAGGCGGTTTCTGGTGATGACATCGCAATTGTCCGAGCTTATCAAGATATGACTAGAGACTGGATCGAGGTGTATCAGCTTTACCAACTTTTCGAATGGAATTACCAACAATACAAGAAGGGGCTTTGTGTTGGTTGCGATGATTCTGTGGGTTCGTTAGCGTCCTGCACCTCCAGTGATTCTGTTGGCGCTGCGGTAAACGGATATGTGGCGAACTACATATCTGCAGGAAGGAATCTCGCTGATTCTATGGAAGGGATCCTTAAAGCGGAAACGGGAAAGGATTCGTTTGCATGCCAGAGGTATAAACAGGCAGCATCGGAAAAATACGACAAGAAACAAGCCTACTATCTTTTCTACGAACTAAGAAACTATGTTCAGCATGGGCAGACGGTTGTGTCAACCTATAGCAATGGGAAGAGGCTTTATGCATGTTTTGATTTGGGTCAATTGAGAGAACCGGCCCATTTTAGCGCAAAGCCTAAGATTATTGCCTCTATGGATAAATGGGCTTATCGGATCGACGAGCTTGATGGACCTATTAAGCTTTCCCTTGGGCATTATGTTGAAGAATTTAATTACGAGATAAGGGATCTCTATTCCTCTTTTCTGAGCGCTGTTCAAAAGCACATAGGAGGTGTCTCAAAAAGCTTTAACAGGATGCTTAGTAGGCACCCCTCCTATGTTCGAATTGGACCCGATGGAGGTTCGTTTGTTTTTTACGAAGAAGGGGGGCTATTCATTTGGTCCATGGCATTCAGGACAGAGTGGACGGTGAGTCGGTCCGCAAGCGGGAATCGCTGATAAAAAAGGACTGCCGAAAAGCGAAGAAGACCCTGAAAGAGTGGAGCCAGCATTTCGTGAGAGCGGAAAAGTGCTTTTAAGAGCATACCTTGCGAATCGTGCCCCATTTTCCGCAAAAACCGTGCAGGCTGGCAAGCGTACACCAATACCCTTTACAATGAAACATCGTGATTATTTAGGTCGCGTTGGGCGCCAACCGCAAAGGCGGCACCCTCTCTGCGCAACCACTAAACGATAAGGAACTGCATTAATGCCAAATATGCTCTCAAGCGCTAATGCCAGAAGGAATTGGTTCACCATAACATCCCTTGTATCCAGGGACTTCAAGTTGAAGTACCGTCGCAGCGCCCTGGGCGTTCTGTGGTCGGTTCTGAACCCTTTGCTCATGATGATCGTGCTTTCTGTTGTGTTCAGCACGTTCTTCAAGTTCAGCATTGAAAACTACCCGCTGTACGTAATTCTGGGCAACGTCATGTTCGCCCTCATGGCCGATTCCACTTCGGGCGCCATGAACTCCATCATCGAATCTTCTTCGCTTATCAAGAAGATCCGCATCGAAAAGCTTATCTTCCCGTTGGAAAAAGTGCTGTTCCAGCTGGTGAACTTCTGCATTTCGCTCATCGCGGTAGCTGCGGTAATGATCTTCTTCCAAGTTATGCCGCACGTTAGCCTGCTTGCCCTGCCGCTGCTGCTCCTGTACGTGGTGCTGTTCAGCGCGGGCGTGGGCATGGCGCTTTCCGCCCTTTCGGTGTTCTTCCGCGACGTGTGCCACCTGTGGGGCGTCGTTATCACCGCATGGACGTACGCCACGCCGCTTTTCTACCCCGTAGAAATCTTGCCCGATTGGGCGGCACCGCTTATGCAGTACAACCCTATGTATCACTACGTTAGCTACTTCCGTGACCTTATCCTGAGCGGCACGGTGCCCGGCTTGCAGGAAAACCTGCTGTGCCTGGGCATGGCGGTGGCTGCATTCGCTATCGGTCTGCTTATTTTCAAGAAGACCGAAAAGAAGTTCATTCTCTACGTTTAAGGAACAACCATGCCCGAAAACGTGAACACCAGCGTTCTAGAAATCGAATCCGAGCTCGCCGACGACTCGTCGAATAAAACCATGATCGAGGTGGACCATGTGTCCATGATCTTCAACATGGCAAGTGAGCAGCTGAACAGCATCAAGGAATACGCGATTGCCGCCTTGAAGCGCGAGCTGCGCTTCAAGGAATTCCGCGCACTCGACGACGTTTCCTTCGAAGTGAAGCAGGGCGACGTGTTCGGTATTCTGGGCACGAACGGTTCCGGCAAATCCACCATTCTGAAGATCATCGCCGGCGTGCTGGAGCCCAGCAAAGGGTCGTGCACGGTTAATGGCAACATCGCTCCGCTCATCGAACTTGGTGCGGGCTTCGACATGGAGCTTACTGCGCGCGAAAACATCTACTTGAACGGTGCGCTCCTGGGCTATTCGAAGCAGTTCATTGAAGAAAACTTCGACGACATCGTTGAATTTGCCGAGGTAGAAAAGTTCCTGGACATGCCCATGAAGAACTACTCTTCCGGCATGGTGGCGCGCATCGCTTTTGCAATTGCTACGGTTATTGTGCCTGAGATTCTGATCGTTGACGAAGTGCTTTCCGTAGGCGACTTCATGTTCCAGAAGAAGTGCGAAGACCGCATTACGAAGCTGATCAAAGAACATGGCGTGACGGTGCTTATCGTTTCGCACAACAACGACCAGATCGAGCGCTTGTGCAACAAGGCGGTATGGATTGAAAAGGGCCATCTGCGTATGGCGGGTACGGCGAAGGAAGTGTGCCAGACGTATCGCGTGCTGGGCGGCCATGTGGGCAGCAAGGAATCGGAACAGATTGTGTTCGAAACCCTGCAGGACCCGAAGAAGCCTGACATGAGCGGCATCGAATCCATCGAAGCGGATACGCGCTACGGCATTGCGGCAAAACTTTCCAGCCGTTGCTATCCTGATGGGGCAAAGGCGGTAATCCTGGCTTCGGGTGAGCATGAAATGGTGCCGCTGATTGCGAATGGTCTTGCCGGTGCGCTTGATGCGCCTATCCTTCTTACTCAGAACGGAAACATGCCTGACATTACGGCGCAGGAGTTGACTAGACTCAACCCGCAGACGGCGTATGTGCTGAATGGCGGTACGTTGGATGTGGATGTAATAACCAAGGAAGCAGCTTCTTCCGTTCCTTCCGCTTCGGTGGAAGTGCTGGAAGGCGAAAACGCCTGCAGTCTTTCGTGGTCGATTTTCCAGCACGGCGAAGAAAGGGGCCTATGGGACTCCGACGTTGCCCTTACCTACGATGGCTGTTTGGGCGATTTAGTGTCGCTTTCGCCTTACATTTTCTCGGAAAAATGCCCGGTGCTCGTGAAAGATGCTCACGATGAAATTCCTTCCTGGATGAAGGAAGCATCGCTCAGGTCAAAAAACGTCCTTGTGGTGAGCGGATACAAGTCGTTCACTGAAGAGTCGTTGGCTTTTGTGGGGGAAAACGGGGTAGCAATGACGAGGTTTGTCGGCAGCGACCCTTATGATGCCAACGAAAAGATCAACATCTGGATAAACAGCCACAAGAAAGAGGAGTCTCCTCTATTGCTTGTTGTTTCGATCTGGAATCCTCAAGATGCCTTGGCTGTTGCTTCTTATGCCGCAAAGAACAATGCGTGCATTGCGTTGGAAGACCCTCAAAACCTCGACAGCGTAGCCCACGGCATTCGCTATTTGAAGCGTTTCACGGGAAAGATCGGATTCGTCGGAGACAAATCGCGTTTCAACGATTTGGACAAGGAGCTTCTTGCGAAAGCTTGCTTGGGCAGCCGCTAATCCGAGATAAACGACCTTAATGCATCGCGCACAGCTGGATTGCTGAAGGCGTCTTCGGTGAAATGGTTATGGCCCAGAATGTCATTCGGAAGATACGGCCATCCAGGATAGCACTCGTCGGCTACGGCTATTGCGTCGTTCGGGACATTGATGCTTCCGCCCTCGAACGGGTGCGGCTTTGCTGGAAGCATCATGGATAAGGGCCATAAGGTCCTTCTCCAGGGTGCGTCGTAGATATTGTCTATGCCGTAGGCGACGGCGGTTGCATCCTCCCTGCTGCACAGGATCCCTTTTTCGTATGCCATGTTACGGTATTTCCGGAATAGCCCTTCGATTGCCTCAATTTCAGGGTGGGCCAGGCTTTCGTTTTGATCTTTCCTGCTAATGGGGATTCCTTGGGCTATTTCGCCACTCTCCGTAGAGTACAAAAGGCCCCTTTCCTTCCAATAGGGAAGCGATTCCATTTTTTCGCCGAAGGCGTCCATCAGCTCAAGGCGAAGGTTTCTGTACTGGTCATCGTTTTCCTTGCTTGACGACGCTGCCCAGTCCCATATTGAAACATCAATAAAGCAAGGAATGTTCTCATTGCGACTGCTGAATCTAAGCTGCCTGCAAAAAGCATAGCCGTCGTAAACGAGTGTTAATTGGTAATTGGGATCTGCGTTGCATAAAGACTGAAGCTTTTCAACATCTTCCCTCATCATGCAAATGTCGATGTCGTCATCCCAGGGGATAAAACCATTTCGCGAAAGTGCGCCAACCAGAGAGCCATAGGCCGTCCAGTACGGCAAGCCGGCCTTTTGACAGATGGAATCAAGCTCAAACATCAGTTTCGCATTTGCCTTTTGCATGATGCGAGCATCGCCTTCGGCTTCAGGCATCAGAGAGAAAATTCTACGGCGAATTTCAGCAGGAGAGTCTTCCGGATAAGCTTTTTTCATCAGTGCTTCCATGCGCAGTTTGTTGCGCTCCGCTTCGGTCCTTAGGGAAGCGTCAATAGCGTCGTATTTTGCATTAAGGTTTCCATTGATCCCGTTGTCCGCTTGCTCGATGCGGCGAAAGAGCTCATCTTGCTTTGATTTAATATCGAATAGTTCATCTTTGACTAGATCATTTTGCGTCACAAAGTGCTTTTCTGCCGCATGAAAAGAGCGGGAGGAGATAGGCAGAAGGCTTTTGAATTTGTTGATAAGAGACATATGACCTCAAATTCATACTTTTGCTTTTTTACCATTTTACATTGGAAACGATTTCCTTGAACAATACTTGCTACTGCCGCTCATTTGGCGACTGGCTTAAATATTGTTTTGCTCGACGCTCCGAGTCCGATCTTGTGTGAATCTTCTGTATGATGTTAAAAAACATGTGTTTAATGAAAGGCAATTCGTATGGCTGTCGGAAAAAAGCTGCTAAGCGTATTTTTCTCCTTCACTCTAGTTATGGGTCTTCTTCCCTATTCGGCATTTGCGGACCCTTCGGCTTCAAGCTCGGATTCAACCGAGTCTAGCTCCGATGCATCGACTTCTAATGAGTCTGAATTCGCGGATGGCGGGGTTGCTTCAAAGCCGGATCCAAGCAATTCCGAGGGCGGAATGGATTTCAGTGGTTCTGTCTCTGGCGGGGAAGATGCTGAGTTTGGCGTTGGTGATGAATTCGCCAACGAGCAGGAAATGTCTGCCTCTGATTATAGTGATGGCAAGCTGGCAATTTGGGCCGACGGCCTTGACGACCCCTCCGACATTGCGGATGTTTACCCGCCCGATACCAACGAAATTGAAGCATACGCTAACGGCTCTAACCTTCAGCCAATGAGCTTCAGCTCTGAAATGCTGTACTTCTGCAAATATGAGAGTAGCTGTAATTACGACCAGGGCCTTAGCTCGGGCGATGGTTATCATGCCATGGGCTATTTTCAGTTCGACAACAGGTATGGCTTGGGCAGCTTTCTGAAGGCAGTGTATAACTACAACCCTTCAACTTATAGCGCTTTAAAAGTCATTGGCGATCGATACGGTTGGAATGTGACGGGCGCAACCCGCTCCAACGGCGCATTCACCCAATTGGGTAACGATCTCAATACCGCGTGGCATGCTGCATACAAGGCGAACCCCACCGAGTTTTCAAACCTGCAGAATGGCTGGGCATACATTGATTCCTACAACGGGTCGTTAGGTGCTCGTGGTTGCCTTAAGGCATTTGGAATCAACTTGGACAACCGTCCCGATTGCATTAAGGGCCTGTGCTGGGGCATGGTCAACTTGTTTGGCGCAGGAGGTGGCGCCTCGTATATCAACAATGGCAATTATTATGGTGCAAATTGGTTCTTCAAGAATTCCGGCATCGACGCTTCTATGTCGGACGAAGCTTTCGTAACTACCCTCTGTGACTATGTTGTCAATAACGTTGCGAAGCGTTATCCCAAGCAATCCATCTACTGGACTGGTTGGCAGAATCGGTACAAGAACGAAAAAGCTGATTGCTTGAGGTATATCTCCGAAAATAAAACCAACACCTTAGTCGAGCCAGATCCTTCAACCTATAAGATCGCGTACACCTCTCATGTGCAAGATTATGGCTGGCAAGATTGGAAAACCGACGGAACTGCTTCAGGGACAAGTGGCCAATCAAAAAGACTCGAAGGCATAAAGATAAAAACTGGCGGTTCGATAAATGGTGGGGTTAGCTACAAAACTCACGTCCAGGACATAGGCTGGCAAGATTGGGTTCAGAATGGTGAACTGGCTGGGACCTCGGGGCAGTCAAAGCGATTGGAAGCCATTCAGATTAAACTTACCGGCAGTGCTGGAGATTCGTTTTCAGTGTGGTATCGAGTGCATGCCCAGGATTACGGTTGGCTAGGTTGGGCTAAGGATGGCGATAGCGCGGGTACGGAAGGGTTGTCGAAGCGTCTGGAGTCGATAGAGGTTATTGCGCTTCCGAAGGGCCAGGTCCCAGATGACTATGATTCCTCTGTTGGCGCAATGAAGAAAAAGACCCTTTCCTATTCCACCCATATTCAGGATTATGGGACCCAAACCGGTTTTTCGGATTCTGTCGATGAGCCGATCACTCTAGGCACTACTGGCGAAGGAAAGCGTTTGGAGGGGCTTACCCTTCAGCTTGACGGTGACCTTTCGCAGTTGGGGATTTCCTACGGGGCGCATATCCAGGATATAGGTTGGCAGGAAGACCGCTCTAACGGTTCTTTTGCTGGCACTACGGGCCAGTCGAAGCGGATTGAGGCGCTTCATATCGCTTTAGGTGATAGCTCGGGTTATAGCATTTGGTACCGTGCCCACGTCCAGGACTACGGTTGGCTTGGATGGGCAAAGGATGGTGAAAATGCTGGCACCGTAGGGTTATCTAAGCGTATGGAAGCCATAGAGCTAGTAATTCTGCCTAAGGGGCAGACGCCGCCCGAATATGACCCTTCGGGCGATTCCGTAAAAACCTCTATCCTTGAGTACTCATCGCATATCTCTCAGATTGGAACTGTTTCCGGCGTAGCAGATAGCCTATGTGCTGATATTGTTTTGGGCACAACAGGGCAATCAAAGCATCTCGAAGGGTTTAGATTGGGCGTTTCCGACTCAACGGAGTATATTGGTGGCTCTATCGAATACCGTGCTCACGTTCAAGACGTCGGTTGGCAGGGTTGGCAGGCAAATAGCTCTTTTGCCGGGACGTCTGGCAAGGCTAAAAGCATCCAGGCAGTTGAATTTAAGCTTGACGGGGAGATAGCGCAAAAATATGACATATTTTACCGAGCGCACGTCTCTAATATTGGATGGCTCGATTGGACGAAAAACGGCGAGTCGGCAGCTGGTTCGGTAGGTTGCTCAATCCCAATTGAGGCGGTTGAGGTAGCGATTGTCTCCAAAGGAAGTTCGGATGCTCCTTCGCTGGGCGCAACGCCTCTTCTTGATTCGTCGCTTTTCCCTTCCATCAATTGCGAGAGTCAGTCTTCTGGCTGGGGCTGGGGGAGCACTACTGAGGGGAACGTTGCTGGAACCACTGGTCAATCTAGGGCATTGGTTGGTATGGGCTTATCCGTAACGGGCGATAGTGCAATAACGGGTGGAATTTCATACCTCTGTCATTTTGCAAATGCTGGTTGGACTTCGTGGTGTGGTAACGGAACCAGAAGCACAAGTAGCGGTAATGCCATCCAAGCAATGAGAATCGAACTCACCGGTAACTTATCGAAGTACTTTGACGTGTACTATCGAACTCATGTGTCTGGTTACGGCTGGATGGGCTGGGCGAAGAATGGTGCACCTTCTGGCACAACTGGCTTGAACATGAACGTTGAGGCGTATCAGATAAAGGTTGTTGCAAAGGGTGCTCCCGCTCCTGGAACAACTGCGAAAAGCTATTCTGACAGTGACGGTTTTCTTGGAATGCCGCCAGATCGCAAGGCGATGCGTGACAGGATCATTGGTTACGGTAGTGGTACGCAATGGCTGATTGCCGTTGATCGTTCAACTCATAAGGTTGGTGTATTTAGGGGTGGCGCTGGCAGCTGGTCTCTCCAATATTATTGGAGTTGCGTGACTGGCGCACCTGGTTCGCCAACAATTACTGGGTCGTACAGAACAACCGGCTTTAAACGTCCTGTTCTGAGCACTGATTCTCGCGCTCGCTATTGTACGCAGATCTGGGGCGGTTACTTCTTCCATACTATTCTTGCTTCCGAAAGTGAATTGGGTCACAGCCTGTCTCACGGTTGCTTGAGGATGTCGTATCCTAGTGCGCAATGGATTTACAATAATATCTATGCTAGTACTGCGGTTGTTATCTATAACTAGCTGTTAGCATGTAATTGAAGAAGTAATTGATGTTTGCCCCGCTTGGCCTATTGTGCTAAGCGGGGCAAAGCGTAAGTATGATATGCTAAATTTCACTGGTGGTCCGGTAATGTCTAGCGCGGAAGTTCTTTCTGTTTGTGCTGAGCAGATTCCTTATTTCAGGGCGCCAGAGTTTTCGGATCTTATGCTTGAGAATGAGAAGCTTTTTCTCGAACTTGCGGGAGCTCCTGAAAGCTCGCGTGCTATCTTTTAACAGGATCTGGCGCTGCTGTAATGGAAGCGACAGTAGCGAACTTGCTCTCATCTGATGACAGGGCGTTGGTGGTTGTCGGCGGCAGTTTCGTCAGTGATTCTCTGAGCTGTGCGATATTCATGGTGTACCGCATGACGATATCCTTATCCCAATGGGAGAGGCGTTGACCGCCTATACCCATTCGGAATACGACTAGAGGGGATATTCGGCACTGCTTGTTATTATTCGCGAGACATCAACGGGCGTTTTGTGCGATGCTAAAACGCTTTCAGGCTTTTGCAAGAAAAACAATTGCTTGTTTATTATGGATAAAATTAGCTCTGTCTTGGCAGATCCTCTATGCATGCGTGATCTTGGTGTTGATGTATTCGTTTCTGGTTCACAGAAGGTATTGGCGTGCCCTTCTGGCGTTTCGCTGATTGCCCCTTCCGATAGGACTCAGCATTGCTTGGAGACAATCGATTCGGGCTGTATGTATTTAGATCTGAAACGTGCATTGATGAACGCTGAGAGAGGACAGACCCCCCCCTCACTCCAGCCGTTGGTTTTTTGCGACAGATCAATACCCGCCTCAAACAGCTGAAGTGTAGCGGTGGGGCTAAAGCGGAGAACGAACGAATCGTTTCAGCTGCAGCCGATCTTAGGAATCGGATTGCCGGCTTGCCTCTCGATCGGGTATCTCCTACTCCTTCGAATGCGGTAACGGTTCTTCATTCACTTAACGTATCCGCGTATGACGTTTTACCGCACTGAAAGACGAATACGGGATTTGGATGTGTCCTCATGGTGGTGAGATGGCCGAGAAGGTATTCAGGGTTGGGATATTGGCGCTTTGGCTTCTGCTGATAATGAGACTTTGGTCAAGGCGTTTGAAGACCTTGTAGCGCGCAGAGGTGCTTGGTGGCTATCTTATTGCTGGAGTAACCGCAGAAGACTTCGGCAAAACAAGTGGGAAAATCAACGTTGAGCAATCCCTTGTTGAGCGCACGGAAGCTGTTCGCGCGACCGGCTTAGCCGATGAAATCATTCTTGAAGAATACGAAGGACAGAAGATCGATGATATTCGTCGTTACGACATCGATATTTTCACTGCTGGATCGGACTGGGTTGGCAAATTCGATTACCTGAATGAGTGCTGCGAGGTTGTTTGCCTTGACAGGACGCAGGGAGTTTCCAGCACTGAAATTCGATCTTAGAAGCAGACGCTAAAAATCGGTTTTGTTGGTAGTGGATCCGTATTAGATAAATACATGAAAGAGAGCAAACTAGTTAATGGGATGGAGTGTTCCGGCGAAGTTGTCCTTGACGAGGCATCAGATGATTTAGATCGGGAATGTTCTAATTTGATTGATAAATCGGATGCTGTTTATATTGCTACCCATTCAGATTACCGTCCTCCGCAAATCGAAAAAGCTCTTCAATCAGGTGTTCATGTTCTATGCGAGTCGCCTATTGAAAAAGCGAAAACGAATGCCTGAGACTGCAGGGCATCGCCATATCGAATAGTCGTGTACTTATGGATGCAATAAAAACGGCGTATGCAACTGCTTATGCTAGGCTGCTCCTTCTTGCGAAGAGCGGAAGAATCGAAGGGGTTGTATCTGTTGATGCAGTTTGCTCTAGCCTCACTGAACCTGAATATGTGGGAAAAACAAGGGGTAATGGATCGGTGGGGACCAACAGCCTTTTTGCCTATCGTTCAGTTGCTTGGATCTGATTGGGTGAAATCTTCGTATGCTGCCTTATTTTCTCGTGATGATTCTAGTCATGATACTTTCGTAAAGGCGGATTTTGCTTATCAGGAAGCTGTTGCATCGTTTATAGTCGGTTCAGCGGTCAAAGCAGAAGGCGAATTGGTTATTGCGGGGACCGAGGAGTATATTTATGTTCCCTCATCTTGGTGGAAAACAGATTATTTTGAAATTCGACGTGAAGACCCAAATGAGAATAAACACTATTTCTATCAATTGGATGGCGAGGGGATTCGTTACAATTAGTTGCTTTTGCGAGAGCAATCGAGAAGGGATTGAAGATCTCGGGAGTTTCCGACGATGATTCGAGAGCGATATCTCGAATGATGATTTTATTCTCCGAGTCAGATAGTCTATCTGTTCTAGACCAGTTTTACCGCTCAGCTGCAACGGAGAAACGTTAAGGCATTCCATTGCAGCTGGGGGCAACTCACCAGCTGATATCTTTTCTTGCAGCCTTCTTGACGGTGCTGTAGGTGCTGATTGCGAGATTAAATAGGCCGGATTTGGCAAGGTAAGCAGCTAGAGTTGCTCGAATATGCGTCTTTCCATGGGAAAACGCATATTTTAAAGACAGGTACCTAGAACCTCTCCATAATGGAAAATCGCTATCGAGGATCGCGAGCAATTCATTTGAATATCTGTTATTCGTTTCTATGAGTCGGAAGCTCATAGAAACGAATAAATGACAAAATGCAATGACGTCAAAAGCCTCAAGAGCATGAGAACCGAGATCTAGGAATCGAGCCCTTACCTCTTTAAGCGCAGATGCCGCATCGTAAACCTGTTTGATATTTGCAGAATTAATCGCTGAATCGGGATGAACCCTATATTCAACTAGGCTATAAGGAACAAATGAGATCTTGCTAGCGGGATGAGCTATGGCCAGCAGCAGCAAGCATAAATCATCAAGCATGACCGGGTTTACTTTTAAGCTCGGAAGATTAGCCAGGATGCTTGATTTGAAGATTTTATTCCACGGTGCTGGGTTGACTTTCAGAAGGTTGCCGTAGTCTTCCGGGGGATTAAACGAGTCGATAAAGGTACAAAACTCTTTAGATAATACCCGATTCGATTCTTCATCTATGCGCTCGAAACCACATACGGCAATATCTGATTTCGAAGTCGTTATTTCATCAAGCATGATTTTGACAAAATCAGGCTTAGCATAATCATCACTGTCGAGAAACATGATGAATTTACTATTTGCGGCCTTCAAGCCTGCGATTCTTGCCTGCCATGCTCCAGAGTTGATCTGACTGACCACTGAAACGGTATGGGGGCTATTATTTCGGTAAGCGCTAAGTATTTCTGGTGTGCCATCTGTCGAGCCATCGTCGACGCATATGATATGAGGGGTTATCCCCTTTTGCGACAGGAGCGAATCTAGACATTTTGGCAATGTCTTCTCGGCGTTGAAGCAGGGAACAATGACGCTTACAAGATTCCCTGCTCGATCACTGCTGTCATTGCCGTATGTTTTAGTTGAGGAAATAAGCCTCGAAGTCATGACGTATCCTGTCTTTTTCGGGAGGTAACCGCATATAGTTGCCAAATTGAGATGTAAGGACTTCCTCGTATTTTTCTGGAGCGTAAAATTGCTTTCCGCAAAAATCGAGCGATGTTGTTTTGAGCCAAAGAGATGCATCAAAATAGTGATTCGCGCTATCCGCCCACGTGATATCCATAACTCGGGCACCTTGTTTCGGCATCTGCCTTTCAATCTCTTGTATTTTACGTGATAAGGTAATGGGACTTATGCCGATAGTGTTTAGTAGGGCTTTTCCGATATTTATTAGAGGTGCTATTTTTTTGTAGGTAGGGGTGCGGAAATTACCGCATACTGCAAGTTTATTGAGTTCCCTCAACCTCTTGATGTGCTTGTATTTATGCTGCGTTATTGAGAAGTCAGAGTCGCAATGCGATAGGCGGAAGATGTCAAGCCATAGACCAATTGCATATTTTCGATCGATGTCTTTCTCGTAAGCGATAGTTTGTGTGTCTATCACCTTAACAAAAGGATAAAAATTTGGTAGCTCAGATGGTAGAAGGAAACGATAGCGCTTCTCTTTGTCGAGAAAAGGTTCCCCTTTTGCAAGCTCAATCAGTTTATCGTATTGATCGTCGATCATGGATACGTCTATATCGTCATCCCAAGGGATAAAACCGTGGTGCCTAACGGCCCCAAGAAGGGTTCCGTCTGAAAGAAAATACACAAGCGAGTTCGTTTCGCAGTAGGTATGAAAGGCATCAAGGATATTCAAAAGGAGAGGTTGTATCTCTTCTTGTTCAATTACTCTCATATGGTCCCTTAATAATTGTCGACTTTGGGAATAGCGTTGAAGGTTAAATGCTATGAACTGGCTCTTTTAACTCGGTTTAGAGCTATTTTTGCTTTAGAACCAAGCTCAAGGTAGGGATATAAGGCGAAGTAGCTTCGAGATAATAAGAGTCTCTTGGCTATTTCAAGACCGATAGGCAAAGTGCAGCTTTGAAACAGCTTATGGTACGGGTTGGCAATTGCTGCCAATGCGTTGAAGAGATCTTTTTGCTGCGCGTAATTAGAATTACCGGAAATATGGTTAGTCACAAGGATATCAAATACTCTCGAAAAGAGTAGTTTCGCGCATTGGGCTTTGTTGGCGATAAGCATGTTTCTGCTGTCCATGAGTTCGAATTCATACTGAAGTAATTTATCAAGGCTATCAAGTCTGTTTTTGCTAACTTTCATTGAGGTGCTATGCGAAGCACGGTGTATCCACCTGTAATAGCAATGAGGGTTAAATGCATATGATTGGGCATGCTGAATAACCATGTCATTGAATAATGAGTCTTCAAAACCACTTCTGAAGCTTTCATCAAAGGTGATTTGGTTTTTGACAAGCATTGAACGTTTGTAAAATCTTACCCAGACACCGTCTGACAAATCTGCACATTTGAAATAGTTTTCAAGAATAGCTTCCCCTACAAGACATTCCATTTTGCTAGGAGCGAGCTTGCTCAGGTACTGAATGTTGCCAGATTGGTCGATCTGGGCCCACTCTCGCCCAAAGACCAGACAGTCGCAATCGAACTTTTTTGCGACCTCTAGGTTTCTGTCGATAAACCCAGGGAGGACTATATCGTCGTTATCTGAGAAAGTCACCCATTTTCCTTTGGCGTTCTCAAGGCCAATATTTCGGGCTTGGCACATTCCCCCATTCTGTTTATGGATAGTCTTGACGCGCTTGTCCTGGTTGGCGAACTGATCACATAGCTCTGAAGACCCGTCTGTTGAGCCATCATCTATGAGGATTAGTTCAAAATCGAGGCAAGACTCGTTCAATATACTTGACACAGTTGCGCCTAGATACTTTTTTGAATTGAATACAGGAATTATCACTGAAACCAAGCAAGTCATTGTTATTGCCAATCTATTTGTTGAACGTTGGGGTTTTTCGTATCTTTTTTTTAATCTCTTGGCTGAGAAAAGAAATCTGTTTTTTGTTGAATGCAAAAGACAGAAGCACGTAGGCAAGAAGAAAAATCAACCATTGAAGTGCCAAATGGGCAACTGGGTAAACGTTAAATGATGAAATTGGGAGTATTGCCAAAGACGAAATTGCTGCGCAAAAGATAGATGGCAAAATATCCCGTATCTGTTCCGCATATGGATACTTTATTAATTTGTGGTTTGGAAACGCATTAACGGCTGTCGAAAGAAAGCTCGAAAAAGCATATGCGGCAACAACTATATTGACGTCCCTAATAACGAAGATGGAGATAAGCATTAGAGCGATGCCGTAAGACACGGTTACCAGTTTAGTTTTTAGAAACAGATCGCTGCGCCCCATACCATTAAAAGATTCGTAGTTGATAGCATGAAAAGACGATAGAGCCGATGAAATGCAGTACATCTGAAGAAAAGGGACCGCTGGTAGCCATTGGTCTCCTAGCAATAGGGAAATTATCGGGGAGGCTGTTAGTGCGAAGCAGGTCATAATTGGAGCAATAAAAAAGAAGGATATTTGAAGAGTTCTCTTTACGATACTTTTCACAGCGGAGATATCGTTTTGCGCACGTGAAATCGCGGCGAGGAGTACAGGCTGAAGAGTTCCAGATATCATGCTGTCGATCGCTACAGGGTATTTTTCTCCTTGGGAGACAAAACCGAGTGCGTTTGATCCAAATTGTTTTCCAATAAGCAAATTCGAAAGACTGCTATAAAGAGCTTCGAGCAGGGACGGGACCATTATTCGCCACCCGAAGGCGAAATGGGTGCGAGCGATTTTTCTGCTGAATGAAAGAGAAGGAGACCATCGGGTTTGTGCCGCAAGCGCAATGCAATTGGCCAAATGGTATACGATCTGTTGTGCGACTAGAGACCCGCCCCTGTGAATGCGAGGGTAATCCCTGCGCCTCCCGATATCAAGGTTGATGCGACCGTTGCTTTAAACAGTATTCTAAATTTGAGGTCTCTTTGAACATAAGCTGTTTGGACCGACTCGATTGCTCCGAGAATGAACACAAAGCCGAGAGCTCTTAATGCTTCTGTCAAGATTGGTGCTTCATATATTTCAGAAATCGCAGGGGCCATAGAAAAAACCAACAAATACATAAGGATTGCGATGACCATCATCAGCCAGAAAACTGTGGAGAAATCCAGCGACTTAACATGCTGTGACTGAACAAGCGAATTGCCCAAGCCTGATAGTACAATAATATTGCCGATATTGATAAGGACTAGGAGAATTGCGAGTAACCCAAAGTCGTTTGGCGTTAAAAGCCGAGCCATGACAATCTGGACGATCAGGGCAACGCACTGGTTGCCTCCTCGTTCGAGCAGGCGCCAGAGAAAAGCTGTGATTGTTCGTTCTTTTAAGGAAGTCATCCTTCGAGTATATGCAGCACATCGTGCTAGCGTCAATTTTTTGATAAAACAAAACTATTATTGATTGGAATTGCGACATGAGTGATAAGCGGGTTGCCATCCTTATGGCAACATATAATGGGGGGAGATATATTAGGGAACAAATAGAGTCTATAAAAAACCAAACATTCAAAAACTGGACACTATTTGTATCTGATGATGGTTCGCGCGATGAGACCTTGGAGGTCGTGAATAGCTTCGAGGACCCTCGAATTGTAGTGGTTGCTTCGCGCAATTCGATTGGAACTGCATCAGGCAATTTTATGGGGTTGGCTCGCTATGCGTCATCGTATGATTATGCATTTTTCTGTGATCAAGACGATGTTTGGTTCCCTGATAAAATCGAAGCAGAACTTGCTGCCATTGAATCTATTGAGTCGGCCGTTTCTCCAAGCGCACCTGTACTTGCATTTACGGATAGTGTAGAAGTTGACGAGGGCCTGGAGAGGATTCGATCATCATTTGTCAAAACGCTTCAGTTCAACGCAAGTACTGCAACCTTTGCTCAGGTGGTAATTGCTAATGTTGCTCAAGGCTGCACAGTAGCCATTAACGCCTCCGTTGTTTCGCTGCTTATTGAGTATGGGCTGAACGAAGAAGTGGGGATGCATGATTGGTGGGCTCTGATTTTGGCAATGTGTTTCGGTGAGTCGATTTTCATCGATAGGCCAACCATGATGTACCGTCAACATAGCGGAAATGCTGTAGGATCAACGGATACAACTTTTTTATCGTGGCTAAAACGGCTTATTAAGAGACCCAGTCTTCTATTTGGTTGGATGCAACGGGCTAAAGATGATGCCAGTTCGGCTGTTGCACGTGCAGAGTCAATAGAAAGACAATTGGGTTCCAGGCTTAACTTGGAGAAGAAAAATACTTTGAAAGAAATATCGTTAATGCCATCGTTGAGCTTTTTTGGCCGCGTTAGGATTATTTGCAAGCATAAGCTTGTGAGATGCCGGGATATTCACAAGGCTGCTTATTGGTTTTTTGGCTTTGTTCTTTTATGAGAAAAGCGCGGTTAACCATCGAGCGATAATGGTATGCGTTGAGATAGATATGCCGATATACAAGCATTGAAGTATAGGACAATAAATTGGGAAAAACGCTCTTAATAATTCCTGCTTATAACGAAGAGGGATCTCTGGAGGCAACTGTTTCTTCTGTGATGAGTGAAGCTCCATGGGTTAATTATCTTGTGGTGAATGATGGCTCCAAGGATGGGACCGCTGCTGTATGCAGGAGAAATAACTATCCGTTTTTGGACCTCCCGGTCAATTTGGGGTTAGCTGGGGCGTTTCAGGCGGGCATGAAATATGCGTACCGCCATCATTATGATTGTGCCATTCAGTTTGACGCTGATGGACAGCACCTCCCTGAATATATTCCACTGCTAGAGGAGGCTATCCTGGACAATGACATCGCAATTGGCTCTCGATTCGTTGATAAAAAAAAGCCCTCTTCCATGAGGATGCTTGGCAGCAATCTTATAGAAGTCGCTATCAAGCTCACAACGGGCAAAACAATTAAAGATCCTACTTCTGGGATGAGGGCTTTCAATGCTCGAATGATTGAACAGATGGCAAAAGGACTGAATTTTGGTCCCGAGCCAGACACTGTTTCTTATCTGATTAAGCGTGCTGATGCAAAAGTAGTTGAAGTGCCTGTTGAAATGGCGGAAAGAACAGCTGGAGAGAGCTATCTTAACCTAGGCAATTCGATAAAGTATATGCTGCGAATGACTATATCTATTCTGTTTATGCAGGTTATTCGTAAAAGGATTGGGCGGTAGTTGAGTAATGGCGCTGGCGTTGAGAATAGCTTTATTTGTCGTATCCCTTTTGACCTTGATTTTTATTGCAAAGCGGGTTCGGAGTTCCAAAGTTAAGCTCGAAGACTCTATTTTTTGGTTTTGCTTTGCCGTACTCCTGTTGTTGGTGAGTATTTTTCCTCAAGTTTTTTATGTTTTATCGGATTTGGTGGGGACAATGGCCCCAGTCAATTTTGTTTTTCTCTTCTTTATATTCATCCTGCTTATCCAGAGTTTCAATTTGACAATGAGAGTTTCTCAAGCTGATACGAAGATTCGTGAGTTAACGCAGCAGCTGGCAATTGAGAAATTCGAACGCCGTGTTAACGATGAAAAGAACGATGACTAGTCGTCTTTATTCTTCATATGTTTTGGAGGTTCCATGAAGGGCATAATACTTGCAGGTGGTAGCGGAACGCGCCTGTACCCGCTCACCTCGGTGACCAGCAAGCAGCTGCTGCCGGTGTACGACAAGCCCATGATCTACTACCCGCTCTCCGTGCTGATGATGGCGGGCATCAAGGACATTTTGATCATTTCCACGCCTACCGATCTGCCCAATTTCCAGCGTTTGCTGGGCGATGGCTCCCAGTTTGGCGTGTCGCTTTCCTACGCGGAACAGCCTTCTCCCGATGGCTTGGCGCAGGCATTCATCATCGGCGAGGAATTTATTGCCGGCGAACCTTGCGCACTGGTTTTGGGCGATAACATCTTCTACGGCAACGGCCTTAGCCGCCACCTGCGTAAGGCGGTTCAGGATGCCGAGACCAATGGCGGCGCTACTGTGTTCGGCTACCACGTAGACGACCCTGAGCGCTTCGGCGTAGTGGAATTTGATGCGGACTACAACGCTGTTTCCATCGAGGAAAAGCCCGAGCCCCCCAAGTCGAACTACGCCGTTACGGGCCTGTACTTCTACGACTCTCGTGTGTGCGAGCTTGCGAAGCAGGTTAAGCCTTCTGCCCGCGGCGAACTCGAGATCACCACGCTAAACCAGATGTACCTAGAGGACGGCACCCTTTCCGTTGTCACCCTGGGCCGCGGCTATGCATGGCTCGACACCGGCACCATGGAAAGCCTCTACGAAGCGGGCGAATTCGTGCGCGCCGTTGAGCGCAGCCAGGATTTGCCTGTGTGCGTTCCCGAGGAAATTGCCTTCGAGAATGGCTGGATTGGCCGTGAAGAGCTTGTGGCTGCCGCCGGCCGCTACGGCAAGAGCGTTTACGGGCGGCATCTGAAGCGCGTGGCCGAGGGCAAGATTGCCACGAAGGAGGACTAGGGGATGGCGGACTTCCGACCCAAGAACATCATCGTTACGGGTGGCTGCGGGTTCATCGGCAGCAACTTCGTGCACTACGTGGTAAACAATCACCCGGATGTGCATGTTACCGTGCTGGACAAACTTACCTATGCCGGCAACCGTGAAAACATTGCCGGTCTGCCCGCTGACAGGGTAGAGCTGGTAGTGGGCGATATCTGCGATGCTGAGCTGCTGGAGCGCATCGTGCCTGGCTGTGACGCTATCGTCCATTATGCCGCTGAAAGCCATAACGACAATTCTATCGCCGACCCCGAACCATTCCTGCGCACTAATGTCGAGGGCACCTACTGCCTGCTTGAGGCATGCCGCAAGCACGACGTGCGTTACCACCACGTAAGCACCGACGAGGTGTACGGCGACCTTGCGCTGGACGACCCTGCTCGCTTTACCGAGGAAACGCCGTACAAGCCCAGCTCTCCGTACAGCTCCACTAAAGCTGCTAGCGACATGTTGGTGCGTGCGTGGACGCGAACCTATGGCCTGCGCACCACCATATCCAACTGCTCTAACAACTACGGTCCCTTCCAGCATGTGGAGAAGTTCATTCCCCGCCAGATCACTAACATTCTGTGCGGCATCAAGCCCAAGCTGTATGGTGATGGCCTGAACGTGCGTGACTGGATCCACACCGAGGATCACTCTTCTGCCGTATGGGCTATTTTGACGAAGGGTCGCTACGGCGAGACGTACCTTATCGGCGCCGATGGCGAAAAGAACAATATCGACGTTCTGCATGCCATCCTCGAGGGGATGGGCAAGGCTGCCGATGATTTTGATTGGGTGCGCGACCGCCCCGGTCACGACCGCCGCTACGCCATCGATTCTTCGAAACTGCGTCGTGAACTGGGATGGAAGCCTAAACATACCGACTTTGCTCAGGGACTTGCTTCAACCATTGAGTGGTATCGCGAAAACGAGCAGTGGTGGCGTCCCGCCAAGGAGTCTACCGAGGCAAAGTACAAGGCGCAGGGCCAGTAGGGGAGTTGGAAATGTCTTTTGAGTTCGAGAAGCCATTGAAGGCGGAGCGTACGAATATTCCAGGTATGCTGGTGTTCGACTTAGCCGTGCATGGCGATTCCCGCGGATGGTTCAAGGAAAACTGGCAGCGCGCAAAGCAGGTTGATCTCGGCCTGCCCGATTTGGGGCCTGTGCAGAACAACATTTCTTTCAATGCCGAACGTGGCGTAACGCGTGGCATTCATGCTGAGCCTTGGGACAAGTATATTTCCGTGGCTACCGGCAGCGTGTTCGGCGCTTGGGTGGATTTGCGCCCTGGGAAGAGCTTTGGCCAGGTGTATACCTGCACCATCGATCCCTCGAAGGCGATCTATGTGCCTCGTGGTGTTGGCAATTCCTTCCAGGCGCTGGAAGATGGCACGGCATACACCTATCTGGTGAACGCCCATTGGTCCGCCGACCTGAAGAAGACCTATACGTTTGTGAACTTGGCAGATCCCGATCTGAACATCGAGTGGCCTATTCCGCTTGAGCAGTGCGAGCTCTCCGATGCCGATAAAGCCCACCCTATGCTGAAGGACGCGTTGCCCATGACGCCCAAGCGCACGCTGGTCACCGGCTGTAATGGTCAGTTGGGCCGCGCAGTGCGCGCGTTGGCCGAAGAGCGGGGTTTGGCCGAATGGCTCGACTATTGCGACATCGACACGTTCGACCTTTCCGACCCCGCGGCTTACCAGGACATTGACTGGAGCCTATATGGAACGGTCATCAACTGCGGGGCATATACGGCTGTTGACAAGGCGGAAACGCCCGAAGGCCGCGTAATTTGCTGGAAGGCTAACGCAACCGGCCCTGCGCTTATGGCGCGTGTTTGCGCAGAGCATGGCATCACTCTGGTCCATGTGTCATCCGATTACGTATTCGACGGCACTTGTGAGCTCCACCCAGAAGACGAGCCTTTTGCCCCGATGGGCGTATACGGCCAGTCGAAGGCCGCAGGCGATCTTGCCGTTGGCGGGTGCCCTAAGCACTACATTGCGCGTTCTAGCTGGGTGATTGGGGATGGCCATAACTTCGTGAAGACGATGATGGGCCTTTCGAACCGCGTTGCCGCCGGCGAGATTCCGCAGATTGCAGTAGTGGACGACCAGGTGGGCCGCCTTTCCTTCACGCGCGATATGGCAGAGGGCATCTTCTGGCTGCTCGGCTACCGCGAGGGCGACGTCGAGCCCAGCAGCCCTGCGCCGTACGGCACCTACAACCTTACTGGTTCGGGCGAGCCCAAGAGCTGGGCGCAGGTTGCGAAGCGCGTGTTCGAACTTGCCAATGGGAATGCCGACAAGGTGGTGCCCGTTACTACGGCTGGTTACTATGCCAGCGTTGCGGGTCCTATATCTCCTCGCCCTGAGCATTCGGCGATGGACCTCTCCAAGATCGTTGCTATCGGCTTCAACCCTCCCGACTGGGAGCAGAGGCTCGATGAATACGTGAAGAGCGAACTTGTGAAATAGTACAGTAAAGCGGCAGCTTAGGTTGCCGCTTTACTGTATGCGGGTGCAGTCGCCAAATGCTTTAGAGCTGCAGTTTGCTACCATGTTAGAGTTGTTTAATCGGATTTGGCTTTGGTTTTATGTTTGCGCGTGTGGCTTCCATGTGCGATGGTCGATTGGCTTCTTTGCTATTGCGTTGACATTTATCCGAAAGGATTAGAAACATGTTGAATTTTGCTGTCGGCCCTGTTCCTTCTGACCCGAGGGTTAGGGCGCTTGGTGGGGAAGACTCCCCGTACTTTCGCACGCCAGAGTTTTCCCAGGCTATGCTCGAAAACGAACAAATGCTGCGCAGCCTCGCCTTTGCGCCAAAGGGCTCAAGGGTAGTATTCCTAACTACTTCGGGAACAGGCGCAATGGAGGCAGCCGTTATGGGGCTGCTTGATCCCGAAAAAGACAAAGCGCTTGTTGTGGATGGCGGCAGCTTCGGGCACAGGTTCCGTCGGATGCTCGATCTCCATGGAATTGCGAATGTCGCAATCGAGCTTGAGCCGGGCACTCCGCTTACGTCTGGGCATCTTGAAGCGGTTGAAGGCGACTTCACCTCTTTCTTGGTCAACCTTGGGGAAACGTCCCAGGGCGTTTTGTACGATGCCGATCTAATTGGAGCGTACTGCCGTGAGCGCGGCCTCTTCCTGATCGTAGATGGAATCAGCTCGTTCCTTGCCGATCCGTTTGACATGGAAGCAATGGGTGCCGATGTCCTTATTACCGATGCGCAAAAGGCTCTTGCCTGCCCGCCCGGTATTGCTCCTATGGTGCTCGGTCCTCGCGCCGTTAAGCGCGCCCAGACCTTGCCCCAACCTTGCATGTATTTCGATTTGGCGGATCTGCTTAAAAATCAGGAACGCGGACAAACCCCATTCACCCCAGCAGTAACAACGCTCCTGCAGATTCATGAGCGCATGTCTCAAATTGTTGCTTCGGGCGGGGCTGCCTCTGCGGTGGCTTCGTGCGCTGCCTTGGCGGAAGATTTCCGCAGGCGCATTGTGGAGTCGGGCCTTCCTTTCGAAATGAGGCTCGTTTCTCCTTCGAATGCTGTTACGTATATTGATTGCCCCGATGTTTCGGCTAAGGCGCTGTTTACCCTGCTGAAGGATGAGTACGGCATCTGGCTATGCCCGAACGGAGGCGCCAAGGCGGATTTTTCGTTCCGCGTTGGGCATATTGGGAACCACCCCCTGTCCGACAATGCTCTTTTGGTGTCGGCTCTGAAAGAGGCCGTTTCGCGTTTGAGTGCTAAATAGATTGGAGCCTTGCATGGTTAAGGTAATTACCTATGGCACCTATGATCATTTGCATAGGGGCCATATTCGCCTCTTAGAGCGCGCTAAGGCCCTGGGCGATTATCTGATTGTTGGCGTCACTTCGGACGACTTCGACAAGCAGCGCGGCAAGATCAACGTTCAGCAGCCACTTGAAGAACGAATTGCCGCCGTGCGCGCAACCGGCATCGCTGACAAGATCATTGTTGAAGAATACGAAGGCCAAAAAATTGACGACATCAAGCGCTATGGCGTAGACATCTTCACTGTTGGGTCCGATTGGGAAGGACACTTCGATTATCTTTCCGAGTTTTGCCAAGTCACCTACCTCGAACGCACCCAGGGTGTTTCGAGCACCGAGATCCGTAGTTCAAAAGAGCTTCGCGCTGGTTTAGTTGGCTACACGGCCTACATGAACCGTGTGTTCCATGAATGCGGTTTGGTTAACGGCTTGAAAGTTGCGGCGGTTTGCTCCGACAACATTGGCGACTTCGATGAAGATGTTCTGCGCGTTGATTTCCTTACCTCCAATTACGAAGAGATGCTTGATGCTGTAGATATTGTCTATATCCACTCTCATCCCGATTATCACTATGATCAGGTAAAAAAGGCATTGTTGGCGGGGAAGCACGTTATGTGCGAATCGCCCATTGCGAAAAGCGCTGAACAGTGCAGCGAGTTGTTTGCGCTTGCGGATGAGCGCAACCTTGTGCTGATGGATTCGCTTCGCACCGCGTATTCAACCGCCTACACCCGTCTTCTGCTGCTAATTAAAGGCGGGCGTATTGGCGAGGTGGTTTCCGTTGATGCGACGTGCACCAACCTCAAAACGAACTTCGGAGCCTTTGCCGACTCAAGTCCTAAATGGAGCAGCATGACGGCATGGGGGCCAACTGCCTTGCTTCCCATATTCCAAATACTCGGGGTCAATCCAGCAAGGATGCGCATAGCTTCGAAATGCCCTGATGGCAACAAAACCTTTGACGATTTTTCTCGAATTTCCATCGAATATCATGATGCTATTGCGTCTGCAAAAGTTGGCGCAGGCGCTAAATCCGAGGGTGATCTTGTTATATCCGGCACCAAGGGCTATGTATACGTTCCTGCTCCGTGGTGGAAGACAGAGTATTTTGAAATACGCTACGAAAACCCTGCTGACAATAGGCGCTACTTCATCCAGCTCGATGGCGAAGGCATCCGATTTGAATGGGTTCAGTTTTTAAGAATGATTGCCACCATGGCAGATGGTCATACTGGTGAAGAAGCGGTGCGTCGCGAAGGCCGCATAGAGCGAGAAGTGTCTTGTGCGATATGTGATGTTGTGTTCGATTTTGAAAACGGCAAAGGCGTTCACTATCTGAGCAAATCCAAGCAGTGAGGACTTGCTCAGCTTGATCGAAGTCTTGTTTTCAAAACGAAAGCTGGCACCGCAAAACATAATATTGAGTAACGCGCGGCATTGAGAGTGACCAGTTGAGCACGTAGTTGATTGCAGTGTATTTTCTAGTCCGTTATTTTATATAGCCTCATTTCGCCCTCTTCGGCAATGGGCTCAAATCCCGGAGTTTGATCGGTGATGCCGTCAATTCCAGTCCATTCTTCTGGTTTATAAGCTGGGTAATACATGCCGATTTCTTTAAAATTTGGCTTAAGGAGAAGGACGTAGGAAGCGCCGACTTCGCTTACCGCGCTCCTGACTTCATTGTCGCTGCAAATGTCCTTTAGTCCTTTTCTGATCGCTTTGCTTTCTGGGGTTTCCCCATCCGAGATTCCGTAGTTCGTGTTGAGCCTGTAGTACAGATTAATTCCCGTCTTCCCGTATGCATACATTGATCCGTCGAAGGGTTGATTAATTATCAGCGCGTCTTGCGGGACTGTGTTCATGACCTTAACCAGAAAGCGGGTCTCGTCGTAATCAAGATAATTCCACGCTGATGAGTTCAATCCTTCTGCGTTTCCTTTTAATTGCTTGAATCCTTGGGATGTTGGAAGAGCTGGCATAAATGTTACTGTCGCAATTGCTATGGAGCAGCATGCGCCGCACAATGCCTCCGTTATTTCTTTTTGTTTGAAAAGACGATTCAGCAGAGACGAGATTGCATAAATGCCCGCTGTACAAATCGGGATGGAGAAAAGTCCGCATAAAGCCGCGATCCTATAAGGATCGTTGTACCAATATCCCCCGAAGAAGTGTTTTGCCGGGCTCTCTGGCGTTCCAGCAACAACGAAAAAGATGAAAAGACCTGATAGCAAGGACAAGATGAGCCAGCAATTATCCCTGTATTTGGTAAGTAATAAGGCAATTCCGCAAAGCAGCAGAATGGTGATATGGATTTGAGCCGCTTCGGTTGCGAGGGACCAGGTGATGATTGCCTTCAGGCAGTCAATCGGACTATATAAGGGAGGCCAGTAATAGGTTATGGTTGGCTGTAGAAATGGAAGTTTGAATAATAGCATTAGCAGAATCGTAAACGCGCTAAGAAAGATAATGCAATTCCTGATTCTTGCTGTGCGACTGATGCGGCTTTCGTTGCGACTCCCGTATAGGGCAATTTGCCAAAGAAGAAATGGCATCAGAAATACCATCAAGGCAAAGATGCTGTTTGGTTGGAGAAAAGCAAGGCTCGCGATCCCGGAAAGAAACCCAAGGGCGTGCGGGAGAAAGGCGGCCTTATTGTCCGTCTTGCTGAAGGCTGAAATAAAGATCGCTGCAACAAGCATACATGCGCAAAGGGATGCGCCGTTTGGAAATAAGGGCCAGACGGCATACAGCATCCAAGGAATAGCCATTTGGATGACGCAAGCTATTGAGCCGATCGCAATCAGGATATGCTTATCGGGGAAAATAGCGCGTAGTAAAGCGAAAATGGATATAGGAAAAACTATCGAGATAAATGCAAAATTAGCAGCGTTTGCGGCAAGTGGGGCACTTGTTTGAAGTGCGCTTGCTGCGAAAGCCGAAATAAGATGCCATCCAGCTGGATAAAATCCGGTTCCGGGAAATGGGTCGAAAGCTTGATTTCCCAGATACGCATCAACGCTAAGAGTAGACCATGATCCCGATTGAATGAAGCTTTCAATGACGTTGTAGTGAAAGACGTTATCGTAAGTTTGAACGATGGATTCGGGGCCATCGAGGGGGAGAACGTAGGCGTATACGCTGACGGTGAATCCGAGAACAATATAGAGGCCGACAATACCCCAATTTACCCATTGTTCGGCATGAGTGCAGATATGGTGTTTGCGAAGTAGGAAAAGAGCTAATGGGGCTAGGAGGAGGGGAGCTCCGATGGTTTGGGCGGAGGCGAAAATGCCAGCCTGGTTAAAAAATACGGCTATTGTGCAGAGCCAAGCAATTGAGAACAGCGGAGCAAACAAAATGGAATTGAACTTTGAGAAACTAAGGCTTCTGAAAAAAAAGAAACCTGGAATAAAAAGCAGTAGAATAATGATCGTATATGCGCAAAGAAAGGTGAGCCACATCGAAAACGCCTTTTAGGTTGTTGATCTGCTTGTCTTGGCTTTGACCAATCGAGGTAAAGCGTAATTAATTATTATGACATATCAGGAGGAGCTCAGTAGCATGTCAAATTCGTGCCAGGTAAGTATTCTGGTTCCCGTGTGTAATGTTGAGCGGTATTTGCGAGAATGTTTGAGCAGCTTGCTTTCTCAGACTTTAGAGAATATTCAGATCATCTGTATTGATGACGGCTCGACCGACTCTTCTCCTCAGATTCTTGAAGAATTCAGAAAGCGCGACCATCGAATTGAAGTTATCACCAAGCCGAATTCGGGTTATGGCGACTCGATGAATATTGGACTTAGCCACGCTAAGGGTGAATATGTTGGCATCCTAGAGTCAGATGACTTCGGGGATGACAACATGTTTGAGTCGTTGTATTCGTATGCGAAGAAGTACGATGCCGATGTGGTGAAAAGCGAGTTCTATTACCACCGAACCGGCGACGATCCCTCTAAAGATGAGATAGCTGGCAACATGGCGGGTTGCTATTGCGGCTCTCCATTTCAGCCCCTTGATCACCAGGAGATGTTTTTGATGCAGCCCGCGATCTGGAGTGGGTTGTACAGGCGATCTTTTCTTGAAGAAAACGCCATTCGCTTCCTTCGGACCCCTGGCGCTTCTTTTCAGGATACTTCTTTTAATTTCAAAGTTTTTGCTATGGCGAAGCGCGCCTACCTTACGCATGATGCCTTTCTGCACTACCGAATTGATAACGCTAATTCATCGGTTAAATCTCAGGCGAAAGTTTTTTGCATTTGCGATGAATACAAAGAAATGTGGCGCTTCGTACGCCAAAGCGATGAACTGATGTCCGCTCTCTCTAAGAGACTTTGCTTTATTCAGTTTGGCGGTTATATGTGGAATCTTGGGCGCCTTACGCCCGCATTGCAGCCAAGCTTTTATGAGCGTGTGGTTGAGGACTTTAGTGCCCTAGATAAAGAAGGGCTCCTGGAAGAAGGGTTTTTTGATGAGCCCTCTTGGCGCAAACTGACAGAGATGCTGGCAGGTCCGTCTTCATTTTTTGCGCAATATTTCGGTCCCAGCGAGGTTGAAACAACTTATCTTCTTTATGCTCCCCAAATGGGATCTAGATCTATTGAGCGTTCCGTTAATGAGATTCTTAGCGCAATAGAGCCAAATGATGAGCTTCTGTTTGTTTCAAATTATTGTGATTCGAAACAAGAAGCTGATTATTCTTCATTGCGAGAAAAGGATGCGCGCTTCTTCTATAGCGAAATCTTAAAATGCACCACAATGACCGAGCTCGACCTCTCTAGGGTTCGAGGTGATCGTTTGGTGCTTATCGGGATCGAGAAAACGCCAGCAGCTGGCGAGTTTGACGAGATAACCAAGGCGATTGCGCAAAAGTCGGAATGGCAGGGTCGTTGTGGAAGGGTGCGGCGATTTGATATCGCCAATGGTGAAATCGGACCTCTTCCGTCGCTGCTGCCGTTGATGCTTCATTGGGATGAGTCCGACATGGATGTGTCTTTGGGCGTATCGGAATCTTGTAGATGCAGCACTATGGAAGACTATCATCGAGCCATTGATGTCGTTGAACGCTGTTTTTCTTGGTGTTCTACGCTTGCGCAAACTCAAGGGTACTCTTCGGCCCTGATTGCTTATAAGAAGGCTCTAATCCCTCTTTGGGATAGGTTGAAAAACCAACATGAGGGCTTTTGCTACAACGATCGCATGAAGCTTGTTGGTAAAGACCCGGATACTCTGTCTTCGGGCTTTGCCCTTGAGGAATGCGGGGATAGCGCTGCCGCTGACGGCAACGGCATGCCCCAAGTATCGGTTGTTGTCCCTATTTACAATGCTGAGCAATATGCGAAAGAATGCCTGGATTCGGTTTTTGCCCAGAAGAACATTTCGTTTGAGGTCATTTGCGTCAACGATGGGTCAACCGATTCATCCCTCGAATTGCTCGATGCATACCGGTCTTTGCATTCGAATCTTCGTGTTGTTTCCAAGGTAAACGGAGGTGCAGCGAGTGCGCGAAATGTGGGCATGTCTATCGCTTGCGGTGAATACGTTGCGTTTATCGACCCTGATGACTTCTATCCCTCTGAATATACGTTGTCTCATTTGCATGATGCCGCTGTTGCCAATGGGGCGTGTGTTTGCGGTGGATCGTTTAGCTGTCTAAATCCTGATGGTTCACTAGAAACCAAATTTGATCTTGAGTCTTCCGCCTACGAAGTGAAGCAGGAGGGTTATAGATCTTTTGAAGATGATGCGTTTGATTATGGTTGGATCCGCTTTATCTACAAAAGGTCATTTCTTGTCGAGCACGAAATTAAGTTTCCCAGTCTACGATGGTATGAAGACCCTGTCTTTTTCGTTGATGCGATGAGCTGTGCGGGGCAGTACTATTTGATCCCTGAGGTGGTTTACTGTTATCGCGTTGACTATAAAGAATCAGATTGGACTGCCAGGAAGACGCGCGATATTCTCAAGGGGATTGCTCACAATATCGCCTTCGCGGAAGAGCGGAAACTAGGGCTTTTATATACGCGTTTGATCAATAGGGTCGAAGGCGATTATCTTGCTGCAATCGAGCAGAACCTTGACGATGAAGAAGTAATGTTAGAGTTAACCAAGATGCAATCGAGTCTTGATCCGTCTCTGATTTCGTTCGATAAGGAAAATGGGAACGCTGTTCATTTTCTGACTCCGCTGAAAACGCTCATGGAGGGTGGTCGACCTACCGCTGTTGTGCGTCTTGCGAAAAAAGCGGAATCGTCTCGTTTCTACAAGTCTGTTCAGCATGTTCGTGAAAAATTCAATTAACCGTAAAAATCAGGCATGCTTAAGTGGTTCTGGTTGTTGGTTGGCTAGTCCATGTGCCGGGTTGCTTTGTCTGCCAAGTGCCAAGAATGCGATTTTGGCACCGATAAATTCCAGCTTTAGATCGAAGGGAGGCTGTATATGTGGGGGAGCTTTGTGCTTGCCGCCATGTTTGCTCTGATTTTGCTCTATCTTCCAGGCTATTTGCTCGGTAGGGTTTATTTTTCCTCTTCGGCAAACTCGCTTGCTTTTGCTCCTGTACTTACGATCGCCCTCCTGGTTTTGCTGGGCGTAATAGCTTTCCCCTTGAGCCTTTCCTGGTTTGTCCTTCCTTCTCTTGCTCTATTGGTAAGTATCATCATTTTTTTGATATTCCGTAAGCCTTTAGCGCGAGAGACTCGAAGGAGTTGGCTCGGTTTCGGCGCTTATGTTTTGATGGGCACTCTGGTAACAGTTGTTGTTTATTTGGCGAACATAGATGGGGCAACTTCGTTTTCTGTTCAGACTGACACCACCTTCCATCTCCAATGCGCTCAGGCAATGCTGCAGTCTGGGCATTATTCCGTACTGTCTGCATCTGTGTATCCCGACGTAATCGCTAATGGGAAGGGCGGTTTTTATCCTGCAGCTTGGCATATTGTTACAGCATTGATTTCGGGGGCAACCTCCGTCCCGGTCACTGTTGCCTATAACGCTATAAATTTTGTGATTTGCGCGGTGTCTTTCCCTTTGTCGTCGTGGTTATTTATGTCCCGGCTGTTTGCGAATGACGAAGCAAGCATGCTAGCCGGAGCCATAGTGTGTAATCTATTTGCATGCTTTCCCTGGAATTTTTTGGTTTATGGGCAATATGATGCAAATCTGCTTTCATTTGCTTTGGTTCCCTCCTTTCTTTATGTGGTGCTCTGCGTTCTTGATTCGCAAAGCGAAAGGCTTCCCGTTCTTGGTTCGGTGGCTATGCTCGTGGTTGCCGGTTTCTGCCTTGCGGTATGCCAGACCAATGCGTTGTTTACCGCTGGCGTTCTTTGCATCCCTCTTTTGTTCCAGTTCGCTTGGCGGAAGGCAATTTGCAATGGGGTCGTTTGTGGGGTGCTTGCATCTCTCGCTGTATGCTTTGCGATAGCAGCAGCGTGGTATTTCGCCTACTCCCTTCCATTTATGCAATCAGTTGTGCAGTGTCAGCGCGATGTTTGCGCAACGCATTTCCAAGGGCTTATTAACATTCTCCTGCTTTCGTTTGGTTCGGGAACATTCGCGCCACAACCGGTTTTAGCTGCTTTGGTTTTTGTTGGTGCGTTATTAATCATTTTTAGAAAGAGATCCTATTTATGGATCCTTTTCTCGTATTTGATCATCTGCTTCCTTTACTATGTGTGCGCTTCTGTTGACGACCCGATAAGACAGTTATTATGCGGCTTCTGGTATGTAGGGGCGAACAGAATAGGAGGTATGGCGATACTCGCCGCAATGCCTATCGCCGCAGTTTCCCTCGGCTGGGTAGTCTCGCTCTTGACGAAACGCTCCTCAATTTCGGCATTGAAAGCCGGATGCTTTTTATGCGCATCGCTGCTTGTGCTCGGTATCCTCTCAGACGCCATCCTTGGCCAATTTGGCTTGAAATCGGGTATGAGGTCTGTCTCGGATAAGATTGACGCGGATTACAAGTATTCAAATCCCGTTGCATTTGACCAGGCGGAACGTGATTTTATTGAGAGGGTAAAGCCATATGTTGGCGACGATCTAGTGGTTAACATTCCGTCGGACGGGAGTGTGTGGCTGTATGGTACGGAAGGCATCAACACTCAATGCCGCACCTTCTACGGTTCTCCTAGCGATGAGTATTGCTTGTTTAAAACATCTCTGAACCAAGTTGCGACAAATCAAGATGTTGAGCGGGCTGTGAAGGAATCTGGCGCAAAATGGTTGCTATATCTTGATGAGTCTGTTCATGCAGGTTCGTTTGACGTTGACGAATGGGAAGGGATTCTGTCCGTAACCGATGATACTTCCGGTTTTGATGCCGTATTGGCCGATGGCAATATGAGGCTATATAGAATCGTGGCGTCGCCCGACCTGGCTTAATTCATCCCCAACACTTTCCCCAAAACGGCTTTCGCTCCGTACTTCTCCAGGAACCAGCCTGCTCGCAGGCGTATTGCTTGGGTATCGCTTACGGGTTTCCCGCTCAGGGCAACTTCCAGCAGCTTGCGGTCGTGCTTCTTCAGCTGCAACGCGCTGGTGCTTCCGTTGCCCCAGAACTCGCGGAAAATACGGGTGTATTCGGGCAACAGCTCATCACGTACGCCTTCTGGCAAACAGAACAGTCCATACAACACGAACTCGATGGACCAGCTTACAATCTCGGTGCTGTATTCATCCAGCCCAAAGCGCTTTTTCCAGGCACCGAAAATGCGCTGGGTTATGGGCAAGTGCTTGCGGCTCTTTGCTTCTAAGTCGTCATTAGTTTTCGACGTAAGCGATCCTTCGCGTTCAATGCGATACTCGTACAATTTGTCGCTTATCAGCGCCGTTTTCCTTGAATTGGGGTAAATGTCGAAGAAAAACACCTGGTCTTCGCCGAAGGGTAGTGTCTCTTCGAAGCGAATGCCGCATTCGTCCAAGAACGCTTTGCGACAAGCGGTGCGAATGTAGGGGGTGCTCTGTTCTTCGAACATCAAGGCAGGCTGGAAGCCGTCATACACTACGTCTCTTGGGCTAAGCTTCAGCGTAATCCAGGGGGTTGCGGCTTCTGCGGGGTTGCAATAACCGCCAAAGGTCACCACGTCGGCATTGGTTTCGGCAAATGCTTCGGCAATGCGTTGGCAGGCATTGGGCGTGAAGCGGTCGTCCGCGTCAAGAAAGCCAATGTGGGTTCCGCATGCCGCATTAATTCCCGCGTTGCGCGCAGAGGAAAGGCCGCCGTTTGGCTTGTCGACGATAACGATGCGTGCGTCTTCCTTCTGGCGCTTTGCCAGGATTTCGCGTGAGTCATCGGGGCTGCCATCGTTTACACAAACCATTTCGATATCGCCGAAGGTCTGTGTCTGCAGCGAATCAAGGCAGGCATCCAGATAGTCTTCCACGTTATATACGGGCACGATTATGGAAAGAACGGGGTGCTCGGGGGCTCCTTCAGCTCGGATGACCGTTGGTTCTTCGAGCGCCATTGCTATTTCGCCACCTTGTTCTTCAACAGCTTCGCAATAAGCGGCAGGCCGCCAATGCGGTAATAGTGTTTGAAGGTGTTCAGCTTGCCGGGCGCTGCGTATTCAGTGCGGCACTTTGCGAATGTTTCGGGATCTTTGATTAGCGCGCGAAGGTCGGCTTCGGCCCAAGGTTCAAACAGCGCCAGGTCAACGCGGCCGGCGTCCAAATCGGCCTTCAGCTCCTGCGCGGCGTGCTTCAAAAATTCGGCGCGCAGTTCGGCGGAAAGGCGATCGTAGTTCCACAGGTAGCTGTTGAATTTCATGCGCTCCAGCACGCCTTGTAGATGCTGCTTTTTTGCCGGGCGCGCATCAAGCCAGCGCTGCATTTCGGCGTACTCGTCGCACACGCAATACACCTTGCCGGGGGAATTTACCGATGAAGCTTCGTTGTCTTGGCGGTACTTCAAAATTTGAGTAGAGCTAAACGCAGCGCGTTCGGCGGCGGCCCATACCTTAAAGGCAAAGCCAGCATCCTGATACGATGCTCCTGGCGTCTCCAGGAAGCGAATGTCATTTTCCTGTAGGAAGGTGCGGTTGTACATGCCCGACCAAATAGATGGCTTTGCATAGAAAGGCTCAAACACTTCCTGAGGGTTAACCAGCTTGCCGCAGAGCCCTTCGCTAATTACATGGCAGGGCTCCAGCTTTTCGTTCTGGCTCCAGTAGAACCAGAAGTCAGCCTTTACCGCCTGTGCGTTGTACGTGGTTGTCAGGTTGTACAGCACCTCCAACGCGTCGGGCGTGAACGCATCGTCCGATTCCAAGATGGCTACGTATTTGCCCGTTGCCGCATCAAGTCCTTGGTTCATGGATGCTCCATAGCCGGAATTGGACTTGTCAATCACGCGAAAGCGGCCGTCCGCATCAAGGTATTCCTGCACAATGGCGCGAGAACTGTCGGTGCTGCCGTCGTTAATGCAGATTGCCTCGAAATCGGTGAAGCTTTGGGCCAGCACGGAATCTAGGCATTCGCGCAGGTATTTCTCCACGTTGTAAATGGGTATAAGCAAGCTAATTGCGGGCACGGCGGATCCTTTCGCTATTGCTGCGCAGCGTGCGTTTTTGTTTAACATTTCTATGATAAAGGTTATGGCTCGGGTTGCCTGTTCCGCCGGTGCGTCTCTGGCAAAAAGAGATAAAAATGGGCTGGGGCTAATGGGCCCCATGTGCCGGTGGCTTGTTTGATGAATGCTGTTTCCCATGTTGCTGTTAAACGCTTTGTTGGTAACAGGATCTGAAACTCGAGGCGAATAACCTTGAGGGGGAGTAGACTTTCCGTGATGGAAAAAGGGACAGGTACCAGGTTCTCGCTGAAAGCATCGGGAGGTTATCTTGGGGTTAGAAAGTGAATCAACGGCAGAGAAAACGGGGTTTTCCAAAGTGAGGTCCTGGTTTATTCGCAATGCAAAATTGCTGGTGGTGTGCTTTGCGGTGGGCATGGTCTGCCATGCGCAGATGTACCTGAACGGCCTTTCGAACCCCGATGCGGTTGTTTCTTTGAGCAATCCCAATGGATACGGAAGCTTTATTCCGCATGCTTGGGATATTAGCTTGGGGCGTTGGGGCTTGCTGTTTGCTGCCTGCGCTAAGTTTGGGCTGTGCTCGCCTATTCTTACTTCCGCAATCACCATTGCCCTGTTTACGCTGGGCGTTGTTGCGCTGATAGACAAGCTTGGCATCAGGAACGCTTGCCTGCAGTATGCTTCTTCGATTCTGTTCGTCGCCTCGCCCTTCGTTTCTTGCTGCATCACGTACTACTACTGCTCGAATTCGTACGCGCTCTCGTTTTTGTGTGCGGTGCTGGCCGCATGCCTGATCGGGCGCGTTGGGGCTGTTGGCAAGCCGGTTACCCTTGTTGGGGCGGTTGTGTTGTTGGCGTTTTCGCTCGGTTGCTATCAAGCGAGCCTGGGCGTGTTTTGCGTTGCGGTGCTGTTGGTGATGGTTCGCTCGCTTATGGGCGGCGGCTCTGAATCGCTGGCATCGCCGGCATGCGATGCTCGTGGTGAAGCTCAGAACCCCTACCGTGAAGAAGGCTGCAGCGCCGATTCGCTCAGCGCCAAGCAGCTTGCGGTGTTCTTCGGCGTTGCCGTTGCGGTATGTGCGGCGGGTGCCGTACTGTACTACGCGCTTACCGAGCTTTCGCTGTTCGCGATGGGCATCAGCCTTTCTACCTACGGGGGAGCCTCCTCGGTTGGCGCTAGCAGCATTCTGGGCTCTTTGACGTCGTCTGTCCCCAGTGCTTACGTTGCCTATTCCGATGCATTGTTCAGCCACGGCATTTTCGGGAACCATTTTGGCTGGGCGTACGTGGCGGCTGTTGGCATGATTATTGCGGCGGTTGCGTTTGTCCGTCTTGCTACGATGAACGGTGTGAAGCGTTTGGGGGCGAGCGCTATGGCGCTGCTTTGCGTTGTGCTTATCCCCTTTGCCGCCAACGTTATCCTGGTTATCGTTCCCAGCTACGGGTATCCAACCCTGCTTATGCTGGGCGGTTTCATGGCTTCTTTTCTGCTTCTGCCCCTGTTGGTGCAGCTTTTGCTCGATTCGCCCGACCGAGGCAATGTGCGCCTGCGCATGCCCGCGAAGGCTATGTCCGTCGGCTGCTGTTGCCTTATTGCCGTAGGGGCGTGGTCGTACGCGCTGCAGTCGAATGCGGATGCCGAGGCTATGCAGGCATGCCAGAACCAAACTGCTTCTTTGGCCACCCGAATTGCCGGCGTGCTTGATGCGAACCCCGATGTGCAGGCGGGTGCGAAGGTATTGATTGCCGGCAAGCCCGAAGCGGGCAACTTTCCGAACACCAGCGATTCCTACGTTCACGCAAGCAGCTATGCGAAGTGGGGCATGGTTTGGGACAACCACTACCAGAACAACATGCGTTCTTGGGACGTGATAATGAAGCAGTTTGCGGGGCAGAGCTTCAACTACTGCTCGTTCGACGAATGCGCCAAGGTTATTCGCTCAAACGAATTTGCGAACATGTCGCTGTATCCTGCCAATGATTCGGTGACAACCATCGACGGCGTTGTAGTTGTTAAGATATCTGACATAAGCAAGTATTCGGAATAGCGGCGCGCGCTGACGCCGAAGCGTTTAGAGTTCATGAGGGGCGCTGGGCATATGGGAAAACGACATCACGGCAAGGGCGAAGCGAGCGGTGCGTCCGCCTCGCGG